>LNFM01003282.1_pt1 | contig 42191 bp, 37 predicted proteins | sample 596031 | NCBI WGS metagenome assembly LNFM01 (sample SAMN04254537, study PRJNA301005) | activated carbon metagenome | isolation source: dual media filters at the Ann Arbor, Michigan drinking water treatment plant | place: USA: Ann Arbor
TGAAAATTGAATCGTCTTCATGATCAATCCCTCGTATTCGGAGATGTCACGATTCAGTTTAGACCACTGCAACAGTTAACTCAGACAGAGCCATAAAAAAGGGCGTACGGTCATGCCGTGCGCCCTTCGCTTTGCAGGAACACATCAGGCTGGCGTTAGGCACTCCGGCGCATCCAGTTTCGGGTCATTGACCAAATTGGCCAGCACGCGCTCACGCAGCTGCGGTTGCGGGCTAACCAGTAAACTGTGCAATTCAGCCACTGGCGTATCGTCTGCCAACCACGCTTGCTGGGCCGCCTCACTCAAAATCAAAGGGCGACGCTGATTAGCAGCGGCGAGTGTTACCACCGCAACGCTGAGGTACACGTGCCCTTCAACCGGATACGCCTCCCACAATGCGGCAAAATGCAGCATGGGCATACCGTCACCCGTGAGCCAAAAAGGTCGCTTGCGGACCGAACCGCGCCACTCATAAAACCCGTTGGCGGGCAGTAACCCGCGCCGCTGGCGAAAGGCATCACGGAACATCGGCTGCTCTGCCAAGGTCTCTGCACGAGCCTGAGCAGGGGTTTTACTCATATCCGTTAGCCAGGGCGGCGTCAGCCCCCAGCGTGCGCGCGCCAATTGCCGCTCACCCGCGACAGTGCGCAGCAGCAACACTTGGCTATTGGGCGAAATGCTCCAGTGCGGCTGTTGATCAACAGGGAATCCCGCGGTGGCCGCAAAAGCAGGCGTCCAACGAAACAAGGCAAAACGTCCACACATGGGCAACTCGATAGCGCGTGAAATAGAACTCGCCGCCGCAAAAACTTGCTAACAAAGCAGTGTGCCTTGAATGCTTTCGGGCTCATCGCCAGTTATTGGCAGCGCGGCATTGTACGCGGCGATCAAGGCTTGCGCGCGCTCGACATCGACGTTATCAACCATCAATCCAAGCAGGCCACAAGCGGGCAGCTCACCCAGCGCACCGGCCAAGTGCCGCCCAGTGAGGTGCGCGTCAACACCCTCACTAGCCAGCATGCTCATTAATAACTCACCCTCCATTACATCCTGTGGCTCATAAATACGCTGCATCAGTCGTTCTCCCCGCGCACATCCAGACGCCAATCTTCACCATCTGTCTGCAAGGAAAATACGATGGGACGACAACACACCGGGCAGTCCTCGATGTATTCCTGATCGCCCCCAGACAAATCCAGCACAGCCTCAACTTCTTCACCGCAGTAGGGGCATTGATAGTCTTGATTTTCGAGCATCGCAGACTCCTTGTGACTTGGGCGTATAATTGCTGGTCTATAGCTGGCTCTGCAGTGGGCAACCCTTCTGATTGAGTAGACCCAGCGCCGTGAGCGTCTCCACAGCCACCACAACAAGAGATCATGATGGGCGAATTTGATGCGATCCGGCCTTATGCTGACGCCGAAGTACCAGCCGTACTGACGCGTCTGCTGGCGGACAATGCGTTTCTCGACATCCTCACCCAGTTTCGTTTTCCGCGCCTGGCGGCATCACTTGGCTGGCTGCTTAAACCACTTATAGCCTATCGGCTGCGCCATGAGTTTTGCGACGTCCAGTCTGTCGCACACTTGCAGACGCGCATTGAGCGTTATGTCGACCGCACCATTGAGCGCGCCACCGACGGCGTTACCTACTCGGGCATCGACAACCTGCAGGCAGACAAGGCCCACCTGTTTGTGGCCAACCACCGCGATATCGTCATGGATCCGGCCTTTGTCAACTATGCGGTCTACCATGCCGGCATGCCGACCCCGCGGATTGCCATTGGCGATAACCTGCTGCAGAAGCCTTTTGTCAGCGACCTAATGCGCCTGAATAAAAGCTTCATCGTGCACCGCTCGATCAGCGGGCGCCGCGAGAAACTAGCGGCTTACCAGTTGCTTTCGGCGTATATCAACCACTCGATTCGCAACGATGGTGAGTCGATCTGGATTGCGCAAGCCGAAGGTCGCGCCAAAGATGGTGATGACCGCACCGACTCGGCCATCCTCAAGATGTTCCACATGAGCCGCAAAGCTGAGCCTTTTGCCGATGTGATCAGCGCGCTGCGCCTGACTCCGGTGTCCATCAGCTACGAGTACGACCCTTGCGATCAAGCCAAAGCCCGCGAGTTGTTTATCCGCGAAAGCAGCGGCGGCTATACCAAAGCAGCTGGCGAAGATGATCAAAGCATTGGCTTGGGTATTACCGGCTACAAGGGGCGCGTGCATGTGCATTTCAGTGCCCCGGTCAGCCAAGGTCTGGACGACAGCAAACTGCTGGCCGCAGAAATGGACAGGCAAATTCTGAGCGGCTACCGACTATTCCCTGCTCACTATCTAGCTTATGCCCAATGGGCGGGCCGCGACCCGCAGTTGCAGGTACCCGCCGCGGCCGACCTGTTCCCCGCTGAAGAATTACAAAAGGCGCAAACCGAGTGGCAGCGCCGCCTGGACAATTGCCCACCCGAGCAGCAGCCCTACCTCATTCTGCAATATGCCAACCCGGTGCGTAATCAGTACCGCGTCAAGGCAGGGCTCGCGCTCTAACGCAAAAAGAAACGGCAGCCCAAGGCTGCCGTTTCTTCATTGCCGCAAATACTCACAAACTGCTACTGAGCCATGACAGCAGCAAGGCACTCAGCAAGCACACGCCACCAAAGCGATAAAAGAATTGATTGATGCGTTGTGTCGGCGTGTCCATCGCATAACCCGACGCTTCCACCGATTGCAACTCACTGCCAACCACTAAGCGACCCAATGCCCGCTGCTCGCGCAGGCGAGTGGCCAGCAGCAACCAGCTTCCTGCCAACGCGACAAACAACGCCAATCCATTGAGCCAAAGCCCAGGCTGGGCCTCAACTAACCACCAGAGCGCGTGCAAAGACATGCTCAACCTCGGTTTTTCAAGGGCAGGCATAACGCCTCGCCTGATTCACACCACGCACGACACAAAATCGAGCAGCCTAAATACGGCGGCGGAGTCTACCGAAGGTTACTCCCGACTGGCATCCGATCCGACGAAACGCGCTTGATACACTAAGACAGCAGAGCGGCCTTAAACACCGCGACAAATGTCAGGCAGAAAAAAGCCCGGAGATTATCCGGGCTCTTGCCTAACTCAACTGCTTACTGCGCGAGTATCTGGCTCACGGTTGGATCTTTGAAGGCGCGGGTCAGCGCATCGCTCAATACGTCGCTCACCAACTTGGTGTTGGTCGCCTGATTGGGTGCCATGCCAAAACGTTGATTAAGGGAAGCGCCATAACGACCACTGTAACGGCGGCTACTGTTCTGCACGTCCAGGCGGATACTGGCGGTCATGTCCGCTTCAGTCACATACAGACCTTCTTTCGGCGACTGATACTTGAGTTCGGCCAAGGTAAGAGTCAGTTGCGGAGCATTAAACGCGTTAGCGGTTGGCGTGAAACCCAACAGCCGCACGGCCGCTTCAGCCTGTGCTTGCAGCTTGGGCAGAATATCCGGCCCTGAGACACTGATATTGCTGGTATCAGGATAGAGGCCACCACGCGTACCCAATACAGGGGACGGACGACCATCAGCAACACGCACCACCACTGGCTGACCCTGACCCACTGCGGTCAACGGGCTGATCAGTTTGGGTTCTGGACGCAGTTGTTGTGGGCTATGGGCACAACCCACCAGAGTAAGGCTGGCAACAGCCACAAGACCTAACAGCAGACGATGCAGCATGCTCAACTCTCCATAAGTAGGTGGGTACAGATGGCGCGCAGTATAACCATGGGCCGAGACGCCTGACAGCACCGACACATAAGATGGAAAACCCGGTTACAGGTTCCCGCAACCGCGTTGTTAGGCGCGCTCGACATAAGACTTTAGTCTCCATCCCTGATGACTCTCTCACTGCGCAGCCTGCTTTCGCCATACGTGCCGATGTATACATAGGCCTTCAGCGATTTTCAGGGTAATTGCCGTGTATGACACCGCTCAGCCCTTGTTCCACAAGGCGTTGACTATGCAGTGGTGCAGTTGGGCCGCCGAAGAAAGCTGCATTGTTCCAACGATGCATGCGCCAAAATCGCACCATCAACAACCTGTGTAGCGCCGCAACAATTGTTGAAAGCCTGACCGGCGGGAGAAGAAAAGTCACACCAGGCGATCAATTTTCGTGCTTTACCCTTATAATCGCGCCCCGATTATAAGGTCGCCTCCTGATCGGGCCCCGCCGTCACGCTGATGCATCACTTCATCGGCTGCGCCCCAGAGAGTCGCCCACTTCGCGCTGCCAATCGGTCGCCGTTTTCCTGTAAGAAAAGCTGGCTATTACAGCCTGAGTTTCATACGTCATGGAATACGGGCCGGCAGACGCGGTTTGAGGTTCACGACTCCAAAAGAGCGTGAAAAACGGTTTGGAAAACTTCACAAGAGTGTGGCGAACATGAACGATCTCTCGGTTGGCATCTGCCCGCAGAAGCCTGCTTCCTGCAACCCTGAGCGTCTCGCCGACTGCTGATTGGCTGTGTAAACACAAGCTGACTAACGTCTTTTGAGTGCTGGTTTGCGGAGAAGTGGTAATGGCGCAGAACGATAACGAAACACTGGATGTGGTACTGGTGGGTGCCGGCATCATGAGCGCGACTTTGGCCGTGTTGCTGAAGGAGCTTGATCCGGCGATCAAGCTGGAAGTGCTTGAAATGATGGAGTCTGGGGCGGTTGAAAGCTCCAATCCATGGAACAACGCAGGTACTGGCCATGCTGGCTTGTGCGAGCTGAACTACACCCCCGAAAGTGCTGACGGTTCCATCGACATCAAGAAGTCGGTAACCATTAACACCCAGTTCGAAGAGTCCAAGCAATTCTGGGCCTACTTGGTCGAGAAAGGCCGTTTTGGTACACCGAAATCGTTTATTAACCCGATCCCACACCTGAGCTTTGTGCGTGGCCAGAAAGGCATCGACTTTCTGAAAAAACGCTTCGACGCCCTGACGGTGCACCATGCCTTTGCAGACATGGAATACACCGAAGACCGTGCCACGCTGGCGCAGTGGATGCCACTGATGATGCCGGGTCGTGACCCGAACGAGCCTATCGCCGCCACCCGCGTGATGGCTGGCACCGACGTCAACTTCGGCAATCTGACACAAAGCCTGCTGGCCCACCTTGGTCAACAAAACGACGCCAAGGTCACCTGCAAGCAAAAAGTAATCGGCCTCAAGCGCAGCGGCAAAGGCTGGCTGGTGAGCGTAAAAGACCTGCAAACCGGTCATCTGCGTGAGATTCAAGCCAAGTTCGTCTTCCTCGGCGCGGGCGGTGCTGCACTGCCCTTGCTGCAGATGTCGGGCATCCCGGAAGGCAAAGGGTTTGGCGGCTTCCCGGTAAGTGGTCAGTGGTTGCGTTGCGATAACCAGGACGTGGTCAAACAGCACCATTCCAAGGTTTACAGCCAAGCAGCGGTAGGTTCACCGCCCATGTCTGTACCGCACCTGGACACGCGCGTAGTGGATGGCAAGACCTCGCTGCTGTTCGGCCCTTATGCCGGGTTCACCACCAAGTTCCTCAAGCGCGGCTCATTCCTTGATCTGCCGCTGTCGATCCGTTTCAACAACATCGGCCCTATGCTGGCCGTTGCACGCGACAACTTTGACCTGACCCGCTATCTAGTCAAGGAAGTGCTGCAATCAGAAGATCAGCGCCTGGAAACCCTGCGCGGCTTCTACCCAGAGGTCAAAGCAGAAGACTGGCGCCTGGAGATTGCTGGCCAACGCGTGCAGATCATCAAAAAAGACGCCAAAAAAGGCGGTATTTTGCAGTTTGGTACTGAATTGGTGGCAGCTGAGGACGGTTCGATTGCCGCCCTGCTGGGCGCATCGCCGGGCGCTTCGGTGACCGTTTCGATCATGCTTGATCTGATCAACCGTTGCTTTGCCGAGCAGGCCAAAAGCGAGCAGTGGAGCAGCAAGCTTAACGAGATTTTCCCGGCACTGGGCGCTGTATTGGCCAACGATGCCGAGCGATATCGTGAGGTACAAGCGCGCTGTGATGCGCTGCTACAACTGCAGCAAAGCGCCAACGCGTAAGCACACTGAAATGCAAAAAAACCGCCTACTTGGCGGTTTTTTTGTGGATTGATTTCACACAACGCACTAAGCAGAAGCGGCCATCGGCCTAAAACTGAAGTAATGGCGCAATGCATCGACCATCTGCGCATAGTCGGCAGGCGGCGACACCAGAGAGAAACCCGAATCAAAGTAGCCAGGCGTAACGTCTTCACGGCACCAGTGACAGGTGGCGGAGAAGTCAATGTAATGCAGCGTTTCATGGCCCGGAATTTTCAGGCGCATATCAAAGCGAGCGTCGACCAGCAGCGGCAACTGGCTGATCAGCAGCAACCCATCCAGCGAGACATTACCGATGTAGCCCATGGGCTTGTCAGTGATGCGATTGAACACCTTCAGGTAGTAAGGCAGTTGATGGCGCTCAATGCTGCGCTGAACATAGTTGTGCATAGTGGCAAATCGCTATAGATGTCCATTGAGTATGGCCTCACTACTGCGCTTTAACCAGATTTAGGCACAGCGCTCCGTCACCTGACGTTGCAGTTGCTGACGGGCGGTATCCACTTGCTGGTCACTGTAATAGCTACGCTCGCCAGTTTCGTCGGTTCGGTAATAACTGTAACCCTCAGGAATATTCGCAAGACGGCGACGTAAGTCCTGACACTCTGCCGCACGCTTGGCTTGACGCTCTTGCGCCTGAGCAGACGCGTGCGCCTGCTCTTCACGGCGCGCATCATAAAAACGACTGGTGCGCTCTTCACGCTCGCGGGTCTGCTGATCACGCTCAACAACCTGCGGGCGGACTTCAACCCTCTCAGCACCACTGGCAGCGGGTCGCTGGCCAAAATGAACCTGGCCGTTGGCATCGGTCCAGCGATAAATCTCGGCAGTAGCCAAACCCGGCAACACTAACAAACACAACCAAAAGCGCATGGAGTCCCTCCCATTACCAATCAATACCGGCAAGCATAGCCGCCCACATACTTGTGCAGCCAGCCATCACGGCTTGACTGGCGTAACCTTGACGGCCGCATCACCAGCTGCGTGCCCCAGTTGGCGTAGGGTTTCCATGCGGGCGCGGGCGCGATAGGCATATTCACTGGCCGGGTAATGAGTCACGATAAACTGGTACGTCTGCAACGCATCGACGAATAAAGCCTGTCGCTCTAGGCATTGGCCGCGCAATAGCGAGATTTCGGGCTGCATGTAACGGCGCAAACGGCTATTACGCTCAGCCTTGGAGAGCAATAAAATCACTGTTTCACACTCGCCGCGCTCATACGCCTCATAGGCATGATCGAGCTGACGATCAAATGAATAACGATTACAACCCGCCAGTAAGACCACAACACACACAGCTAATACGATGCGCATAAACCCCTCCTTTGATGGCCAATGTATCGACTGGACATGAAAATTCTGCAGGCACATATCCTCCGATGGGTATTGCTGCACCTTGCTTGGTCTCGCTGCAGCGCAATGACTAGACTGGCAAGCATCGGCCCATGCGCCCCGGAGTTGTCATGTACGCACCGTCCCGCCTGCTATTGCTGCTTTGCCCGCTTCTTCTGAGCGCCTGCTCGCCCACCACACCGCTGTTTATTGCGCAGATCACGACCCAAGAAATCGTTGAGTACAAGACACTTAAGAACAACCGCATGCTGGCAGCCATTGAGGATGAAGGCGATTTGCTGACTTACAGCGCGCAAGCCATCCGCGATGCCAAAAGCGAACAGGCTGAACAACTGTACCTGACCGGATACCGTGACGAAAAACTCAGCGATGAAGTCCGTGCCATTTCGCTGTACCAAATTGGCCTGCTGTACATGAACCGCTTCAACGAGCAGCGCGATGACAACAAAGCGCTCAATTACTTTTATCAGGTGCTCAACCAGTTTCCCGCAAGCCGCGCGGCAGAACGTGCCGAAGCCCGTATCGTGCTGATTCGTGAACGCGAATTTGAGCCTGTGCATAAAACCTCACAAGAACTCCTGGCTCACTGGAAACCCGATCAGCAGTTTGACCTGTACAAACCCAGTCTTGATCAGGACATGACCCTGCTCTCACGCCGTGCCGTATTGAAAAACCGCGTCGATGAAGCCGAAGAGCTTTACCTCTTGGCGCTGAGCGACCCGGGGATTCCTGCCGATATCAAAGAGAAGGCGCTGTACCAACTGGGCCTGATGTACATGGCCGCTGATAATCCGCAGGCCAATCGTGAAAAAGCCATCACTTACCTGCGTCGCTTGCTGGTGCAATACCCCAACAGCGAGTTACGTAATAAGGCAGCACGGCATCTGGACCAGGCGCTCAATCGTTAGAAACCACGAAGTAGAAAGTAGTGCAGAGGAACAATGACTACAGGGTTGCGGCATAGTAGCCTCGTGCACAGATGCCAATCAGGAGCCTGTGCATGACCTTTCGCCGCACCAAAATCGTCGCCACCCTCGGCCCCGCCAGCAACAGTCCCGAGGTGCTTGAACAACTGATCATCGCGGGCCTGGATGTTGCCCGCTTGAACTTCTCCCATGGCACGCCTGACGAGCACAAAGCGCGCGCCGCGCTGGTGCGCGAGTTAGCCGCCAAACATGGCCGCCACGTGGCCCTGCTGGGCGACCTGCAAGGCCCGAAAATCCGCATCGCCAAATTCGCCAACAAACGCATTGAACTCAAGCTGGGCGACCGCTTCACCTTCTCCACCAGCCATCCGTTGACTGCCGGTACGCAAGACATCGTCGGCATCGACTACCCGGACCTGGTCAAGGATTGCGGCGTCGGTGACGAACTGCTGCTCGACGACGGCCGTGTGGTTATGCGGGTGGTGGAAGCCACCGCTGATGCCCTGCACTGCGAGGTGATCATCGGCGGCCCGTTGTCCGACCACAAAGGCATAAATCGTCGTGGCGGAGGCCTGACGGCGCCGGCGCTGACAGAGAAAGACAAAGTCGATATTAAGCTCGCTGCCGAGATGCAGTTGGATTACCTGGCGGTGTCCTTCCCACGTGATGCCGACGATATGCATTACGCGCGAAAATTGCGCGATGAAGCCGGCGGCACCGCCTGGCTGGTGGCCAAGATCGAACGCGCCGAAGCGGTGGCCGACGACGAAACCCTCGACGGTTTGATCCGCGCCAGCGACGCCGTGATGGTCGCTCGTGGCGATCTGGGCGTGGAAATCGGCGACGCCGAGCTGTGCGGCATTCAGAAGAAAATCATCCTGCACGCCCGCCGCCATAACAAGGCGGTGATCACGGCCACGCAGATGATGGAGTCGATGATCCAGAACCCGATGCCGACCCGCGCCGAAGTTTCTGACGTGGCCAACGCCGTGCTCGACTACACCGATGCCGTGATGCTCTCCGCCGAGAGCGCCGCTGGCGCTTACCCGCTGGAAGCAGTGCAAGCCATGGCACGTATTTGCCTCGGCGCGGAAAAGCACCCCACCAGTAAAAAATCCAGCCACCGTATGGGCACCGAGTTCGAGCGCTGCGACGAAAGCATCGCCCTGGCCGCCATGTACACCGCCAATCACTTCCCAGGTGTGAAGGCGATCATTGCGCTGACCGAAAGTGGCTACACCCCGCTGATCATGTCGCGCATCCGCTCTTCCGTGCCGATTTTCGCCTTCTCTCCGCACCGCGAAACCCAGGCACGTGCAGCCATGTTCCGTGGCGTCTACACCGTGCCGTTCGATCCAGCCGCCCTGCAACCGGCCGAGGTCAGCCAAGCGGCTGTGGACGAGTTGCTCAAGCGTGGCGTGGTGCAAGCCGGTGATTGGGTGATCCTGACCAAGGGCGACAGCTACCACACCATCGGCGGCACCAACACCCTGAAGTTGCTGCATGTCGGTGAAGCGCTGGTGTAACACTGCGCTGCAATGCAAAAGGCCGCTCATTTAAGGCCAGTGAGCGGCCTTTTTTGTAACCCGGATGAAATCCGGGAGAAGGTCAAACGGCTTATACCGAACCCGGATTGCATCCGGGCTACGCTCTGCCCCCCGTAAAGCAAAAGGCCGCTCAATCGAGCGGCCTTTTGCTTTACTGTTGGATGAAAATAAAGTTTCATCCTAAGCGCCCCGTTTTTCCTGGCCTCCAGCGGTGCCGTACATCGCTAAAGTATCATCCTTTCCGATACCGCCGCTGCATAAAGGCAGTCAGCGCCTCGATGGCTTCTGGCGAGCGCAGGCGCTGACCGAATAGCGCGCCCTCCTCTTCGATCACCCGACGCAACTCTTCGCGGCCCGGCGCGCGCATCAGGCGCTTGCTGTCTGCCACTGCGGCTGGTGCCAGTTGCTGAAAGCGCAGCGCCATCTCACGGGCCTTGCTCAGGGTTTCAGCACCGCTGTTCAGCGCTTCGTTGGCAATGCCCCAGGCAGTCGCCTGCTCGCCCGTAAAGCGTTGCCCGAGCAGCAGCAACTCAGCAGCGCGGGCATGGCCCAACAGGCGCGGCAGAATGAGGCTGCTGCCGTACTCGGGGCACAGACCGAGGTTAACGAAGGGCATTTTCAACACCGCATCACGGCTCACATAAACCAGATCGCAATGCAGCAGCATGGTTGTGCCGATGCCCACAGCTGGGCCATTGACCGCCGCCACAACCGGTTTGCTGAACTCAAACAGCGCCTGCATAAACTGGAACACTTCGCTGTTCAGCCCGGTTGGCGGCGCCTGGATAAAGTCGGCCACATCATTGCCGCTGGTAAAACAGCTATCGCCACCGGTAATCAGCACGGCACGCACGCTTTTATCTTGATCGGCCTGCACCAGCACCTCGGCCATGCCGCTGTACATGGCGCGGGTCAGGGCATTCTTTTTGTCGGGCCGGTGCATACACAGGGTCAGTAACCCCTGCTCGCGCTCGATCTGCAGGTGTTCGCTCATCATGATTCCTCGCGGCAGGCCTTCCGCGCGCGAAAAAGGACTCAGCGCGCGTGAGGCAAAAAAACGTCGGCAAAAACCTGATTACGCGGCACACCCAGCAAGAACAGGCGGCGCGCGAAGGTTTCTACGTTCTCAGGGTGGCCGCAGAGTAAGGCGATGGTCTGCCGTGAAACAAGGCGCAGTTCGGCCAAAGCAGCCGACAGCTCGGCCGCCAGTACCCACTCGACCTGGAGTTGTGCATGCTCGCTCGCCAGCGCGTTGAGCGCATCGGCCAGATAGTGTTCAGCCGGTTCGCGGGCAACATGCAACAGCCGAATCGCGCCCTGATGCCCCTGACGCAGGGCCTCACGCAATACGCCATACAACGGCGCAAGCCCGGTGCCTGAGGCCAATAACCAGAGAGGGCGACTGTGCCAGTCGGCGTCGTACTGCAAAGCCCGGCCTTGCAACGCCCCTAGGTGCAAGGTATCGCCCACCTGAAAAGTACGCGCCGCGCTGACAAATGCGCCTGAGTGCCGGCAGTCAATGTGCAGCTCCACCCACGGCGCTTCGCCCGGAATACTGGCCAACGAATAGGGGCGTGCAACACCACTCGGCGTCCACACTTGAATCGACTGCCCGGCGCTGTAACGCAGAGGTCGCTGTGGGATCAGGCGTAAACGCAGCACATGCGGACTCAACCAGTCATGGCTATGAATCACAGCAGCCACACCATCACGCTGTGGGTCAAACACCTCGACTTGCACATCGGCAACAACCTGACACTGGCAGGCCAGCCGCCACCCCTGCTCGCGTTGTTGTGCACCCAACGCTTCAGGCTTGGCATCCAGCAACTCACCCGCCACACAACGCACCATGCAGGCATGGCAGCTGCCCGCGCGGCAGCTGTACGGCACGGCAACGCCCGCATTGAGCAGGTTATCCAACAGGTTACTGGCAGCCGCCACAGGCAGCTGTTGCCCGGCCACGTGTACGTCAGGCATCCACATCTTCCCAGGTGGCAGCGCAGCGGTTACGGCCATTTCGCTTGGCCTGATAAAGCGCCTGATCGGCGCGGTGCAACGCTTCATCCAAGTCATCATCGGCGCTTAGCAGGGTCAAGCCGATCGACACACTCAGGTTGGACACCTGCAAACCCAGCGGTTCGGAACGGCTGAACGCCTCACGCAGACGTTCGCAACAGGCGGTGAACTGGTCGGCGTCAGTGTTGGGCAGCAACAAAACAAACTCTTCACCGCCATAGCGCGCCACCACATCCCCATCACGCAAGCACGCGCGGGCAACCGCCGCAAACGTCTGCAACACCCGATCACCCGCCGCGTGGCCGTGAAGATCATTGATTGATTTGAAGTGGTCCAAGTCCAGCAGTGCCAGACCGTGCTGACGCCCCTTACGAAGACTCTCCAGTTCACGCCCAGCTAAGCGCAGGAAATGCCGACGATTGAACAAACCGGTTAGCTCATCGGTGGCCGCCAAGTCTTCCAACTGGCGCATCATTCCGCGCAGGGTGTCCTGATGCGCTTGCAGGGCAAAGCGGCGCTGGCGCATACGCTGACGCATGGTTTGCGCATAACTGCCAAACAGGCACAGCCAGAACAACACTGCCGCCAACACACTGACCTGCATAAACGCGATGCGCGGATCGCTCAGTTGCAGGGTGTGGGCTTCGTAGAGATTAAGCCCGGCGAAGGCAAAAAAGGCCATGAGGGCGCAACGAGCAAAGACCCTGGGCGGGAGCTGAAACACGCCAAACAAGAGGATCAGCATATACAGCACCAGCATGGTGCCGCGCCCCTCGCTGAGGATGGCCATCAGCACCGTCTGCCACGCCAGCGCCACAATGACCTGAGGCTCGGTCAGGCTGGGATCGGCAAAACGCAGATTGATATCACTGAGAAACAAACCGAGAAAAATCAGCTGACTGATAACCACCAACGCCGAGACAACAAAAGCCGTCTGCAGGCTGATGGGCAACAGCCCAGCAAAGAAGCCTAACCAACACAGTAATCCCGTCAGCGCATACGTCGCCGCAGCCATGCCGAAACGCTTGCGCAGCAGGCTTTGCAGTGACCGCTGAATACCCCTTCGGCTGTCTAGGCTCATGGGTGTATGGGCTCCGTCCCATGCTGGCGTAAAGCCGCCACTCTACGCCTGTGATCACATATTGCCTAGGGTCATGCGGGTGGCCTGAGACGCGCGCGTTTATCGACCTACTAAATCGATAAGCGACCTTGGTCGAACCCCGCAGCGGTGTGCGCCTGCCGGTGTGCGCGGTATACTGTCGCGCCTTTTTATCTTGTGCTTTGGCCTTGCCCTTAGACCTTGATAGCCCTGCGCCGGGAATGCCCCAGCGTTCTGAGAAGTTCCTGCCCTACTCCTGCCCTAGAAAAAGGAGCGCCCAGCATGACCGTGATCAAGCAAGACGACCTGATCCAGAGCGTCGCCGACGCCCTGCAGTTCATCTCCTATTACCACCCCGTGGATTTTATCCAGGCCATGCACGAGGCCTACCTGCGCGAAGAATCGCCAGCGGCCAAAGACTCCATGGCGCAGATTCTGATTAACTCGCGCATGTGTGCCACTGGCCACCGCCCGATTTGTCAGGACACCGGCATCGTCACCGTGTTCGTCAAAGTCGGCATGGACGTACGCTGGGACGGCGCGACCATGAGCGTTGACGACATGATCAACGAAGGCGTGCGCCGCGCTTACAACCTGCCGGAAAACGTCCTGCGCGCCTCGATCCTCGCCGACCCAGCTGGCGCGCGGAAGAACACCAAGGACAACACCCCGGCCGTAATCCACTACTCCATCGTCCCCGGCGACAAGGTGGAAGTGGACGTCGCAGCCAAAGGTGGCGGCTCCGAAAACAAATCGAAGATGGCCATGCTCAACCCGTCCGACTCCATCGTCGACTGGGTGCTAAAAACCGTTCCCACCATGGGCGCTGGCTGGTGCCCACCGGGCATGCTCGGCATTGGCATCGGCGGCACGGCCGAGAAGGCTGCGGTCATGGCCAAGGAAGTGCTGATGGAGCACATTGACATCCATGAGCTGAAAGCACGCGGCCCGCAGAACAAGATCGAGGAAATGCGCCTCGAACTGTTCGAAAAAGTTAACCAACTGGGCATCGGCGCCCAGGGCCTGGGTGGCCTGACCACCGTGCTCGACGTGAAGATCATGGACTACCCGACCCACGCCGCTAGCCTGCCGGTGTGCATGATCCCCAACTGCGCCGCCACCCGTCATGCGCACTTCGTGCTCGATGGCAGCGGCCCGGCCGAGCTGGAAGCGCCGGATCTGTCTGCCTACCCAGAAATCGTCTGGGAAGCCGGCCCGAGCGCACGCCGCGTCGACCTCGACACCCTGACCCCGGAAGACGTGCAAAGCTGGCAGCCGGGTGAAACCGTCCTGCTCAACGGCAAGATGCTCACCGGCCGCGACGCCGCGCACAAACGCATGGTCGACATGCTGAACAAAGGCGAAGAACTGCCGGTCGATCTGAAAGGCCGCTTCATTTATTACGTCGGCCCGGTTGATCCAGTGCGTGAAGAAGTCGTCGGCCCAGCCGGCCCGACCACCGCTACGCGGATGGACAAGTTCACCCGACAGATCCTTGAAAGCACCGGCCTGCTGGGCATGATCGGCAAGTCCGAGCGCGGCCCGATTGCCATCGAAGCGATCAAAGACAATAAAGCCGTGTACCTCATGGCCGTGGGCGGCGCTGCTTATCTGGTTGCTCAGGCGATCAAGAAATCGCGCGTGGTGGCCTTCGCCGAACTGGGTATGGAAGCCATCTACGAGTTCGACGTGAAAGACATGCCTGTCACAGTGGCGGTCGACACCAAGGGCGAGTCAGTGCACATCACCGGCCCGGCCATCTGGCAGCAAAAGATCCACGACAGCCTGGCGGTCGAGATCAAGTAAGCACCGTTGAAAAACAAAAACCCGGCTTTGCGCCGGGTTTTCTGTTTATGGCGCGCCGGATTGCATATCCGACGCAGAGGTCACTGCCAATCAGCGGTGACTGGCCGCCTCGTGATCATCCGCTTCAATTGCTGCGGCATCCGACTCGGATTCGTCGGAGATATCCACCGGAGTCGCCAGCACCTTGTCGATGCGCTTGCCATCCATATCAACAACTTCAAACATCCAGCCGTCCCACTGGACACGGTCACTGGTTGAAGGCACGCGCCCAAGCAGCAACATGAACATGCCTGACACGGTGTGATAACGACCCTTGTCTTCCTCAGGTACTGTTTTCAACACAAGGCGATCTTTCATTTCCGGAATCGGGATCGCACCGTCGAGCAACCAGGAGCCGTCGTGCCGTTGCACAGCCCATGAGTCCTCCGCGTTATTAGGCGTGAACTCACCGGTAACGGCTTCAAGAACGTCTTGCAGCGTAACGATGCCTTCAAGCTCGCCGTACTCATCGATGACAAATGCCATTTGCATACCGCTGGCGCGGAATTGTTCGAGCAACTCCATGCCGGTCAGCGTTTCCGGTACAAACACACAGGGTTGCAGTTGCTCGGTAAAGTCCGGTTTTTCACCTTTGGCCAGACAGGCGAAGGCCTTCTTGGCGTGAATAACGCCCAGCAGATTATCCAAGCCGCCGTCGCACACGGGGAACCGCGAATGCTCGGATTCAATCATGGCTTGAATGTTGTCTTCAGATGCTTTGCGCACGTCGACAAACACCAGATCAGAACGTGGGATCATCAATGAGCCCAACTGCCGGTCATCAAGGCGGAATACGTTCCTTACCATCGCGTGTTGATGCTGCTCGATCACACCAGACTCGGAGCCTTCCTCGAGCATGGCGTGAATTTCTTCTTCTGTGACGCCGGAATTATTGATTTGGCGAACACCCATGATTCGCAAAATGGTGTGGGTAGACCAGGTCAGCAACATGACAAACGGACGCGTCATAAATGACAAGGTCACCATCGGTCGTGCAACCAGGCGCGCAATGGCCTCCGGGTTGAGCTGACCGATACGTTTGGGAACCAACTCACCGATCACGATCGACACATAGGTGATGACAATAACCACACCAGCAGTCGCGGCAATGCCTGCGGTACTGGCGGGTACACCTTGGGCCTGCAACCAGATGGCCAAAGGACCGGCAAGCACAGCCTCACCGACGATACCGTTCAAGATACCAATCGACGTGATACCAATCTGAATCGTTGATAGAAACTTGGTAGGGTCTTCTGCCAGTTTCAATGCGATCGCTGCGGCCGAATCACCATCCGCTGCAAACTTCATCAAACGAGCCTTTCTGGCTGCGACCAGAGCGATTTCTGACATGGCAAATAAGCCATTCAGAACAATCAACAGAGCCAGCGCGAAAAATTCCAACTTAATCTCCTGCGTGCATCAAAAGTGCACATTCTGCTATCCACGCAATGCCATTCGAAGACAGTGCAACATCAATCAGGCATGCCTTAAACACGATATGGTTTTGACCAAACGGTAGCTGCCTGCTCAAGCGGCCGCTTGAGGCGAATAATTGCCCGCCCAAAAAACAGACGCAGGCGTGACGTAGCGAATCAACCTGATGAGGCTCGACGCTTGGGCTGGACTATAACGGGGGGATGCAGCGGAACGCGGAGGAGAGAAGCAACTGCTGGACATAGGCATTCTTCGACAGTGCAAATGCTTGCTGTTGAAGTGACTACTGGGGGGTTCCTGAAAGGTTGTCATACACAGGGTTTCAAAAGTACGGGGCAACATATTAAGGCCGAAGTTGCACTCGTATGAAGCCATTTTTTAACAATTTTTGTTGCGCTCTAAACCCGGCCATGGCCCAGCCGCCGAAGCCGTTCAAGCCTTCACGAGAGGCCTGACACCTTTGTTCAGTGCAACGGATATCTCAAAACGGTGAAATGTACGGCCCGACAAGCCGTACATGCGACATCCCATCAAGGGCGTATCTGGCAAACAAAGCGATGAGCCAACGGGACTGATACGCCATGTCGCAGGCTCTAGATGAGCCTTGGCTGATCTCCCGCGCCTAGAACTACAAATGCCCGTTAATCCTTGGTTTGCCGTGCCATCTTAGGCATTTCAGGCAACACGCCTCATCTGAACTACAAGCCCAAACAGGGCCGCCATCCGCGCAGGTTGTTTCTGACACAGAGGGCAAACAGCCATATATAGCGACAATTTATTGACCATAAAAAACGACATTAAACCGTCAGTCATACCGATATAGCCCTTTATCGCGCCGGCCACTTACCGGCTATGGGCATGGTTTCAAAGCGCCTAGGCTGGGCCTTTCATGCACCAGTAACTGGGAGAGCAGCCATGTCAAACCTACTTTGTAATGCCCTGCAACGCCTCACTGCCATCGGCCTCTTCGCCCTGCTGACGTGCAACTTGGCCAATGCAGCACCGTCACATTCAATGAAAGGGCCGCGCCCGGTGATCTGGTCCGATTTTCTGGGCATGAATGCGCAACTGCCGTGGTTTCCGGAAAATACCTATCGCCAGCAAATCAGCAAACTCAAGGAACTGAACCTGCACTGGGTGCGTTTAGGGCTGCACTGGGATCGACTGGAGCCAAGTCCGGGGCAATGGCAACTGCATGAGCTGGACCGGCTGATGCAAGTCATGAGCGATGAACAACTCAAACCTTTGGTGTATCTGGTTGGCTCAGCCCCCTTTGCCTCTTCAGCGCCCAACGGCGTGAGCAATGCGGATCAATACCCGCCCATCAATGCGCAACTGTTTGCCAGCAGCTTCAGCTACCTGGCCAACCGTTACCCGCAAGTGAGCGCCTGGCAGGTGTGGAACGAGCAAAACATCCCATCGTTCTGGCAACCCGCCGAAGACCCAGCGCACTACCGCAACCTACTGGAAACCAGCTTGCAGCAACTCAGCAGCACGCAACCCACAGCAACACAGGTGATTGGCGGGCATGCTTACTACAGCCAAATGCCATTGCGTGGTGGTTTGATGCTGGAGGCGTTGCTGCAACAAGGCAGCCTCAAACCAGATCGTGTCACGGCCTACCATCCCTACACCCAGACGCCCGAGGGTGATGTACCCGCCAGCGGTGACTTTCTCAGCAATGCAGGCACGCTCAATCAGCACCTACGCCGCAATGGTAGTGGGCCGATTTGGGCAACCGAGTTTGGCTGGTCGAGCTATGCCGGGCCCGTGGAAATGCAGCCGATCATCGGCGAACTGGGCCAAGCCGACTACATGCTGCGCCGCCTGGCCCTGATGAGCGCGATGGACTTCGACAAGGTGTTTCTCTTTACCCTGAGCGACCTGGACGCGCGGGCCACCGTGCGTGATCGCAGTTACGGTTTATTGCGCTTGGATGGCAGCGAAAAACCGGCTTACGGTGCGCTCAAGCGCCTGCTGCAGATTACCGGACCACAGCTAACGCCTCTTACCCCACCGGCATTCGCCAACGCGCCCCAAGGCATGATCAGCATCGCCTGGCAGCGCTCCGATGGCCGCTGGCTATGGCTGTTCTGGGCGCAAGAAGCGGGCACGGTACGCCTCTTACGCAACGGCCAAGGCACCTTGCATAACCCCCTGCACGGCACCGAGCAGAGCGTGCGCGCCACGGGTGGCGGCATCACCGTAAACGTCAGCCGTGAACTGCAAATTTTACTGCTCTAGAGGATGCCACCCGTGCGACCGAGGGCTGCACGGGTGGCGAGTGGGCGCATTGGCGACGCGCCCTCAGTCGTCGCGCGTCAGCACTTCCAGCAACTCAATCTCGAAGATCAGGTTGGAATGCGGCGTGATATGCGCACCGAACTGACGTTCGCCGTAGCCCAGATGCGAGGGCACGAAGAGTTTGCGCTTGCCGCCGACCTTCATGCCCATCAGCCCCTGATCCCAACCCTTGATGACCCGGCCGGTGCCGATCACGCATTGGAACGGCTTACCGCGCACGAGCGAGGAGTCGAACAGCGTGCCGTCCTCCAACCAGCCCTGGTACTGGGTGGTGATCAACGCCCCCTTGACCACCGCTTTGCCATCACCCACCTGCAGGTCTTCGATTACCAACTCGTTACTCATCACTCACCTCACTTTGCGTCGCCTGCTCGGGCGTGGACGTATTGAACATTCATGCAACCGGCGGTTCCAGCAGCGCCAGCAACGCGGCCAACTGCGCTTCCAATTCCGCGTATTGTGCCGGGGCCAGCGGGGCCACCAGACGCGCCAGGTTATCGACATGTGCGGTCACTGCTCGGTCGATCAACGCCAGGCCGGCCGGCGTCAACTGCACCAGCATGCTCCGGGCATCATGGGGGTTGGCCACACGGCTGACCCAGCCGGCGGCTTCCAGTTGCTGCAGCTGCCGGGTCATGGTGCCGGAGGTGATCATCAACGCCGAATACAGTGCAGTCGGGGCCAAACAATGGGGCTCACCCGCACGGCGCAAGGTGGCCAGCACATCGAACTGCCAAGCGCTCAGCCCAAAGGTGCTGAATACCGCATCCAGCTCGCGGCGTAGCAAGGCGGCGCAACGGCCCAGCCGGCCAATCACGCCCATTGGGCTGACATCCAGATCAGGCCGCTCACGCTGCCATTGTTGAAGAATGGCATCGACGGCATCCAGCGGGCGCACTTCGGTCATGCTGACACTCCAATTTTTATCTTGAATTCAAGACAAGTCGATATTAGCCTCGTATTTTATCTTGAATGCAAGACAACTGCATGGAGTGCGTTGCCATGAATAACACGTGGCTGAATGTGTTGATGACCGCGTTGGCCCCGGCCATCTGGGGGTCGACCTACATCGTCACCACCGAACTGCTGCCGCCGGATCGTCCCTTTACGGCGGCGCTGCTGCGTGCGTTGCCGGCGGGCTTGCTGTTGGTGCTGTACAGCCGTTACTGGCCGGCACGCCGAGACTGGCCGCGCCTGCTGGTTCTGGCGGCATTGAATATTGGCTTCTTTCAGGCGTTGTTGTTTGTCGCGGCTTACCGCTTGCCGGGCGGTCTGGCGGCGGTGGTCGGGGCGATTCAACCGCTGCTGATGATGGGGCTGGTGTGGTCGCTGGATCATCAACGGCCGGCCAGCGCCGCCGTAGTGGCCAGTGTGGTGGGCATTGCCGGGATGGCCGCGCTGCTGTTGGCACCGGGCGCCCGCTGGGACCTGATCGGCATTGTCGCCGCCTTTGTCGGCACCGCCTGCATGGCCAGTGGCACCTACCTGACGCGGCGCTGGCAATTGTCGCCGCCTCTGCTGGCGTTTACCGGCTGGCAGTTGTTGCTGGGCGGCCTGTTGCTGCTGCCGCTGGCCTACTGGATAGACCCACCTCTGCCCACGCTCAGCCCACAGCACTGGTTGGGCTATGCCTACCTGTGCGTGTTCGGCGCGCTGCTGGCGTATGGCCTGTGGTTTCGCGGCATTGCCCGCCTGGCACCGGTGGCGGTGTCGTCGCTGGGCTTACTCAGCCCGTTGGTGGCGGTGTTGCTGGGTTGGTTGTTACTCGATCAGCGACTGACCGGGATCGCACTGCTGGGCTTGGTGGCGGTGCTGGGCAGCATCCTCACTGTGCAATGGGCCAGCCGTGCACCGGCCCGCGCCCATACCTGAACCGGCAGGGCGCAGCACCCGCGGGCGCTGCACCCTCGCGCGTTAAAAGCGCAGGCTAAAGCCGGTGTAGAACGAGCGGCCCATGCCCGGCACCGCCGTGCCCCAAGGAATGCCATTCATCGACATGGTGCGGCCCTGCGCGGTGTAAGCGCCGCCGGTTGGCAGGTAATAGAACTTGTCGGCCAGGTTCTCCACGCCCACATCCACCCGCAGGTTGTCCCAGCTGTGGCTCAACCGCAGGTTGAACAGGCTGTAGCCCGCCGTCTGGATTTCATTGCGCACCGTCGAACCATCGTTTTTGGCTTGAACGCTGACCATTTCCAGGCTGTTGCTCCAGCCACCCTGTTGTTGCGTCAGGGACAGCGTGGTGTTGAGCGGCATGATGTTGTAGAGCGCATCGCCCGTGTCACGGTTTTTGCCGTTGCTGTAATTCACCACCGCCTGCACGCCCCACTGCCCCAAGTCATTGCGCAGCAGCGGCATACGCCCGGCCACATCGACGCCATAAATGCGCGCGGACTGGTTGCTGTACTGCAGCACGTTGAACTGGTCAGCAACGACCGTTTGGCCTGGCAGGGCCTGCGCATCGATGAAGTCGTTGATGTAGGTGTAGAACGGCGTGACCTTAAGCTCATGACGGCGATCTTCGCTGTGCCAGTCCAGTGTGACCGAAGCGATGTGCGCGGCTTCCGGCTTGAGGTCGACATCGCCGACATAACCGTTACCGTCGCCGACAAAGTTATTCATGGTCGCAGCCATGGCCCAGGTGGACCAGGTGTAACGCTCATACAGATTGGGCGAGCGCACCTTGCGCGCCACACCGAACTCAAGGTCGAGATGGGCGTCATGGTTGTAACGGGCCAGGGCGGTCAGGTCGATGTTGTGGTCACGCTGGCTGCGATCACGGGCATTGAAGGCGGCCGAATCACGGCGCTGATTGTTCAGCATCATGCCCATGCCGTTGGTATCGGCGTAGCCTTTTACCTCGCCGGCATCGGTGGCGACGTGCTCATAGCGCAGACCGAGCAAGGTCAGCCAGGCGGGGTTGATCTGCCGCTCCCACTCGCCAAAGACGCCGATGCGGTCACGCTCACCGTCGTTGATGTTCTCAAAGGTGCCGGGCCACATGCCGCCACCGGAGGCCGGCCAGTAGTCATTCAAACGGTAGCGCTGGTATTCGCTGCCGATGCGCAGCAGATCATGTTCGGTCAACTCGACCGTGGCCTTGAGGTTAAGGCCCAGGGTTTTGCCTTCACTCTCCATCGGCATACCGGCGGCGCAGGTGGCGCTGATCGGGCTGCAGGCACTGCCCGCCCCGGAAGCACTGCCATACCAGAAGCGCTTGTCCGGACCGAAGTCCATCTTGTGCTCGACCTGTTCGTGATACAGCTGCGTTTCAAGACGGCCCCACTCGAACTGCGCGGTATGGCGCAGGTTGATGCGTTGCTGACTGTTGTCAGTCATGTCCATGCGCTGGTTGGGGAACAGTTCTTGCGGCACCTGCTGATAGCCCAAGGTCAGCGCCAGCACGTCCTCACCCAGCTTGTAGGCCATGCCCAACTCATGGTCACGGCGCTCGAAGGCACTGGACGCCACTTCATCCAGCGCCGCGCCCTCTCCCACCCGCCCCGTGGCGGTGCTGTCTTTAAAGTCAGACCCGGCCATGTAGTTGTTGGCCTTGCTGTAACTGCCGCTGTAACGGATGTGGAACACCTCGCTGGCGTGCATCACCGAGGCATTGCCGCCGCGTGCGTCGTTATTACTGCGCCAGAAACCACCCACCTCACCTTGATTAAGGCTCTCGGCTCCGGCCTCAGCGAAAACCGGCTCCTGACTCTGCGCCACGATGGTGCCGCCAATGCTGTCACCGCCCAAGCTGACCGGAGTAATCCCGGCCAACACCTGCAACTTGCCCAGGTTGCTGGGGGCCACGTAAGACAAGGCCGGGTTCATATGGTTGGGGCAGGAGGCGATCAGGTCCATGCCATCGACCTTGATGCGCAAACGGTCATTACTCAGGCCGCGAATGGCCGGCAGGCTGGAAAAACCACCCGCGCCGTTAAGGCTCACGCCCGGCACATCGCGCAGCAGTGAAGCGGTATCAGAGGTTGCCGGAATCAGGCTGCTGATGCGCTCGGCGCTGGGCTGCTCGGTGGCTTCAACCGGGGACTGGCCTTGCACAAGGGTATCGGGCAATTGCAGGTATTCGGCCTGGGCTTTCGGGCTGACTTCAGCGGCAACTGCCAGGGCCAGCGGGCTCATCAAACTGATAAGGGCAACAGAACGGGCGTAACGAGGTGCAGACATAGGTAAAAATCCTGTCAGGCAATGCATTCACAGCAGCGCCCGCACCTTGCATAGGCATAGGCGCGGTGACGCTGAATCAAAAAGCAAGGTGAAACACACGCTGAAAAACGTGTGTCAGGCCTGACGAGGCGGTGCGCGCGATTGCGCACCGGGGAAGACACCGCCCGGCGGTAACGCGGGATCAGCGAAGGGAGAAACGGCGGGGGCTGCCACCACGCGCGGCGGCGCAAATGGCGAGGTGTTGAATAATGCCGGCGATGACAACAGGAGTGTGCAATAGCCGCATTTGGCCCACTCATCGGCATGCGCCTGCGGCATGTCGGACGCTTTATGGTCGCCGCACGCCAGCTCGTCGAGCCACTGCCAGTCCGTGGACGACTGCCCCAACGCCAACCCCTGCCCCAGCAAAGGCCCGAGCAGCAACAGGCACATGGCCGCAAGGCCAAGCCAGTTACCGAAGCGGTGGGAGTGTTTAGGCAACACAGGAAATACCCGAGCAAAGGGGGCGCGATAATAGCCGGAACCGCCACCGCGCAGGCCGCCTGAGGCAAACCGACGCAGCGAACAGATTGACCGCGCTATTAGAGCCGTGTCGCTCGGACGCGACACTGATCCAGGTCAGCCGCGTAACACACTCAAGCGCGCCGGGCTTTGCGCAACCGATGGCCGCTGACTCAAATACCGCGTGCAACTGACGCGCAAAAACGACGCGAAATTAACCACCTCACCGCGATAGTCCATGACCTCGTCATACAGCTTGGTGATCAGCTGATTGGTGGTCATGCCATCGACTTCGGCAATCTCGCGCAGGATGTCCCAAAACTGATTTTCCAGACGCAGGGTGGTGACCACGCCGCGAATCCGCAGCGAGCGGGCACGGGACTCATACAGAATCGGATCGGCTTTGACATACAGCTCGCACATGGCGGCTCCTCAATGACAGGGGCCTGCAAGCAGGCCCTCATACATACGTAGCCCGGATGCAATCCGGGACCCTAACGTGCAGGCGCTCCCGGACTTCATCCGGGCTACGGTCTTGCCCAAAGGTTTACAGCGTGATCTGCGTACCCAGCAGGCCGAGAAACGCCGCCAGCCAGTTGGGATGCGCCGGCCAGGCTGGGGCCGTCACCAAATTACCTTGAACATGCGCCTGATCCACGGCGATGTCGATATAGCGCCCGCCCGCCAGCGTCACTTCCGGGCCGCAGGCAGGATAAGCGCTGCACTCACGCCCCTTCAGCACGCCGGCTGCCGCGAGCAATTGCGCGCCATGACAGACCGCGGCAATCGGTTTACCGGCGTGATCGAACGCCTGCACCAGCGCCAGCACCTGCGCATTCAGGCGCAAGTACTCCGGGGCGCGGCCACCGGGAATGAGCAGCGCGTCGTAATCGTCGGCCTTTACCTGAGCAAAATCGAAATTCAAGGCAAAGTTATGCCCCGGCTTTTCGCTGTAGGTTTGCTCGCCTTCAAAATCATGGATGGCGGTGCGCACCGTCTGCCCGGCGGTTTTTTCCGGGCACACGGCGTGCACCTGATGCCCTACCATCAGCAATGCCTGAAACGGCACCATCACTTCGTAGTCTTCGACGTAGTCGCCGACCAGCATGAGAATCTTCTTCGCCGCCATGTGCCTGCTCCTTGAATGAACTGAGAAGGCCACAGTCTGCTGCCGATACAGCGGTCGCGGGTAATAGCCCGGTACTACAACGCAGATGGGTTGATCGACGGTCAGTGGTAGATACGATTGAGGAGCAAAGCGACGAAGCGCAACGAGACCTGTCACAACCCGTTGGGCTTCGCTGCGCTCAACGCCAACCTACCGGCGCATAGCCGCGATGAACCGGTTTATTCCAGCACGTAGGTTGGGTTGAGGAGCAAAGCGACGAAGCCCAACAAGACCTGTCACGACCCGTTGGGCTTCGCGGTGTTCAACGCCGGCTACAGCCGCGCTGGGCTGGCTTACTCCAGCACTTCCTCGTCACGTAGTAGCACGTAGGTGCAGCCGGTGTCGTCTTCCAGGTAGTCGTGCACATAGAACATCACAACTTCACCCTCGCCAGACTGAGCCGCCACGTAATCACCGATATCGACGGTGAAGTGATCAGTGCTGCCCGGCTTGGCTTCGCTCTCAATGCGCGCGTTGACGAACAACTCGGGCGCGCTTTCGCCGAAATAATCTTCGCGCTCCGCCGCGTCCCAATCCGCCGGTGCTTCGAAGGGGCCGCAGAACAGCACCTTGGCATCACCCAGATCCACTTCCTCAGCCTCAGGGTCTTGCTCATCGGCGCGGTACACGGTGCAGTCCTGCGCGTCAGGGTGTTGCAGGATGGCCCGACGGGCCGCCAGTTGTTGCTCAGTATCCATAGTGGGCATAACGATCTCCGAGCGTAGGCGCTTAAGGTCAGGACAAATCCCACCCGCAGTCAGGTTGCAGGCAGGCCCCAGCAGGCTAGGGGCTGTTGCGGTTGCAGCGCAAGCGATGAAATGCCAACGACGACGGCGATACGGATTTTTTTGCGACTTAATTTGCGGTTAAGCCTGCAGGCAGACACTCACACCCATGTTCACAAATGAGGTTCCTACCATGGAGCTGCCTTGGGTGTATTCAGACACTGCGCTTGCACAGATCGGTCGCGAACAGCCGTTCAACCTGTATCTGGCCAATCGGCAAAGCCCGCGTCGCGCTGCTATTGAAGCCTTTATCAGCGAGCGCTTCGCCGTCCATCACCGGGCGCATATCCGCCACTTCATGCCCAGCCTATTGAGCCTGGAAGATGGCAGCGGCCAGTTGCTGGGGGCCGTGGGTTTGCGCAGCGCGGCCGGTGCGCCGTTGTTTCTGGAGCGCTACCTACAACAGCCGGTGGAACAGGTGATCACCGCCAAACAGGGCGCGCAAACCGCACAACGCGCGCAGTTGGTCGAGGTTGGCAACCTGGCCGCCGCCAGCCCGGGTGCCGCGCGCCTGCTGATTGTGGCGCTGACGGATCTGCTGGTGGCGCTGGGTTATCGCTGGGTCTGCTTTACCGGCACCTTGGCTTTGCTCAACAGCTTTCAGCGCTTGGGCCTGACGCCTGTGGCGCTGGGCGCGGCCAACCCCGAATGCCTGGGCGATGAACAAGCCGACTGGGGCACTTACTACGACAACCGGCCACAGGTCATGGCCGGCGACATTTATGCCGGGCACCAGCGCCTGCTGCAACTGGGTGCTTACCCGCGCCTCGCCCATCAGGCTTTTTATGCTCTGGAGGACATGCCCCATGTGGCCTGCAGCTGATCGCTTTTTCGCCAGCCTGAGCGCCTTTGGCAACGCCGCGGCGTTGCGTGAAAACGAGCGCCAATTGAGCTACAGCCAACTGCTGCAAGAGGTCGACCAGCGCAGCAAGCAGCTGCTCGATCTCGGCGCACAGCGCGTCGCATTGGCGCTGGATAACGGCATTGACTGGGTGCTCTGGGACCTCGCTGTGCTGCATGCCGGGCTGGTCTGCGTGCCGCTGCCCGGCTTCTTTTCCAGCAGCCAGCAAGCGCACGTGCTGGACAGCGCTGGCATTGACTGCCTGATCGGCCCGACCAGCCCGCTGTATGACGCACTGGGTTTCAGCCCCAGCAGCGCTGGCCTTCAACAACGACCACGGGCGCAAGTCAGCGAACTGCCCGCCGGCACCTGCAAGATCACCTACACCTCGGGCACCACCGGGCAACCCAAAGGAGTGTGCCTGGACAGCGCCACGCAACTGGCCGTAGCGCAGAGCCTGGTGCAAGCCAGCGCCAGCTGCGCGGTCGAACGTCACCTGTGCGTGCTGCCCTTGGCCACGCTGCTGGAGAACATCGCCGGGGTCTATGCCCCGCTGCTGGCCGGTGCACAGGTTGAATTAATGCCGATGGCGCAGATCGGCCTGCTCGGTGCCAGCCAGTTTGACCTGCCGCGCTTTTTGGCCGCGCTGGCTCAGGCTCAGCCCAACAGCCTGATCCTGCTGCCGCAGTTGCTGCTGGCACTGGTCAGCGCCGCCGAACGTCGCTTGCCCCTGCCGAACAGCCTGCGTTTTATCGCCGTCGGCGGTGGCCGCGTCGCCAGCCAATTGCTGCAACGTGCCGAGGCGTTGGGCTTACCCGTCTTTGAGGGTTACGGCCTCTCTGAATGCGCTTCGGTGGTGTGCCTGAACACCCCGGAAAACCGCCGCATCGGCAGCGTTGGCCAACCTTTGCCGCACCTGCAGGTAAGCCTGGGGGCAGACGGCGAAGTGCTGGTCAAAGGCCCGCGTTTGCTCGGTTACCTGGGCGAGCCAAGCCCGGCAGAAGAATGGCTGGGCACCGGTGATCTGGGCCATTTCGACGGCCCGTTTCTGGTGCTGCACGGGCGCAAGAAGCACCAGTTCATCACCGCCTTTGGCCGCAACGTCAACCCGGAATGGGTCGAGGCCGAACTGGTTCAGCAACTGCCCATCGCCCAGGCCTGGCTGCACGGCGAAGCCCTGCCGGGCAACGTGGCGGTGCTGGTGCCGCGCTTCCCGAACACCCCTGACAGCCAATTGGCCGAAGCCGTGGCGACGGCCAACCAAGCCCTGCCCGACTACGCCCGCGTGCACCACTGGCTGCGCGCCGAACAGCCCTTCAGCAGCGCCAACACGCTGGCCACCAGCAACGGCCGGCTGCGCCGCACCGCCCTGTTTAACCACTACCAACACGCCATCGAACAAGTGATGACGACCGAACCCTGCTACGGAGATGCCTGATGAGCTTCTATGAATCCCTGCTCGAACAAACCAGCGCTGAACGCAACTACCTGCTCGGCGCCCCGATCATTGCCCAGGCCATGGCCGGCACCGTCAGCCTGAACAGCTACGTGGCCTTTCTCACCGAGGCCTATCACCACGTCAAACACACCGTGCCGCTGCTGATGGCTTGTGGCGCACGCCTGCCGGAGCGACTGGAGTGGCTGCGCGAGGCAATTGCCGAATACATCGACGAAGAAAAGGGCCACCAGGAATGGGTACTCAACGACATCGCCGCCTGCGGTGCCGACAAAGAAGCCGTGCGCAACGGCCTGCCGCACCTGTCGACCGAATTGATGGTCAGCTACGTGTATGACCGCATCGCGCGGCATAACCCGGTGAGTTTCTTCGGCATGGTCAACGTACTGGAAGGCACCAGCATCGCCCTCGCCACCCAGGTGGCGGGGGTGATTCAGGACAAGCTGCAACTGCCGAACAAGGCCTTCAGCTACCTCAGTTCCCACGGCAGCCTTGACCTGGAGCACATCGAGTTCTTCAAGAAACTGATGAACCAGTTAGACAACGACGATGACAAAGCGGCCGTGGTGCACACCGCCAAGGTGGTCTACCGCCTGTACGGCGATATGTTCCGCAGCCTGCCCCTGAGCACGTGAGTACCTGAGGACACCCTATGAAAATTTCTGAATGCCGCGCCGTCATCACCGGGGCCAGTGGCGGGATTGGCCAAGCGCTGGTCAGCGCCTTGCTCGCCGAAGGGGCGCAATTGCTCTTGGTCGGCCGTCAAAGCGCCGCTTTGCAAGCGCTGGCCCAGACGCACAGCGGCAACGTGGCCATCGTAGCCGCCGATATTCGTCAAACCAGCGGACGTGAAGACGTGTTGGCGGCGGCGCAGCGCTTTGGCGGCATCAATACGCTGATCAACGCCGCCGGGGTCAATCACTTCGGCTTGCTGGAGCAGCATGAAGAAAGCGCCATCGCCGAACTGATTGAACTCAACGTCACCGCCACCCTGCAACTGACCCATCGCCTGCTGCCGCTGCTGCGTCAGCAGGGCCGGGCGCTGGTGGTCAATCTCGGGTCGACCTTCGGCTCCATCGGCTACCCCGGTTTCACCGCGTATTGCGCCAGCAAATTTGCCCTGCGCGGTTTCTCCGAAGCCCTGCGCCGCGAGTTGGCGGACACACCCATGAAGGTTATTTACTTCGCCCCCCGCGCCACCCGCACCAGCATGAACAGCAGCGCCGTGGTGAACATGAACGACCAGCTCAAGGTCAGCATGGACGACCCGCACACCGTCGCCGCACAACTGCTGGCCACCCTGCGCCGCGAGGACGAAGAGCGCTACCTCGGCTGGCCAGAACAACTCTTCGTGCGGCTCAACAGCCTGCTGCCACGTGTGGTTGATCAAGCCCTGCGCAAACAACTGCCAATCATCCTGCGCTTTGCGCGCAACAAAGCCTGAGAGGACACCCCATGAAGCTTATCCGTACCATCGCCTGCACCCTGCTCTGCCTGACCAGCCTGCCCAGCTTTGCCCTCAGCGAGCAAGGTCAGACCCAGCTACAAACCCTGCAAGCACGCTGGGCCGAGATCAATTACCAGCTGCCCAAGGAGCAACGCGAAAAGGCCTTCGCCAGCCTCAGCGAGGACGCACAAAAAGCCGTGGCGGCCGAACCGGACGCCGCCGAACTGCAGATCTGGCAAGGCATCATCCTCAGCACCTACGCCGGGGCTAAAGGGGGCTTGGGGGCACTGGGGCTGGTCAAAGAAGCCAAGGCCAGCCTTGAGCACGCATTAACACTGGATGCACAGGCGCTCTCCGGCTCGGCCTATACCAGCCTGGGCAGCCTGTACTACCAAGTACCGGGCTGGCCGGTGGGGTTTGGCGATGACGAAAAAGCCGAGGCCCTGCTGCAAAAAGCCCTGAGCATCAACCCGGACGGCATCGACCCCAACTACTTCTATGGCGATTACCTGGCCCGTAGCAAACGCTTCGATGAAGCCAACGCTGCACTGGAAAAAGCCCTGCAAGCGCCCCCACGCCCGGGCCGCCAACTGGCCGACGAAGGACGCAAGCAGGACATCAACGCGCTGCTCAAGAGCATAAGCGCACAACGTCAATAATCACCTTACAGACCCAAGACCCGGCAACAGCAGACCCCAGTCGTCTGGTAGTCTCGCAGGGCGGTTATGGCCATCACGGAACACTCGAAATGCGCATTTTGCTGGTAGAAGATGACATCGCCCTCGCCGAGGGCATTCGCACCGCACTCAAGCCAGAAGGCTACACCGTCGATTGGCTGCAAGATGGCAGCAGTGCCCTGCACGCCTTGAGCACGGAAAGCTTCGAGCTGGCGATTCTCGACCTGGGTTTACCGCGCATGGATGGCCTGCAAGTGCTTAAACACCTGCGCGCCGCCGCCAACCCGGTGCCGGTGCTGGTACTGACCGCGCGCGATGCCACCAGCGACCGCATCGCCGGGCTGGATGCCGGGGCCGATGATTACCTTGTCAAACCCTTCGATGTGGCCGAACTCAAGGCGCGCCTGCGGGCGTTGCTGCGGCGCAGCTTCAATCGCCCGCAACCGATGTTGGAATACCGTGGCATCACCCTTGATCCGGTCAGCCAGTCCGTCAGCTATCAGGGCCAACCGGTGAACCTGCCGCGCAAGGAATTTCTCCTGCTGCACGAACTGCTCGCCCAGCCTGGCCGGGTGCTAACCCGCGACAAGCTGCAGCAAGCGCTCTACGGCTGGGGCGAAGAACTGGAGAGCAACGCGCTGGAGGTGCATGTGCATCACCTGCGCAAAAAATTCTTTAGCGAGCTGATACGCACCGTGCGCGGTGTTGGCTATCTGGTGGACAAATAACATGCCCAAGTTGTGGTGCTCGATCCGGGCACGTTTGCTGGTATTGCTGCTGAGCTTGTTGAGCCTGGCCATGGGCCTGATCAGCCACAAGATCTACAGCGACGCCAGTCATGAAGTGGAAGAGTTATTCGACGCCCAGCTGGCACAAACCTCACGGGTGCTGATGGGCCTAGCGCGGCATGAGTTATCCGCCGAGTCGCGCCGCGACCTGCAAACCGCCCTGGACGAGGCATTGTTGCTGAAAAACAGCAATCGCGATCTCGATGGCCTGCTCGGGCATCATTACGAAAGCAAGCTGGCGTTCCAGATGCTCAATGACAACGGCGAGCTGGTGTTCCAGTCAGCCAGTGCGCCCAAAGGCCTGCTCAGCGAAATGATCGCGCAGCTCGGCCTGACCCTGCCCGACAACGGGCTGACACAGAGCGAACGCCTCACTCGCCTGGCCAAATACCTGGTCGGCTATCACACCCTGACCCTTGACCAGCACCGCTGGCGCGTATTTGTGCTGCACAACAGCCTCGATCACCACTGGGTTTTGGTCGGTGAGCGCGAGGATGTGCGCGGCGAGTTGTCCGATAAAATTGCCCAGCGCAGCCTGCAACCCCTGCTGATTGGCTTACCGATACTCGCCTTGCTCCTGTGGTTGGCGGTGGGCTGGGGTTTGCAGCCTTTGCAGCGCATGGCCGAAGCGATCAAGGCGCGTGCGCCCGACAACCTGTCACCGCTGCTGTTTGGCCCGTTGCCACATGAATTGGAACCGATGGGCAGCGCGCTCAATCGCTTGCTGATGCAGGTCAACCAGTTGCTGGATCAGGAAAAGCGCTTTATTGCCGATGCCGCCCATGAACTGCGTACGCCCTTGGCGGTGCTGCGTATCCATGCGCAAAACGCCTTGGAAGCCCCCGATCCTGACGACCGCAATGAAGCGCTGCGCCAACTCGGTGGCGGCGTTGAACGGGCCACGCGGGTGGTGGCGCAGTTGCTCACCCTGGCTCGACTGGACCCGAATGTGGTGCAACTGGCCATGCGCGAACTGGACCTGCTGGATTTTGTCCGCAATGAGCTGGCCGAGCTGATTCCACTGGCGCTCGACCGTGAACAAGAGCTGAGCCTGCACGCCGCCGAACACGCTGATTACCACTTGCTGGCCGACGGCCCGAGCCTGGGCACCTTGCTGCAAAACCTCATCAGCAACGCCGTGCAATACACCCCGCCAGGCGGATCTATTCAGGTGCTGCTGGAGGACGAACCTGACGCCCTCACCGTGCGCATTCAAGACAGCGGCCCCGGCGTGCCACAGGCGCAGCGGGCCAAACTGTTCGAGCGGTTTTTCCGCTTGGGTACCGGTCAAGGGGCCGGGCTTGGGCTCTCCATCGTGCGCCGCGTAGTGGAGTTGCACCGGGGCAGCATCAGCCTGAATGACTCACCTCTGGGCGGTCTTGAGGTCGCGGTGCGTCTGCCGAAAACCCGCCCCCCAGTCCGTTAGGTTCACAGCAAACGAAGCGGTGGCGCAGGCCTAACGGATCAGTTCTCGCGGGTGACTAACGCGGTGTGTTGAGGCCCCGGCGCTGTGCCCGTTCTTCGCGACGGGCCTGCTGCTGCACGTCGGCCAGCACTTCCTGCACGTAATCGATATGCCGGTTGGACAGCGCGCGGGCGTCCTCGGCGCGGCCTTCGATAATCGCCTGATACAGCGCACGGTGTTGGTCGATCAACATGTCGCGGGTTTCATCACGCTGGGCATACATGCCGCCAATGTTGGTCACCACGTTGCGCTTGAGCAGGTCAAACAGCCCGCGAATGGTGTGCAGCAGCACGGCGTTATGGCTGGCTTCGGCAATCGCCAAATGGAAGTTGGCATCGGCCGCTCCCTCTTCAGCGCGGGTGACCTTGCCGCTGCGGCTGTAGCAATCCTGCAGCGCGGCAAAGGCCTCGGTCAGGCGCTGGCGATCCAGTTCGGTGGCGCGCTGGGCGGCGTAGAAGGCGCAGGAGCCTTCTAGCGTGTGGCGAAACTCAAGCAGGTCACGCTGAGCTTCGGGGTTACTTTCCAGCAAGTGCAACAGCGGGTCGCTAAAGGTCGAGCCAAGGGCTTCGGCCACATAGTTGCCACCGCCGTGACGGCTGACCAGCAAGCCCTTGGCCGCCAGCTTTTGAATCGCCTCGCGCAGTGAGGGCCGGGATACGCCGAACTGCTCAGCCAGAACGCGTTCAGCCGGTAGACGTTCACCAGCCTTGAGCGTGCCTTCAAGAATCATGGTTTCCAGCTGGCTGACGATATCGTCCGACAAACGGCGCTGACGCACCGATCCCACTTCCATACCCACACCCCACTGGTTTGACCACCTGCCATGGGCCTTTGCGGCCCGCTGCCGGCAAGCCTATCGCCGTGCCTTTACCCCCGCAAGGCATCGCCTTACGACCAAAGTCGTAAGGCAGCTAATTGACAGGTCAGAGGCCGCACTTTTACCCTGACCGCGCAGTCTTGTAAATTGGTATTACCAATTAACCACACTAAAAACAATTCCAAGAACCCACGAGGTCTACCCATGCCGGCTCTCTTGCACTTACCTGACGCTGCATTGCCACGCGATGCCTCCCTGCACCCACTCATGCGCATTGCGCAGCGCTAAGGAGAGAGCACCATGTCGACTGGTCTTCTTGCTCTACTGGCCTTCTCACCGATTCTGCTGGCCGCCATTTTGCTGGTTGGTCTGCGCTGGCCGGCCAAACACGCCATGCCACTGGTTTACCTGGTCACCGCTGCGGTGGGTTTGTTTGCCTGGGACATGAGTTTCAACCGCGTGCTGGCGTCCACCGTGCAAGGGTTGCTGATTACCCTCGGTTTGTTGTGGATCATCTTTGGCGCGATTCTGCTGCTCAACACCCTTAAACACTCCGGCGGCATCACCGCGATTCGCGCCGGCTTTGCCACCATCAGCCCGGATCGGCGCATTCAGGCAATCATCATCGCCTGGCTGTTCGGCTGCTTTATCGAAGGCGCCTCGGGCTTCGGCACACCGGCTGCCATCGCGGCACCGTTGCTGGTGGCCATCGGCTTCCCGGCCATGGCGGCTGTGTTGCTCGGCATGTTGGTGCAAAGCACACCGGTGTCCTTCGGCGCGGTGGGTACACCGATCATCGTCGGCCTGAACACAGGCATGGACAGCGCCACCATCGGCGCTCAGTTGGTTGCACAGGGCTCGTCCTGGGCGCAGTTCCTGCAACTGATCACCAGTGAAGTGGCGATCATTCACGCCATCGTCGGCACTGTGATGCCGCTGATTATGGTGCTGATGCTGACGCGCTTCTTCGGTGCCGAAAAAAGCTGGAAAGCCGGCTTTGAAGTGCTGCCGTTTGCCATTTTCGCCGGACTGGCCTTTACCGTGCCTTACGTGCTGACCGGTGTATTCCTCGGCCCCGAGTTCCCGTCACTGGGCGGTGGCCTGATCGGCCTGGCAATTGTCACCAGCGCTGCGCGCATGGGCTTTCTGCTGCCGAAAACCACCTGGGATTTCGCCCCGGCCGACCAATGGCCGGCCGAGTGGTTGGGCAGCGTGGAGATGAAACTCGACGACCTGACAGCCAAACCGATGAGCGCTCTGCGCGCCTGGCTGCCTTATGTGCTGGTGGGTGTGCTGCTGGTGATCAGCCGGGTATTCCCAGAAGTCGGTGCAGCGCTGAAGGGCGTGGCATTGAAATTCCCCGACCTGCTGGGCGAAACCGGCATCGGTGCCAGCTTCGATCCACTCTATCTGCCGGGCGGGATTCTGGTCACCGTGGTCATCGCCACTTTCTTCCTGCATGGCATGAAACTGCGCGAGTTGGGCGCAGCGGTGAAAGAGTCGTCCAGTGTATTGCTCAGCGCCGGCTTCGTGCTGCTGTTTACCGTGCCGATGGTGCGCATCCTGATCAACTCCGGGGTTAACGCCGCCGAACTGTCGAGCATGCCGATCCTGATGGCGCGCTGGGTGGCTGACAGCGTGGGCGGTATCTACCCGCTCCTGGCCCCGAGCATTGGTGCACTGGGCGCGTTTATTGCCGGTTCCAACACGGTGAGCAACATGATGTTCAGCCAGTTCCAGTTCGGCGTGGCCAGCAGCCTGGGCATTTCCAGCGCGCTGATTGTCGCGGTGCAGGCCGTTGGTGCGGCTGCGGGCAACATGGTGGCAATCCACAACGTGGTCGCCGCATCGGCCACCGTGGGCCTGCTGGGTCGCGAAGGCAGCATCCTGCGCAAAACCGTTTGGCCTACCCTGTACTACGTGCTGTTTACCGGCCTGATCGCGATGTTTGCGGTTTATGTGTTGGGCGTTAGCGACCCACTGATGGCGAGCTGATAAACGCCTGAATGCGCGCTGCTTGGGCGGCGCGCATTGACGTTTCGCTGCAACCCTTTTTCCTGCTTGGGTGATTCCATGATCATTTCTGCCTCCACCGACTACCGCGCCGCCGCGCAACGCCGGCTGCCGCCGTTTCTGTTTCACTACATCGACGGCGGTGCCTATGCCGAGCACACCCTTAAGCGCAACGTCGCCGATCTAGCGGACATTGCCCTGCGCCAGCGCGTGCTGCGCAACATGTCGGAACTGAGCCTGGAAACCCGCTTATTCAATGAAACCCTGAGCATGCCGGTGGCCCTGGCCCCGGTCGGTTTAACCGGCATGTACGCCCGTCGCGGTGAAGTGCAGGCCGCCAAGGCCGCCGCCGCCAAAGGCATCCCTTTTACCCTGTCGACCGTGTCGGTGTGCCCGATTGAAGAAGTCGCGCCGGCCATCGACCGGCCGATGTGGTTTCAGCTCTATGTGCTGAAAGACCGTGGCTTTATGAAAAACGCCCTGGAGCGCGCCAAGGCTGCTGGCGTCACCACCCTGGTTTTTACCGTCGACATGCCGGTGCCCGGCGCGCGCTACCGCGACGCCCACTCTGGCATGAGCGGCCCGAACGCCCCCGTGCGCCGCATGCTGCAAGCCATGACCCACCCGCGCTGGGCCTGGGATGTCGGCCTGCTGGGTAAGCCCCATGACCTGGGCAATATCTCTGCCTACCGGGGCAACCCCACGGGCCTGGCAGACTACATCGGCTGGCTGGGCAACAACTTCGACCCGTCGATCAGCTGGAAAGACCTGGAATGGATTCGCGAGTTCTGGGACGGCCCAATGGTGATCAAGGGCATCCTCGACCCCCAGGACGCCAAGGACGCTGTGAGCTTCGGCGCCGACGGCATCGTCGTCTCCAACCACGGTGGCCGTCAGCTTGATGGCGTGATGTCCAGCGCCCGTGCCCTACCGGCGATTGCCGATGCCGTGAAAGGCGATCTGGCGATTCTGGCCGACTCCGGCATTCGCACCGGTCTGGACGTGGTGCGCATGATCGCCCTCGGTGCGGACACGGTGATGCTCGGTCGCGCCTTTATCTACGCCCTGGCCGCTGCCGGTGGCGCGGGGGTGAGCAACCTGCTGGACCTGATCGAGAAGGAAATGCGCGTGGCCATGGTGCTGACCGGGGCCAAGTCGATCAGCGAAATCAATGCCGACTCGCTGGTGCGCGAACTGGGTCGCTAAGCCGTTATCCCCTCTCCCTCCGGGAGAGGGTTAGGGAGAGGGCAAGCACAAAACCGCACCCGAGCCGTCCCTCTCCCCCGCCCCCTCTCTCATTAGGGAGAAGGGAGACCACTCGCATTACCGCTGATCACCGGAGCCCCCATGAGCTTGCCCAGCGCCTTTCTCACCGCCGTCGAACGCCTGATCCCTGCTGAGCGGCGTTTCGACGACCCGCTGTCGACCCTGGCCTTTGGCACCGACGCCAGCTTCTACCGGCTGATCCCCAAGCTGGTGGTGCGTGTCGAGGCGGAGCTGGAAGTGGTTGACCTGCTCAAGCTGGCCAGCACCCATCAGGTGCCCGTGACCTTCCGCGCCGCCGGCACCAGCCTGTCTGGGCAGGCCATCAGCGACTCGGTGCTGATCGTGCTGGGCGATAACTGGAACGGCCGCGAAGTCCGCGGCCAAGGCAGCCAGATCCGCCTGCAACCGGGGGTGATCGGTGCTCAAGCGAATGCCGTACTCGCGCCCTTTCAACGCAAAATCGGCCCTGATCCGGCGTCGATCAACGCCTGCAAAATCGGCGGCATCGTCGCCAACAACGCCAGCGGCATGTGCTGCGGCACCGCGCACAACACCTACCACACCCTGGCTGGCATCCGCTTGGTGCTGGCCGATGGCACAGTGCTGGACACCGAAGACCCGCACAGCGTCACGCGTTTTTTTGCCAGCCACGCCAGCTTGCTCAATGCGCTGAACGAGCTGGGCAAACATACTCGCGCCAACAGCGAACTGGCGGCAAAAATCCGCCACAAATACCGTCTGAAAAACACCACCGGCCTGTCCTTAAATGCACTGGTCGACTATGACCAGCCCATCGACATCCTCAGCCACCTGCTGGTCGGGTCCGAGGGAACTCTGGGCTTTATCAGCGCGGTGACTTACAACACCGTGCCCGATCACCCGCATAAGGCCAGCGCCCTGCTGGTGTTCCCCGATGTCGAAAGCTGCTGCCGCGCCGTCACCGTGCTCAAACAGCAGCCGGTGTCCGCCGTGGAATTGCTCGACCGGCGCAGCATGCGTTCGGTGCAAAACAAACCCGGTATGCCGGAATGGGTCAAAAGCCTGTCTGACCACGCCTGCGCCCTGCTGATCGAATCGCGCGCCGCTAGCCAGAGCCTGCTGCACGAGCAGCTGCAACTGATCATGGCGTCCATCGCTGACTTTCCACTGGAAAAGCAGGTGGATTTCAGCGAAGACCCGGCCGTTTACAACCTGCTGTGGAAGATCCGCAAAGACACCTTCCCCGCCGTTGGCGCGGTGCGCCAGACCGGCACCACGGTGATCATCGAAGACGTCACCTTCCCCATCGAACAACTCGCCGAAGGCGTCAACCGCCTGCTCGCCCTGTTCGATAAGCACGGCTACGACGAAGCGATCATTTTCGGCCACGCGTTGGAAGGCAACCTGCACTTCGTCTTCACCCAAGGCTTTGACAGCGAGGCGGAAAAGGCCCGCTACGAAGCCTTTATGCAGGACGTCGCACACCTGGTGGCCGTGGAGTTCGGCGGCTCGTTGAAAGCCGAGCACGGCACCGGGCGCAACATGGCACCTTTCGTTGAATTGGAATGGGGCACCGATGCCTACCAGCTGATGTGGCAGATCAAGCGCCTGCTCGACCCACAAGGCATTCTCAACCCGGACGTGATCCTCTGCGAAGATCGCGACATCCACCTGAAAAACCTCAAGCCGCTGCCGGCCGCCGACGAGATCGTCGACAAGTGCATCGAGTGCGGTTTCTGTGAGCCGGTGTGCCCGTCGAAAGGGCTGACCTTAAGCCCGCGCCAACGCATCGTCATCTGGCGCGATATTCAGGCAAAAAAACGTGCCGGCATCGATACCCGCGAGCTGGAAGCGGCCTACCAATACCAGGGCATCGACACCTGCGCCGCCACTGGCCTGTGCGCGCAACGCTGCCCGGTGGGCATCAACACCGGCGATCTGGTGCGCCAACTGCGCGCCCGCGACGCCAACAGCCCGCGCAGCGCCGACTGGCTGGCCAATAACTTCCACCGCGCCCTGCAAGGCGCACGGCTGATGCTCTACGTGGCCAACAGCGCGCGCCGCGTCTTGGGTGCACCTTTATTGGCGCGCACCTCGGCGGCGCTGAGCAAAGCCAGTCAGGGCCGCGTACCGCAGTGGACACCCGCCATGCCGCAAGCGGTGCAGCGCCTGCAAGTGCCGGCCGTGATAGCGGATACCCGGCCACGGGTGGTCTATCTAGCCGCTTGCGTGTCCCGCGCCATGGGCCCGGCCGTGGGTGATCGCGAGCAAATGCCATTACTCGACAAAACCCGCGCGCTGCTGGAAAAAGGCGGCTTTCAGGTGGTATTCCCGGCCGAGCTGGACAGCCTCTGCTGCGGCCAGCCGTTCGCGTCCAAAGGCTATGCCGAGCAGGCCGAACGCAAAAAACAGGAATTGATCGACGCACTGCTAAAAGCCAGCCGTGGCGGCCTTGATCCGATCTACTGCGACACCAGCCCGTGCACCTTGCGGCTGATGCAGGACGGCCTCGACAGCCGTCTGAATTTGCATGACCCGGTGAAATTTATCCGCGAACACTTGCTCGACCGCCTGCACATCACCCCACAGGACAAACCGGTCGCCGTGCACGTCACCTGCAGCACCCAGCACCTGGGCGAGGCACAAGGGCTGATCGATATCGTTAGGCGCTGCACCTCAGAGGTGGTGATTCCCGAAGGCATTCACTGCTGCGGCTTTGCCGGCGATAAGGGCTTTACCACACCCGAGCTGAACGACCACGCCCTGCGCAGCCTGAAGTCAGCGGTGCAATACTGCGAGGAAGGCATCAGCACCAGCCGCACCTGCGAAATCGGCCTGAGCCAGCACGGCGGTATCGATTATCACGGGCTGGTGTATTTGCTCGACCGCGTCAGCCGCGCGGCGCCGTAATAGCCAACAGCGCGCCGAGCCCACAAGCCCGGCGCGTTTTATAAGGCCTGGCCGAGTAAGCGAAGGGCAATCTGCCGCACCTGCGCCAAGTCAATTGGCTTGGCAAGGCACGCCTGCGCCCCACGACGGCGGGCCTCCGCAAACAAGTTTTCATCGGCCACCGCACTGATCACCAGCACCGGCACCGCCTGCAAACGCGGGTTCTGGCGCATGGCATCGAGCACGTCCAGGCCATCGCCATCGGGCAGGTCGATGTCCAGCAACAGCAGCGTCGGGGTGCACAACTCCAACTCCGCCAAGGCGCGCTGCACCGAGCCGGCACCGCGCACAGTGGCAAACTCACGCAACGCTTCCTGGACCACTTTAAGGCAGGCGGGGTGATCTTCCACGCACAGCACTTCGGCCAATTGCTGTGGCTGCGCCGCAGCCGGTTCAGCCTGCACAGCCGCCTGAGCCGCCGGCGCGGCTGCACCGGGTAAATCAATCCAGAAGCGGCTGCCCATACCGGCACTGCTGCTAAAGCCAATTTCGCCGGCCATCAGATGGGCCAACTCACGGCACAACACCAGGCCGATGCCAGTGCCAGGAATGTTGGAGTTTTCACGGCCCAAACGCTGGAACGGCTGGAACAGGTTGCTCTGCTGCTCCGGCGTCAGGCCTGCGCCGTTGTCTTCCACCCACAGCCGCACGCAGTCGGAACGCACTTCGTAACCCATGCGTACCATGCCTTGCGCGCTGTTGTACTTGATCGCATTGGACAGCAGGTTGAGCAGCACCTGACGCACCCGGCGCATGTCGGCCTGCACATACAAACCGGCATCGGCTTCGGCCAATACGTGTAATTGCAGTTGCCGCTGTTGCACATCTGGCTGCACCAACTCGGCACAGCCGTGCAGCAGCGCGCCCACTTCCACGGGCTGCAATTTCAATTGCTGACGGCGGCTTTCGATGCTGGAGAGGTCGAGAATATCGTCCACCAATGAGGTCAGATGCCGGCTGGCATTGACGATCTCGCGGGCGTAATCGGCTTCTTGCTTGGCATCGGCTTTGTCCTGGGTTTCCAGTTCAATCAACTGACCGAAGCCGCATATCGCATTAAGCGGCGTGCGCAGTTCATGACTCATGCTCGACAGAAAACGGCTCTTGGCCTGGCTGGCGGCCTGCGCCTGCAAGCTGACGCGGCGCAAATCTTCCTGCACCTGCTTGAGGTGGGTGATGTCCACATGGGTGCCCGCCACCCGCAGCGCGCGCCCCTCGCTGTCACGCTCCAGCACCTTGCCGCGACTGAGCAACCAGACGTAATCACCCTTGGCATCGGCGTAACGGTATTCCGCCTCAAACCGGTCTTCACCGCTGCTGACAAACAACTGGCGCAAATGCCGAATGCGCTCCAGGTCGTCGGGATGCACGCGCTGGTTGAATTCGCTGAAAATCATGTGCGCCTGCGGCAAACCAAAGCGCTTGATAAAGCGTTCACTGAGGCTGATGGTCATGTTCGGCGATTCAACTTCCCAGAGGCTTTCCGTGGTGCTTTCCAGCACCAACTGCAAAATCCGCTGCGCCTCCACGCGCTGAGTTTCGCTGGCCTGGAGCTGTTCGCCGGTTTGCTGAACCGCCGTGGCCATGCTGCTCAACTCGTCGATCTGACTGGTCGGCGCAGCAGGGTGGAACTGGCCCTGACCCAGCCCGCGCATCATCTCGACAATTCCAGTAATCGGCCGTACCAGCTGCTCGCTCAACTGCCGCGAACGCATCCACATCAAGGCGAAGAACAACAGGTAAAACACCACCAAGCCGGCAATCAGCAAATAGCCGATATGCAGGTAGCGCTCCGCCAGGCGATTGGTCTCACTGAAAATATGCGTCTCATCCACCACCAGCAGCAGCTTCCAGCCGGTTTGCGGAATCTCACTCCAAGCAATCAGCTGCTTGCGCCCACCGAGGTCGACCTCCTGCACATTGCCCTGCCCAGCCGCCATCGCCGCCAGTAAGGGTTGCATGTCGGCGCGGTTGGCCAGGTTGAAATCTTCCGGTTTGAGCACCTCGCGGCGCACCGCTTCGGCGTAGGAATACTCGGTCAGCTCGCGCAGGCCAAAATCGTCTTCCCCCGCCGCAGGCAGGGCCATGATGTTGTGGTCGCGGCTGACCAGCATGGCATAGCCCTTCCATGGCACATCCAGCTCACCAATCTCGCTCAGCATTTGCCCCACGGTGATATCCAGGCCCACCACACCTTCGAGGAAATCACCGCGATACACCGGTGCCACCGCCGACATCATCCAACCAAGCCCGGCCGGGTCCAGGTAGACATCCGCCCAAGCCACCTTGCGCTCGGGGTTGTGCTTGGCATCGGCCAGGTAATAGAAGTTGTAGTCGGGTATCACCATGTCATGGGGATACTGCTCGGGCGTCATAAAGAAGGGATAAATGCGGTTGTAACTGTCCCAACTGTTGAAATAGGCCGCCGCCACCCGTGGGTTGGCCGCCTGAATTGAACGCATAAGCGGATCGACCTGCGACAAACGCAGCGCCTTGGCATGATCCTGCTGCGCCAGCGGCGTGCTGTTGGCATAGAAAGACGCCGCACGGCCATCATCACTGCGCGTGTAAAACACACCCGTCTCCGTCACGGCATGACGCTCACGCTCCAGCGCATCGGGCTGAAAACGCGGATCAAGCAACGCCTGCAGCGTGGCGTCACGGAAAATCTGCACCTGCGCCTCAACGGAGCGCAAGCGCCCATCAATCACCTGGCCTTCACGCACCACCGCCGTGGACAAATCCGTCAGCGCGCTCTGCTGCAAATGCTCAATCTGCGCGTCGCGAATGGCCGCATTGCTCAGCAAGTAAACCGTGATCAACACCGACTCCACCAGAATCAGCGGAATCAAGGCGCTCTGTACAAACGCGCGCCAGATCCATTGGCGAAGTGGGTAACGCGGCGCACCTGGCATACGGCAATCTCACCCAGAACGATAAAAACGGGGGGCCAATCATAGCCTGCAACACGCTCAAGCGGGCGGGCAGGCGCAAATGCCGGGTCGACGCTGTGGAACCTTTGGCGTAGACTCGCGTCCTAGATTGAGTAGCAACCGTTTCGGGGCCGATTAGGATTCGACGCCGGTAGTGAAACTCTAGGTGCATGCCGACTTGGTAACAGAAGTCGTAAATCCACTGTTGCAACTTTTATAGTTGCCAATGACGAAAACTACGAGGGCTACGCTCTCGCTGCGTAAGCGGCGCGACTAGTCCTTCTGGTAGCTTCGGCTCCAGCGATCACT
>LNFM01002955.1_pt1 | contig 42184 bp, 38 predicted proteins | sample 596031 | NCBI WGS metagenome assembly LNFM01 (sample SAMN04254537, study PRJNA301005) | activated carbon metagenome | isolation source: dual media filters at the Ann Arbor, Michigan drinking water treatment plant | place: USA: Ann Arbor
GCAGAACCCAGCAGCCCGGCCGAGGCGGATGTGCTGGAAGGCAGCAGGCCTTGCAAGGCTGCCGCAGCGCCACCCGGCGCGCCTGCGGGGCCAGCGGCGCGGGCCGCGCTGCCACTGGCGCTGCTACTACCGGCGCCGCGCTGCGGATCGAACCCGGCCCCCAGCTGCTCGCGCGCCTGCGGCGAAATGTGGCTGGTGTCCCCTGCGGGTGGCACCGGGGCTGCTGGCAGTGGCAGCGCGGCAGGCGCCCCCGGCGCAGGCTGACCCATTGGCAAGGGTGGAGTGGCCCCCGCTGGTTTATCCACGCCAAGCAGCGCACTCTGACGCTGCAACGCCGCCTCGGCCAGAAACCGGGCTACGGGCGGCAGGGAGCTGGCGCTGCGGGAGGGGTCGATGGGGACTGCCATGGGCGTGCGGTGTGTGGCGCGATTCTGGCGCGAATGCGACGGCGTGCCCAGTGTGGGTGGAGCAGGGCGCACTCGGGCTCGGGGTGGGACCGCCAAGCATGACCGCATCAATAGTTACTTACCAGTTGCTGGGATGGGTGCTTGGAGCCCAAAGTCGACTGTGGGAACCGCCCCCAAAAGCGGTCTACAAGGCAAATAGTGATGTGGCTGCACCCCCAGACTTTGGGCTACTTTTAGGAGGATTTCGTGTCCAGAGTGGCGCGCTTCCACCCATTTTTCCCGCAGTTTCTGCGGTCTAAGTTAAATTAGCTGGCTATGGAACCGTCGTCGTTCACCATCATGTTTCCTGAGCATGTCTCACCGGAGCGGCGCGAGTACTGCCTCTTTCATCTCCGGGACTTGGGTGCATCAGTTGAGCCAATCGATGGCAACCAATATCTGGTCTTGTGCCACAAGCCAAATGATCTTTCCAGGGCGGGCCGCTTCCTGTTTCACACGCATGTGGCAAGTTACACGCAGGTGGTGGCAGTTTCTGGCGATGCCGAGCTTCGCGCCAGCGCCTACCGAGGCGCCACGTAGCAATTCATTCCAGCGGGTGCAGCCCCATTCCTCCACTTAGCCGCAGTTTGCGGACGCCGCTCTAGTTGTTTTGAGCGTTGAGCGTCCGCTTTTCCCGACAGTGATCGGCTGGTCTTGGCCGAATTCTGCCAACGCTTCCAAGCACAAGAAGTGTTGGGCAACCCATCAGGGCATAAGTTTTTTGCGGCGCGATAGGAGAGCAGCCACAGGCCAAGCTGCAATCGCACAAATCCAACCAAGCGGTGACCACATCGTTTGGCGCCCCAGAAATTCGACGTCGTGCAGCCCCAGGTAGCGACCAAGCCAATTCGGGCCGAACAGTAAAAGAGCGACCATCAAGGCCAACGAGAGCAGCACGAAGGCAATCTGAGGACGAAGTCCGCTCTGGAGTCTCCACATCAAAGTACCGCCAACCAGCAAAGGAGGCAGGATGACCCAAAGGATAAGGATTGCGAACTCTGATTTGGTCACGATCTCAAACGTCTGCTCCTGGCCGCAAGCAACCCCTCAAGCGCACGCCTGAGCCACCGAGCACCGCGAGGTTGCAAACAAACCCATCACACCGCCAGCGCAGACTCTGCCTGGGCTGCTGGCGGCTGTGACTCCACCACCCGCGCCAGCAACGCCCCGCTGTACCGCGCAGGCAGCGGAATCCACACGCGCACCGGGCTGCCCTGCGCCACTTGCACAGGCTATGTTGCCGCTGGGGTGCACCACCTCGATCAGGTCGCCCACCGCAAAGTGGTTCTTGGTTTCCACCTGCACCCAGTCGCCGGCCAGCCCTACATCGGCCATGCCTTCAGCGCCCAGCACCTCGCCCACATACTGGCTGCGCTGCGTGGCCGAGTGGCCGTTGATGTAGTTCTGGTAGTCGTTGCTGGGGCGGCGCTCCAGCAGGCCGCCGGTGTAGCCGCGGTTGGACAGGCCTTCCAGCTCGATCAGCAGCTCGGGGTTGAAGGGGCGCCCCGCCACGGCATCGTCAATCGCGCGGCGGTAGACCTGGGCGGTGCGGGCCACGTAATACAGGCTCTTGGTACGGCCTTCGATCTTGAGCGAATCGACACCGATCTGCGCCAGGCGGGCCACATGCTCCACCGCGCGCAGGTCCTTGCTGTTCATGATGTAGGTGCCGTGCTCGTCTTCCATGATGGGCATCATCTGCCCGGGGCGGCCGGCCTCTTCGATCAGGTAGACCTTGTCGGCCTTGGGGTGGCGCTCGCCGTTGCCGGTGGTCGATGCAAACGATTGTTCCGCCTTTTGCTGAGCGGCCTCGAAGTTGAAATCGCCTTCCATCTTCTGCGCAATGGCTTCGCCGGTGGTGGGGTCGGTGTCGGCGTCGTGCGTGGCGTAGTTCCAGCGGCAGGCGTTGGTGCAGGTGCCCTGGTTGGGGTCGCGGTGGTTAAAGTAGCCGCTGAGCAGGCAGCGGCCCGAGTACGCGATGCACAGCGCGCCGTGTACGAACACTTCCAGCTCCATGTCGGGGCATTCCTGGCGGATTTTTTCGATCTCGTCCAGGCTCAGTTCGCGCGAGAGGATCACACGCTCCACGCCCATCTTCTGCCAGAACTTCACGGCCGCCCAGTTGGTGGTGTTGGCCTGCACCGAGAGGTGGACCACCTGCTCGGGCCACTTTTCCTTGACCATCATGATCAGGCCCGCGTCGGCCATGATCAACGCGTCGGGCTTGCAGTCGATCACGGGCTCGATGTCGCGCAGGTAAGTGCGGATCTTGTCGTTGTGCGCAATCAGGTTGCTGGTCACAAAGAACTTCTTGCCGCGTGCGTGGGCTTCGCTGATGCCCTGGCGGATCTGTTCCAGCTTGAACTCGTTGTTGCGCGCGCGCAGGCTGTAGCGCGGCTGGCCGGCGTACACCGCGTCGGCACCAAAGTCGTAGGCGGCGCGCATCTTGTCGAGCGAGCCGGCGGGCAAAAGCAGTTCGGGGGCTTTGAGCATGGTCATGGGGTGGCCCAATCTAAAAATCGTCAGGGGTCGGGTTCAGCGGGGCATCAGGGGCAGGCCGCCGAGCATGCCCACGGCCTGCGCTGGAAACGCTTCGGCATCAAACGCCTTGTCGCCATCGGCGTCCTGCACGCCGTTGGGCACCAGACCTTTGAAGTCGAACTGGCGCGGATCCATGAAGTGCGAGGGCACCAGGTTGCGCAGCGCCACGGCCATGTTCTCGATGCGGCCGGGGTACAGCTGTTGCCAGTCGCGCAGCATCTGGCCGATCTGCTTGCGCTGCAGGTTCTCCTGGCTGCCGCACAGGGTGCAGGGGATGATGGGGAACTGGCGGTGCTCGGCCCAGCGCGTGAGGTCATCCTCGGCCACATAGGCCAGCGGGCGGATGATGAGGTGGTCGCCCCGGTCGCTTTGCACCTTGGGCGGCATGCCTTTGAGCTTGCCGCCGAAGAACATGTTCAGAAAGAAGGTCTGCAGCATGTCGTCGCGGTGGTGGCCCAGGGCGATCTTGGTGCAGCCCAGCTCGTCGGCCACGCGGTAGAGGATGCCCCGGCGCAAACGGCTGCACAGGCTGCACATGGTCTTGCCTTCAGGGATGTGCTCCTTGACGACGCTGTAGGTGTCTTGCGTTTCGATGTGGAAGGGCACGCCCACCTTGGTCAGGTACTCAGGCAGCACATGGGCCGGAAAGCCGGGCTGCTTCTGGTCGAGGTTGACCGCGATCAGCTCAAACCTGTGGCCGTTGCGCTGCTGCAGCATGCGCAGCACGTCGAGCATGGCGTAGCTGTCCTTGCCGCCCGAGACGCACACCATCACCTTGTCACCGTCTTCGATGAGGCCGAAGTCGCCGATGGCCTGGGCCACCTGGCGCACCAGGCGCTTTTCGAGCTTGAGCGCAGCATGGGCGGCGGCTTTCGCTTCGACGGCGGCTGCGTCGTCGCCTTCCATGGCGGATGGGGCGGGCGGGGTGGCGGTATCAAGCATGGGTGGGCGGAACAGAGGGCGACAACGGGAAAGCGCGATGACGACGCGGGATTACAAGGGTGCCGCACCCGGCATCGGCCTGCAATGGGCTGCCGCACTGCGCTGGCACGGCAATCACTATGTTTTTTATAGCTGCCAGCACTTATAAAACAAGGACCAGCAGCCAATTTGGCCAAAAATCACGCTTCTGCAGCGTAAAACATCTTGCGGGTGGGTACCTCTTCCACCGCCTGGGCAATCGCCCCAATGTGGTCGGGCGTGGTGCCGCAGCAGCCGCCCAGAATGTTCACCAGCCCCTCGGCCGCGAACTCGTGCACCAGGCGGCTGGTGATTTCGGGGGTTTCGTCAAAGCCGGTGTCGCTCATGGGGTTCGGCAGGCCAGCGTTGGGGTAGCAGCTGATGAAAGTGTCCTCGGCCACGCGGTTGAGCTCCTGGATGTAGGGGCGCATCAGCGTGGCACCCAGGGCGCAATTGAGGCCAACGGCCAGCGGGCGCGAGTGGCGCACGCTGTGCCAGAAAGCCGTCACGGTCTGGCCGCTCAGGATGCGGCCGGAGGCGTCGGTAACGGTGCCGCTGATGATGAGCGGCAGGCGCTGGCCGCTGTTTTCAAAGAACTCGTCGATGGCAAACAGCGCAGCCTTGGCGTTCAGGGTGTCGAAGATGGTCTCGACCAACAGCACGTCGGAGCCGCCTTCCACCAGCGCCTCGACCTGCTCGTAGTACGCAGCGCGCAGCTGCTCGAAGTCAACATTGCGCGCGCCGGGGTCGTTCACGTCGGGGCTGATGCTGGCAGTCTTGGGCGTAGGGCCCAGGGCACCCGCCACAAAGCGGGGCTTGTCGGGGGTGCTGTACTTGTCGCAGGCGGCGCGGGCCAGCTGGGCCGACTTGAGGTTCATCTCGCGCGCCAGGTCGGCCATCTTGTAGTCCTCCTGCGCTATTGTTGTCGCGCCGAAGGTGTTGGTCTCGATCAGGTCGGCGCCCGCGGCGAGGTAGCGCTCGTGGATGTCGCGGATCACGTCGGGCCGGGTGATGCTGAGCAGCTCGTTGTTGCCCTTCACATCGCGCGGAAAGTCCTTGAAGCGGTCGCCTGCGCTGTCGGGCCCGGTGTAGCCCTCGCCGCGGTACTGCGCCTCGCCCAGCTTGAAGCGCTGGATCATGGTGCCCATGGCGCCGTCGAGGATGACGATGCGCTGGCGGAGGATGTCGGGGAGTTGCTGGGCGCGGGTGTAGATGACGGAATGCATGGTGCGGCTCACTGTGCGGGTGGGTACAAGTGAGCGCAGTTGGTGTCCCCAAGCCTGACCGGCTGCACCGTGTGGCACAACCCGGCTGCAGCGCCCCTTGGGTCGCCGGATTTTAATGCAAAGGCGCCCGGGGCCTGCCGCTGCAGGCATGGCGCAGCCCACGGGGCGCAGGCCCCTTCATCGCATGAGCCAGCGGTGGGCCGGCACGAAACCGGCGGGCGCACAATAAGCGCCTTTCGCCAGCGGGCGTGCGCACAGCTTTTTTGCCGAAAATGCTGCGAAGCGCTTGATTTATAAGCCCCTGTTGCTATCAAATTAAGAGTACTGTTTGTCCTTGCGTTCCTCCTTTGCCCCTTCGCCAGCCCACGCCGTCTTGCAGGATGTGTTCGGCTACGAGCAGTTCCGCGGCCCACAGCAGGCCATCGTCGAGCATGTGATTGCCGGCAGCGATGCGCTGGTGCTGATGCCCACGGGCGGCGGCAAGAGCCTGTGCTACCAGGTGCCGGCCATCGTGCGCCAGCAGCAGGGCCGGGGCGTGACCATCGTGGTGTCGCCGCTGATTGCGCTGATGCACGACCAGGTGGGCGCGCTGCACGAGGCGGGCGTGAGCGCGGCGTTTCTCAATTCCACCCTGAGCTATGACGAAACGCAGGACGTGGAGCTGCGCCTGCAGACCGGCGACATCACCCTGCTGTACGCCGCGCCCGAGCGGCTGAACACGCCGCGTTTTCTGGGTCTGCTCGACAGCCTGTACCAGGGCGGGCACCTGTCGCTCTTCGCCATTGACGAAGCGCATTGCGTGAGCCAGTGGGGCCACGACTTCCGTCCCGAGTACCGGGCGCTGTCGGTGCTGCACGAGCGCTATGCGGGCGTGCCGCGCATTGCACTGACCGCCACGGCAGATGACCTCACGCGCGCCGACATCATCGAACGGCTGCAGCTGGAAGACGCGCGCCTGTTCATCAGCAGCTTCGACCGCCCCAACATCCGCTACACCATCGTCGAGAAGAAGGACGCGACCACCCAGCTGCTGCGCTTCATCGAACGCGAGCACGCGGGCGAGGCGGGCGTGGTCTATTGCCAGTCCAGGAAGCGCGTGGAGGAGCTGGCCGCCACGCTGAGCGATGCCGGTATCACCGCCCTGCCCTACCACGCAGGGCTCGATACCAAAGTGCGCCAGAAGAACCAGGACCGCTTCCTGCGCGAGGAAGGCATCGTGATGGTGGCCACGATTGCGTTTGGCATGGGTATCGACAAGCCGGATGTGCGTTTTGTGGCGCATGTGGACATGCCCAAGAACATCGAAGGCTACTACCAGGAAACCGGCCGTGCGGGCCGCGATGGCCTGAACGCTGACGCCTGGATGGCCTACGGCCTGAACGATGTGGTCAACCAGCGCCGCATGATCGACGAAAGCCCGGCGGGCGAGGAGTTCAAGGCCGCGCTGCGCGGCAAGCTCGACGCGCTCCTCGCCCTGGCCGAGGCCACCGACTGCCGCCGCGTGCGGCTGCTGGCGTACTTTGGCGAGGCATCCACCCCGTGCGGCAACTGCGACAACTGCATCAACCCGCCAGCGGTGTGGGACGCGACGGACCCTGCGCGCAAGCTGCTGTCCACCATCTACCGCGTGCACCAGGCCAGCGGCATCGGCTTTGGCACGGGCCACATCATGGACATCCTGCGCGGCAAGAAGACCGAGAAGGTCGCGCAGTTCGGGCACGACAAGATCTCCACCTTCGGCATTGGCGCCGACCTGACCGAACCCCAGCTGCGCGGCGTGCTGCGCCAGCTGATCGCCACCGGCGCGGTGGGCCTGCAAAAGGTGACGCTGGACAGCGGCATGAGCTTTGACACCCTGTGCCTTACCGACGGTTCGCGCGCCGTGCTCAAGGGCGAGGTGCCGGTGCAACTGCGCGAATCAGTCTCGTCAGCCCCCGCCAAGCGCACCCGCAAGGGCAGCGCCCCGCCTGCCGCTGCCGCCAACCTGGGGCCGGATGCGCAGGTGCGCTTCATCAACCTCAAGGCCTGGCGGGCCGAAGTGGCCCGCGAGCACAACCTGCCCGCGTACGTGATCTTTCACGATGCCACGCTGGCCGCGATTGCCGAGCGCAATCCGGCGTCACTGGATGACCTGCAGGGGATCAGCGGGATGGGGGCGAAGAAGCTGGAGGCGTATGGGGTGGAGGTGCTGAGGGTCGTTTGCGGCCGCTGAACGACCGGCGGTGATCTGCGGAGAGGGTGGCAACTTCCTTTTGTTGCTTCGGGAAAAGCTGGCTACATTCGTTGCGCTTCCAATTTTTTTCACGTGAAGGAATCCGATGTTTTTCAAGCAGCTTGCCGTGTCGGCGCTTTTCTTGTCAGCCATGGCCGCCCATGCTTTCTCACCCCAGTCGGGCACCTGGGTTGTCAACTCCGAACTGGATGGCAAGCCTGGACGCGGACTGGCCATTGACGTGCAGAACGACACTTTTGTGATGCAGATGTATGCCTACGAGAACAATGGGCAGCCGACCTTCTATCTCGCGACCGGAAAGGTGGTCAACAACCAGGTCAGCGCGGCACTGAACCGCTACACCGGCGGCCGCTACCTGGGCAGCGGCCCGCTTTCCGGCTCCGCTGCCGGAAGTGCTGGCGTAGCCTCCTTCCGTTTCACCAGTGGCATCACGGGTTACGTCACGTTGCCGGGAGAACCTGAAAAGGCCATTTCCCGGTTCAATTTTGGCTATGCGTTCGCGCCCCAAAGCCTGGTCGGCTTGTGGAGCATGCTGTCGCTGGGTTCCGAAGGGCTTTCCGCCGACGCCGTGCAACTGACCACGAACATCGGGCCGACATCGACCGGAAATGGCCTGGTTGCAACCGCTGACAGCCGGTTTGGATGCGAGCACCAGACCAGCGGCGGGCTTGCCGGGCTCGTGCTGTGCGTGAAAATTGATTCGCAAGGCCAGCTGGCGCGTTCGTACTATTTCGCCTACAGCGTCAACGAAGGCGAAGGCTACTCCCAGCGCAATGGCGGGACGCAACAAACGATGTCGGTTCGCAGGCATACCAGCCCACAAGGCGTGGGGACAGGCTTGACCTTCAGGGCAGAAGGGCCGGTATGGGAGCATGACGCGCTGCGCGCGCGCATCAGCGAACTCGCAGCGGCGGGAACGACCTTGCAATGATCGACAGTGCCCGATAGGAATCTGGGCATGGATCCGATGGCCAGATCACCGCGGGCATTCAGCCACAATTCCAGCATGCTCACCCTCCAAGACATCCGCGATGCCGCCACCCGCCTACAAGGCCAGGTGCTGGACACGCCGTGCGTCGAATCCAAGACGCTTTCGCAAATCGTTGGCGCCCAGGTCTTCCTCAAGTTCGAGAACCTGCAGTTCACCGCATCCTTCAAGGAGCGCGGGGCCTGCAACCGGCTCACGCTGCTGACCGACACCGAGCGTGCGCGCGGCGTGGTCGCGATGAGCGCCGGCAATCATGCGCAGGGGGTGGCCTACCACGCGCAGCGGCTGGGCCTGCGGGCTGTGATCGTGATGCCGCGCTTCACGCCGGGCGTGAAGGTGGAACGCACGCGCGGATTTGGCGCCGAGGTGGTGCTGCATGGCGACACGCTGGAAGAATCACGCGCCCATGCCTATGCGCTGGCAGACGCGCAAGGCCTGACTTTTGTGCACCCCTATGACGATGAGGGTGTGGCAGCCGGCCAGGGGACCCTGGGCCTGGAGATGCTGCAGGCCGTGCCGGACCTGGACGTGCTGGTGATTGCCGTCGGCGGCGGCGGGCTGATCTCGGGCGTGGCCACGGCCGCCAAGGCGATCCGGCCCGGCATCGAGATCATCGGCGTGCAGACGACACGCTTTCCGGCCATGGTGAATGCTGTCCAGGGCACGCACCATCCGCAGGGCACCTCCACGATTGCAGAGGGGATTGCCGTGGGCACACCCGGCAAGATCACGCAGGAGGTGGTCAAGCGGCTGGTGGACGACCTGGTGCTGGTGGACGAAGGCGACATCGAGCAGGCCGTGCTGATGCTGCTGGAGATCGAAAAGACCCTGGTGGAGGGCGCAGGTGCTGCCGGTCTGGCCGCGTTGCTGCGCTACCCGGAGCGATTTGCGGGCAAGCGCGTGGGCCTGGTGCTGTGCGGCGGCAACATCGACCCGCTGCTCCTGGCCGCCATCATCGAGCGCGGCATGGTGCGCTCGGGCCGTCTGGCGCGCATCAAGGTGAGCGCGCGGGATGTACCCGGGGTGCTGGCGCGCATCACCGCCACCGTGGCCGACGCGGGCGCCAACATCGAGGAGGTCCACCACCAGCGCGCCTTCACCATGCTGGCCGCACAGAACGTCGAGATCGAACTGGTACTGCAGACGCGCGGCAAGGCGCATGTGGACGAGGTGCTGGGGCAGCTGCGCGTCGCCGGCATGCAGGCCGACCTGATCTGACCCGGCGGCCGCATTCAAGCCCCAGCCCGTGCAGGCATTTGCAGGGATCTGGCGCTGACGCAGCTAGAATTGCGCAAGTTTTAAGCAACGGAGCCCCCCATGTCTGCACCTCACAACACCCCGCATACCCCTGAGTCCTCGTCCAACGACCCCGTGGAAAACGTGGTGCCCCTGATGCCGGTGGTGCTGCCGGTGGTGGGCGGGATCATGATCTTTCTGCTGGCATTCATCGCGGTCTACATGGCCTGAACAGCTGGCAACGCCCCGGAACAGCCCCGCACCGCGGGGCTTTTTTTCGTCCCCTGAAGGGACCGGCCCGGCGACAAGCCAGGCCCCTGCATTCACCCAAGGAGCTTTCATGAGACCCGGTCACGCACTTGTCCTGTTTTCCGGTGGGCAGGATTCCACCACCTGCCTGGCATGGGCGCTCACGCACTTCGCCCACGTCGAGACCATTGGCTTCGACTACGGGCAGCGCCACCACGTGGAGTTGCAGGCGCGGCAGTCCGTGCTGGCGGCGATACGGGAGCGATTTCCCGCATGGGCCGCCCGGCTGGGTGAAGACCACATGGTGGACCTGGCCGTGCTCGGCCAGATCAGCGATACGGCACTGACCAGCGACACAGAGATCCGGATGACCGAAGCTGGCCTGCCCAACACGTTCGTGCCGGGGCGCAACCTGCTGTTCTTCAACCTGGCAGCTGCTGTGGGCTACCGCCGCGGCCTGCACACCCTGGTGGGCGGCATGTGCGAGACAGATTTTTCCGGCTACCCCGACTGCCGGGACGACACCCTGAAGGCGCTGCAGGTGGCGGTGTCCCTGGGCATGGGCCAGCGGTTCACGCTCGAAACGCCGCTGATGTGGCTCGACAAGGCAGAAACCTGGGAGATGGCGCAAGCACTGGGCGGTAACGCATTGACCCAGCTGATCATCGAGGACTCGCACACCTGCTACCACGGTGTGCGTGATCACTTGCACGCCTGGGGCTACGGGTGCGGCACCTGCCCTGCCTGCGAATTGCGCAAGGCCGGGTTCGAGCGCTGGCGCCACGACCCGGCGACAGGGCAGGCAGGCCACAAACCCGCATAACCCCATGCAACGTTTGCATAGATTTAGACCCAATCTGACAGACAGTTTGCGGGCCGATTCATAAAATCGTCATCCCAGCCGACCCGCGGAATGCGTGGCCCACCCCGATAGCGGGTTGGCGTCACACAGGCCGCCCGCCGACTGAGCACAGGCCAACGAAGTGCGCAGCAGCCAGGCGGATGTCTGCGATTGCCCTTCGCTGCCAAAAGCCGTTTTTTCAAAGGCAGCGCTCAGCAAAGCATTCTGCGCAGGCCTTGCCGTGACCTCATAGGGTCGCTTCCTTTGAAAAAACTGTTTTTCAACTTAAGGAAGCTCCCGATGAACGCACCCACGATGCAGGGCCTGAATCTCAACGCCCCCGCTTACGTCAAAAACGCCCGGCTCCTGGCCTGGGTGGCCGACATGGCCGCCCTGTGCAAACCCGACAGCATTTACTGGTGCGACGGCTCCAAGGAAGAGTACGACCGCCTGTGCCAGCAACTGGTGGATGCCGGCACCTTCAAGAAGCTGAACCCGGCCAAGCGCCCCGGCAGCTACCTGGCCTGGTCTGATCCTTCGGACGTGGCCCGCGTGGAAGACCGCACCTACATCTGCTCGGCCGCCAAGGAAGACGCCGGCCCGACCAACAACTGGATGGCCCCGGCCGAAATGCGCGCCACGCTGCAGCCCCTGTTTGACGGCTGCATGAAGGGCCGCACCATGTACGTGGTGCCATTCAGCATGGGCCCGCTGGGCAGCCACATTGCCCACATCGGCGTGGAGCTGAGTGACAGCGCCTATGTGGCCGTGAACCAGCGCCTGATGACCCGCATGGGCAAGGCCGTGTACGACGTGCTGGGCGTGGAAGGCGAGTTTGTGCCCTGCATGCACACCGTGGGCGCCCCTCTGGCAGAGGGAGAGAAAGACACCACGAGCTGGCCTTGCAACCCCAAGGTCAAGTACATCGTCCACTACCCCGAGACGCGCGAGATCTGGTCGTATGGCTCGGGCTACGGCGGCAATGCGCTGCTGGGCAAGAAGTGCCTGGCGCTGCGCATTGCCTCCACCATGGGCCGCGACCAGGGCTGGCTGGCCGAGCACATGCTCATCCTGGGCGTGACCAACCCCGAAGGCAAGAAGTACCACGTGGCAGCGGCCTTCCCCAGCGCCTGCGGCAAGACCAACTTCTCCATGCTGGTGCCGCCCGAAGCCGGCTTTGCTGGCTGGAAAGTCACCACCATCGGTGACGACATCGCCTGGATCAAGCCCAACGCCGACGGCAAGATGTACGCCATCAACCCCGAGGCGGGCTACTTTGGCGTGGCCCCCGGCACCAACATGCACACCAACCCCAACTGCATGAGGAGCCTGGACAAGGATGTCATCTTCACCAACGTGGCCCTGACGGACGACGGCGACGTGTGGTGGGAAGGCATGGAAAAGGACACCGGCAAGCTGCCCGATCACCTGATCGACTGGCAAGGCAAGGACTGGACGCCTCAGATCGCCAAGGAAACCGGCGCCAAGGCTGCGCACCCCAACTCGCGCTTCACCGTGGCCGCTACCAACAACCCTGCGCTGGATGCCCAGTGGGACGATGCCAGCGGCGTGCCGATCGACGCCTTCATCTTCGGTGGCCGTCGCTCCACCACCGTGCCGCTGGTGACGGAAGCCCGCACCTGGACCGAAGGGGTGTACATGGCCGCCACCATGGGCTCCGAGACCACCGCCGCCGCCTTTGGCGCGCAGGGCGTGGTGCGCCGCGACCCGTTCGCCATGCTGCCGTTCTGCGGCTACAACATGAGCGACTACTTCCAGCACTGGCTGAACGTGGAAGGCAAGATCACCGCCACCGGCAAGACGCTGCCCAAGGTGTTCTGCGTGAACTGGTTCCGCAAGGACGAGGCCGGCAAGTTCGTGTGGCCCGGCTATGGCGAGAACATGCGCGTGCTCAAGTGGATGATCGACCGCATTGAAGGCCGCGCCGAAGGTGAGGAAACGATGTTCGGCGTGGCACCGAAGTACGCCGAGATCAACTGGACAGGGCTCGATTTCAGCGCCCAGCAGTTCCAGGCGGTGACCAGCATCGACAAGGCTGCTTGGAAAGAAGAGTTCAACCTGCACACCGCCCATTTCGAGCAGCTGGCCTACCACCTGCCCACCGCGTTGCTGGATACCAAAGCCCGGTTGGAGCATCGCCTGGAGGCGTGATGTCCTGGCAGGCTGGCCCGGCCCGGCCCGGCCTTTACGGCGCAGATGAAAGCAGCCTTCGGGCTGCTTTTTTTCGGCTGCGCGGTCCCAGCGCGCCCCCGTTCTTTTCCCCTCCTGCCCGACAGCGCAGCCTTCAGACGAAAAAAAGCCGTGGAGTGCCACGGCTTTGATCATGAGTGCGGCCCAGCGGCCACGCGCTCAGTGGTACTTGCGCAGATCGTCGACGCCGGCGATACCCATCGCATGGTTGAGCTCCGCCATGATGCGCGGGTCGCGCATGGCCACTTGCCACGTGCGCTGGTCATCGGCAGCGCGGCGGCGCGATTGAGCCCACGACTTGGCGACGCGGCGGAGTACGACGCCGGCCGAGCGGGCGGGCGTTGCAAACAACGCCAGCGCTGCAAACGCCACCAGCCACAACACCATCCACGCTGCAAGCAGGTGCCCGTCGCCCCAAGTGTCGATGACCTGATTGGCCACCACGAGCAAGGCCGAGACGACCGCGGCCAGCAGCAGGGTTGCGGCGCCCCGTGCGCCGTCAAACCCGGCTGCTGCGCTCTTGAGCGCCGCGGCCGCGTTTTCAGCGCGGACCACGCCGAGGTGTTCGGTGGGATAGTCAACATGTACGAAGCTGGTCATTTGGGGTGCCTCTTGTCAGTCTGGACTGGCGATATGCCAGCCGATGGGTGGATACTAGGGTTTACCCTTTATTCATTCAAGTTTATATTCTGAATCTTGTTTATTCACGAGAGTGATGTATTCATCCTCAGGCAAAGCGAGGCCCTCTCGGGCACAGTGCTGCGTGCTCTCGCCATCCCGGGTCCATCGCTTCTTTCAGGCTCCCCATTCCCATAGCCGACCATGGCCCCACTGAACTTCCGCTCGCTTGACCTCAACCTGCTGCGGGTGTTTGACGAAGTCATGGCCGAGCGCAGCCTGACGCGTGCGGCCCACAAGCTATCGCTGACGCAGCCTGCTGTCAGCAACGCCATGCGTCGGCTCCGCGAAGTGCTGGGTGATGAACTGATGGTGCGCAGCGGGCAGGGCGTCGAGCCGACGCCGCGCGCGCTGGCCCTGTGGCCTCCCGTACGCGAAGCCCTTTCCCAGCTGCAGCAGTCGCTGGCGCCCGGTGCGTTTGAGCCTGCCACGGCCGAGTCCACATTTGTTCTGGCCATGGCCGATGCCACTGCGGCCACCCTGGTGCCCGGGCTGGTGGAGATCACTGAGCGTGAGGCACCAGGCATTTCCATCCGCGTGCTCCCTCTGACCACGCGCGACCCGCGGCGCCTGCTCGACGACGAGTCGGCCGACATGGCGGTCGGTTACTTTCCGGCGGCGCTGGCAGATCTGACCGCCCGCGCGCAGTCGGGGGGCGTGGTGGCGTTTGAAAGCCGCCGGCTCTACGATGGTGAATACGTGTGCGTGATGCGTCAGGGGCACCCGCTGGCCAGCCAGCCGCTGACACTCGATGCCTTTTGTGAGGCGCGCCACATGCTGGTGAGCTTTTCCGGCAGACCGTTCGGTTTCATCGATGAGGCGCTGGCTTCACTGGGGCGCGAGCGTCGCGTGGTCCTCACGGTGAACCAGTTCTTTACCGCTGGCCGGGTGGTGTCAGGCTCGGACCTTTTGACCGTGTTGCCCAGGCACTTCGTGCCCGTCACAGGCATTGCCGATGTGCTGGTGCAGCGGACATTGCCGTTTGACGTGCCTCCGGTGCACGTAGACGCGTTATGGCGCCGACGCGGCCCCCAGCAGGAGGCCATGACGTGGCTGTTGCAATCACTCGCCCGTTCAGCACGCCGCACATTTGCTCACGATTGAGACGACGTCCCCACGCGCCGCGCGGCCAGGCAAGGCCTGCGCATTCGCGAGGCCGTAGACTGACGCCCGAATGAACATCCAGCTCCTGTCAGACCTGCACTTGGAGGTGCATCCCCACTTTGCCCCTGAGCCCGCACCGGGCGCCGACGTCCTGGTGCTGGCAGGCGACATCGGGTCCTACCAGCCCAGCTCGCTCCTGCAGGATGACGACTTTGGCCTGGCCCGTTTCTCTCCGCTGCCCCAATACGCCGCCTGGCCCACACCCGTGCTGCTGGTTCCCGGCAACCACGAGTACGACGGGCAGGATTTTGATGCTGCCCACGCCCGGCTTCGCCAGACGTGCGACCGCCTGGGGATTGCATGGCTGGAGCGCGAGTCGCTGGTCCTGCAGGGCGTGCGGTTTGTGGGCACCACCCTCTGGAGCGATTTCGATGCGCTGGCCGACCACGAGGGCACGACAGACCTGCCCCGCCGGCTGGCCCAGCGCCACAAAGCGTTCCGGGCGGCCGACTTCTACCTGCGTAAAACCGGCACAACCCGCCTCGGGGTCCCGTTCATGGCGCAGGAGGTGCGTGAACAGGCGCTGGTCTGCCAGGCATGGCTGGCCGAGGTACTTGCGGCTTCTCACACTGCGGGGCCCACGGTGGTGGTGACGCACTTCGCGCCCAGCCTGCGCAGCGCCGATCCGCGATACGGCCTCATACCCGGCACGGCGGGTTTTTGCAACGCACTCGATGCATTGCTGCCCCTGGCAGACGCCTGGCTGCACGGGCACCTGCACGCTCGCAGCGACTACACGGCGAAAGGCACGCGACCCGATGGCTCTGCATGGCGGTGCCGTGTGGTGGCCAACCCGCTGGGCTATGCACGCAAGGGAGAGCAGGATACCTTCGCGCCCCAGTGTTGCGTCACCGTATGATCGCGCCCAGGCAAGCTGCAACTGCAGCTGCCCCGTACAGCGCACGCACAAAAGCAAAAAAGCATGACCAGGGTCAAGACAACAGATGTCTGCGCACGGTAGTCTGAACACGCCCTTTCCGGAGATAAAACCATGAAGATCCTGCTTGCTGTCGATGGCAGCGCTTACACCAAGAAGATGCTGGCCTACCTGGCCACCCACGAGGAATTGCTGGGGGCCACCCACGAATTCACCGTGCTCACCGTGCAGCCCGCACTGCCTCCCCGGGCGCGCGCGGCGCTGGGCAAGGAAGTGGTTGAAAACTACCACGCTGAAGAAGCCGAGAAGGTGCTTGCGCCCGTTTGCAAGTTCCTGGCGCGCCACGGTGTGGACGCGCGCCGCAGCGTGAAGGTAGGCCCTGTCGGCGAGAGCATCGCCAAGCTGGCTGACTCGGGCAAGTTCGACCTGGTGGTCATGGGCTCGCACGGCCACGGCGCCATCGCCACACTCGTCATGGGCTCGGTTGCCACCCAGGTGCTGGCCAACTGCAAGGTGCCGATCCTGCTGATCCGCTGATTCCCAACCGCTCAGCACCCGCCCTGCCGCAACCGGCAGGGCTTTTTTTTGCCAAATTGAAACCAATTGGTTATTCTGAGACTGATCGGTTTACAACGAAACCAATTGGTTATATATTCGCGCCACGCCCATCCTGGCGTATGTGATTTCCCCCCAACACCCAAGGAATCCCCATGAAGAAGACCCTGATTGCATTGGCCCTGACCGCTGGAGCCACCTTCTCCGCCATGGCCCAGGACATCGTTGACACCGCCGTGAAGGCAGGCAATTTCAAGACGCTGGTCGCTGCCGTGCAGGCCGCCGGCCTGGTGGACACTCTCAAAGGCCCCGGCCCGTTCACCGTGTTTGCGCCGACCGATGAAGCATTCGCCAAGATCCCCAAGGCCACCCTCGACGGGCTGCTGGCAGACAAGGCTGCGCTGACCAAGGTTCTGACGTATCACGTGGTGCCAGGCAAGGTGATGGCCAAGGACGTGAAGGCCGGCATGGTCAAGACGGTGCAAGGCCAGGAAATCAAGGTCTCCACCACCTCCGGCGTGATGGTGGACCAGTCAAAGGTCATTGCCACTGACGTGGCGGCCAGCAACGGCGTGATCCACGCCATCGACACCGTGCTGATGCCCAAGTAAGCACCCCACCCCATCCACGACAACCACCGCCAACTTTTCGAGAGGAACCTCCACCATGAACAGCACCTCCCTGTTGAATCGCCGGACCATCCTGATGGCTGCAGCCGCAGGCGCCAGCGCCACGCTGCTGCAGGCGTGCGGCGGCGGCCACGATGAGCCGCAGCGCAACATCGTCGAGCTGGCCCAGGCCAATCCGGACCTGAGCATCCTGGTGGAGGCAGTGGTGGCTGCCGGGCTGGCACCAACGCTGAGCACCGGAAGCCTGACGGTGTTTGCGCCGACCAACGCAGCCTTTGCCGCACTGCTGACCGAGCTGGGCGTCACCAAGGACGCCCTCCTGGCCAACAAGACGCTGCTGACTGCCGTGCTGACCTACCACGTGCTAGGCACCACCGTGCCCCGCGCCAGCGTGCCGCTGGGCAAGGCCATCACGCCGGTGGGTGGGGGCTTCTTCAAGGTGGAGGCTGCGGGCGCCGGCCTGCGCATCACCGACGGCCGCAACCGCACCAGCAACATCACCGCGACGGACATCCAGGCCAGCAACGGCGTGGTGCATCTGGTCGACAAGGTGCTGCTGCCTGCAGACAAGAACATCGTGGCAACCGCGTCCGCATTGCCGGACTTCAGCATCCTGGTCGAGGCTGTCGTGGCTGCAGGCCTCGTGCCCACCCTGCAGGGCACGGGCCCGTTCACGGTGTTCGCACCCACCAACGCCGCCTTTGCAGCACTGCTGACCGAACTGGGGGTCACCAAGCAAGCCCTGCTGGCGAACACGGCCCTGCTCACATCCGTCCTGACGTACCACGTGGTGCCAGGCCGGGTCCTGAAGGCCGATGTACCGGTCAACACCGCCATCACCACGGTGCAAGGCCAGACCTTCACCATCAACGCCAGCCTGGCCATCACCGACAGCCGCGGCCGCCAGAGCAGCATTGTGGCTACCGACGTGTTCACGAGCAACGGCGTCATCCACGTGGTGGACAAGGTCCTGCTGCCCCGTTAAGAGAACGCCGCGCCCCACGGGGGGCGGCCTTTTTGCAAAGCAAAAGCCCGGCAATGCCGGGCTTTTTTTTGAGCTGCAGGTGGAAGAAAGATCAGGCCCTTGCAGCCAGCCCTTCAAAGCAGGTGCGCACCACCAGTTCGACGATCTGCTCGTCCGAATACTGCCCGCCTTCCTTGAGGAAGCTCACCACCGGGTCGCAAGCGCGGGCGTACAGCGTGTACAGCACCACCAGGGGGGGCAGCGTCGGCGCAATCACACCCTGCTGCTGGGCTTCCTCGATCCAGCCACCGATCTGGTCACTGACCGACACCAGCCCGTTGAGATAGTCCTTGTTGGCCATCAGCACCGCGCGCAGCGTGGAATTGCGGCTGGGCAAGAGCGGCATTTCGTTGGTCAGCAGACGCTCGAGCGACCACCGCACCAGTGCATGCAGCTTTTCCAGCGGCGGCATGCTGTCCGGCAGGCTGGCCAGATACGCCTGCACGCGCCCCAGGATCTGCACCATGGCGGCGCTGCACAGCTCTTCCTTGCTGCAAAAGTGCTTGTACAGGCTGGCTTTGGCGATGCCCACGGCATTCGCGACATCGTCCATGGTCATCGCGTCAAAGGCCTTTTCGCCCAGCAGCCGGCACGCCGACTGAAGGATGGCCTCCTCGCGCGCCTGGTGCATCTGTTCCTTGAAGGAAACTTTGGGCTGGAGGGTTTGCATGCCCCTATTTTATACAGCCCAGTAAAAAATTAAATGGTCAAGTTGCGAAATAACCATTTGGTTCACATTTTGCAGACACTCGGCCGGGCCCGCTCAGGCAGGCTCCAGGGCCGCCTCTGCGGTGGCCGTGAGTGCGGCCGTCAGCGCATCCAGCACCGCGGATTCGAGGTTCCAGCAGTGCCAGTACAGCTGCACGGGCAGCGAGTGGCCCGGTGCCAGATTGACCACACTGCCATCGGCCAGCGCACTGCGCACCAGTAGCTCGGGGATCACGCCCACCGCCCAGCCGGCCGACACGGCGCGCATCTGCGCCTCGGAACCCGGCACGAAGACATGGTTGAGCGCGACACGCTTGAGCCCGAAGGCGCGCGCCACAAACTCGGCCGCCATGTCGTCCTTGCGATTGAAGGACAGAAAGGGAACATCGCGAAAGTTGTGCGGCGTGAGCCCGTGCGGCAGATGCTGCGCCGCATAGTCTGCCGACGCCACGGCCACGTAGTGCATGGCCCCCAGCGGCACCATCTTGCAGCCGCGCAGCGCCTGCTTGAGCGTGGTCACGCAGCCCAGCACCTGGCCTGAACGCAGCCATTCCTGCGTGAAGTCCTGGTCGTCAACGATGATTTCCAGCGGAAGCCGCTGGCGCACCAGATCGTGCAGGGCACCCATGGCCCAGGTGGCGATGCTGTCGGCGTTGATGGCGATGGCGATGCGCTCATCCTCGCGGGCCCCGCCGGGGGCGCTCGGGGCCAGCTCGCGCAGGTCGCGCTCCAGGTCGGCGCGCAGCAGCCGCATCTGCTTGGTGTGCTTGAGAAGCAGCTGCCCCGCCGAGGTGGGCCGCAGCGGCCGGCTGCGCACGATCAGCACCGAGCCCACCTGCGCCTCCAGCGCCCTAAGCCGCTGCGACACGGCCGACTGCGTCACATTCAGGCGCTGCGCGGCGCGTTCAAAACCGCCTTCTTCCACAATGGCGGCAAGGCATTCGAGGGCGGCGGGATCGTAGGTGCTCATGGTCGTGGGCGCCGGGGTGGGCGCGGCGGGTGGAACAGGGAGGCTGTATTAGGCCTGCTGATGTTTTTGCATCAAGTTTAATTTTGCTTTTAGTGAAATGCAATGTCGCGCACACTGCAACCATGAAAACGATTGTCCTGGGCGCCGGCATCATCGGCATCAGCACCGCATGGCACCTTCTCGAGCGCGGCCATGAAGTCACCGTCATCGACCGCCAGGCCGACGCGGCGATGGAAACCAGTTTCGCCAATGCCGCGCAGATCTCGGTGAGCTACTGCGAGCCCTGGGCCAACCGCGAGGCACCGCTCAAGGCGCTCAAGTGGATGTTCGACCACGAAGCCCCGCTGCTTTTCCGGCCGCAACTGGACTGGCAGCAGTGGCGCTGGGGCCTGCAGTTCCTGGCGCAGTGCAACGACGCGGCGTTCGAGCGCAACGTGCAGCAGATCGTGGCCCTGGGCGCCTACAGCCACGCTGCGCTCAAGGATCTCGTGAGCGCCACCGGGATTGAATACAACCGGCTCGAGCGCGGCATTGCGCACTTCTACACCGACCAGAAATCGTTTGACGACGCCGGCCACGCGGTGGAGCTGATGCGCCGCCACGGCGTGCAGCGACGGCTGGTCAGCCGCGAGGAACTGCTGGCCATCGAGCCGGCCTTCAAGGCCTATGGCGACCGCATCACCGGCGGCACCTACACCAGCACCGACGAGAGCGGCGATGCCCGCGTCTTCACCCAGGAGCTGGCACGACGCTGTGCCGCACGCGGGGCGCGGTTCCTGTACGGACACGACGTGCTGCGGCTCAACAAGATTGGCAACGCTATTGATTCCATAGCAATCATGCCAAACAAAACGGGGGCCCCAGGCCAAAAAGACTTCATTTTGAAGGCGGATGCCTTTGTGGCGGCCTGCGGCTCGTACACCGCACCGCTGCTGCGCACCGTCGGCGTCGATCTGCCCATCTACCCGGGCAAGGGCTACAGCGCCACCTTCCCGCTGCTCAGACCCGAGGGCGCGCCGATGGTGTCCACCATCGACGACGGCAAGAAGATCGCCATGAGCCGCCTGGGCAACCACCTGCGCGTGGCTGGCACCATCGAGCTGTCGGGGTTCGACCTGAGCCTGGACAGCCCGGTGGCCCGCGCACGGTGCCACATGCTGTCGCGCCGCATCGAGGAGATCCTGCCCGGCGTGTGCGACACCCGCACCCCCGAGGAAGGGGGCGACCCCCAGTACTGGACCGGCCTGCGCCCGGCCACACCCACCAACATTCCGTTCATCGGCCGCACCCGCGTGGGCAAGCTGTGGGTCAACGCCGGGCACGGCACGCTGGGCTGGACACATGGCGCAGGCTCGGGCAAGGCGCTGGCGGAACTCATCAGTGGCCGCACGCCCGCCATGGACTTCGGGTTTTGCGGCCTGCCGGCCAGCCCAAGCGCACTGGCAACCCGCACGGCCTGACCCGGCCTGCCCCCGGCCAGCGCCGTCCTCGCAGCTCAGGCCAACCCCTTGAGCCCCACGCCGGCAAGCATGGCGGACGGGCCGCCGGCAAGCACGAGATCCACTGGCCCCGGGCCACCCGCCAGCATGACCACCAGGCCCGCACCCAGCACCAGGCCTGCAAGCAGCGAGCCCGCCAGCACGGGCCCGCGCACCGGCTCCGGGAGATGCCAGTACAGGGCGCAGCCGACATGGGCACCGATGGCCGCCACCGCCATGAAGTAGTACGGGCCGAAGAACCACTGCCATGGCGGCGTGTGCATGCCTGCCGCCGCAAACTGGAGATTGGTGTCGATCCCCACGCTGCGCCCGTGCAGCACTGCGGCCACGTGCACCAGCAGGAACACGCACAGGTAGGCCCCGGACACCGCCTGGAGCCAGGCAACAGCCCCCCGGCGCTGCCGGTGACCGCGCCACAGCAGAACGAGACCGCTGCCCATCTGGAACGCGACACAGCCCAGAAGCAGCACCTCCACCACGGGCTGGCGGTACACCACGCGCAGGGCGTCCAGTACGGTCTGGTGCGCCGCTGCGCCCGCCAGCCCGGCGAGATGCCCGGCCAGATGCACGACCACGAACAGCGCCACCATCAACCCGGAGGTGCGGTGCAGGAGACGCAAGGGAAAGCGCGCGTGTGCGACCCCGCGGGCGGGCGCAGGGAGCGGAGCGCTCAGGGCAGCAGGTGAGACTTCTTGCATGGAGGATCCGTGAGTCGGGGGTGGAAACAGGCGGCAGAATAGGCATCCGCACATTGGCTGGCTACTCGCATTGCGCTCAGGTTTTTTGCATGTCCAACCCACCGTCCGACCGCCCCGCCGCCCGGCGCGCACCGCGCCAGGAACGCTCCCAGTTCACCGTGGACGCGATCTTTGAAGCCGTTGCGCGCATCCTGGCCACGCAGGGCGAAGCCGCACTCACCACCAACCGCATTGCGGAGCTTGCAGGGGTATCGGTCGGCTCGCTGTACCAGTACTTCCCCAGCAAGGACGCCATCCTGCTGGCCATGCTGGACAAGCACTGCGACCAGCTGATGCTGGGGCTGGATGCCATGTTTGCGCAGGCCCTGGCCGAGGGGTGGACCGCCGAGCAGCAGGCGCGCGCCTATGTTCACCAGTATCTGCAGGGTTTTGGTGGCGGCCCGCCCGAGGGCCGGGCACTGGCGCGCCTTTCATGGAAGCTCGATTACCGGGCGTCGATGCTGGTGTCGGTGCGCGGCGCCAGTGAGCGGCTTGCGCTGCACCTGCAGCGCATGGCCCGCGACAACCATCTCAAGGACCCCACCGCCGCCCAGCTGTTCGTGCTCACCCGCGCTTTCATGGGCGCCGTCCGGGCAGCGTCGCTGGAGCAGTCTCCCTTGCTCGACAGCCGGGAGTTCGAAGAAGCACTGGTCGAACTGTGCCTGGCGTACCTCATTCCCCACCCGGCTGCGCCGGGCAACCAGGCCACACCGTCATGACCGAATCACAGCCACCCGCATCTCCTCACTACCTCTTCCTGACCACTTCCACCCGCGAAAGTGGTCACGTGGGCAACACCGAGTGGCTGGCCCGACAGGCGGCCGCCGCGCTGCCTGCCGGAACGGTGCAAACCTGGCACCACCTGGCCCGCATGCAGCTGCCACCGTTTGTGGACCTGCGCCACACCGTGGGCACCTACCCCGCGCCCGAGGGCGACCTCAAGACGCTACTCGACGCCACCCTCGCGGCCACGCACATCGTGTTCGTGTCGCCGGTGTACTGGTTCAGCATTCCGTCGCCGCTGAAGACCTACCTCGACCACTGGAGTGGCTGGATGCGCGTGCCGGGTCTCACCTTCAAGGAGCAGATGGCCGCCAAGCCGCTGTACCTCATCACCACCAGCGGCGACCGCGCCAAGGCCCAGCCCATGATCGACTCGGTGGAGCTGTGCGCCAGATTTCTGTCCATGCCCTGGGGCGGTGCCCTGTGGGGCAAGGGCGGGCCGCCCGGGGCGGTACAGGCCGATGCGGGAGCCGTGGCGCTGGCCGAGGGATTTTTGCTACCAAAATAGGAGCTACGGGTGCTTTCGATACGGAGGCCAGGACCCGTTTTTACCTGAACCCGGTTCGCTCCCGCCTCAACGCTGCACACTCGGCGCTGGCACGCCAGCCACGGCGTCGCCCCCGTCCAGCAAACGGGTGTTCATCCACTGGCGCAGGTCGCGCCACATGGCGCGCACCTCGGCTTCGGCCGGCATGAGCAGGGCGTGCTCCAGCTCGATGGTGACCACCGGCACGCCACGGTGGAGCCCGCCGTAATGCCCGAGCGAGCCGGGAAACACGCCCAGTTTGTCCATGCGCAGCCGCCCCAGCCGAGCGGGCGGGTCGTGCGGGCCGTCAAAGTCGAGCACCCCATAGGGCGCGTGGATGCTGACCACCAGCTGCGGCCGGAACTGCTCCATCTGCTGGTGCAGAAAGCGTGACTCGGGCTCAGACAGCGGCTCATGACCCGGCCAGCGGCGCGGGTCTTTGCGCGTGCGCTTTTCCCAGTACACGGGCGCATCCTGCGCCCAGCCCGGTGTGGGGAAGTTGCGGTTCAGGTCCACCCCGCCGGCATTCACGCGGGTGGGCTTGGGGGCCAGCAACCCGTCGGGGTTGAGCACCGGGATGAAGCGCCAGTGCACGGGCGCCGCAGCAGGCGTGCGCTCAGCGCTCGCACCCTGCGCCACCGGCATCTCGGGAGAAGGAAGCGACGCCGCACCTTCGGCCGCCGCCATGCCAATCCAGCGCAGGGCCAGCGATGCGGCCGTCAGCTCGTCGCCGTGCATGGCCCCCACCACCAGCACGCGCAGTGGCTCTGCCCCTTGCCGGTGACTGGCACGGGAGGCAGGCAGCGCAGCAGGCTGGAGCACATCGCGCCAGTACAGCGGTGTGCCCTGGCGCGACTGCGCTCCGCTGGGCTGCAACTGCGTGGCCATGCACTGGGCGCGCGACACGCCCGGCAAGCGCGGCAGCAGCAACTCGCACGCAGCGGCCGCCTCATCCGCGGCTGCCAGCGGGGGCTTCGCCGCCGGGGCGGCGGGCGCAACGCTGGCGGCGGTGGCGGATCGGGTCGCAGCAACGGACGGAAACGCGAGCTTTGGCGCCCCGGGGCCTGGTGCAGTCGTCCTGGCCGCCCCCGATGGGTGTGGCATGTGTGGCTGCAAACCATGGACGTCGCTGTGATGGGAAGGGTCAGGCCAGAGCTGAACAGGCACCCACAGCACCCCGGCCACCGTCACGGCCGCAAGCAACGCTTGCAGCGCCATACGCCCTGCGGGCGACGCGCCGGAAGCGCCAGCGCGCTGCCCGTCCGCAGGCGGCGCGACCCGGGATGCCGCGGCCCTGTCCTTGGCGTGCGTGGCCATCAATGCAGCACCCGCCGCGCAGCCAGAAAGTCGAGCAGGGCGGCATCGAAGGCCTCGGGCGCCTCCAGCTGGGGCCAGTGGCCTACCTGGGGCAGGCTCACGTGCTCGGCATCGGGCAGCACCTGGGCCAGTGCTTCCAGCGCGGCGGGCGGCGTGCAGCGGTCGCTGGCGCCACCCAGTACCAGGACGGGCGCGGCAAGCCGTTGAAACGCGGGTGCTGCGCGGTCGAACGTAGCCAGGGCCTCCAGCGCGCGCCGGTAAGCGCCCGGATACACGCGAGCCAGTGCATGTACCGCCAGCTGCACACCTTCGGGCAGCGCCCCGGTTCCGATGAAGCGGGGCACCAGCGTCTGCGCCAGCTGCTCCATGCTGCCGCCCGCCTGCAGCGCCTGCAGGGCCGCCTGCCGCGGGGCAACCCAGTCATTGACGGCCTGCACGTCCAGCGCTGGACCGCCCGCGCACAGCACCAGCCGGCGCACCAGGTCGGGCTGGCGCACGGCCACCTCCAGCGCCACCATGGCGCCCATGCCGTGGCCCATCAGCACCACAGAGCCGGCCTGCAGGCCGTCGATCAGTGCCGAGCAGCTGGCGGCCAGCGCCTTGAACGTGTAGGGCTCCACCGGAGCGCTGTGCCCGTAGCCCGGCATGTCCCACGCCACGGCGCGGTAGCCGGCGGCTGCCAGGCTTTCCACCTGCGGCGCGAACGTGAGATGGTCACCGTCGGCGTCGTGCAGCATCAGGACCACAGGCCCGGAGCCCAGGCTGGTGAAATGGGGAATGGACGGCATGCGAAGGCTTGGAAGGCTTGGAAGGCTTGGAAGGCTTGGAAGGCAGGTTAACCCCGCTGCAGCGCATCTGTGTGCGGCGCACCATAATGGTTACACAGTCCAACGCTGCCTTGCAGCCCCGCATTTGTGAACCCCTCCTTGCCGCGCCCCGCCCTCGCCCGCCCGCCCAGCTTCTCCACCCGCGAGTTCCGCGACGCACTGGGCATGTTCGCCACCGGGGTGACGATCGTGACCGCGCGCGATGCGCAGGGTGAGCTGATCGGGCTCACCGCCAACTCCTTCAACTCGGTCTCGCTCGACCCACCGCTGGTGCTGTGGAGCCTGTCGCGCGCCGCGGCCTCGATGCCCGCCTTTGCCAACGGCTCGCACTACGCGATCAACGTGCTGGCGGCCGACCAGAAAACGCTGGCCGAACGCTTTGCCTCCCGCGGCGTGGACCGCTGGGCGGGTGTGGAACACAGCCCGGGCATCAGCAACGCGCCGGTGCTGGCTGGCACAGCGGCTACCTTCGAGTGCTTCAACCGCAGCCGCTACGAAGAGGGTGACCACGTCATCTTCGTCGGTGAAGTGGAGCGCTGCAGCCACAGCAGCGGCGTGCCGCCGCTGCTGTACCACGGTGGCAAGTTCTACACGGAACACCCCTTGTAAAGCCTGGCACCCCGGTCACACGGCTCCTGACCCGACCGCTGCCACCGCTGGTGCTTAAAGCGCTGCGAGGCATCTCGTTCACGGTCCGTCAAGGCACCTGCAGAGTCGTTCCCAGGACCAGGCGCCCGTTTTGCGCGTCCCACTGCACGCCGGTGACGGCACTGTCGGCGTTGGCAAACCGCAGCGCGTAGGCAGGCGTGGCAGCGAGTGACTGGGCTGCGTCGGGGGCGCCGATGTGCACGCGGTAGCTGCCGGGCGTGAGCGTCGCGGGCAGGGGCACCTCGCCCGACCATTGCAGCGTTTCGCGGGGGCCCAGCTGCCGCAGGTCGGTGCCGGGAAGGGGTAGCGCAATGGCGGTGTTGTCGGAGCGCACCAGGTACAGGACCAGACTGCGCGCATTCATGGGCCGGGCCCAGCCTTCGTTGCTGAGAGCCACGCGCCAGGCCAGCAGGCTGCCGGGTGCCGCCACCGCGGAGTGCGCCATGGTCTGCAGTTGCAGGCGGTAGCCGAGCTTGCGCGACACCTCGGCCATGCAGCCGCCCGCCTGCCACCGGGCAAAGAAAGCCGTGTAGTAGTCGCGGTTCAGGTACGTCATGTGGTACGCCGCCCCTTCGCGCAGGATGTCCTCGCACGCCATGCGCGCCCGGGCCACGTCGGGCGGTGCACAGGTTTCGCCACCCGCACCGGTCACAGCGCTGGCCTGCTGCGCATAGGTGCGCAGCGCAGCCGATTCCGCCGGGGTGGCAGACCAGTAGGTACCTACGTCGTCCGGGCTGGCCAGAAAGCAGTCGTTGTGCTGGCCGATGCGGGCGGCCGCCGTGGGGCTGGGGGCCAGCAGCTGTGCGACAGTGGGCGGCGTGGGGTACCAGGCGGCGAGATCGCGCGGGTAGCGCAGTTGCAGCTGGCGACTGACGGGCACGGCCTGCAGGAGCGCATCGCGCACGGCGATCTTGTTGGCGGGCGTCGTGAGCTTGTTGGACGAGGTGTGCCACTCCCCCCAGGCCCCGATGAAGCCGCCCTGCACTGCGGCAATCACATCTGCATTGGCCTGCAGTACCGGCGTCAACTGGGTGATGTGGCGCCTGACCCGGGAGAGCGAGGCATCCTGCGCGTTCAGGTAGTCTGCCTCGCTCGCCGGATAGTTGTAGGCAAAGCGCACCACCGCCTTGAGGCCTTGCCTGCGCAGGTTCTCAAAGCCTGCGTTGAGCCGGTTGAGATAGCTGCTGGGCAGGTCGCGCGTGCGATAGGCGCTGAGGTCGGCCGGGGTGTAGACGAGGCGCTGGCCGTCTGCCACCACATACTCGAGCGACGTCGCTGTGATCTTTGCAGGGTCGGTCGCAAAGCGGTAAAAGCCGCGCTCCGGGTTCGGGAAGTCTTCGTCGGACGGGGACAGACTGACCTCGGCCAGAGGCGCCACCGATAGCTTCCATGGCAACGTTGCTTCGGCAACCGCAGGCCGCGTCCCTGGCGTGCCAGACGCGATGGACGTACCGCCGTCTTCCGAGGATCCGCCGCATGCGGCCAGCGCCGCGCAAACCAGGACAGTCGTCGTCCAATGCCGGTCGCAAGAGTGCTTCATGGGATCTCCGCAATGGTTGGCGAATTGTTGCGCCAACCACGCGGGGCAGGCAAGCGAGGCGCTAAAGCCCCTTCTGCGGCCTCGGCGCACCGTATCCGGCAAAGCGATCCTGACCTCCAGCACCTCCAGGTGGTCCTGGCGTTAAAGCTGCACCTTGTGGTCTTCGGGGTTGATCTTGACGTACCGGGAGACCACCGCCACCCGTTCGCGCTGGAGGGCAGGAAGGTGGTCGGGCCCGGAGGCGTTGCGTTCGTTGCGTTCGTGCGCAAGGATGAAAGGACGCCGTGGCTTGACGGCCAGCAAGAACAGGTGGCTGCGCGTGACCGCAGCGCGCAAGCCCTGCTTCGGGTTCAACGCTGTGACGGGCCTTTGCGGGCGCGGTCTGCGCCATGGCCCTGCATGCCCTTTCAAACCGGTTGAGACCGTTTTTTTCAGGCCTTTGCGGGCCGCGCAGCGCCAATACTCCAGCGATAGAGCGGCAATTCCAGGCGCAGGTACAGCAGCCGGCTCAGCGCCACACCGACGGCAAGGAACACGAAGAACCCGGCTTCGCGCAGATAAGGGTTCACTGTCAGCGCATCGCGCACATGGCCAGCAAAAATCACGAGCAACACCAGATGCAGCAGGTACAGCGTGTACGAAGCGTCTCCAAGACCCGCTGCAAATCGCGGTGCAATCCAGGTTCGGGACTGCTCCAGCACTATCGCCAGCATCACGAGAAAAAGAGCCCCGGCACCGAAAGTGGCGATGCGGATGGTGCCATCCGTGGCCATCCGCGACGCTCCGCACCAGTACGCCAGAAAGACCGCCACAGAACCTGCCACAAGCCACCAACGCTTGCGAAGCACATCGCGGTGGATGTACAGCAACGCGCCAGCCAGAAACTCCACCAGGAAGCCCAGAAAAATGAAAGTGGGTGAAAGAGGCTCTCCCCACTTGGAGAGCAATGCACCACCCAGCAGCAAAAAGGCAACGTGCGTCAGCACCGCCACCGACCGAGCCGGGAACGCGAAGGTCGCGGCCACCAAGCCGTAAAAAATCAGTTCATAGGTCAAAGACCAGCTGACATAAAGCAGCAGGCGCGGCATGTCCACGCTGGCGAGAAAGAACGATCCGAGCAAATCGAGCGCGCTCAGGGCAAACCCGCTTTGCCAGAAGACCAGCAGCGCGAGTCCAAAGAACGGCCAATAGCCCAGGTAGATGCGCAGTACACGTCGCTTCAGGAACTGCATCGCATTGGCGGCGGTGCGCTCCTTGTCCAGTGTGGTGAGCGCCGCGACGAAGCCGCTGATCACGAAAAAGACGTCTACCCCGGCAAAGCCGACTGCTGCAAAGCGCGCAAAGACATCCGACGCGCCCCCCATGGCCTTGTATTGCGGCAACGCGTGATAGCAGAACACCATGAACGCGGCCACGGCGCGCAGTAGCTGGACGTTGTGGTACATGGGAGTGCCGCGCCAACGCTGCGAAGGGCTTCTCGCCGGGCCGAGCATGCGTCGGCCTGGCGTGGATTCCCTCCGGCGTTGCTACCGGAACGGAGGTCTCAGCGCACCGTGTCCGGCAATTCGATCTTGACCTCCAGCACTTCCAGGTTGTCCTGGCGTTCCAGCTGCACCTTGAGGTCTTCGGGGTTGATCTTGACGTACTTGGAGATCACCGCCACCAGCTCGCGCTGGAGGGCGGGCAGGTAGTCGGGCTCGGAGGCATTGCGGCCGTTGCGTTCGTGCGCAAGGATGATCTGCAGGCGCTCCTTGGCGACGCTGGCGGTCTTTTTCTTCTCGCCGAGAAGGAAGGAAAGGAAGGAAGCCATGGCTTATTTGCTCCCGAACAGGCGTTTGAAGAAGCCGGGCTTTTCCGCCTCGATGAAGCGCAGGGGTTTTTCCTGGCCCAGGAACCGGTCGATCACGTCCTTGTAGGCCTCGGACACATCGGTGTCCTTGGCGTGGATGGCGGGCGTGCCCTGGTTGGAGGACTGCAGCACCACTTCGGATTCGGGGATCACGCCGATCAGCTTGATGCGCAGGATGTCCTGGATGTCCTCCAGGCTCAGCATCTGGCCGTCCTGCACACGGCTGGGGTTGTAGCGCGTGATGAGCAGGTGTTCCTTGATGGGCTCGCCGCCGTCAATGGCACGCTTGGTCTTGCTGCCCAGCATGCCCAGGATGCGGTCGGAGTCGCGCACGCTGGAAACTTCGGGGTTGGTCACCAGCAGCGCCTCGTCGGCGAAGTGCATGGCCATCAGCGCGCCGCTTTCAATGCCGGCGGGCGAATCGCACACGATGTATTCAAAGCCCATCTCGGCCAGGTCCTTGAGGACCTTCTCCACGCCGTCCTGAGTGAGCGCATCCTTGTCGCGGGTCTGGCTGGCGGCCAGCACGAACAGGTTGTCGCACTGCTTGTCCTTGATGAGGGCCTGGTTCAGGTTGGCCTCGCCGTGGATCACGTTGATGAGGTCGTACACCACGCGGCGCTCGCAACCCATGATCAGGTCCAGGTTGCGCAGGCCGACGTCAAAGTCGATCACGGCGGTCTTGTGGCCGCGCAGGGCGAGGCCGGTGGCAAAGCTGGCGCTGGTGGTGGTCTTGCCCACGCCACCCTTGCCGGAGGTCACGACGACGATTTTGGCCATGTGTTGCAGTTCTTTTGTGGATTGAAAAAGGATGGGGGAAATCGGTCAGGCCAGGGGCTCGATGATGAGCTTCTCGCCGTCGAGGCGCACCTGGGCGGGCTTGCCGCGCACGGCTTCGGGGAGTTCGGTTTCGGTGGTGCGGTAGATGCCCGCAATCGACACCAGCTGCGGCTCCAGGCAGGTGCTGAAGATACGCGCATCGGCATTGCCCCGCGCGCCAGCAATGGCACGGCCGCGCAGCGGCGCATACACGTGGATGTTGCCGTCGGCAATCACTTCGGCCCCAAAGCTCACCACGGCCATCACGACCAGGTCGGCGCCCCGGGCATAGACCTGCTGGCCCGAGCGCAGGGGCTTGTCGACCACCACGGTGCCTGGCCCGGCCATGGGCACTTCGCGCACCACCTCGACCTCGCGCACCACTTCACGGACCACTTCGCGCACTTCGGGGGGCGCAGTGGTTTCGGCACGGGGCGCCGGTGCATCGGGCGCCGCCGCCAGGCCTGCGCTGCGCGCGGCCTCCATCTGCGCCGCACTGCCACCGCGCACGGCCACCGGCAGCGTGTGGTGGCTGCGCAATGCAGCAGCGATGGCGGCAAAGTCGATGGGCTCGGGGGCTTCGCGAACGGCGCTCAGGTCGATGAGAACCGGATCGTTGTCAAAGAACCCCGGCGCATCGGCCACACGCTGGGCCAGATCGCTGACAAACAGCGCGGCGTCGGTGGCCTTGAGCATCACGGCCACCACGGGCAGTGAGGCACTCTTGAGGTCAAAGCTGGTGCGGGCCTGGGCCGCCGTGGTAAGGGCCATGAACGGTGGTGTGGGTACGCTGGGAACCGGTTTGGGAAGGCGCAAAGTGTACCGTGGGGGGACGTAAGCACCTGTTGCCCGGCGCCGGTCTGCGGCGCGGCGTGCCCCGGTGAGGGAACCAGGATGCAGGGCGCAGCAGCACCCGCACCCGTGCCGGCGGTGCCCTTGGGGGTGTTCTGCGCGCATTGCGGGCTTGCGCGGCCAGCGGCCGACAAGGCGGGCATGGGGCCAAAGACGGGATGGCAGTGCGTTCTCCTTGCACGCCTCAATGGGGTCCACGGGTTACTGCGTGCAAACCGGCACGGGACGAAAGCGCACAGACGCATCGGCACCTGGACACGAGGACGCGAAGCGGCACCAATGCCCATGCGCGACCCTGCCTGCACCTTGGTCAACGCAGCAGGCCTGCCGGGTGCGCCGATGCTGCTGCGCGTGCAGGACGGGCACCGTACCCCGCACGGCCGGCCCGGCCGATACGCCGCAGTTGCCTGAGCGACGGCGCGTGCGGCGCAGCACTTTCATAATCGGCCGATGCCCTTCACCCGCAAATCCCACCTCGACCCCCTGGCCATCTCGTTGCTGCTGGGATGCTGCATGTTCTGGGGCTTCCAGCAGGTGCTGGTCAAGGCCACGGTGGCCGAGGTCGCGCCGGTGTTCCAGGCCTTTGTGCGCTTTGCCATCGCCAGCGCGGCGGTGGCGGCCTGGTGCCTGTGGCGCGGGGTGCGGCTGTCACCGGGCGCCGAGCCGCCGGGCGCAGCGCGGGCCGGGCTGCTGGCCGGGGCGCTGTTTGCGGGGGAGTTCGCGTGCATCTACCTCGGGCTGCAGTACACGTCGGCCTCGCGGCTCACGGTGTTTTTGTATGCATCGCCCTTCTGGGTGGCGCTGCTGCTGCCGCGCTTCGTGCCGGGCGAGCGGCTGCAGGGCTGGCAGTGGCTGGGGCTGGCTGCGGCGTTTGTCGGCGTGGGGCTGGCGCTGGGCGATGGCCTGATGGGCCCGGCCAACGCCGCGCTGCCCATGGCCTGGCTGGGCGACCTGCTGGGCCTGCTGGCGGGACTGATGTGGGCGCTGACCACGGTGGTCATCCGCACCACGCCGCTGGGGCGCATTGCGCCAGCCAAGCAACTGTTCTACCAGGTGGGCGTGAGCACGCTCGTGCTGCCGGTGCTGTCGCTGGCGCTGGGCGAGCCGTGGGTATGGCAGTTCAGCGCGTTCGCCTGGACCTCGCTGCTGCTGCAGGCGCTGGTGGGGGCGTTCGTGAGCTATCTGGCCTGGATGTGGATGCTGGCGCACTACCCGGCCACGAAGATTTCGGTGTTCGTGTTCCTCACCCCGGTGTTTGCGCTGCTGATCGGCGCACTGTGGCTGGGTGAGCCGGTCACCACCGGGCTGGTGGTGGCGCTGGTGCTGGTGGCCGCGGGGATCGTGCTGGTCAACCGCAAGCCGGCTGGAGCATGAATTTCAAGCCTTTTTGCGGTCAAGCCCAGGTAAAGCAATGCCCTATAGCTATACTATTTATAGCATTCGAAGCCTGACCCACAGCGCCGTCAGAGCTTGGGAATGCGGATCCGGCTGATCATCAGCGAGCCCGACACCGCAAACAGCAGCACCAGCGGGTGCAGCGTGAAGCCGCCAATCAGCAGCTGGCCAAACCAGAGGTCCTCCCGCACCGCGCCCATCCACGCAGCCACGGCCAGCACGCCGACCAGCACGATGGAGGTGGGAATGGGTGTGCCCTCGAAGTACTTCACCTTGCCATCGCCGCCCGACAGGGTTTCGGCGGTGACGTTGTAGCGCGCCAGGCGCGATACGCCGCAGGCCACGAAATACGCCAGCACCACGCGGTCATACAGGCCCTGCATGCCGCAGCCGTAGGCGATCATGGCGGGGGCCACGCCAAACGAGATCACGTCGGCCAGCGAATCCAGCTCGCGGCCCATGGCCGAGCTTTTCTGGCGCCAGCGGGCGATGCGGCCATCCAGGACGTCGAAGATCAGCGCGGCCAGCACCAGCGCGCAGGCAAAGTACACATGCACCACAGCGCTGGTCTCCAGGTACGACATGACCGAGAACAGCGCACCCACGCCACAGACCGCGTTGCCCAGCGTGAACCAGTCCGCGAGGTGGAATTCACGGATCATCGAAAAACGTTTGGGTGGCTGCGGAGTGTTCATGGGAGGGGCGCCGTGGGGCGCACAGTGGCAAACAACAAGATCCATTATGGGTGTGCCGTGGCAGCACACCGGCACTGACATGTGCGTGACTGCTTTTGTTCCGGCACACAGACAGACTGTGAGCACCTGGCAGGCGCAACGGGGTAGGAAAAGACCGCAACCACCCCGCACAGAGCCGCCTTTTCGCCCCCGGCCACCGAGAGACCACCGAGACCACACCAGCATGTCCACCCCGCAGACGCCCCCGCTCCACGCACCCTTCGCACCCGCCTTCCCGGTGCGCAGCCTGCAAGACGTGCAGCGGCTGGAGGCGGGCCCGCTGGCCGAGGCGTTGCCGGTGCAAAGCACCTACGAGATCTTCGTCAATTCGGCCCGGGCCTTTGGCGACAAGCCCGCGCTGACCTTCCTGCCCACGGCAGACCCGGCGCAGGACCCTGTGCGCTGGACTTATCACCAGCTGCTGGCCGGCATCCACCAGACGGCCAATCTGCTGCACCACCTGGGCGTGGGCCCGCAGGACGCCGTGGCGGTGCTGCTGCCCGGCTGCCTGGAGTACCACCTGGCCCTGTGGGGCGGCGAGGCGGCGGGTATCGTGCAGCCGCTCAACCCCATGCTCACCGACGACAAGATCGCGGCCATGATGACCCTGGCGCGGGCAAGGGTGCTGATCGCCTACGGTGCGGAGGGCGACCTGGGCTACTGGAGCAAGGCCCTGCGCCTGCGCGAGCGGGTGACTACGCTGACCACCGTGCTGCGCGTGGCCCCGCACGATGAAGCGCCCGGGGCGGCCGGCCCGCTGCCCGCTGGCGTGGTGGACCTGGCCGAGCGGCTGCAGCACCCCGCCGACCGCCTGGTAAGCGGCCGCCGCATTGAAGGCACCGACATCGCGGCGTACTTTCACACCGGTGGCACCACGGGTGCGCCCAAGCTGGCGCGCCACAGCCACGGGGCGCAGGTGTTCACCGCCTGGGGCTGCGTGCAGATGCAGGGCATGCAACCGCAAGATGTGGGCATCAACGGCTACCCGCTGTTCCATGTGGCGGGCGTGCTGCCGGGCGCCCTGGCAGCCTTGTCGGCGGGGGTGGAAACCGTCATCCCCACCACCAGCCTGTTCCGCAACCGCGACGTGATCGCCAACTACTGGCGGCTGGTGGAGCGCTACCGCTGCACCTATGTATCGGCCGTGCCCACGGTGCTGGCTGCGCTGGCCAACGTGCCGGTGGGCGGGGCCGACATTGCCACGCTGCGCTACTGCCGCACGGGCGCGGCCATTCTGGCGCCCGAGCTGGCGGCGCGGTTTGAGCGCCTGTTCGGCCTGCATGTGCACGAAAGCCTGGGCATGACGGAGATGGCGGGCATCTCCACCATCACGCCGCCGGGCGTGCACGCGCCCGCAGGCTGCGTGGGCTGGCGGCTGCCATACACGCAATTGCGCGTGGTGGCGCTGGATGGGCAAGGCAATGCATCCGACCAAGACCTGCCGCCCGGCAAGCCGGGCATGGTGCTGTTCAAGTCGCCCAACCTGTTCTCGGGTTTTCTGGACGCGGCCGATACCGCCAAGGCGTTCACGCACGATGGCTGGCTGGCCACCGGTGACCTGGGGTTTGTGGACGAGGAGGGCCGCCTGCACCTGAGCGGCCGCTCCAAGGACCTCATCATCCGCAGCGGCCACAACATCGACCCCAAGGTGATCGAAGACGCTTTGGGCGGCCACCCCGCCGTGCAGCTGTGCGCTGCCGTGGGCGCGCCCGATGCCTATGCGGGCGAGCTGCCCGTGGTCTACGCCACGCTGGTGCCGGGCGCGCCCCCGGTGACCGAAACCGAACTGCTGGCCTTCACCGCCGAACGCGTGGACGAGGCCGTGGCCCGCCCGCGCTGGGTGCAGGTGATCGACACCATGCCCGTGACCAATGTGGGCAAGATCTACAAGCCCGACCTGCGCCAGCGCGCAGCCTGCCGCACGGTGCAGGCGCTGGTGGACAGCGTGTGTGCACCAGCGGTCCCCGGCCATGCGGGCCCGCAGGCGCAGCCCGAGGGCGACAGCGCCGTGCGCGTCACCGTACCGGCCAGCGCTGATGCCGCCGCGCTGGCGGCCCGCCTGCGCGCGGTGCTTGCCCCCCTGCCCCTGACCGTGCATGTGGGCGAAGCCGCCGGTAACCCCCAGACGCCATAAGGCATGTCGCCCATGGGCGTGACAGGCACTGCCCGCCCCGCCACCATGGCGGTGCAGCCCAGCCCGCTGGGTGGCTTTTTCCATAACCACAACCGGAGACAACCGATGCCCCTGCACTCCCTGATGACCCGCCGCACCTGGCTGGGCGCTGCCGCCCTGGCCGCCGCTGCCTGCACCGGCACCGCAGCCTTCGCCCAGGCCTACCCCAACAAGCCGATCAAGATCGTGGTGCCCTTTGCCGCCGGCGGCGCCACCGATGTGCTGGCCCGCGTGCTGGCTGAAAAGATGGCCGTGGGCCTGGGCCAGCCCATGGTGATCGACAACAAGCCCGGCGCGGCCGGCATCATCGGCACCGACGCCGTGGCCAAGGCCGCACCCGATGGCTACACCCTGCTGCTGGGCCTGAGCAACTCGATGCTCACCAACCAGTTCCTGTACACCAAGCTGCCCTACAGCCCCGAGCGCGACATCGCCCCGGTCTACCAGATCGCCATTGCACCCCTGGTGCTGGTGGCGCACCCCAGCGTGCCGGTGAGCAATGGCCCCGAGCTGCTCAAGTACATCGCCGCCAACAAGGGCAAGGTGGCCTATGGCTCGTACGGCACCGGCGCCTACCCGCACCTGGCCGGTGCCTACATGAGCCAGTCCCAAAATGCCGACATGAGCCACGTGGCCTACCGCGGCGAGGCCCCCATGGTGCAGGACCTGCTGGGCGGGCAGATCCAGATCGGCTTTGCCAGCGCGCTGCAGGTCAAGGCCCACATCGAAGCGGGCAAGCTCAAGGCCATCGGCGTGAGCGGCGAGCGCCGCATGGGTACGCTGCCCAACGTGCCCACGCTGGCCGAGCAGGGTCTGAACGACGAGGCCTACCGCGTGGCCGGCTGGCTGGCCTTCGGCGCACCGGCAGGCACGCCGCCCGCCATCCTGGAGCGCCTTGCCACCGAGGCATCGCTGCCATGGGGTTCGATGTGCAAAAGAGTTCGCCCGCGCTCTTTGCCGCCGCCATGGTGAAGGAACGCCCCGTGTGGGAGCGCCTGATCAAGGCCTCCGGAGCCACGCTGGACTGATCGCGCCGGGCCGCCAGGCGGCCCGTGCGATGCGCCCGCCGAGCCAGGGCGCTGCGCTCAGCCCTGCGCCGCCGCGGCCCGCTCGGCCGCAAACGCCACATACCAGTCCAGGCATCCCGGGTTGGCCATGGCGTCGCGGTTGACGACCTTGTCGATGGGCTGGCCCAGCAGCAGCTTCTTGATGGGCAGCTCCTGCTTCTTGCCGGTCAGGGTGCGCGGCACCTCGGCCACGGCAAAGATGTCGTCGGGCACGAAGCGGGGGCTGAGCGCCGTGCGCACCGCTGCATTGATGCGCCCACGCACCGCGTCGTCCAGCTCCACGCCGGGGCGCAGCACCACAAACAGCGGCATGTAGCTTTCGCGGCCCAGGTATTCCAGGTCCACCACCAGGCTGTCGAGCACTTCGGGCAGTGATTCGACCGCGCTGTAGATCTCGCTCGTGCCCATGCGCAGGCCGTGGCGGTTGATGGTGGCGTCCGACCGGCCATAGATCACGCAGCCGCCGTTGGCCCCCACCTTGAGCCAGTCGCCATGCCGCCACACCGCACCCATGCTGGCCGGGCCGTTGCCACCGCCGGGCTGGCGGCCGTGGCCCGCAGGGTACATGTCAAAGTAGCTCGACAGATAGCGCGAGCCAAAGGGATCGCCCCCACGCTTGCCCACTGCGTGTGGGTCGCTGCCCCCCGAGGAGGCCTTCGCACCTTGGGGCGGCCCGGCGGTGCTCACGTCGCCCCACAGGTACAAAGGCATCGACGGAATCGGCTGCGCGCACACCAGCTCGCCCACCTCGTCGGTCACGGGCAGGCCTTCGGCGTTCCACGATTCCACGGCGGCGCCCAGCATGCGGCACTGCATCTCGCCCGGCACCTGGGGCAGCTCGCGGTTGCCGCCGATGAAGGCGCCGCAAAAATCCGTCCCGCCCGAGATGTTGTTCCACCAGATATCCGGTGTTCCGATGGCCTCGAACTGCGCCGTGCCCCACTGCTGCACCTCGGGCGACAGCGGCGAGCCCGTGGTGCCCAGCGCGCGGATGCGGGTGAGGTCGCCGCAGTCGGCCAGCTGCAGGCCGGACTTCATGCAGTTGGCAAAAAACGCCGCGCCCGCGCCGAAGAAGGTCACGCCTGTCTCGGCCGCAAAGCGCCACAGCACGCCCCAGTCGGGGTGGTCCTTGCTGCCGCCGGGGTTGCCGTCGTAGATGACGCAGGTGGTGCCCGACAGCAGGCCCGAGAGCTGTGCGTTCCACATCACCCAGCCGGTAGAGCTGTACCAGTGGTAGCGCTCGCCAAAGCTGTTGGCCGCGTAGCTGCAGCCGATGTCGTTGTGCAGCACCTTCAGCTGCAGCGCCACCAGCAGCGTGCCGCCATGGCCGTGCACGATGGGCTTCGGTAACCCGGTGGTGCCACTGGAGTAGACGATCCACAGCGGGTGGTCAAACGGCAGCCACATGGGCTCGAAAGCGGCCGTTTCAGCATCGTTTCGGGCTGTAGCGCTGGACCAATCTGCCCATTCAGCTATTGAATTAGTAGCATCCAGATTGCTGAGCAGCACCGCGTGCTTCACGCTGGGCAGCGCCGCGCGCAGCTCCTGCAGCACGCCGGTGCGGTCGTGGTCGCGACCGCCGTAGGTCACGCCGTCCACGCCGATCAGCACGGTGGGCTCGATCTGCTGGAAGCGGTCGAGCACCGCAGCCGTGCCCATGTCGGGGGCGCAGATGCTCCACACGCCGCCAATGGCCACCGTGGCCAGCAGCGCCACCATGGCCTCGGGCACGTTGGGCAGGTAGGCGGCCACGCGGTCGCCGGGTTTGACGCCCTGCGCCTGCAGGTGCAGCGCCAGCGCCGCCACCTGCCGCCGCAGCTCGGGCCAGGGCATCTCGCGGTGCTGGCCTTTTTCGTTGCGGCTGATGATGGCGGGCAGGCCCGCGGCTTGGGCCGCGTCCACATGCCGCAAGGCCTGGCGTGCGTAGTTGACCTGCGCGCCCGGAAACCACTGGGCACCCGGCATGGTGTTGACGGCCAGCGCTGCGGTGTGCGGTGTGGGTGACTCGATCTCGAAGTAGTCCCACATCGACTGCCAGAAGGCATCCAGCTCGGTGATGGACCAGCGCCAAAGCGCGTCGTAGCTGTCGAACTGCAGGCCACGCTCGTCGCGCAGCCAGTCCTGGTACAGGCGGATCTGCGGGATGTACGGGGGCCGGGGGGTGGGGTGGTTTGTCTCCATGCGGTTCAGGTTACCAGCGCAGCGCCGGGCCTGCCAGCAGGGCCGTCACGCAATTGACAGCGCCTGCCGGTACCGCACACGCCGCATGTCTGGGCGCTGTCAGGCGGACGTGGTCTTGTCCAGGCTGGTGATCGCATAGCCCTTGCGCTGCAGCTGGTCCCCCGGATGTTCGATGCCGTATCGGTCCCAGTGATCGAGCGCCTCATCCAGCTCGATGCCGGCGGCCTCGCCCACCCAGTCGGTGTTGGTGGCTTCTTCGGGGATGGGCTGGCCTTCGGGCACGGCCAGGTGAGAGAACTTGCCGCCGTTTTCGGGGCGGCGGTAGATGGCTACAAGCATGCAGGTGTCCTTTGGATTCAGTGGGGAAAAGACGGGCGCATCCACACAGGCTGACGTCCGCAAGAGCTACCCACTGTAGTGAGCGCACCTGCGCGATGGCGTAGGAAAAGAACGCCTGGACACCGGCCGTTCGGCGCCAGCTTCGCGCCACCAGCCGGGTGTCGCCAGCGCACTCCTACAGCCCGGCAAGGCGCTGTCCCACCGGCCGTTGCGCGGCTGCCGCGCGGCCACCCACGGCCCCGCTGTGCGCCAATGAAATGGACGAAGCGACACCCACCGGCAGGCGCTCCCACGAGGGCCCTGCATCCGGCAGAACAACGCCCGAGGAACCCCAGTGCAGGCATCTCCCCCACAGAACCCGGCTTCAACGACACATGCGTTCACCGCGCATGACGCCTATCTTTTCATGGAGGGCACGCATTCGCGCCTGTACCAGAAGCTGGGCTGCCACCTGCGGGCCGATGGGGCGGGCGCAGACCTGGCCGTGTGGGCGCCCAATGCCGCAGCGGTATCGGTGATTGGCGACTGGAACGGCTGGAACCCCGACGCCGCCCCCCTGCGCCCGCGCGGCGACGACAGCGGCGTGTGGGAGGGCGCTGTGGCCGGTGTCGCGCACGGCCAGGCGTACAAGTTCCGCATCGTCGCGCCGGGTGGGCAGGTGCTGGAAAAGGCCGACCCCTTTGCCCTGTGCTCCGAACTGGCCCCCGCCACCGCCTCGCGCGCCTGGGCGCTGGACTACACCTGGGGCGACGATGACTGGATGGCCACGCGCGGCGCGCGCAATGCGCTCGACGCCCCCATGTCCATCTACGAGGTGCACCTGGGTTCTTGGCGGCGCGAGGGCGGCGAATTCATGGGCTACAGGGCGCTCGCCCACGCGCTGGCCGACTACGTGGTGGACCTGGGCTTCACGCATGTGGAGCTGATGCCCATCACCGAGCACCCGTTCTACGGCTCGTGGGGCTACCAGACCACCGGCTACTTTGCGCCCACGGCCCGCTACGGCACGCCGCAGGACTTCATGTACTTGGTGGACCACCTGCACCAGCGCGGCATTGGCGTGCTGCTGGACTGGGTGCCCTCGCATTTCCCGGCCGATGCGCACGGGCTGGACCGCTTTGACGGCACGCACCTGTACGAGCATGCCGACCCGCGCCAGGGCTACCACCCCGAGTGGAACTCCAGCATCTTCAACTACGGCCGCCACGAGGTGCGCAGCTTTCTGGTGTCTTCCGGCATGTTCTGGCTGGACCAGTACCACCTTGATGGGCTGCGCGTGGACGCCGTGGCCTCGATGCTGTACTTGGACTACGCGCGCAAGCCCGGCGAGTGGATTCCCAACCGCCACGGCGGGCGCGAGAACCTCGAAGCCATCGAGTTTTTGCGCCACCTCAACCGCGCGCTGTACCGCGACCACCCAGACACCGTGAGCATTGCCGAGGAGTCCACCGCCTGGCCCATGGTGTCGCGCCCCATCGAGATGAACGGGCTGGGCTTTGGCATGAAGTGGAACATGGGCTGGATGCACGACAGCCTGGCGTACATGAAGGAAGACCCGATCAACCGGCGCTACCACCACCACAAGCTCACGTTCTCGATGGTGTACGCCTTCAATGAGAACTTCGTGCTGCCGCTCTCGCACGACGAGGTGGTGTACGGCAAGGGCTCGCTCATCAACAAGATGCCCGGCGACGACTGGCAGCAGTTTGCCAACCTGCGCACGCTGTTTGGCCTGATGTGGGCGCACCCGGGCAAGAAGCTGCTGTTCATGGGCTGCGAATTTGCCCAGCGCCGCGAATGGACGCACGAGGGCCAGCTCGAATGGGACAGCGCCGGGTGGGACCGGCACGCGGGCGTGCAGCGTCTGGTGCAGGCCCTGAACGGCGTGTACCGCGCCCACCCGGCCCTGCATGCGGTGGATTTTTCGGCCGAGGGTTTTGAATGGCTGGAGGCCGACGACGCCGCGCAAAGCGTGATCGCCTTCCTGCGCAAGCCCCGCCCCGGAAGTGCTGATGCGCCGGTGCTGGTGGTCTGCAACATGACGCCGCTGCCGCGCGAGAACTACATCGTGGGCGTGCCCACGCCCGGCTACTGGCGCGAAATCCTCAACACCGATGCGCGCGAGTTCGGCGGGGCCGGCTGGGGCAACCTGGGCGGTGCCCTGTCCACGCCCGTGCGCTCGCGGCACCACGGCCAGTCGCTGTGCCTCACGCTGCCGCCGCTGTCTGCCCTCTACCTCACGCCTTCGCGGCCGCCTGCCCATGACGATGACCACGCCTAGCCCCACCCCCATCCTGCTGCAACCTGCCGAGAACGCGGGTAGCACCCCGCCGCGCTGGCCGCACGACGGCCGCGCCCGCGCCGTCGTCGAAGCCGTGCTGCCCGCGGTGGACGGCGGGCGCTTTGCCGCCAAGTGCATTGCGACGGGCATGACGCGCTGCGCGTGGTGCTGCACTGGCGCGCCGAGGGCAATGCCGCCACCGCGGCACCCACCGAGGTGCCCATGCAGCTGCTGGGCAACGACGAATGGCAGGCATCCTTTGTGCCGCCGGTGCCCGGCCGCTACCACTACACCGTGGTGGCCTGGGTGGACGCGTTCGACTCGTGGCGGCGCGAGCTGGTGCGGCGGGTGGAGCCCGATGACATCCGTATCGCCGCGCGCGTAGGCGCACTGGAAATTGCCGCTGCCGCAAAACGCGCGGAAGCCGCCGACCGCGCCGCGCTGGTGGACTGGGCGCAGGCGCTGGAGGATGGTGCCCTGGCCCCCGCACAGGTAGCCCACAAAGACGAAAGCAAAAACGCAGACACAGATCAGGCCGACGCCCTGAAGGCACTGGCGCTCAATGAAGAGCTGGCCGCACTCGCCAACCGCTACCCCGACCGCCGCCACGAAGTACGCTTTCGCGCCGAACTGCCGCTGGTGGCCGACCCGGAGCGCGCCCGCTTCAGCAGCTGGTACGAACTGTTCCCGCGCTCGGCCTCGCCCGAGCCGGGCCGCCACGGCACCTTCCGCGATGTGCTGCAGCGCCTGCCGGCCATCGCGGGCATGGGATTTGATGTGCTGTATTTCCCGCCCATCCACCCCATCGGCCGGGTGCAGCGCAAGGGCCGCAACAACGCGCTGGTGGCGCAGGCCGATGACGTGGGCAGCCCCTGGGCCATTGGCGCGGCCGAGGGCGGGCACAAGTCCATCCTGCCCGCGCTGGGCACGGCGGCCGACTTCCGCGAACTCGTCACCGCAGCACGCGCACAGGGCCTGGAGGTGGCACTGGACATTGCCTTCCAGTGCGCGCCCGACCACCCCTACGTGACCGAGCACCCCGACTGGTTCCGCTGGCGGCCCGACGGCACCGTGCAGTACG
>LNFM01003812.1_pt1 | contig 42184 bp, 40 predicted proteins | sample 596031 | NCBI WGS metagenome assembly LNFM01 (sample SAMN04254537, study PRJNA301005) | activated carbon metagenome | isolation source: dual media filters at the Ann Arbor, Michigan drinking water treatment plant | place: USA: Ann Arbor
GTCCGTCTGCTTTTTGCCATTTCGTCACCTGTTTTATATTGAGGGTGATGTTATCACCCATAATCAGGTGGCCAAATTAACTATGCCACTACAGGAGCGCTAAAAGTCTCGTCAAGACTCTTGGCGGTCGATACTCGGAGATTTTGGGTATTAATCTTTCTTCTGGGGAACCGGAAGAGATATTTAAATGGTTTCTCGCCTCTGTTCTGTTCGGCACCCGGATATCCGAGACCATCGTCATAAACACCTACCGGGAGTTTGAGCGCCAGAGCGTGCTTTCCCCGCAGCGTATTCTCGACACCGGATGGGACGGTCTGGTGGTGATTCTTGATGCCGGCGGATATGTGCGATATGACTTCAAGACAGCCACCAAGCTTCTGGATATAAACAAGGCTTTGCTGGATAACTATGAGGGAGACCTGGGCCGTTTGCATGCAAATGCCGCTGATCCAAAAGATGTTGAAGAAAGACTGAAGGCGTTAGGTAAGGGCATCGGCGATGTGACGGTCAATATCTTTCTCCGGGAGATGAGAGGGATATGGCCCAAAGCGCAATCGCTTCCTTCCGAACTTGTTATTCTGGCGGCGCGGAATAGTGGTTTTATTCCCGAAACCCTTAATGACAGAGAAAAGATTCTGAAGATCCTGATCAAAAAATGGCGTGGTGAGGGGATGAAGGAAAAATATTTTGCGGACTTTGAGGCGGCCCTCGTCAGGCTGGGAAAGAGGTTGCGCAAGAACAAATCCGCAAGCATGAAGAGTCAAATATTACATTAGCCTGGGGCAATGCAATGTTGCCCCCGCTTCTGTTGGCGCTATTATGCCGCAGGCCCATGTTTGCGCGAAGTATGCCAGCGAGCCAGGGATTGACGAAGGTCATCCATGAGGGCGTAGCGCTTGCGATACATGCTGCGTTTCTTGGCTGGAATCTCGTTGAGATCTTTTTCATGATATTGCAGGGGAATTTGATAGAAATTGCGGTCGTATACCGTGCCCTTGAGCTCTTCCCAGTATTGATTATAATCGGTTTTGATACGTTTTCGCTTGGATATATAGCATTGATAAATGTGTGCCTCGCTTTTAACTGCCAATATGGTCTTGGCACCGTAACAAGTGGCAAGTTGCCGCAACAAATAGATGAGCAGATCCTTTGGGCGCAGGCCATGGGCCGACTTGGTTAGCTCGCGCACGAGGTCCTTTTTTCCATCATCACCGTTCTGAGCGGGCCCTTGCAGGCCGCCGATGACAAGCTGGATATCGCCGGCATCATTTTTGTTAAAAGAGAATGTTAGCGAATAGATTCGCGTGCTGTCCTTATCGAACAGCCCCAGGCCGAATTCTCCTTCCATTTCTATCTGAGTGCCGCTGAAGAGTGCGATTTGCAGCAGATACTCGTCCAGGGTGATATCAAACAGTCTGTAGTAACCATTGGCGACGATGGCATGCAATTCCTCGGCAGAGAAATTTTGCAGGGCAATCGTGTAGTGTTGTTTGATGCGGCGGAACTTGTCCTGGGCTTTGGCGCCACAATACAGATACGGCTTGCACGGTTTTTCCAGCAAACGCGGGTTTGCTTCCACGATACCCGCCAGTGCGGGCCCGGAAAAAAACCGGTAGTAATCGAGCATGTTTTTACGGTTGAGCAGCAGGCGAAAAATGTATTTGATCCGTCTTCCGAGCTGCGGAAAAAATTCACCGGGGTGGATGCGGCAGGCAAATGACAAAAGGGTACGCAGGTCACTCAATGGAAAAAGCCTCTGGGGGGCGACAGTAGCTGTTGTTTGTCATCATCTTGGCAGAGTGGCTCGTATATCATCAGGTAATCGTAGTTGTGCGTGTGCTCCCTGGTCTGTATCAGGGGAATGCGTGATCTGGTTTTCGCGCGGGTGTATTATTACCCAATGTGACGCAGAATTGGGTCAACGCCAGTATTTTACTCGAAAATATAAACGGAGCGGCTGATGATCGACACTGGGGCGATGCCTGTATTGCAGAAAAAATCCCTTTTACCTGATGAATTACGCAAGATGCACACCTATTGGCGCGCGGCCAACTATCTTTCAGTGGGGCAGATCTATTTGCTCGATAACCCGCTGTTGCAGGAACCCTTGAAGCTGGCGCACATCAAGCCAAGACTTCTCGGTCATTGGGGCACGACGCCGGGTCTCAACTTCATCTACGTTCATATGAATCGCGTGATCAAGGCCTATGATCTCAACGTCATCTATATCGCCGGGCCTGGCCACGGCGGCCCGGGGCTGGTGGCTAATACCTATCTGGAAGGTACCTATAGTGAGGTATACCCCAATATTCCGCAAAATGCGGAGGGTATGAAAAAACTGTTTAAGCAGTTCTCGTTCCCGGGCGGCATTCCCAGCCATGTTGCCCCTGAGACGCCGGGTTCGATCCACGAAGGAGGGGAGTTGGGATATGCCCTGTCGCACGCGTATGGCGCAGCTTTCGATAATCCTGACCTTGTCGTTGCCTGCGTGGTCGGCGATGGCGAGGCGGAAACGGGGCCTTTGGCGACGGCGTGGCATTCGAACAAGTTTCTCAATCCGATCCACGATGGAGCGGTATTGCCCATTCTGCATCTGAACGGCTACAAGATCGCCAATCCCACGGTGCTGGCGCGCCTGTCTCATGAGGAGCTGGAGAGTCTGTTCATCGGCTATGGCTATACACCTTATTTCGTCGAGGGCTCTGACCCGGACGTCATGCACCCGTTGATGGCGGCCACGCTCGATAACGCCATTGCCGAGATCAAGGCGATTCAGTCCGAAGCTCGGGCAACGGCGGGCGGGCTTGCACAAATCAAGCGTCCGCGATGGCCAATGATTATTTTACGCACGCCTAAAGGATGGACAGGGCCGAAACAAGTGGATGGTTTGAAGACGGAAGGTTTTTGGCGCTCCCATCAGGTGCCTCTCGCCGATATGGCAAGCAAGCCTGAGCACATCGCGCTGCTCGCGGCATGGATGAAGAGCTATAAGCCGGAAGAGCTATTTGACCAACATGGAACACTCAGGACCGAGCTGGCCGAGCTTGCGCCTGCGGGCGCGCGGCGTATGGGGGCAAATCCTCACGCCAATGGCGGTATCCTGCTCAAGGATTTGAGCTTGCCGGATTTTCGTGAATACGCAGTAGATGTGCCCCAGCCCGGCCAAGCATTGGCGGAGACCACGCGGGTCATGGGACGATTCCTTCGCGATGTGATGAAGCTCAACAGCGAGAACCGCAATTTCCGTGTGATGGGTCCGGACGAGACGGCGTCGAACCGCCTTGATGCCCTGTTCGAGGTGACAGACCGCGCCTGGATGGCCGAGATCCTGCCTGAGGATGAACACCTTTCTCCTGATGGGCGAGTGATGGAAATTTTGAGCGAGCACACATGTCAGGGTTGGCTCGAAGGCTACTTGCTTACAGGGCGTCACGGGCTGTTTTCCTGTTACGAGGCGTTCATCCACATCATCGATTCCATGTTCAATCAGCACGCGAAGTGGCTCAAGGTCACCAGCAAAGAAATCCCCTGGCGGCATCCCATCGCCTCGCTCAATTACCTGTTGACCTCCCACGTCTGGCGCCAGGATCACAATGGTTTCTCTCATCAGGATCCGGGCTTCATTGACCATGTGGTAAACAAAAAGGCCGATGTGATCCGTGTTTATCTGCCGCCCGACGCCAATACGCTGCTTTATGTCACTGACAAAGTGTTGCGCAGCCGTAATCTCATCAATGTGATCGTAGCAGGCAAAAGCGAGCAACCCCAATGGCTGGATATGGATGGCGCGATCAAGCATTGCACCGCAGGCATAGGCATGTGGGAGTGGGCAAGCAGCGATCGGGATGGCGAGCCTGATGTGGTGATGGCTTGTGCGGGCGATGTGCCCACGCTTGAAACGCTGGCCGCAGTGGATTTGCTGCGCACGCATCTGCCGCAACTGAAGATTCGCGTTATCAACGTGGTGGACCTGATGACACTACAGCCTCAGGAAGAACATCCGCATGGCCTGTCAAACAGGGACTTCGATACCCTATTCACCACAGACATGCCCATCATCTTCGCCTATCACGGCTATCCCTGGTTGATTCACCGGCTGACTTACCGCCGCACCAACCATAAAAACCTTCACGTGCGGGGATACAAGGAGGAGGGGACTACGACCACGCCTTTCGATATGGCAGTACGCAACGACCTGGACCGTTTTCACCTGGTTGCCGATGTGATAGACCGCGTGCCCACGCTCGGCTATACCGCCGCCCATCTGAAGCAGTTCATCCGCGACAAGTTGATCGAACACAAGCAGTACATTACTGCCTATGGGCAGGATATGCCGGAGATTCGGGATTGGAAGTGGTCTTGTTAGAACCTGTTCATGATCTCGTTGAAGGGCGCGTTGCGGCGTTGGATTTTGGCTCGAAATGCGAGGCCGGGAAGCGGCAGACTCCGTGTAAACTCTGCTTCCTCGCCAAAATCCGCCTTGCGCTGCATCCCTTGATCGAGTTCATGAACAGGTTCTTAGTCATAACCCTGAAATATCAATAGTTCCCACATTGGGTATTATAATACCCAATGTGGGAATATAAAACCGAGAAAGCTACAGCCGCCGCCTCAACATCAGGCCACGTCAAATATTCGCGGACACGAACTGATGCCAGGTGTTTCAATCCTCACCCGGCGCGAAGGCCGGGTGCTGTTTGGCCGTGGCTAACTTGTCCATGGGATCAATGGTTTCAATCCTCACCCGGCGCGAAGGCCGGGTGCTGTACGGGGAAGCCGAAACCAGGCCCGCAATAATGCGGTTTCAATCCTCACCCGGCGCGAAGGCCGGGTGCTGTCGTACAACTGCAAGATAATGATACACCGAAAAAAAACGTGCAGAAAGCGCGAACCTATGATATTTCAGCGTTGCTAATGGATAGTGGTTCAAGTGCCGGAGAAAATTCATCATATTTCACATGGCGTTAGATTGAGCGCGAACATCCCCGGGATTTGGGCGTCACTATAGGTTCGCGCATTTCAAATGACCAGCGGCGCTTCGAAGTCTATAGCCTGAAAATTTCCATATTCTTTTACGTGTAACTCAACCGGCTCGGTTAACCGATACAGTCGCAGATTATCTTCCTTTTCATCAATCTCCGCCAAAAGCCTGCGCACAAGATCTTCGTATTGCATAAGATTGACGCGGCACTCGAACACTGATTTCTGCACACGCTGACCGGTGCTTTCGCACACTTTCGCTACCCGCCGTAATCTTTTCCTGCCCGCAGCGGTTTCGGTGGATACGTCATAGGTGACGATAATCAGCATGATTTACCTCGTCAGAAAAGGTACGTAGCCTTCCATCTCGCCACGGATAGTTCTTGCCATGAACCGTGCCTGTAGCTGTGGCAACAGGCCGATAGGAACTTTTGTTTCCAGGAGGGGATGAGCGATTTGTTCTTGTTTACGTTCTTGATAGGCTATGACAACAGTTTTTCGAGCGTCATCACCGAGATAAACCGCGCCTCCTTCCCGCTCCTGAAAATCCTTGGCGCTGATTTGAGCGCGATTGATGAGCGTAAGTGCAAGACGATCCGCCAAAATGGCACGAAACTCTTCCATCAAGTCGAGGGCTAGCGCTGCCCGGCCCGGCCTGACAGCATGCAGGAACCCCAGCTGAGGATCGAGGCCGACAGACTCCAGGGCTGAGCGGCAATCGTTCATTGTCATTGAGTAAAGAAACGACAGTAACGCATTAAACCGGTCACGGGGTGGCCGGCGAGAGCGGCCATTCATGGTGAAGGCTTCCCGCGCATCCGTGCGCAGGAGACAATGCAGGGAAGAAAAATACACCTTTGCCGAATCGCCCTCAATACCTCGCACCACGTCCAAGTTATCCGCGATGGCCAGGTTTCGTAAAGACCCTGCAAGAGAATCGGCGGCACGGCTCAATTGCTGCTGGTCTTCAACATTACCCGCTTCGCGTGCGCCTCGCATTAGCACCTGCCGGGCATTTTTTATTTTTCCGGCAATCACGGAGCGCGAAACATCAACAGAAAACCCTAGGTTTTCGGAGGCGCGATGCTGGGCCTGACGCAGCAGGATATTCCCACTCACTGCCCCTTCCAATCGTGCCTTAAAACGCCCGTTGCGATCCAATAAGACAATACTGATACCCTCATCCGCACAGCGGTGCATGATGGAGGGAGACAACATCACATCACCAAAGCACACTACCGTGCCGATATGATGCAACGGCGCCTGCATTTTCTTTTCACGCTCTACGTCGATACGAATGGTGTCGTTCTCCAGATGCAGGTAAGCATTGGGGGTCATCACGTAAAGTGTATTGAGGATTTGTTGCATAGAACTCCTATTGAGGGTCTGGCAATGTCATGTGTCACACTTCATCAGGCTCAAACAGCCCGCTTCTCAGGACATGTATTTTACTGGTAGCGGCCACGGCTTCTGGCTGGCAAATTTCTTTCAGCGAGCACTCCTTGCAGCGGGCATCATTGACGGGCGGCGGGAGTTTGCCGGATTCGAATAAGGCACGAATGGCCGTTACGGTTTCTTCAACCTGATGACGCAGAGTATCGGTGATTTCAACTTCACGGCGGCGGCGCGAGCTGTGATGATAAATCGCGCCGCGACGAATCACTTTACCAGTCATTTCCTCCAGGCATAGGGCTTGGGCGGCGAGTTGCAGATCGTCATGATGCTTCTGCCTCTTTGGGCCGTGTTTATACTCCACGGGATAAGGCGTGCCATCGGGTAAAAACTCCACAATATCCGCCTTGCCAACCAAGCCCAGACGATCACAATAAAGCGGCAAGGCGCGTTCGATGCGTGCCCCGGCGTTTTCCGAAAATCCAGGATCATCCACATATTCATGTACGGCATTACCACGCATGGTATGCACATTTTCAGCGAATGCCTGTTCTATGTGAATCAGCGCATACTGGCGCGGACAATAGCTATAGTGCTGCAGGGCTGAAAGCATAATGGGTTCAATTCCCTGCCCATCCATGCCAATCATCCAAACAACCGTTGCAACAGTTCCTCGCGCGACACATGATGGTGTGCAGCCACATCGGCCAGAATCGCCGACAAAGTGCCGATGCGCAGGGGATCATGGTTAGGTATTGTTACGTGGTGCTGCACTGGAGAATCACATGTGAGGCGGACATGGCTACCGCTCTGGCGCGACACTCGGTAACCGAGTTTCTCCATCTGCCTGATCAGTTCCGCACCCGTGAGGCCGCGCGGCAATCTCATACAGCGATAACCTCTTCTCGCGTAAAGTGGAGGCGGATCATGCGCGGCTCTTTTCCTTCCTCGAAATGACAACGCACAGCATCCCGCACACACGCGTGAAGAGTTTCGATATCATCGGCCTCTGTAAAGATGGATTCGCCTAAAGCACGTGCGGTATAGCCCCCCTCTGGGGCGTCCTCGACTAAAAACAGGATTTCGTTCATCACTATTCACTCCTCGTTTATATCTGTACTCTAGCCTATTTTGCGTTCGAGCGTTACTCCCTTATGTGCCAGCGCATGGCCGAGTTTAGAAGCATACTTGAACACATAAAGCCCACGCGTGATCATCTTGGTGTGAGGGGTGGACTGCGCTCCGATCCCAATATTTTTACCATCCGCCAGCACAATCACAATATTCCTTTGTTAAAATCCATCAAGGATTTCTGGGGTCAATCCATTGAGCGGATCAAGCTTGATGTTACCATCAGGCTGCACTGTTAGCGTGCGGCGAACCTTGGCGGAGGAATGCTGCCCTGATTTACAGTTGTGCTGCCACCAGAGTACTTTTAGCACTTCCATACTTCCTGCCGGTCTAGCGGATGACTCATCGTTCTCGAATAACTTCGGAAGCAACTGCTTGATCGCTCCAGCATCGGCATCGCTGAACCCTGTTCGTTCGGCCAACTGTGGATTCATGCTACCGAAGAAAACGTAAACTCCCTTATCCACGCGGTGTTTCATGCCCATTGTGTCGGAGCCACGCTTGCTGCCGTCTCCCTCGCCGCTAACACTTTTGGTGATCTGTGTGCTGCTGACATCGACTGGCTCTACGCTGAATGCAGACTGAACAGTAACGGGGCCACGAATGCCAATGGACACGCCGCTATCCCCTTCGGTGTCCGCATCTTTTTTGCCCTTCTTGTCAGCCTTGAATGCAAAAAGTTGACCAAATGCACGAACGTCAAACCATTGCTCGCAAGCCAGCTTTGCTGTCTCGCTTGAGCCCAGCTTCTTGCCAAGTGCGGCATCTGCTCTTGCTTTGAGGCTTTTGAAATCGTCTTTTTTACGATCATCGGACTGTACAAAAATACTTTGATCACTCTCCAATAGCCGATCTCTGAGCTTACGTTTAATACAAACGTCAGTAATTTCCCCATGCCCGTCATAGTCGGCGCGTGGGCGATTTCCATTAAGCGGATCACCGTTAGGGTTGGCGTGTGTCACGCGCAGGACAACGGCAAAGTCGATTTTGTTTTGCAATATGCTCATGATGTCTTCCTTAATTGGTTTCGGTAGTGGTAGTTTCGGTATTTTCGTCTTGTTCCGTTTCAGGCTTGGCTCGCAGTGTTTGCCGTTGGCAGTGATAGCCCAGTAAAAACTCCCCAGATAACTTTCTGTCCTCCATAAAATCATCTGCCTGAAATAAATTTACAACATCATCAAGTTGGCTTTCCATTACGGCGAGAAATGCCGGACGCTTGGATCGCAAGCGAGTTTTGTATGGGCTCAATGAAAGCTCAATCGTTTTCCAAGTTGAAAATGGGTGGTCGGAAAAGCGTTGCATCAGCTTTGCGGCACTGGTATCACGTTTCTCGCCGCCAACATACAACGCTCGATCTTCGATGTTTTCCGCAATCGCCAAAAGTTTCTAATGCCATTTGGTAACTCCTTTCTTTGTGATAACCCCCAAATAAAGCACAGGCAATGCCAAGATACTTTTCCCATTCCCAATGCTCAAGTCCAACTCGATTGCTTACCCTGCGAACTGTAGATTCCACAAGATCACGAGGAATCTTTTGACCATCAATGATACAAGGTAACAAACGCTCTACCGTTGCTTTGCGGAGCTTTTCGTCTAACCGACGACCAAACGCAGCTTCGGCAATATCCTTGGGAGCTGGTGCGCCAATGAACTTTATGACATTGCTATAGTTTTGATGCCAAGCAAAGTTATTGTGCCAAGTCAAAACACGCTCCAGAAATTCAGCGCCAGTTAATTCTCGATAAAAAGTAATCGCTATGCGCCCATCGGTAGCTGAATCCAATCCCATAACGACAATTTCATTGGCGGAGCCAAGTTCGACTTGATACCCGGCAAGTAGTTTTGCAAGCCGCTGTCCAAAAGCTTGACCGGCATCGCCTTGATATACCTGCTCTTGCCGGGGTTCCGATTCCTCTGCCTCAATCTCAAATAGATCGAAGGAATTGGCCAGCGGGTCAGGAATTCGCTTGCCAGATACCGCCCATGCGATGACTGCCTGGCCCCCATTTAGGTATGCTTGCCGCCGCCCAATCAACCAACGCAAAGCATTATGGGCTTTTTGTGAAACTTCAATACCAACTGTACAAGCCTGTTTGGCGTTATCTTTTTTTGTGTCTGTAAATCGACCACGATAGGTAAAACCAGTAGTGTCGTTCGAAGAAATTAGCTTGGCTCCATCTCCACTATGTCGCAATTTGGCTGGGTGTAGTCTTGCCAATGTCATTTCCTTACCTGTTACCATGCAAAGCCCAATAGCAGCCTCCTTGCTGGTATCGAATTTTATCCAAGCATCCATCAAGTTATGGTCATCCCAAGTAGCAGGTAATGCATCCCTTGGCGTTTCAACTCGCCACCTCACCAATGCATCACCTTGGTCTCGAAGACCTTCTTTTGGAGTTAGATATTTAAATATGTCAGGGGTAGGCGTATCCAACTTCCATGATGTAAGAAGATGTCCATCGCCACCCAAGTGCAAAACATGCTCGCGGATAAGGTCAGTAACAACAGTTCGTTTGCTGATGTACTCGAATACAGCTTTCGCCTTAGGGTGAGAAAATTTGGAGGCACACCAACTATCCAGAAGCTTGGTGTAATCGGCAAAGTGAGATTTCTTTAGCCCCCCATATTTGGCGTAGTCCCCTGCACAATATTGGATTTTTTCGCATAATGGATATGGGGCCACCCCACTTGTTCGACCCGTCATTGACTTCTCCGTAGCGGGTAAAATCGTTACCTCCTTGGGTACAGAAGACGCGCGGAGAAAATTCCCCCTGCCATCTATGACAACCTCAATGTGAGCTTGCTGTGCGATATGGCTAATCGGCAACAGTGGGGTTTTGTCGTTAAGAAAGGCCGGATTACTCGCACACTGCTCATACGTCTCATAGAGTTTCTGAATCCAGCTCATGTCAGCTCCTCCAAGGACAAAGGCTCCTCGTTTTCCACATCAAGAAGATTCTGCCCACGCTCAAATTTCTTGACGGACATTTCCCTGACGAACTTACGAACCTTGCAATCCTCTGGGCGAGTAAATCGAATCACGCCATTCACCATCGTGGGTTGCCAAAAACGCGTATAGAGATTGTTGACACCGGTTTCATCGGGATAATCAAAACCGTGAAACATGAGGCCATAAGCAAGTTCACCATCATGATCGTAAGCCCCTTCTCCAGAACCAAACTTGCAAGGTTCGACATAGCCTTGGCAATCACGGGTACCAAGGAAAATATCTTGACGTCCTCCACGCTCCAGCATCCGCTTGGCGACGATATGATGCTTGGCTTCGTTGCGGTCTTCCGCGAGTTCAGGCCGGTATGTATTCCATTCAAAATGCGCTTTCACCTGATATTCAACATCCGACAGGAAAGTGTAGATCGCCAAGGTGTTGCCACCGCCATACTCCAGTGGCTTGGTGCCTTTGGTCTGAGTGCGGATACGCTTCATCACTCGTACTTCGTCAATCACCCAAATAATGGTGGGCTTCCAGTAGATCGACTTGGCAACGCCCTTGAGCGCCTCGTAAGTCGGGATATGGTAGGAACACTTCTCGCCGCCGATTTTTGTTAGCGGGTCGGTGAACAGGGAAAATCGCCCCCACACCTTGAATTCAATGCTGCTTCTATCGAAATCAGACACAATAAGCCTCCATCGGTTTGGGAGTAAGACCAAGCCCAAAATCTTCGTAGTAATACCTTGAGTCTAGGTAAAGAATGTCGATGCCCTCCTGAATTTCCCGCGCAGCACCGGATTCGAGTAGTTTTTGCAGGTCACGGGGGAAGATGTTGACAGTATATTGCCTAGCCTTGCGCAATAGGTCGAACTGTTTTTCGACGAGATAAGCACCCTTCAATTCGTTGATTAGGTCTTCTCCATCTTGCCCATAGGGAACGATAACGCCTCGGGTTGGCGCATCAATTGACTTGAACGCCTTGGCCGCAGCCATGAAAGACTGGCGAAGATAAAGATTGAATGGCTTAGTTTGACAACGGCGAAACTCTTCTTCAGCTTTGCTATTGGTGGCCAGCAGATTTAACAGCGTGTCGTCATGTCCCAATACTTTACTGCCCACCGGGTAATCCATTTCGCCGCGCCGCTCCGCAAAATAGTAGTTGAAATAACATTCTATAGCGGCTGGCCCGAGCAAGTCGTTGTCAAATCGGGCCGATTCTTTTTCAAACTCATCGAGAAGCCGCTCCGTGACACGCTGCCCACAGGCGATGTCCTTGAGCATATCCACTCGCTCTTCGCTGAGGTTGACAACATGGACATGCCCAACATCCCGTAACCCATTCCGGTTGCATCTGCCCGCCGCTTGCGCAATGGAATCCAGCCCCGCAACTGAGCGGATAACCGCACCAAAATCCACATCCACACCCGCTTCAATCAATTGAGTGCTGATGCAAAGTAATAGCTCCTTGGCTTTTAGTCGTTGCCGGATTTCATTGAGAATGGCGCGGCGGTGGGCTGGGCACATGTTCGTGCTCAGGTGGTAAATCGGCAAGTCTGACTGGCTACGGCATAGCTGAAATAGTGCTTGCGCCGATTTTTTGGTGTTGACGATTACCAAACAGCTTTTAGCTTTCTTTGCCTCTTCCAGCGCAAGAGCTGCAACTTCCTCATTCGACCAGCCACCGGGCTTTCTCTGATTGAGAACTTCGACCCGCTTTAATTGCCTGAAAAGCTCGCCCACATCAGGCATAATTTCGTTATCCGGCGAGATACGCAATGCCCCCTTGGATTGCTCCACCATATCCATAAGCGGTTGTGTCGCCGTACATAGCACGACAGTCGCGCCGCAATGCTCAACAAGAAAGTTGATAGCGTTACAGAAGAGGTGAATGCAATTGACGGGTAGCGTCTGGATTTCATCAAAGACCAATACGGTATTGGCTAATTGATGCAACCGTCGCGCTCCGCGTGTACCCACACCAAACAGCGTTTCAAGCATCTGTACGTTGGTGGTATAGACGACTGGTGCGTCCCAATTTTCGACCAACATCTTGGTTTTCCAATTTTCCTCTTCCGGCATGAGGTTGGAATGATGTTCAAGCACAACACTATCGGATTCCACGCCATCCGGTTCAAGAATTTTCCGAACAACGTCGGCATTCTGGTCGATGATGGAGGTAAAAGGGATGGCATAAATTACCCGATCCATTGTGTATTTTTCTGCGTGATGCAGAGCAAAGCGCAGGCTGGCGAGTGTCTTGCCGCCTCCCGTGGGAACCGTCAGGGTGTAGATGCCTTTGCCCTTCTCAGCTTTGTCCCGGCAATGTTGAGAGATGCTAAGACGAAGTTCGTCGATGGGTTTCTCGGCCACAAAACTTGATAGGTGGGTATCAAGCCGATTTATCAAATGCACCCAATCGCCATATTGTCCGTGTCTCCTAGCCTTTGTGGCGTGTGGTTTTTCAAAGTCGGCACTGTTGATACGGTCAGCATCAATCAGGCAGCTGAACAGGTAGCGAACAAGCAGTCCCACTTTGAATCGGACGATCTGTTCATCACCACGCTTTTCTCTGCCCACAACTTGACGGATAAATCCTGTAATACCGTTAATGATCTCTGGGTTACCCGCTAATTCACGAAAGCGTGCATCAACGGACTTGTCCATCTTGGCGATAGCTTCCTGAAGATGGGTGCGCTCATCGGATTTAGTTATTCTTTTTGTGAAACTATCCTCACCCAAGCTGCGGATGTCTGAAGACAGACAGTCAATCAAGCCTGAATGGTGAGATGCGATGCACAAGGCGAGTATCTGACCAACGACTTTTCCAAGCTCGCCGTGCTTAGAGAATTCTTGCCAAATTAGCTGCGCACCAGCCGTGGAACATAATCATCTTCGTCTTGGTCGATCAAACCAACGGCCGATTTCAGATATATTTGAAACTCATCACTGTACTTGCCCAAGTCGTGAAGTAAGCCGACAAGCTCACCTTGCTTTCTCATGCCTATTTTGGCGGCGAGTGATTTAGCTATTTCGGCAACGCCCAATAGATGGTTTTCAAGGCTTTGTATATCTCCATCCGCCTTCCTTTGATGTGCAATGTAGGTCATCGCGTCGCTATTGTTCATTGGTTGATAGCATGGGGCGCTCTATCCATTGACCAGACGTATCCTGCCTAACGTGGGCCAAAAATGGGTTTCCGGGGTTTTGCATAAATCACTCAACTTAAGGCTATAGTTTTATCTTGTTGTTCTTTTTACCATAGTCACAGGCTCAAAAGCTGAGCCTCTGAATGACCCGTGAAAAATATTTATACGTCGCGGTCATATCCCTTCAATGCCCCCTGCAACCGCTCCCTCACTTCCACCCGCAACCCCTCCGGTCCCACCACCTCCACATCCGGCCCGTATTTCAGGATATCCATGATCAATTCCCGAGAATCACCGTAGGGTATGCGCAATTCATAGCGGCCGTCTTTCAGCCAGTTCCCTTCCTGGGCTGGATGCCATTGCTCGTCGGCGACCCAACGGGCGCGTTCGGGGGTGAAGCGGAGTATGGCGGTTTGGGTGGCTTGGCCTGCGAAAATGCCGTAGGCGCTGGTGAAGTGGGCGTCGAGTTGGGCGCTGTTGATGTCTTCATAAAGCCTGTTTAGTGTATGGGCATTTTGAATGCGGTCGATGGAGAAGCTGCGCAGGGCTTGCCGTGCGTGGCACCAGGCGTCTACGTACCAGTTGTCGCGGTAGTGGATGAGCCGTTGTGGTGAGATTTCGCGTTCGGTGAGTTGGTTTTTTTCGCGCCCGAGGTAACAGATATGCAGGCGTTGACGTTGCATTAGGGCGCCAGCGATGGTTTGGAAGGATTCACCTGTGATGCGCCGTGCGGTGCTGTGTAGGATGCGCACGCGGTCGGGGAGTTCGCCGCTGCCGAGGTGTTCGGTTTCAAGGATTGTTTCAATGCGTTTGCGTAATGGGGAAAGATGCGTTTCCAATAAGCCGGGCTGGGTTTGATTCAGTAATTGCTGCACGGCGAGCAGGGCATAAAGTTCGGAGGCGTTGAACCAGAGGCCGGGGAGTTCGTAGGGATGTTCGCCGCTTTGTGTGTAATGATAACCGTTGGCTTTGCGATCATAGGCGATGGGTGCGCCGATGAAATTTCGCATGTCTTCGATGATACGGTTTAAAGTCGCGCGGGAGCATTCGAGGCGCTGTTGCAAAATTTGCCCCGGCACCGGATAACGTGCGTTACGCAGTTCTTTGTGCAGGGCGTAGATGCGGTCGAAGCGATCCATGAGTTTTTTGTTTTGTTATGAGTCTCATGACGCTACATTAAGCCATTATCTTCCGCAAGGGTTGGTTGTGAGATTATTGCTGTCATGAAAAAGCCTCTTCCTCGCACGGTTGTCGTTCTCGGGCTGGTCAGTTTTTTTAATGACCTTGCTTCAGAGATGGTGACGCCGCTCATTCCCATCCTGCTTGTGTCCGTGCTCGGTGCGGGGCCTGTTGCGCTGGGTTTGATCGAAGGGATGGCCGATGCCGTGTCGAGTCTTCTTAAGCTCTGGTCGGGCAGATTCTCTGATGTGCTGGGCGGCAGGCGCAAGTGGCTGACATTTTATGGCTACCTGATTTCCAATATCGCCCGGCCCGCGCTGGGCCTGGCTGGGAGCTGGTGGATGATGGCGGGTCTGCGCAGCATGGACAGGGTGGGCAAGGGACTGCGCACCGCTCCCCGCGATGCCCTGGTGTCGGACGCGGCGCCGCCGGAAATCAGGGGATACGCCTACGGCTTTCACCGCGCGCTGGACAACGCCGGAGGGATGGGCGGCAGTCTACTCGCTGCCGCTGTGCTGACGTTGTCCTCCTTGTCATTGCCACAGGTCATACTCTGGTCAGCCATTCCAGGGTTCATCGGCGTATTGCTGATCGCCTTTGGCATTAAAGAGAAAGCGAAGGAGATTGATCCTCCGCAACGAGAGCCTCTCCCGCCCTTGAGCTGGCGGCTGCTTTCGGCACCGATGCGGCGTTACCTGATGGTGCTGGTAATTTTTACGTTTGCCCGTGCCTCCGAGACATTCATTGTATTGCGCGGCAATGAGCTGGGCATGGGTGTGGTTGAGTTGCTGCTGCTGTGGGCCGCGCTGAACGGCGCCAAATCGGCTTCTTCGTGGTGGGGCGGAAAATTGGCCGATGCCCTGGGGCTGGAAAGGCTGGTGCTGATTGGTTGGGTGGCCTACGCTGCCGGCTTCTTTTTTTTAGGCGCAGTGTCGCAAAGTACCACCTTGTGGGCGGCGGCGATTACCTATGGTTTTTTCGCAGGACTGAGCGAGGGAGGAGAGCGTGCATTGATTGGTGCCTTTGCGGGGGCCGAGGAACGCGGCACGGCCTTTGGCTGGTACAACATGGCGTTGGGTTTGGCCGCTATTCCCGCAGGCCTGTTGTTTGGCGGGATCTGGCATTTTTGGGGCGCGGGCGTGGCATTCACCGCCGCAGGTCTGTTCGCGGCACTTGCTGCGCTGTTGTTGCATTTCTGGACAAGGGTTTCTCTGAAACACTAACCGCTTGCTACTTGCCGATGAGCAGGTTGCTAAAAAAGCCGAAAATGGAAATAAACAACGCAACAAAAAAACCGGTCCAGAACCCATCGACAGTAAAACCCGGCACCAGCCACGCTACCAGTAATAGCATCAATGTGTTGATGATCAGCAGGAAGAATCCCAGCGTGAGCACCGATAACGGCAAGGTCAGGATCACCAGCACAGGGCGGATAATGGCATTGGCAAAGCCGAGCAGCAGGGCGGACACCCAGAGCGCACCGGCGCTCGCGAAGGAAATGCCCGAAAATAGGTAACTTGCCACCCATAAGGCGAGGGTGATGATTGCCCAGCGCAGCAGCAGCGCGAGTACTGGGTTCAGCGCAGCCGTTATCATTCTGATCGCCTATGCCTCATCCGGGTAGACCAAGCGCAATGCCTCGCTGAATTGCGTTTCGGCCTCGATGACCACTGGTTCGATCACCTCCTCCGAAAGGCCGACGAGATCCCACGCCGCGGCCTCAAAAGGCGCCACGTGACGGCTGCCGCTGCTACCGAATTGCACGGCACTCGCAATGATGTTGGCAAGATGGGTTATCGCCGCGTCCAGCGGAAATTGCTGTGCCATCGAAGGCGCATGATGGAAGGCAACTGCCTCTTCCAGATGGGTAGGCAGTTTCCATGCGCGCAGCAGTTCTCCACCTACGGCGGCATGGTCAAATCCCATAACCGCCTGTTCTGCCTGACAAAGCGTTTCGCTATCATACGATGCCCGCAACAGCGCCTCACGTGCCAGCTCGGGGATTTTGCGGTAGATCAGCAGACTGCCCACATCGTGCAGCAGTCCTTCCACGAAAAATCGTTCCGTATGAGATTCGCCGCGCCTGGCCGCCAGTCCGCGTGCCACCAGGGCACAGCCTATGCTGTGGCGCCAGAAGCTGTCCATGGTGACAATATCGTTCGGCAACCCTGAAAACATTTTGACGACGGAAGTGGCTAAAATCAGATCGCGAAGTTCATGCGTGCCGATGATGGTGATGGCTCTGGATACCGTGTCAATCTTGCCTGGGAAGCCGTAAAAAGAGCTGTTGACTATCTTCAGCAGGCGCGCAGTTAACCCGGTATCCTGACTGATCACCCGCCCGATGTCCGCGGCCGAATAGTGCGGGTTGTCGATCATCTCGTTAACGCGCAGCAATACCTCTGGCAGTGACGCCAGGTGGATGATGCCTGCGACGATCTCGCGGGGGCTAATGGTCATGCCGGCAGGCTCCCGCGCTTAGGTGTCCTACGCGCAGTTCGCACAGCCGGATAAGGGTTTTGATGAACGGGTGGTTGACGTTATTGTGCCGGAACAATTCCAGCAAGTGGGGTTGTTGGTCGAGGGGTGCTTCGAACGAGGGTGGATTTTCGCTGGTTTGACCCGGCGCATCCAGGATTCGAATCTGGTCGATCCCGTGTGCTTTGAGCATAAGCAGGTGTTTGCGCGAGAGCTGGGTTCCGGCTTCCAGCAACAAGTTGCCGCTCGTGGAGCTCACGCTCGCGGCAAGTATGGCGCCTGGCTGGATTTCATCAATATTCTTATCTGTCATGTTTCCCCCTTGCTCCCTTTGATTGCACCTTACCCGTTGTATTTTTTTAATTTTTTTGATTTTACACTTTCCCGGTCGTCAAGCAAGAGGTGTAATTTGCGGCAACAGCCTGATTTTGTGCTGCGCTTCTATTGACCGGAAGGGACGGGATAAGTACTATACGCAGCCTCTAGCTGCAATTATTCCCCGGTAGCTCAGTCGGTAGAGCAAGTGACTGTTAATCACTGGGTCGGCGGTTCGAGTCCGTCCCGGGGAGCCATATTAAAATCGGTGGGTTAAGCGAGGTTTCGCGTAGCCCGTCGTATTCATTCTTACCTTTGCCCTTGTTATGTCAACAGCTTGTTGTGCGTGATGTTGCGGTGTTGCCCGTGCAATGTGGAGATCGTACGCGCAGTATGACCTTTAGGATAACGACAAAGACACTGATGCTTGGGCTTGCCCTGGCTCTCCTGTCCGGCTGTGCCGGTGTGTTTGTGCGGCCGGTGCCGCCCCAGGTTAATATTGCCGCCATCAGCCTCACTGACGCCAATCTCTTCGAGCAGCGTTACCACATTAAGCTGCGCCTGCAGAATCCCAATGATTTCGATTTGCCTATCAACGGCGTGCAGTTCCAGATCAAGCTCAACGGCCGCCCGTTTGCATCCGGCATGAGCAGTGCGCCGGTGTCTGTGCCGCGATTGGGTACGGCGGTGCTCGAAATAGACGCGATCAGCACGCTAGCGGAAGTGGCCCGGCAGCTTAACGACATCCTCATGAACCAAACCCAGGGTGTACGCTACACTCTCACAGGCAAGGTACACCTCGCCCGCCCGGCAATGGAACTGCCGTTCCAGCAAGAGGGGGATATGAAGCTGCCTTCGCTGGAGGGCAAGAGTTCCAAGTGAGCCACCGTTGGCCCACGCACTACCATATCAAATCATCGGGAATCTGATAGTCCGCATACGGATCTTCACTGTCATTCTTGCTGGCGCTTTGTTGCGGGTCGTTATAAAAAACCACGCTCTTTTCATTGCGGGCGCGAATTTTCTCTGCAATTTCCGCAGGTACTATTTCATATTGCTTATTCAGCCGTACGATGGCTGATTTTCCATGAGCAATCTGCTCGCGTGTCGCCTCAGTGACGAATATTCTTTTTACTTTGCTGTTGTCTATAAAATTATAAGGCACGTCACCATCACCTTTCGGTTGGCGATGCGTCTCTATTAGTTGTTTGATCTGTGCCGCAGCCGCCTGTCGCTCGGCTTCCTCTTTCCGTTGCAGATTTAGCTGGCGATCACGCTCAGCCTTTTCGGCTTGGGCTTTCTGCGCTTGTAGCTTATGTTCATCCACGACGCCAGGCTTGTTTTTGTCCTTCTGCGCGTTCTGTTTGTACTTATCATTTTTTGCTTTTTTGATTCGGCTCTCATCCACCAAGCCTAGGCCGAGCAATTGATCTTGCAATGATTTTGCCATCTATTTTGTCTCCCTGCGCTTGATATTGCATTTGGGCGGCGCGGTTCAGGCATTCGCCATTCCCGCGCGCTTTATTGCAGCAGATTCAATCCCAATCAGGCAACCTTCTGGCTCAGCAGGTAGTCGTCGTAGTTGCCCATGAAGTTGACGACGCCCCTCGGTGTCAGCTCGATGATGCGCGTCGCCAGTGACGAGACGAACTCGCGGTCGTGGCTGACGAAAACCAGGGTGCCTGGATAGTTTTCCAGCGCCAGATTGAGCGACTCGATGGACTCCATGTCGAGGTGGTTGGTGGGCTCGTCCATGATCATGACATTGGGGCGCTGCAACATCAGCTTGCCGAACAGCATGCGCCCTTGCTCTCCACCGGAGATGACCTTGACCGATTTCTTGATCTCATCACCGGAAAACAGCAGCCGCCCCAGGGTGCCGCGTATGACTTGCTCATCGGTACCCGGTGGCGCCCACTGGCGCATCCAGTCGAACAATGGCATGTCTTCGGCGAAGTCTGCGGCATGGTCTTGGGCAAAGTAGCCGATGCGGGCATTTTCCGACCATTTGATGGTGCCGCTGTCCGGTGCGATGTCGGCGACCAGGCTGCGTAGCAGGGTGGTTTTGCCGATACCGTTGGGGCCTATCACGGCAATGCGTTCGCCGACTTCGATCGTCAGATTGAGGTCACGGAATAGCGTTACCCCACTGTAGCTTTTGCTCAGACCATCCACTTCCAGGGCCAGGCGATAAAGCTTTTTCTCCTGCTCGAAGCGGATGAAAGGATTGACCCGGCTCGACGGTTTGACATCATCCAGCTTGATCTTGTCGATCTGCTTGGCGCGCGAGGTCGCCTGCTTGGCCTTGGATGCGTTGGCGGAGAAGCGGCTGACGAAGGTTTGCAGTTCGGCAATCTGAGCCTTTTTCTTGGCGTTATCGGACAACAACCGTTCGCGGACCTGGGTGGCGGCGGTCATGTACTCATCGTAATTGCCCGGATAGACACGCAGCTCACCATAGTCCAGGTCGGCCATGTGAGTACAGACGCTGTTCAGAAAGTGACGGTCGTGGGAGATGATGACCATCGTGCTGTTGCGCGCGTTGAGTATGTCTTCCAGCCAGCGAATGGTGTTGATATCAAGGTTGTTGGTGGGCTCGTCGAGCAGCATGATGTCCGGGTTGGCGAACAGGGCCTGGGCCAGCAGCACACGCAGCTTCCAGCCCGGCGCCACGGCGCTCATCAAGCCGTTATGCTGCTCCAGCGGGATGCCGAGACCCAGCAGTAATTCACCGGCGCGGGACTCAGCGGTATAACCGTCCAGTTCCGCGAACTCGACTTCCAGCTCGGCCACCTTCATGCCGTCTTCCTCGCTCATTTCCGCGAGGGAGTAGATGCGGTCGCGCTCCTGTTTTACCGGCCACAATTCGGCGTGGCCCATGATGACGGTGTCCAGCACCGTGTAATCCTCGAAGGCGAACTGATCCTGACGCAGCTTGCCGAGGCGCTTGTGGGCCTCGATGCTGACCGTCCCCGACGATGGCACCAGATCGCCACCGAGGATCTTCATTAATGTCGATTTGCCGCAACCGTTGGCGCCGATCAGGCCGTAGCGGTTGCCATCGCCGAATTTGACCGAGATGTTTTCGAACAGGGGCTTGGCCCCGAACTGCATGGTAATGTTGGCTGTAGAAAGCACGGTACTGTTCCAGAAAAATAGTTAAGGATGGTCCTGATTTTGCGATTTGCCGCAGAGCGCAATAAGGGGGCTGAAGTCTCCCCCCTTATTGCGTGGATGTTTGTGCTCTAAGCGCCACTACGGCCCTTGGCAAAACCACCGCCTGCGGCAGGACGGCGCGGTGGCCGGTTAGCGCCGGTTTTCGGAGCCGAATGCGCGCCCCCGGCGCGCTTGTCTCTGCCTTGGCCCGGCGGGCGTGCTTGCTGGCCACCGCTGCGACGGTTGCCGCCGTCACGGCCATTGGTCAGAGGCACGGCCTGGATCGATGGATCTGGCTCGAAGCCGGGAATCATCACCTTGGGAATGTCGCGATTGATCAGGCGCTCGATGCCGGCCAATAGTTTGTTTTCGTCGATGCACACCAGCGATACGGCTTCGCCACTGCATCCTGCGCGGCCTGTTCTGCCGATACGGTGGACATAATCCTCGGCAACGTTGGGCAATTCGAAGTTGACCACATGCGGCAGTTGATCGATATCCAGGCCGCGCGCGGCGATGTCGGTGGCTACCAGCACCCGTACCTTGCCTTGTTTGAAGTCAGCCAAGGCCTTGGTGCGCTGGGGTTGGCTCTTGTTGCCGTGGATAGCGGCGGCGGTGATGCCGTCTTTTTCCAGTTGCTCGGCGAGACGGCTGGCGCCGTGCTTGGTGCGGCCGAACACCAGTACCTGCTGCCAGTCGCCAGACTTGATCAGTTGGGCGAGCAGTTCACGCTTACGTACGCGGTCCACTGGATGCACTACCTGGGCGACTGTTTCCGAAGCCGTGTTGCGGCGTGCCACTTCGACCAGTACGGGTGAGTTCAATAACTGGTCGGCCAGCTTCTTGATGTCATCGGAATAGGTTGCCGAAAACAGCAGATTCTGGCGGCCTTTAGGCAGCAGCGCCAAAACCTTTTTGATGTCATGGATGAAACCCATGTCGAGCATACGGTCGGCCTCGTCCATCACCAGAATCTCAACCCGGCTCAGGTCGACGGTCTTCTGGGTGACATGATCCAGCAACCGTCCTGGCGTTGCTATCAGGATATCAACCCCTGCACGCAGTTGGGCAATCTGTGGGTTGACCTTGACCCCGCCGAATACAATGGCGGATTTCAGCGGCAGATGTTTGCCGTACGTGCTCACGCTCTCGCCGACCTGGGCCGCCAGTTCTCGAGTCGGCACCAATACCAGGGCGCGTACGGCACCTCGCTTGGCGGCGGCGGTGTTGGCGGTGAGCCGCTGCAGCATCGGCAAGGTAAATGCGGCGGTCTTGCCGGTACCCGTCTGGGCGCCGGCCATGATATCGCGCCCCTCAAGAATGACGGGAATCGCCTGGGCTTGCACCGGCGTAGGTTCGGTGTAGCCTTGATCGGCAATGGCACGGAGTAATTCGGCCGACAGGCCGAGTGTTGAAAATGACATAGTGATGTAGTGTTCCTGAAGTGGCCTCCCAAAGAGCATGCTCCCTGGTTCGGTCTAGGCGGGTTAATCTGTTGATTTGGCGGGGATAACCTGAGAGGGATATACCGCGGCAGTTCTTATCAGTGCGCCCGGAAGGAGATCCTTTCCGGGCGCGGCTGGCGCGGACCGTACAGCGTCGAGATAAAAACTTGGTGGCATTATAGCATAACTGGAGGATGAGCGTTTCCACATTGTGCCGTCGCAGGGGTGATTTATTCACGGTCATCTGTAGTGGTTCAGATTTAACCTGACAGACTGCGTCATATCTCGAATGGCGGGGTTGTGCCAGCAACAGTCACTCATACTGTGTGCAGATCCAACTTGTGATTCCGGGGATTCTTGGGCTAGGGCTATTTTCAAAGATCGGATGTTGACGTAGATCGAAGACGAACAAGGCGCTGTGGATTTTCAATGCTTCTTGAGCAAATTCACATTGCACTCGCCGCAACCGCACCTAAGGGCTTCAGCCTCACCGTGTTCGGGTGTAACGAAAAACGTGGCGTTGCACTTCATGCAGGTGAATGCCTCAACAAGCGCCTTGAACGCGTTGGCGACGGGTTCGAAGTCATTTCGATGAAGATTGGCCCACTCGTTGAAATGGACCGCGGTATTTACCTGCCATTGCTCGACTTTTGATGCCTCAACAGCAGTACCAAATCGGTCCTCCTGCTCGGTGATTGCGGCCAACTTTTCGGTCTGCCCCCATGACTGAGCGGCGGCTTTCCCCACCTTCAGAAGCTTCTTCATCTTCTCAATTGCATTCGGGAGCAGGTCACCGAGACTGAACTGCGCATCGCCCCGAAATTCGACTTTCGCACGCAGTCCTTGGCATGCCTCCTTAGAAAAATGTTCTAAGTAATTTCTAAGCAATGCGGCAGCGCCTCGCACGTCGTTCTTTTTGAGCATGTCAGTAAGCTCTTCCCAAACGTCCCGATCATTCCACTCGGTTGGACCCAGATCGACGTTCCATGTTCTGAAATGCGTGAATCGCTTAGGCCCGATTAAGCCGACAGTTTTCATGTGCCGGAGCCAGATTTCATCGTGGGTCGTCAGTAGAAACTGGGTGTTTGGAAATTGCTCGCGGAGCATTTTACTCACCTGCCTGCGGTGCCCAGAATCGACTGACATGAGCACATCGTCAAGGACTGCGAAAGTGAATGCTTCCCCCGCCAAGTGATTCATCAATGCCAAGTAGAGGCACAATCCCATTCCATCCTGATGTCCCTCGCTGTGGTAAGCGCCTGGTGGGAAAAATCCACGACCGTAAAAATCGACATCGAAACCCAGCTTACCCGTTGATGGTTTGAGTTGCGCCTGAAATTTCTCCTCGTCATCGTGATTCACAAGACGATAAAGCTTGCTGAAGGAGGTTTCGACGTTCTTGTATATTGTTTCTAGCGCAGATGTGGTGACGTTCCCATACGTCTCGAAGATAAACTGGGAAGCTCCAGCTTTTTGCTCTGCTCCTCTGAGTTTAAGAGATGCTTGACGATAAGCTTCCAGCCTCTCTTGACCAACACTGAGGTAATCGCGAGCAGCATCTTGTTGAGTCGGCTCGGGTAAGGCAGCGATAGCAGTGTCAAGCTGTACAACGGTAGCATGCACCTGTTCAGATACCTTGCTCGTCGCTACCAATGCATCGCTGGTTGCACTCAGAGGCAGAAAACTCTTGAGAGCGGTTGAGATATGAGCCAGATCAGCTACGTAACCACTTATCGCGGCGCAGTCAACGGCGGGCTGAAGCAGCACGCCGTAGCGAGCAGCTGAGGCAGCTGCGGTTCGTACAGCCTCAAGCTCGGTAATGATCGGGGCTAGCTTCTGTTCCAGCTCCTTACGCTGTTTCGTCGCTGCCGAGTACTGTCCCAGCTTATGGGCCAAGTGATTCCGAAAGTCTTCTGGCTTCCATGGCGTGTCACATACCGGACACACCTTGTCATCGAAAGAATTCAACGCATTTCGCACTAGCGCTTCTCTCGACGCGAATTGCAGGAATTGCTCGTTCTCCGAAAGATTGCTAACAGCAGAAGCCACCTTGGCGCAAGCGGACACAAACTCGGGACTCTGCACGCTGACAAGCTTCTTTTTTAAAGCTTCGAGATCTGCTTTGGCTTGAACCTTCGCAACCTTGCTCGGCTGTGCGGCTGCGGTGGCAGACACAATCCCATCCTTAATTGAGGTGTTTTCTTCGAGAGCAGGAATTTCCGGAAGGGATAGTACAGTACGCTTTTCATTCGCGGCCGTTAGGATCGTCGCAGCAGATACCTTGGTCAGGTTCATGGCGCGCTGGAGTGCCGTAGCTGCTTCATCTCTTGTGCTCTTCAGCAGCTTTACGTCCCTATTGCTAGCGTTTGCAATTTTCTGGAAAAAAACTCGAAGCGCTTCAATCTCATCGAGACGGAGTAGTTCCTGGACCTCCTTTGCCCGCTTACCCGGTTCGGCGAGAACGTACCGAATTAGTTCTCGGCGCGAGAGTGCAAACTCAGGATGCATGGCAACCTTAGCAAACACCGCTCGAATATCTGGATCGTTTGGTGTCATCGTGAGGTTTTTCGCGTCTTTTACACTGCGAAGAATCGTCGCATCCTTCTTGAGCGATAGGATGTGGACGGTCAGTGAGACATAGGCATTCTCTGGCTTGTTGCGGCTGTCCACATGCGGGCCATGCTCTTTTACAGATAACCCGCCAGTACCGGCCCCAGACAGACGCGAGATGCTGCCCGTCAATGCGAATTCAAGCGCATCTACTATGCCGCTCTTCCCGGTGCCGTTCGGACCGCAAATGGCAAAGTTTTCTCCATCGAGATCCAGTGTGAGGTCACGGATGCCCCGAAAATCTCGAATGGATATGGACTTGACGCGGATCACAGGGGTTCCTCCCCAAACATGGCTGTCCGCAGTGTAGCTTCCGTAGGTTTTCCGTCAAAGATCGCTACTTTGAGGTTTTGAGCAATCTCGCGGTAGTCCTCATGCCCCCCGAGGACAGATAAAAACTCGCCGATTATCAGATGTGCAACGCTTCCGCTCCCTTGAACAATAGGGGCGTCACCGTTCGGATCCGTGGAGTCTATCTTTTCCATGCTCATTCTTGTCCCGTTGCTCTTGGACCGGCACTTGATTTTTTTGGGTCAGGTTGAAGCTTGCTCTTCTTGTGCGCCACCTTCTTTGCGTCGACCTTCGGAGCTTCTTCCTTCGCCGGTTCCTTCTTGGCGGTCTCGGGGAAAGTACCGAGATCCTTTGCGCCTATCTCAATCGCACGCTCTCGCCATGCAGCCCGATAGCGCTCTTGTACTTTGTTGCCAAGACGCGAAACTACATGGTGCGGATTGAGGACAAGCACCCAATGAAAGTCGTGGTCGGTGCTAGGTTTGTAGTCGATGAAGCCGTGTTTCTTGAGGTGCCGCATGCGCTTACGCCAAGTGTCGACGGCGCGCTCGCCGGTGAAGCCGGCTTCGAAAGCCATCTGCTTCTCGCTGGCTAGCGCGACGATGCCGGGGGTGAACAAGCGACACCATATCGTGAGGTAGGTCATGCCTGCTGGCTGCCCTTTTGTCAGTGTGTCGATGATGTTCATGAGATACGCCATCGTTCGCGGCATCGTGGTGAAGCCGCCCGCCTTCTTGCGATCCCAAAAATGTTCTTCGGGCACATCGGGCCAGAGTTCGGCTCGCATTGCCAATGCGCGCTCTTCCATCTTGTTTGCCCGCGCCTTCGTCTGTTTCAAATTCAATACAATCTCCTTCGCTGTTCCTTAGGGGAATGAAAGGGACTCGGGACCGGGTTTTGGATGCCCGTGTCGCTGCCGATGCTCGTCAGCCAAGTGGGATTTGGAGGCCCCGCTTGATGGTTTGAACGGTCCCGAGCTTGCGAACAGTATGGAGGATCAGGCGTATCTTGGGCAACGATTACTCCCGATCGATGTGGCCTAATCTTCGCGCTTGCACACTGCCCTTCTATTGTTCGTATTCATCAATCTATCACATCCGGGAATAGTCAGTTGAGCTATTTCACTCAGACACCGCACGAAAAAGTCCGTCTTCTGGCCGTTTCAGTTGCGGCGTTAGTACTCTTTGTACTCTTGTACTCTGTGTATTCATTGTGCTCACTGTGCTTCCGGGGTTTGTAAGGGGGCTGGGGTACAGTTTGGTGGTCAAACTCAACAACCACCGGCTAAAGCCGGTGGGTTGGGGTTGCGGACTGAAAGTCCGGATACGCGTCGACTGAACGACGCGTCTTACACTCCCTTCTCCCGCCTGCGGGAGAAGGGCCGGGGATGAGGGGCTATGCGATGCAAAAAATGTAATCTCTGCTCAACGCCCCTCACCCTACCCTCTCCCGCAGGCGGGAGAGGGATTTTGTACGACATTTACACTCAACGACACAGGCATACACTGATAACTTCGCAGCTGAAGCTGACCGGCTAAAGCCGGTGGTTTAAACCTTCTGATGGACAATTAATCAGTGAGCCAATAAAAAATCGCTGGGTGCCACCACACCGCCCAGTATGGGAGATACTCAACGAGTTTTACCATATGTTCTGAGCTGAATGTCCGCATCGGGTCGATTCCAGCCATTCAGATGATACCGCCTGTCAGATCAAGTGCTGACTACCACACCTATCCAATAGCATCCTCACGGAACGCGCGTTGGATGTCCTCCACCTCGGTGCGGCTTTGTATCAAGGCGTCGACACAGTTCCTGTCGAGCTTGAGGCCGCTCAGGCTTTGCAGCATGGCGTAAGCTTCCTGATTGCTCCATGCCTGCTTGTAGGGACGGCGGCTGGTGAGGGCGTCAAAGATATCTGCTACCGCGACGATGCGCGCTTCCAGTGGTATCTCTTCGCCGCTGCGTCCGTAGGGGTAGCCCGAGCCATCCAGTGCTTCGTGATGAAACTCGGCGATATTGCGCAGCATGTCGATGTGTTGCATGCCGCTCAGCTTGAAGTTGCCCAGCATGCGATCAATGAGTTCTCGTCCACGCGAGGTATGGGTCTGCATGAGTGTGCGCTCGTCCGTGGTCAGATCTCCGGGCTTGAGCAACACGTCGTCCGGAATGCCGATCTTGCCAATGTCATGCAGTGGAGAAAAGACGAAGATTTTCTCTACAAATTCATCGGACAGATTTTCTTTTTCCGCTAGTTTTGAGGCGATGAGCCGGGCATAGCGCGACATGCGGTCCAAGTGTGAACCCGTTTCACTGTCTCGCACATGAGCCATGTCACGGGCCGTTTTCACTGTTGCCAGTAGAGTCTGGATGGAGGAAAGCTCGTGGATGATGGCGAGCGAGATCAAATGCCCGAAAGGGTCGAGCTGGCGCAGCACGTCCTCGGTGTAGGGCGCGCTTTCATAGGAGTTGAAAAACAGAAACCCGAAGAAGCTGCCATGACTGAACATGGGCATGGTATAGCTGGCGCGATAACCCTGGCGGGCAATGCGCTGGGTGTGCTCGTGCCCGCCCTCGTTGAATATCGCAAGATCGTTCACCACGCGCGGCCGGCCTCTTGCCAGAATCTCCTGCAACGATTTGGATTCGGCCAGTGCGGTCTGATAGTGCGCCAGCGGCTGGTCGCCGCTGCTGCTGTGGATAAAGGTCTTCAGCAGGTCGGTTTTGGGATCATAGAGTGCTGCGGCGATACGGTCGATAAAGGGAAACCGATCCTTTAGTGCAGTATGGATAAACTCCAGCTTCTCCGCCAGACCGATGTTCTGATCAATAGGAGTCAGCCTGTCTTCATGTTCGAATAACACCTTTGTGGCCCCCTAAAATTATCGCCCTCACGCGCTTGATATGCATTATTCAGGCCATTGTTTTAGGCGTGGCTGAAGGCCTTAATGTGTTGAGAAGGAATAGGTTATTGCTTGAGCGCCGTGCCAGAGAATTGACGTTGTTTGGCAGGAGCCGGAAGGCTCAGCACCGGGATAGTTATTGTGTCTGGGGCAGGCAGAAGGTAAACGTGACGCCATTTTCAGGGGTGCTGTCGACGCGTATGGTGCTGCCATGAAGATCCAGAATCCGCTTTGCAATGGCCAGGCCGAGTCCGCCATGGCTTGAGTCCTGCTGACGGTCCCGCGATAAAAACGTTCTAAAGACATGGGGTAAATCGGCTGCGGGAATTCCGCAACCGGTGTCTTTGACCTGAATTTTCACGCTATCACTTTCCACCATCATTGGGTGCGGGCCGTCCCCCGATAGGGTTGGAGCGCATGCTGCGGGTCTACTTCGTCCAGCAGTGGTTTAACCTGTCCGATCCGGCGGTGGACGATTCGCGGGCAATGCGTGGCTTCGTAGGCGTCGATCTGGGGCGTGAGCCGGTGTCGGACGAGACCACGGTGTGCAAGTTCCGGCATCGGCTGGAGGCGCACATCGGCGCCGACAGCAAGACCAAGCTCATCCACACCGTGGTGACCACACCGGCCAACGTCCATGACAGCCAGGTGCTGGGGGAACTGCTGCACAGAGGTTCCTCTAACTATTCCGCAACACCTCCAGCGGTGGACTCTGCAAGATAAAACGTGTGCCGAGCAGGCCTGCCAGGCCCACGCCCAGTGTGCCGCCCACGATCCCGGTTAGCCATATCCAGGGATTCGCTGCGAACGGCAGATGAAATACATGGGTAGCCAATAGATACCCCAGCAGCGTGGCGGCGGTGGAGGCTACCAGGCCGGCGAGCAGGCCGAGCACGGCAAATTCGGAAAACAGCCCTGTCAGTAATTGTCCGCGCCGCGCGCCCAGGGTGCGCAGGATGGCGCTTTCGCGGATGCGTTCATCCAGAGTGGCCTGAATGGCGGCATATAACACCAGCAGGCCCGCCATGACCGTAAACAGGAACACGTATTCCACGGCAAGGCTGACGCGCTCGATGATCAGGCGCACTTGGGCCATGATCGCTGCCACGTCGATCACGGTAACGTTGGGGAATGCCTTGACCAGCTTGTTCATCAGCTCCGGCTTGTTCTGTGGGACATAGAGGCTGGTGATGTAGCTGGCGGGATAGCCGTCGAGTGCGCCAGGAGGGGCCATCACAAAGAAATTGGCGCGCATCGAATCCCATTCCACCTTGCGCAGGCTGGTGACCTTGGCAGTGAACTCTTCGCCGCCGATCATATAGCGCAGCGTGTCGCCGAGGTTGATCCCCAGTGTTTTGGCTAGCCCTTCTTCCACTGATAAGACACGTTTGCCGTAATCTTTGGTGCTCCACCAGTGCCCGGCGACGAGCTGGTTGTCGGACTGGATTTGTGCGCCCCAGGACAGGTTGAATTCGCGCGATACCAGGCGTTGTGCGCGTTCGTCGGTGTATGTACTCGCGGATATCGCATTATCATTGATGCCAGTGAGGCGGGCGCGAATCATGGGGAACAGGGTGGGTTCGGTGCCGTTTTCACGGGATAAAAAGGCGTGTATGGCAGTCACCTGGCTGGGCTGAATGTTGATAAGAAAGCGGTTTGGCGCATCGGCAGGAAGGCTTTTTTGCCAGTCCTTGAGCAAGTCGCCGCGCACCAGGGTGAGTAGCAGCAATGCCATGATGCCAATACCGAAACCCAGGATTTGCACTACGCTGCCCTGTGCGCGACGCGTGATGTTGGCGATGCCGAAGCGCCACGTCGCAGCGGCGCGGCGGCGTAAGAGGCGTAGCGCGCTGATTAACGCCAAAGCGAATATGGTGAGCACCAGTAGTGCGGCAGCGGTTCCTCCCAGCACGTAACCGCCGAGTTTAAGGTCTCCGGCCTGCCATAGCATGAGTGCCGCCAGTGCCACTACGCCAGATCCATAGGCAGTAAGGCTGCTCGCCGGTGGGGCGCCAATGTCGCGCCGCAACACACGTAGCGGCGGCACATGCTTGAGATGCAGCAGCGGCGGCAGGGCAAAGCCGGCAAGGGTAATCATGCCGGCGAGCACGCCGAATACCACTGGCTGCAATGAGGGCAGCGGTAGTTCGGCGGTCACCATTGTCCCCAGCACCTGTGCCAACACACCCTGCGCCGCATAGCCCAACATGCAGCCGGCCAGGCTGGCGGCCAGTCCCAGCAAAAGAATCTGGAATACGTAAATGCGTGTGATGTCCGCCTGCACCGCTCCGAGGCAGCGCATCATCGCGCAGTTATCAAGATGGCGTGTCATGAAGCGGCGCGTGGCAATGGCCACGGCAACGCCCGCCAGCATCACACTGACCAGCGCCGCCAGGCCGAGAAAGCTCTGCGCGCGGTTCAGCGCGGTGCGCAGTTCGGGGCGGGCGTCTTCTACGCCCTCGATGCGTTCACCTGGTTTCAGGCGATTCGCAATGGCGGTGCGGTAGGCGGCGATATTTTTTGCCTCGCCCGCCACCAGCAGCCGGTAGCGGATGCGGCTGGCGGGCTGCACCAGTTGGGTGTTGGGCAGATCGGCCAGATTGAGCATCAGGCGCGGTGCGATGCTGAACAGATCACCGCCTCGCGCGGGTTCGCGGGTAAGCACCGCCGCGACAGTGAGCTGAGCCTCGCCCACGCTGATACGGTCGCCGGCCGCGATATCGAGCGGGCCAAGCAGTCCTGCGTCCAGCCATACCGTGCCCGGTTGGGGGATGCCGGAGGCGGGTGCGTCGAGCATAAAGCGCTGCGGAGCGATGTAGAGTTTTCCCCGCAATGGATAGCCATCGCTCACTGCCTTGATTTCCGCCAGATGGGTTTTTTCCCCCACTACTACCATACTGGGGAAATCCAGCGTTTCGGCGTTGCGTAGATTATGCTGGCGCGCGATCGAACGCAGTTCATTCGCCAGCGGGTGATCCGAGGCGATCAACAGGTCCGCCCCCAGCAATTCGTTGGCCTGACGGTGCAGGGCCTGGTCGATACGGTCAGTGAAAAAACCCACGGCGGTGACGCTGGTGACGGCGACGATGAGCGCCAGCGCCAGCGCGCGCAGCTCACCGGCGCGCCAGTCGCGCCGCAGCATGCGCATGGCCAGCGCGAGTGTGTTCATGCTTCTCCCTTCAATCTGCCGGTTTCCAGTTCCAGGCGCCGGTTGCAGCGCTGCGCCAGTGTCTCGTCATGGGTCACTAGTACCAGGGTCGTGGCCAATTCCTGATTGATTTCGAACAGCAGATCGGCCACGCGCTTGCCAGTGGCGCGGTCGAGGTTGCCGGTCGGTTCGTCGGCGAACAGCAATTTCGGTTGCGGTGCGAAGGCGCGCGCAATCGCCACACGTTGCTGCTCGCCGCCCGACAATTGTTTGGGATAGTGATTCCTGCGCGCGTCCAGCCCCACGCGCGCCAGCACCGCCTGTGCCACCTCGCGCGCATCGCCTCGCCCGGCGAGTTCGAGCGGCAGCATCACATTTTCCAGCGCGGTAAGATTGGGCAGCAGTTGAAACGACTGGAAGACAAAGCCGATCATCGCCCCACGCAGGCGGGCGCGGCCATCCTCGTCCAGCGCGAACAAATCAGCGCCATCAATCCACACCTGGCCGCGGCTCGGGGTATCCAGGCCTGCCAGTAGCCCCAGCAAGGTGGACTTTCCAGAGCCCGAGGCGCCGATAATCGCCACGGCCTCACCCGCTACAATGGTAAGATCTATATCATGCAGCAGTACCAGTTCGCCTTCCGGGCTGTTGACCTGTTTGGCTAAATTTTCCGCCCGCACGATCGGGTAAGAGGAACCATCGGGCATGTTTAATAGACTCCTGTTACTGATTTTTTTTGCAATTCCATTCTCCAGTAGTGCGGCGCCTGCGCCCGTTATCTTGGTGCTGGGTGACAGTTTAAGCGCAGGGTATGGCATAGATCAAAATTCAGGCTGGGTGTCCTTGTTGCAACAGCGCCTCACTAAACGCTCACGTAATTACCGGGTCATCAATGCCAGCATCAGCGGTGAAACCACAAGCGGCGGACTGGCGCGCATCGGGCAAGCTCTGAAAATCCATCAGCCGGCCATTGTGATTGTCGAACTGGGCGCCAATGACGGTTTGCGTGGCCTGCCGCTGGATGAAATGCGCAGCAACCTCTCCGCCATCATAGAACAGAGCCGCAGGAGCAATGCCCAGGTGCTGCTGCTGGGAATGCGCCTGCCTCCCAACTATGGCCTGAGTTATACCCAGAAGTTCCATGAGACCTATGTTGATCTTTCCAAGCGCTATCACGTGCCGTTTGTACCCTTTCTGCTGGAAGGTATAGCCACCGATTTCTCGCTCATGCAGGGTGACGGTCTGCACCCTGCCGCCGCCGCCCAGCCAAGAGTTCTGGACAACGTGTGGAAATATTTACAGGATATGCTGCAGAAATAGAGCAGTTTATTTGCTTCCATTTGATGCTGCGGCCATCCCCTCGCGCCGTAGCGCCATGATTCCCGCAAGGCATACCAGCAGTGCCCCTGCCAGCGTCAAAGCATCCAGTTTTTCGCCCCACAGCATCCAGCCTAAAAGTGCGGCAAAAACCACTGCGCTGTAGGTGAAAGGGCCAACGAATGCGGCCGGGGCCAAGGCATAGCTGCGTGTGAGCAGCAACTGCCCCGATGTCGCGAATATCCCCGCAACGGCCAATAAGCCCAATAGTGTTGGCTCGGGCGTCTGCCAGCTCCACAGCAGAGGTATCGCCGATACCATAACGCTGATGGTGCTGAAGTAAAACACAATGCGTGTGGTCGGCTCAGTTTCTGCCATGCGCCGGATATTGACCACTGCGAGCGCCGCCAGTGCACCCGAGGCCAGGCCGATCAAAGTGGCCGACGAAAATAGCCCCATGCCGGGTTTGAGAATCAGTGTAATTCCGGCAAATCCCACGGCTATCGCCACCCACAGTACACGTCCTGCTTTCTCGCGCAGCCAGAGCAGGGCGATAAAAGGCGTAAACAGCGGTGCGGTAAAATTGAGCAGTACCGCTGTGGCAAGATGCAGGTGCGCAATGGCATAGAAAAAGCAGTACATGGCCGCCAGTCCGGCCAGTGAGCGTGTCAAATGCGAGCCAAAATGCTGAGTCGCCAACGCCTTGACGCCACCACGCAACAGCCAGGGCAGGAGGGCGAGAAGACCAAAGAAATTGCGGAAAAATACCACCATTTCATTGGGTAGATGCGCTGATGCTGTTTTGATGGTGGCGCCCATGGCGGCGAACATCAATGCAGCGGCAATGGCTAACAGGGCGCCACGGGCACGGTTTTCAGGATACATGAGCCATGGATTTTTTTCGGTGCTTTGCCATGGAAACCTTTCTTGAAGTTCCGAATAAAGCCGCGTGCCCTGGAATACACAATGTAACTGGAATCAAAAATCGCTTTTGGATGATGGCAGGCTCGTGGAGGGCGGCGCAATCCGGCGCCAAATCCTTCTTTTGAGCAGATAGAGCAATCCTGTCAGGACTATCAGGTAGCCGACGGCATAGTAACCGATGTGGTGGCGTTCATTGGCATGGGGGTCTGCTGCCCAGTTCAAAAACGCCGCCACCTCCGCGGCTTTGGTTTGCAGTTCATGCTGCGCGGCAGGATCATTTGCTGCGCCTGCGCCAAGGATGTCAGGCATTTTGACACCCGGGAACAGCCGGTTATTGGTGTTTCCAACGGCATCCTGGTAGAAGCTGGTAAGCAGTGTATAGATATAACGCGGCCCTCCCTCGCGCGCCTTGGCCATCAAGGAGAGATCCGGTGGTATCTTCCCATAGGCTGCCAGGCCGGCCTCGGGGGGTGTTTGGCTCATCAGGGCTGTTCCCAGGGTATGCTCGCCACGCATTTCGTCGACCTCTTTTTTCGTAAACCCGAGCGCCAACAGGTCGTGATAGGTGATGTACTTTAAATCATGACACCCCATGCAGGTGCCAACCGCGGTCTGCGCGCCGCGCTTCAATGCCTCAGGGGAATCTGGGATGATGACATCGGCAAGCTTCGCAGGTTCGGCCCATACGCCTATGCAAGGCAACATAAGCATGAATAACAGGCTATAACGAGACAGGCGCATCGTGCTCATTGTCTTGCGCCATGCTGGGATGCTTCGTTGGCAAGGATTTCCTGCACGGCGGGCGGCAACCCGCGTGCGCGCAGCCAGCGCTCTTCCCAGATGGAGGCGAAAGGCAAAACCAGGAACACGCCAAAATAGATGAATGTGGCGATGCGGTTGATAGACACTACAGGACCCACGGGCGGCTGACCACCCACATAGGCAAGCACCATGATATCCAACACGAATATGTAAAACAGGAGTCTATAAATCGGCCGGTAACGTGCCCCTCCGGGTATTTTTGAACGGTCCAGATAAGGGAGGGCGCCATAAATCAGGATTGATAGCGCCATGGCCACGGCCCCGCCCAAGGCGTCAGGCACAGCGCGCAGGATGGCGTAAAAGGGCAGGAAGTACCATTCCGGTTCGATATGGGTGGGTGTATGCAAGGGATTTGCAGGAATATTATTTTCTGTTCCGATGAAAAAATCAGGCTTGAAGAACAGGAATGCACAAAAAACGATAAGGAATATGCCCAGTCCGAAGAAATCTTTAATGGTGAAATACGGGTGAAAGGGGATGTTGTCCTTGGCTCTAAGGTTGATGCCCGAAGGATTGCTGCTCTTCACGCTGTGCAGCGCGATAAGGTGAATGAATACCATGGCGAAGATCACGAAAGGAAGCAGATAATGCAATGCAAAAAATCGCGTGAGCGTAGGGTCGCCGACAGCAAAGCCGCCCCGCAGCCAGATCACGATCTGATCGCCGACGAAGGGTGTTGCGCCGAACAGGGCGGTAATCACTTGAGCGCCCCAATATGACATTTGTCCCCACGGTAGCAGATAGCCCATAAAGGCGGTCGCCATTATCGTCAGCAATATGATCTGGCCAGACCACCACATCAGTTCGCGTGGCGCACGATAAGACCCATAGTATAGAGTGCGTGCCATGTGGAGATAGATCACCACAAAAAAGGCCGAAGCGCCTGTTGAATGCATGTAGCGCAACAGCCAGCCGTAGTTAACGTTGCGCATGATGTGCTGCACGGAATCGAAAGCGAGAGCCGTGTCCGGTTTGTAGTGCATCGCCAGAAAAAGGCCGCTCACCACCTGCAGAACTAGCACAAAACCAGCGAGAAAACCGAAGTTCCACCAGTAGCTGAGATTGCGGGGCGTGGGATATTCGGTAAGTTCGTGCTTGATGAATGAGCTGAGTGGAAAGCGCTGGTCGATCCATGCGATGACACGGTTGGACATGGGTGGTTCCCTTTATGACTTGCCGATCACAATCTTGTCGGCGGTAGCGAAGGTATAGGGAGGGATGTCAAGATTGCGTGGCGCTGGGCCACTGAGAATGCGTCCGCTATTGTCATAGACACTGCCATGGCAGGGACAGAGCCACCCTTCGGAATTTTTGTTGGGGATGCAACCCATGTGTGTACACAGCGCTATCACGACCAACCATTGCGGATTTTTAACGCGCTGCCCATCAGGTTGCGGATCCTTGCCGCCATTCGATGCGGCCATCGCGGTGATTTCATCGGGTGTGCGATGCAGGATGAAAATGGGCTTTCCCTGCCAGGCGACGGTTTGCATCTGGCCGGCAGCAATACCGCTGAGATCGACTTCGGTGTTTGCCTCCGCCAGCACGTCTGTGCTCGGGTTCATACTGCTGATGAAGGGCCAGCAAGCCGCCACGGCACCGGCAGTGGCTACCGCTGCCGTCACTGTGCCCAGAAAGTCCCGCCGTGCGGGATCCTGGGGAGCATTGCCATCGTCGCTGCTTGCTGTCACACCTTGGTCTCCACAGTTGTTCGCAACACACCTGCATACGCTACTTTGGTTTTCATTTTAACACACTCCAGCGCCCAGCCAGACAGACGCGTTTGTGCGACAATCCGTGGCATCAGTAAAGTTCATCTGGCTTCGTAAAATCAACAGAGCCTAAAGTGTTCATTCACGAAAATCCATCAGGCCCTTAATTTCAACGTACACGTATTCGCAATTATCTTGCGCGGTGGTAAAGCAGGTGCGATCCGCTGCAGGACCCGTTCAGCGGTGATGCGATAGGCGGTGAGTTTACCGCCATAAACTGTCAAAAGCCGGGGACTGCCGGGCAGACCAGTATGCAGCGTGGTGTCGCGGGGCCGCCCAAACGCCGTTCCCGTGCCGGAGGGCAGGACGCGCAAGCCGGCAAAGGCGGACAGGATATCGCCCTGCCGTAGTGAGCGATAGAACGGAAAATAATGCGTCAACGTTTCCAGAAGATAATTTTTTTCTCCCGGCAGCGGTTGTACGGCAGCAGGGTCGCCGTGATATGTGGTTTCGGTTGTGCCCACCATTATCTTCCCCTGCCAGGGCATGACAAATACCGCACGCTGGTCGCGCGGGGCCTCCACATAGTAGATGCCTTGGGTGATTTCACCACCCACGATAATGTGCGTGCCTTGTACCAGTTCAACGTTCAGTTGTGCCGGAGGCGGGGTGATCTTGTCGAGGACGTGGTTGACCCAAGGCCCTGCGGCATTGACCAGAACTGACGCTTCGCAGGTCTGCGTTTGGCCGTTGTGCGTATAATGGACGGTACAGCCTTGTGCGCCAATTTCCGCGCCAGCGAAGGTTGATGGCATGCTCAACTGGGCTCCCAATTCCTGGGCCGAGTGCATCACAGCGCGGGTGAGTGCGGCGTCATCGGTCTGGCCGTCCCAGTATTGAAATACGCCCTGGAGCTGGGTGGTGTCCAGCCCGTCGAGATTGGTCCAGGCTTGGCGGGGCAGGGCATGAAAGCGTGTTGCCTTGTCCATCCCGCCCAGCATGGCATACAGGCTCAGGCCCGCGCGTAATTGCCAGGGGCGGCGCGTGGTATTGCGGTAGACGGGGATATAAAACGGTTGCAGCCGAACCAGATCCGGTGCCAGCTTGAGTAGCAAGGCGCGCTCCTGCAAACATTCGCGCACCAACCCAAACTGTCCGCTCTCCAGGTAACGCAGGCCGCCATGAATGAGCTTGCTGGAGCGGCTGGAAGTGCCGCTTGCGAGACTATTTTGCTCCAGCACCAGCACCGAAAAACCCCGCGCGGCGGCGGCCTGGGCGATGCCCGCGCCATGAATGCCGCCGCCTATTACTACCAGATCGTATTTCATCATGGTCAAAAGGATTTGCAGGGTGCGCCCTACAATGACGCGGGAAGATTACCCTAAAAACGGCAGTAGGTTCCAGCTGCCGTTTTCAGGATTCTTTATCCGAAGCAAAACAGCCTCGTTTACGCAGCGGCGGATATTTCAGCATTTCGCCGATGGCCATGGTTTCGATCAAGTCAGCGCCGCGGTTGCCGAGCACCATGGCTATCTCGGGATTGGTAACCTCATAGAGCGCCCACCGCCAGGGACCCGGCCACAGGATATCAGCAGCAGGTATCTTGGTGTGATTGCAGAACAGATAATTCGGGGCCAGTTCAGTTGCGGTGGCGCGGCTGGCATTATTCCACTCATGCAGCACCCAGCCGATACGGTGCACACCCATGGCCCGTGCACAGCGTATGGCAAGCTTGTCGTACGAAATCAGCACGCATTGTTTGCGGGCAGGTTCCAGCACCTTCATTACCGCCTTCACTGTGTTCTCAATGCCAAATTCCTGGAGGCTCTCCTCCTTGACTTCGACAAAAGCCGTGGCATGCGGCCAGCGCTGTATTAAGGCAACTATCTCTGCGAGGGTAGGGATGGCAACGTCTTTAAACGTATCCCCGAAGCGGGCGCTTTCGTTGACATGAATGCCTTCGAGCTGCGCCAGGCTTAGCGATAACAGGCGTTGTTCAACGCCCGCAGTGCGTGTGAGGGTGTCATCGTGACTCAGCACTGGCACACCATCCTTGGTGAGCTGTACGTCAAACTCAATAAAGCAGGCCCCGGCCTGCAATGCGGCTTCGATTCCGGTCAGGGTATTTTCGGGATAATGTTTGGCGTAGCCGCGGTGGGCGATCAGGCGAGGTATGTTCATGTGTTTCATTGTAAAGCAGAGTCAACTGCCAGGGAAGTGTGTCACCCTGTTATTGCTTTATTCTACGTTTTTAAAGGCGATCCCACATAGCCCTGTCAATGGTTACAGTATAAAAAGGCTTGCTATAGCTCGCTGTCCCGGCTCATGCTAATGTTATATTCCATCGATCATTAACAGGGAAGACGCTTTCATGGCCGCTATCGAGTTGACGAAGGAAAACTTTGCGGATGTTGCCGCTGCCAACGACATCGTGATGGTCGATTTTTGGGCGCCCTGGTGTGGGCCGTGCCGCTCTTTCGCGCCCGTTTATGAGCAGGTCTCCGCCGCATACCCAAACATTGTCTTCAGTAAAATAAATACCGAGATTGAGCAGGAGTTATCTGAACATTTCGAGATTCGCTCCATACCCACCTTGATGGCAATTCGTGAACAGGTGGTGATTTTTATGCAGGCGGGCGCCATCCCCGCCGCCGTGCTGCATGACATCATCAGCAAGGTTCAGGCGCTGGATATGGCCGAGGTGCACAAGGAAATCTCCCGGTAGAAACTCGCGTCTATTCTCCGTTACCCTGTTGCAAAAGTATCAGAGCTTCAGGTGCCCTTTACACTGAGCCTGTTTTCCGGCGGGCCTTCGCGCCTGCCGGGCCGGGCGTTTTTCCGCTTGTGCCCGCACGTCCAATCATTTCCCGCGCGTGCGCCCGCGTCTGCTCGGTGATTTCTACGCCGCCCAGCATGCGGGCGATTTCTTCGTTGCGTGCGCTGTCATCCAGCCGGCGAATACCGGTGGTGGTGCTGTTGTGTTGAGTCTGTTTGCTGACATGGAGGTGATGGTGGCCGAGCGCGGCGACCTGGGGCAGATGGGTAACGCACAACACTTGATGGGACTCGCCCAGCGCGCGCAGTTGCCGTCCGACGGTCTCTGCTACGCCGCCGCCGATGCCGGTGTCCACTTCGTCGAAGATCAGTGACGGAATGTGGCTGCTGTGGGCAGTGATCACCTGGATGGCAAGACTGATGCGCGACAGCTCGCCGCCTGATGCCACCTTGTGCAGCGGCTTCACGGGCTGACCAGGATTGGTGCTGACCAGAAACTCCACGCGCTCCATGCCTGTGGGAGAAAAGCGCTCGTCATCCAGCGGGTGCAGCGCGATTTCAAAGCGCGCATTTGGCAAGCCCAGCGGCTGCATGGCGGTAGTCACCCGCGTGGCCAGATCGCCTGCGGCGCGGCTGCGGCCTTCACCCAGGGCGCGCGCCTGCTCGCGATAGGCGAGGGCAATCTGGTCAAGTTCATTTTGCAACTGTCCAAGGCGTGCATCGCTGTGTTCTATCGCCGCCAGCTCGTCACTCAATCGTGCCAGCAGGGCGGGCAGCTCGCCGGGCGGGATGCGGTGCTTGCGTGCCAGTTGATGTATCGTATCAAGGCGTTGCTCTATCCATTGCAGGCGTTCCGGGTCGAGCTCCAGGCTTTCACGGTAATGGCGCAGCTCGTTCGCGCATTCGCCGGTCTGGATGAGTGCGTTGTTGAGCAGATCGCAAGCGGCGGCGAGGCGGTTGTCGATGGCGCGCAGTTGCTCGATTTCACCCAATACCTTGTCAAGGAGGGTGAGCACCGCACCCTCGTCGCTTTCGTAGAGGCTGTGCAGCGCGGATTGGCAGGTTTCCAGCAGGCGCCCGGCATTGGCCAGCCGCGCATGTTCTTCCTCAAGTGCGCTGACTTCCTGTTCGCCCAGATCCAGCGCCTCCAGTTCACCCGCCTGATAGCGTAGCAGTTCTAGGCGCGATTCGCGGTCGTGGGCGGCGCGGCGCAATGTCTCCAGCTCTGCACCTGACGATTTCCACTGCTTGTAGGTTTTTTCGAGGGCGGCGAGCAGTGCGGTGTGCCCCGCATAATCATCTAGCAACTGGCGCTGCACATCGCTTTTGAGTAGTGACTGGTGTTCGTTCTGGCCATGAATATCCACCAGCTTTTCCCCCAGCTCCTGAAGCATCTGCAGGGGGGCGGCGCGGCCATTGATGTAGCCCTTGGAGCGTCCTTCGACGGTGATGGTGCGGCGCAGCAGGCATTCGCCGTCCGCATCCAGCTCGTGTTCCGCAAGCCATGCCTGGGCCGCAGCCATGCCGCTCACATCAAACGCCGCATTGATCTCGGCGCGCTCGCAGCCATGACGGACTACGCCGCTGTCGGCACGGTCGCCCAGCACCAGTCCGAGGGCATCCACTAGGATGGATTTGCCTGCTCCGGTCTCTCCGGTGAGCACCGTCATGCCGTGGTTTAACTCCAGGTCAAGGTGGTCGATGATAGTGAAGTCGCGAATCTCGATGTGTGTCAGCATGGTTGCGAGTAGAGTTGCTTATGGTCTGGTGGTGAGTAGTTTATTCAAACCCGCGCCGCGCCGCTATCTTTCAGTGCGGGGATTACGCCAAATAGTCCGAACCTGCCGGACATGGAGCCGGTAACCCGATAGAATAACGGTACACTCCGAAAGGCTGAATATGATCCAAATGGAAGGCGGAATATGAATGAATTCGTCATGAGCCATGAGGCGGCCATACGACTAGGGGTTTTCCTGGGGGTTTTCATCCTGGTGGCGGCGGGGGAGATGGTGGCGCCACGCCGCACCCTTGGCACCTCCAAGGCTGTGCGCTGGTTTAGCAATCTGGGTATTGTCTTTCTCAATACGCTGACGGTGCGTGCGCTATTCCCTGTGGCGGCAGTGGGCATGGCATTGCTGGCCGAAGAACGCGGCTGGGGGTTGCTGAATAATATTGAGATGCCTTACTGGCTGGCTGTGATAGTGGCCGTGGTGGTACTGGATTTCGTTATTTATATCCAGCATGTGATGTTTCATGCCGTGCCACTGCTGTGGCGTTTGCACATGATGCACCACGCCGACCTGGATTACGATGTGACCACCGGCGCGCGTTTTCACCCCATCGAGATCATTCTGTCGATGCTGATCAAGCTGGCTGCGGTGAGTATTCTCGGGCCTTCCGCACTGGCCGTGCTGATTTTCGAGGTGCTGCTGAATGCCACGGCAATGTTTAATCATGGCAACCTGCGTATCCCTGTGTCCATGGACCGTGTGCTGCGGTTTTTCGTGGTGACGCCGGACATGCACCGCGTGCATCATTCAGTGATAGCGCGCGAGACCAACAGCAACTTCGGCTTCAATCTGCCATGGTGGGACAGGCTGTGTGGTACTTATCGCGCCCAGCCGGAGCAAGGGCATGAGGGTATGGCCATTGGGCTCAAGCAGTTCCGCGATCCGAAACGGCTTACCTTGCCGTGGATGTTGGCTCTGCCGTTCATCGGCAAGACGGGTGACTACCCCATTAACCGGCGCGGTTCTTGACCATCCGCCATTCCTGCCGGCTGGATTGATTTGATGGTGGCTTGGAGTCTACTGCGAATGCCTAATGCACCGAATCTGCGCGAGAAAATCGTGAAATCTGCCCTCACCGTTTTGCCGGGAGTAAAACGGGATAGCCACAGGCTACCCGAAGGGCGTGCGCCAGGGATGGCGCATGTCACCGTAGCGGTTGGCTACGGCTGCGGAATATTTCACGATTTTCTCGCCCCATCTTCAGCACCTTAGTCATTCTCGCTACGACTCCAACGCCACCCATAACCGGCTCGCATAGGCGTAGCGCAGCGAAGCTTATGCGAGTCCGTGTTGATGGGAATGTTAGGCGTCGGTGTCATCAACGTGTGCCGCAACTAGTAGGTTGTATTTGTGATGTGTGTCAAGCCTTAAAGGCTCTGGTACCTCGCATCCCTTGTAGCCGTAGAGACCCTCACTCAGCCTTTGAATAAAGCGCCCGATTCCCACCACGAAAAGCTCTGCGTACGTCGAACCTGTCGGCGTTCTTTGATACATCTGCTTCAACTCCGCTGACGAGGTTGCGTCGACGTGCGCGCCGCCCCCTTTGTCAGCAACGGTTCGAATCACCGCCCTTACTGATAGGCGTACCGGGTCAAAACTAAGGAGCTGTTGTGCCCATGCCTCTGTAGTGGCTGTAGTGGCATAGTTAATTTGGCCACCTGATTATGGGTGATAACATCACCCTCAATATAAAACAGGTGACGAAATGGCAAAAAGCAGACGG
>LNFM01004069.1_pt1 | contig 42180 bp, 35 predicted proteins | sample 596031 | NCBI WGS metagenome assembly LNFM01 (sample SAMN04254537, study PRJNA301005) | activated carbon metagenome | isolation source: dual media filters at the Ann Arbor, Michigan drinking water treatment plant | place: USA: Ann Arbor
CGGAATAGCTGGTCAGCGACCCGCCATCGATCTCGATCACCTTGTTGATGATGCGGTTCATGAATTCGCGGTCGTGCGAGGTCATCAGCAGCGCACCGTCATAGCCGCGCAGGAAGGTCTCCAGCCAGATCAGGCTTTCCAGGTCGAGGTGGTTGGACGGCTCGTCCAGAAGCATCACGTCCGGCCGCATCAGCAGGATGCGGGCGAGCGCCACGCGCATCTTCCAGCCGCCGGACAGCGCGCCGACATCGCCATCCATCATTTCCTCGCTGAAGGACAGGCCGGCCAGAACCTCCCGCGCGCGGCCATCCAGCGCATAGCCGCCGAGGTCGTCGAAGCGGGCCTGCACCTCCCCGAAGCGTTCGATGATGGCGTCCAGCTCATCCGCCTTGTCGGGGTCCGCCATGGCGGCTTCCAGCTCGCGCAGCTCGGCGGCCACGGTGCTGACATCGCCGGCGCCGTCCATCACCTCCGCCACCGCGCTGCGGCCGGCCATCTCGCCGACATCCTGGCTGAAGAAGCCGATGGAGACGCCACGATCGACCAGCACGATCCCCTCATCGGGCGGTTCCTGGCCGGTGATCATGCGGAACAGGGTGGTCTTGCCGGCGCCATTGGGCCCGACCAGGCCGATCTTCTCGCCGCGCTGGAGCGCGGCCGAGGCCTCGATGAACAGAAGCTGGAGGCCGTTCTGCTTGCTGATGCTGTCTAGACGAATCATGGGATGCTGCGGGCTTGGTGCGGTTTCGCCGGGCTTATGGCACGCCGGCGCCCCCGGCGGCGAGGACCGCCAGCGCTTCCTCCGCCACCACGCGTTCCTCATCCGTGCGGATCACCAGGGCGGCGATGCGGCTGGCGGGCGTGCTGATGCGCGGCGCATTCGCTTCGTTCGCGGAAGGGTCCAGCGCCAGGCCCAGCCAGGCCAGGCGATCGCAGACCGCGGCCCGGATGCGTGGCTGGTTCTCGCCGATGCCGGCGGTGAAGACCAGCGCATCCAGCCCGCCCAGCGTCGCGGCCAGCCGCGCCACTTCGCCGGCGATGCGGAAGGTGAACAGCTCGATCGCCTCCCGCGCCTCGGGCGCCGCGCTGTCCAGCAGCACGCGGCTGTCCGCGCTGATGCCGGAGACGCCGAGCAGCCCGCTGCGGTGGTACAGCAGGTCCTCGACCTGCCCCAGGCTCTGCCCGCCCGGCCCCAGCAGGTGCAGCAGCACGCCCGCATCCAGTGCGCCGCAGCGCGTCGCCATGGGGATGCCGTCCAGGGTCGAAAAACCCATGCTGCTGTCCCGGCTGCGCCCGCCTTCCAACGCACACAGGCTGGCCCCACTGCCGAGATGCGCCACCACCACTCGCCCCGCCGCCAGCCCGGGCTGGTCCCGCGCCAGGCTGGCGGCGATGGAGGCATAGGACAGGCCGTGGAAGCCGTAGCGCCTTATGCCTGCCTCATGCAGCGCGCGCGGCAGGGCGAAGCGGCTGACCAGCTCGGATTGCGTGCGGTGAAAGGCGGTATCGAAGGACGCGGTCTGCACCACATCCGGCCGCAACGCCGCCACGGCGCGGATCAGCCGCAGCGCCTGCGGCTGGTGCAGCGGCGCATTGGGCGTCAGCGCCTCGATCGTCGCGATCGCCGCATCATCCAGCCGCGCCGGCCCGGCGAAGCCCGCGCCGCCATGCACCACGCGATGGCCGATGGCCACCAGGCGATCGATCTCGAAATGCTGCGCCAGCCAATCGAAGGTTTCCGCGATCACGGCCCCCGCATCCTCCGGCGGCGCGTGCAGGTCCACGTCCAGCTCCGCCGGCCCTTCATGCAGGTGCAGCCGCAGCGGCGGCTTCCGAAAGTCGATCACCCCGCTGGCAAGCCGCGCCGCATCCGCCGTGAAGATGCCGATCTTGACCGAGGATGACCCCGCATTCAGCGTCAGCAGCAACGGCCGGGTCATGCGGAGGCCACCAGCTTCGCCAGCGCGGCGGAGGCGATGCGCGTCGCCAGCGAATCCGCCCGGCTGGTCAGGATGATCGGCACCCGCGCCCCCAGCACCAGCCCGGCGGCGGAGGCACCGGCCAGGTAGATCAGCTGCTTCGCCAGCATGTTCCCCGCCTCCAGATCCGGCACCAGCAAAATATCCGCCTGGCCCGCGACCGGGGAGGTGATGCCCTTGCTCCGCGCCGCATCGGGGCTGATCGCATTGTCGAAGGCCAGCGGCCCATCCACCAGAGCGCCGGTGATCTGCCCGCGGGCCGCCATCACCGTCAGCGCCGCGGCATCCAGGGTGGAGGGCATGGCGGGGTTCACCATCTCCACCGCCGCCAGCACCGCCACCAGCGGTTGCTCCATGCCCAGCTTCCGCAGCATGTCGATGGCGTTCTGGCAGATGTCCCGCTTGTGTTCGAGCGTCGGCTGGATGTTGATGGCGGCGTCGGTGATCAGCAGCGGCTTGGCATAGGCCGGCACCTCCATCGCATAGACATGGCTGATGCGCCGTTCCGTCCGCAGCCCGGACTCCCGCGCCACCACGGCGCCGATCAGCTCGTCGCTGTGCAGGCTGCCCTTGGCCAGCACCGCGACGCGGCCGCTGGCGGCCAGTTCCACAGCACGCGCGGCGGCGGCATGGCTGTGCGGGGCGGGCTCGATGGTGAAGCCATCCAGCGCAACCTGCGCCTCCGCCGCCGCGGCATGGATTTTCGCCTCCGGCCCGACGAGGATCGGGTCCAGCAGCCCCTGCTGGCGCACCTCGATGGCGGCGAGGATGGCGGCAGCCGAACACGGGTGCACGATGGCCGCCCGCAGCGGCGGGCCGGCCTGGGCGCGCAGCAGGAAGGCGTCGTAGCGGTCATGGCGGCGCACCGAAATCTCGGGCAGGCGGGTGCGCGGCCAGGCGATGGAGCGGTCCGGCGCCAGCACCAGCGCCTCCCCGGTCAGCACCTCCTCCCCCATCTGGTTGGTGCAGGTGGTGGCCAGCCGCACCATGCGGCGCTCGGCCAGCTTCTCCCGCACCGTCACCGTGGCGGTGATGGTGTCGCCCGGCGAGACCGGCTTCAGGAAGCGCAACGACTGGTCGAGGTAGATGGTGCCCGGCCCCGGCAGATGGGTGCCGAGCACGGCGGAGATCAGCGCTGCCGTCCACATGCCATGCGCCACGATATGGCCGAAGCGCCCGGTGGCGGCGAAGGCGGCATCCAGATGCGCCGGGTTCACATCGCCGGAGACGCTGGCGAAGAGCTCGATGTCGTCACGGCCGACGATGCGGACCAGGCTGGCGCTCTCGCCCGGCTGCATCTCCTCGAAGGTCCGGTTGCGAAGCAGGTCCTGATCCATGGCTCTCACCCCGGTAGGCATCACGCGCCTGTGTGCCCGTAGCGTGCCATCTGCCGCGCCGTGTTGCGGCAGATCAAGGTTGCGGATGATGACAGGACGCTAACCCTGCCCCGCGACTTTCGCAGCAAAGGGGAATGAGCATGTCAAACCGTCACGCCGCCGCCGAAAAGCCCAGCCTGCCGGAATGGCCCCAGCCAAGCCTGGATGCGCCGGTGAAGCTGTATGGAGAGATGATGCGCTTCATGGCGCAGCGCATGCAGGCCCAGGCCGCCTTTCTTCAGGGTCTGGCCGACTGCCCGAACCCGACGGACCTTATGCAGCGCCAGGCCGCCTTCATGCAGGGCGCGCTGGAGGCCTATTCCACCGAGGCGGGTCGGTCCTGGAAGATCCTCCAGGAACCGGGAAAGGCGCCCGCCACGAACGCCTGAGCATCGCGGCGGGCACGAACCGGCGCCATCCATCTACCATCCACACGGATGGTGCATGGATGGCATGAGCGAGACACAGCGGCCCCTGCGGCCGGCCGGCGACAGCGAGAAGATCACCGTCAATCTCGGCTATGTCGATCTCGGCCATATCGACCTGCTGGTGCAGGACGGCTTCTATTCCAACCGCACCGACTTCATCCGCACCGCCATCCGCAACCAGGTCGAGCGGCATGCGGAGGCCACGCAGCAATCCGTGCGCCGGCGCAGCCTGGACCTCGGCCTGCGCCACATCACCCGGCGCGATCTGGAAGACGCGCAGGCGGATGGCCGGATGCTGCATATCCGCGTCCTCGGCCTGGCCAGCATCGCCGCCGATGTCACGCCTGAATTGGCGCGCGCCACCATCGCGACCGTCTCCGTCCTCGGTGCGTTACAGGCCAGCCCCGCCATTCGCGCGGCGCTGGCCGACCGCATTGCCTGACCCCCGACCTCCCCGGAAGATCCCCCACGAATGAACCGCATGATGCCCGCCGGCATGGCCGAGGCCATGAAGCTGACACGTCAGGGCCGGCTGAAGGAAGCCGCCGCCCTGCTGCAAGGCGCGCTTCGCCCTGCTGCCGCGGCGCGACCCGCGCCCGCCACCGCCCCACCGCAGCCTGCCCCTCCGCCCAAGGGCCGCCCCACACCGCGCGGCCGGATCTTCGACGTGGACGCGGATGGCACCGCGCATTTCCCCGGCTTCAAGCCCCGCGCGCCCCGCCCCAGCGGGCCGGCCTCGCCCGCCGGCGCCCGGTTCCTGTCCGGCGGCTTCAGCGGTGCGGCCGGTGAGCGGAAGTACCGCCTGTACATCCCCGCCAACCTGCCCGCCGGCCCGGTGCCGCTATTGGTCATGCTGCATGGCTGCACCCAGACGCCGGAGGATTTCGCTTCCGGAACCCGCATGAACGCGCTGGCCGAGGAATCGCCCCGGCTGGTGCTGTATCCCGGCCAGACCAAGGCGGCGAATGCCCAGCGCTGCTGGAACTGGTTCAAGCCCGGCGACCAGGCGCGCGACCGTGGCGAGCCCGCGCTGATCGCCGGCATGGTGCGACAGATCATGGCCGAGCATGACGTGGATGCGCGCCGCATCCATGCCGCCGGCCTGTCCGCCGGCGGTGCGGCGGCCGCCATCATGGGGGAAGCCTATCCGGACATTTTCGCCGCCGTCGGCGTGCATTCCGGCCTGGCCTGCGGCGCGGCGCGGGACGTGCCCTCCGCCTTCGCCGCGATGCAGGGCGGCGGGCCGGTGCGGACGCCGTCGGGACGGCCGGTGCCGACCATCGTCTTCCACGCGGATCGCGACACCACGGTGCATCCGGTGAATGGCGACCAGGTCATCGCGCGTGCCGCCGCCGCCGGGCTGCGCACCACCACCACCCGCGGCGAGGTTGCGGGCGGTCATGGCTACACCCGCATCTGCCAGTCGGATGGCGAAGGGCGGGTGCTGCTGGAGCAATGGCTGGTGCATGGCGGCGGCCATGCCTGGGCCGGTGGGGACGCCGCCGGCAGCTATACCGATCCGCGTGGCCCCGATGCCTCCCGCGCCATGCTGGACTTCTTCGCCCAGCACAGCCTGGGAGGCTGAGCCTGGGGGGGGGCTGACGCTCAGGCCGCCCGGGTGGCCTGCGCGGTGTCCAGGAAGGCGAAGCCGGCGCGGCCGCCGTGCCGATTGCGCAGTTCCACCGGCCGCGGCTTCTGGCCCGGCAGATGCAGCGTGCCGCGCGTGCCGGGTTCCACCTCCAGCTCCCCCACCACGCCGACGCCGCCGGGGCCGACATCCTGCATCTCCACCGTCAGCCGCTGACGCCCGATCTCCAGCACCGCCTGCCCGGATTGCGGCGTGCGCGGATGGCTGCGGCGATCGACCTCCGGCACCGCGGTCCGCAGGATGCTGACAACCTGGCTGGTCAATCCTTCAGCCTCCGCCGCCAGGATGGACGTTTCCTCCCGGCTGCGGCCGGCGCGTTCGCCGGCCTCGCGGGCATCGGCGGAGACCTGGCCGATGCGCTGCGTCACCTCCCGCGTCGCCTGGGTGGAGGAGGCGATGCTGCGCGCGATCTCCCGCGTCGCGCTGTCCTGCTGGCCGACCGCATCGGCGAGGCCCGCGGCCAGCGCGTCCAGCCGCGCGACGGATTCGGCGATGCGCTGCACCGTGGCCACCGCCGCGGCCGTGCGCTGGCTGACGGCGGCGATGTGCTGGCCGATCTCCTCGGTCGCCTTCGCGGTCTGCGCGGCCAGGTCCTTCACCTCCCCGGCCACCACGGCGAAGCCCTTGCCCGCATCGCCGGCGCGCGCCGCCTCGATCGTGGCGTTCAGCGCCAGCAGGTTCGTCTTGCCGGCGATCTCCTGGATCAGCCGCGTCACATCGCCGATCTGCCCGACGGCGGCAGACAGCGCGACGATCACCGTCTCCGTCTCCGTGCTGTCGGCCGCGGTGGCGCGGCTGACCTCGGCGGCCTCGCGCACCTGCTGGGTGATGTCGCGGATCGAGGCCGTCAGTTCCTCCGCCGCCGAGGCCACCGTTTCCGCCACCGCCAGCGATTCCTGCGCGGCATTGCCGACCGCGCCGGCATTCTGGTCGACGCGCGCCACGGCGCCCGCCATCGCTTCCGAGCCCGCGGCCAGCTTGCGAGCCTGGCGGGCTATTCCGTCCATCGCGGCCACCGTCTCGCTTTCCACCCGGTCCGCCATGCCGCGCAGCGCGGCGACCTGGGTCGCATGGGCGGCGCTGCGTTCGGCATCCTGTTCCGTGCGCAGGCGGCGGGCTTCCTCGCCCTGGGTGCGGAACACCTCCACCGATTCCGCCATGCGGCCCACCTCGTCGCGACGTCCGCGGCCGGGCACCTGCACGGCCAGGTCGCCCTCCGCCATGCGGAGCATCACGCCGGACAGGGCACGCAACGGCGCGACGGCGCGCATCGACCAGAAGGCGATGCCGGCGCCGAGCAGCAGCCCGCCAACCAGCAGCCCGAGCATCAGAAGCTGGAAGCCCTCCGCCACGTCGCGTGCCTGGCGGGCGATGACCTGGTTCTTCGCCTCCTGCAGGTCGATGAACTGGTTGATGCGCGCCAGCCATTCGACGAAGGCCGGGCGCGCCTGCTCCAGCAGCAGGCCGTGCGCCCGCGCCGCATCGCCCGCCTGCTGGGCCGCCACCACCTGGGCCACCAGCGGCATGGTCCGCGCCTCCGTCTCCTTGATCGAGGCGAGGATGCGCTGCTCGGCCGCCGTCACCTCCGCGCCGCTGGCCATCATCGCATCGAGCCGCGTGGCGCTGGCGGCGTAGTCGGCGGCCAGGCGATCGATATCCGCCAGAGCGCTCGCGCGCTCGGCTGGCACCGTCACCAGCACCACGTCGCGCAGGCTGATCGCGCGGTCATGCACGCTGCCGCGGAAGTTGATGGCGAAGCGCTGCTTGACGCTGTTGATGTCATTGATCGTGGTCAGGCTGGCGCTGATGCCATTGACCCGCTCCACCGCCACCGCGGCCAGTACGACCATGAGGGCGAGCACGGCGGCGAAGCCGGCGATCAGGCGCGTGCGGATACCACCGCCTGCGGGCGTGGAGGGGGAGGTGTTGGGCATGATGGCTGAATGTCTCCGGCTTGATACCGGCGACGAAGCTAAGGGATCAATGATAACGCCGGATGAACCGAAGGTGACAGGACCACCATCATCACCCCTTGGAACAAAACCAGAATATGATACAGTACGAGTCTCCTGATAGGTGGATGATCATGGCTGCTCGCAAGCCGAGGCAGGTGCGCCCTGTCGATGCAGCGCTGACCCGCTTGCTGGCTCTGGCCGGCAAGGGCGCCGCGCCTGGTCGCATGGCGCGGGAAGTGGAGGCGATTGCCGGCGAATGGACGGAAAACGCGGTCCATGACAGGGCCGAAATCCGCGAATGGCTGGATGAGCTGCGCGAGCAGCTCAACGAAGGTGTGGGGCATGCGGAGGAACAGGTCTCCGACCTGGATTCGAGCGACCCGGCCGCGGTGAAGCAGGCCGGGGCCATGCTGGCCGCGCTGGTGGCGACCCGGGATGCCGCGTCCCGCGCGATCAGCGTCTTCCAGACCTCTGCTCCGGATTTTGTGAACGCAGGGTAAAACGCCGTCGGTCTGTTGCATCTGGCTTGAAAACCGTCCCGTACGACAGCTGAATCTCATGCAGATGGACGGCTGCCCGCGATCAGATTGCGGATAATGTACACAACGGCTGGCAAAGCGCCGCCTTTGGCCCATGCTCGGCAACCAGCGGCAGCAGATGGTGCGGGTTCAACCACTGCCGCAGCGCACCACATTCCACGGCGTCTACGATTCGAGATCGCAACCTTGGGTGGACGTGTCCGCACCGCTCAGCTTAGGGTCCGCCGCATGCAGCAAAGCCCTCCCTCAAAGCGCCGGAAGCGCCTGCTGCGGTCAGTGCTGCTGATCGCAGCGGTGGTCTTGATCGCGGCTGCCAGCCTGGGCGGCGGGGACGTGGTGCGCGCGGCCTTCGAACCCGCGGCCAAGGTGCAACCCTACGATCCGTTGCCGCGCTGGTAGCTCGCCTCCGCCCCCTCCAACTGGCCGTGGCGCTCGGCGGTTGCGTGCCGGTCTTCGCCGGGGCCGCGGGCCTGGTGCTGGGGCCGCAGATGGCCGGTGGCGGCGCATTCGCCGCCGCGCCCTGGGATGCGGCGCTGGACAGCCATTTCCGCTACCTCTCGGGGCTGCTCCTGGGCATCGGCCTGGGCTTCTGGAGCACGATCCCCGCGCTGCCGGCCCGGACGGCGCGGTTCCGGCTGCTGACCGCCATCGTCGTGCTCGGCGGCCTGGCCCGCCTGCTGGCGCTGCCCGGCCAGGGCTGGCCGGGCGGGCCGATGGCGGCGGCGCTGGTGATGGAACTGGTCGTGACCCCGCTGCTGTGCCTGTGGCAGGCGCGGGTCGCGCGCGAAGCGGAACGCAACGCGGGGCCGCCACCCGCCGCCTGACTCGCGGCGCGGGAGGGTGCTATCATGCGCCCGTGAACATTCTCGCCCCACCTCGCGCCCGCTTGCAGATCGAGGTTGTCTTCGACCTGGTCTGCCCCTGGTGCTTCCTCGGCACGCGCCGGCTGCGGCGCACCCTGCGGGCCCGGCCGGATATCGGTGCCGATATCGCCTGGCGCCCCTTCCTGCTGAACCCGGACATCGCCCCCGGCGGCGTGCCGCGGCAGGATTACCTGATCCGGAAGTTCGGCGGCGAGGACCGCGCCCGCCGCCTGCACGCCACCATCGCCGAACTCGGCCGTGGCGAGGGGGTGGGCTTCCAGTTCGACCGCATCCGCCGCATTCCGCCCTCGCTGGATGCGCACCGCCTGGTGCGGCTGGCGGACCGGCATGGCGTGGCGGCGGATGCCGTGGATGCGCTGTTCCAGGCCTATTTCTGCGAAGGCCAGGATATCGGCGAGCTCTCCGTTCTGGTCGCCATCGCCGCCGGACTCGGCATGGATGCCAGCGCGACCCGCCGCCTGCTGTCCGGCAATGCGGAGACGGAGGCGGTGCATGCGGACAATCTGCGCGCACATCGCCTGGGCATCAACGGCGTGCCCTGCTTCGTGGTCCAGGGACGCCACGCGATCGCCGGGGCGCAGGAGCCGGAGGTGATCGAGCGGCTGCTGGATGTGGCGGTGGTGGAGGGCTGAGACGTCATCATCCGCCTGGCGCATGCGTCAGGCGAAGCGGCAGGCGCCCGTGATGGTCTGGGTGCCAATGACGCCGCCGATGGTCTGGGCGTAGAAGGACCAGCGGCCCGCGCGCCGCACGCCAATGATGCTGGCCTTGTCGTCATAGGCGGCCTGCGTATTGCGGGAAAACAGCGCATGTGGGCCAGCGCCGAGCCCTGCCTGGACGATCGGGTCCAGCTGGGCGGCCGCCATACCGGCCGTGCCGCCCGGACCGTTCGGCGGCTGGATATGTGAGACGATCTGGGCGCCGGCGGACGGCATTCCGACGCCGAAGGTGCAGCCGGACAGGGCGCTGGTCATCATGATGTCCGGCCCGCCAAGCGCCGGCAGCGTGAAGTGGGTATCCACCACAGCTTCGTTCATCTGCCGCATGGAGATGTACCAGACGTCCAGCGTTCCGCCGCCTGCGTAGTTGTGAGGCTGGCGATAGCCCAGTTCGAAATCCAGGCAAGGCCTTTGGCGGGTTTTGCCGCGCCATCCCCACCAGCCCGTGGTGAACCCCGTTGCGGTCTGGGCGCGATCCACCAGCCAGGCATCCGTCACGCCCGAATAGGGGTGGTTGCCAACCAGGCGCAGCAGATGATGCCGCAGGAATGCCTCCGTATTGCCCATCAGCTCCGGCAGGATCTGTGCGACCGTGATGGGCATCGGCTGGCTCCCCGCAACCTGTGCGTGCGCTTTCTACGTCAAGCGTAGGAAATACACGCCCCGGTCGCAACGGTCGTCGGATGCGCTACCGCTTCCACCGCCCCGGAAACGGAATCGGCTTGGTGGAGGCCCCCTTCGGCGCCGGCGGCACATTGCCGGCGCGGAACACGGTCTTCTTGAAGGCCGGCGCGCCCTTGGCGGCGGGTTTCGCCGGCGCGGGCGGTGGCGGCGGCGGGGCGCTGGATTTCGGCACCCGGCCCTGCGCCACCTCGGCCAGCGCGCTCAGCAATTCCCGCGCGGCGCGGATGCGGGCCTCATAGGGCATTTCCTGCGCCCAGGTCAGCTTCTGGTCCGGCCGCAGGCGGGCGGCGCCGTGCTGCCCGGTGACCCAGTCGATCAGTCCGGGCGGGTTCGGGAAGCGGTTGCCGCGGAAGGCCAGCACGATGCCCTTCGGCCCGACATCCAGCTTCTCCACCCCCACCTGCCGGCAGAGCGCCTTCAGCCAGACCACCTGCAACAGCGTCTCAGCCTCCGGCGGCAGCTTGCCGAAGCGGTCGGCGAGTTCAGCGGCCATCGCCTCGATCTCGGGCTCGGTCTGCAGGCTGCCGATGCGGCGGTACAGGCCAAGGCGCACCGGCAGGTCGCGCACATAGGCCTCGGGCAGCATCACCGGCAGGCCGAGGTTGATCTGCGGCGTCCAGTCCCGGTCCTCCCGCGCATCCTCCTCGCGGGCGCCCGCCTTCAGGTTCTGCACGGCGTCTTCCAGCATCTGCTGGTACAGCTCGATGCCGACTTCCCGGATGTGGCCGGATTGCTCGTCGCCCAGCAGGTTGCCGGCGCCGCGGATGTCCAAATCGTGGCTGGCCAGCGTGAAGCCGGCGCCGAGATTGTCCAGCGTCTGCATCACCTCCAGCCGCTTCTCGGCGGCCGCGGACAGCCGGTGCGACTGCGGCCAGGTGAGATAGGCATAGCCGCGCAGCTTGCCGCGGCCGACGCGGCCACGAAGCTGGTACAGGCCCGCGAGGCCGAACATGTCCGCGCGGTGGATCAGCAGCGTGTTCACCGCCGGCATGTCCAACCCGCTTTCGACGATATTGGTCGACAGCAGGATGTCGTATTTCTGGTCGCCGAACTCGGTCATCACACGCTCGAGCTCGGTCGGCGCAAGCCGGCCGTGGGCTTCGGCGATGCGGGCTTCCGGCACGATTTCCGCCAGGCGTTCGCGCAGGCGCGGCAGGTCTTCCAGGCGGGGGCAGACGCAGAAGACCTGGCCGCCGCGGAACCGCTCGCGCAGGATCGCCTCGCGGATCACCACGCTGTCCCAGGGGGTGATGAAGGTGCGGACGGCGAGGCGGTCCACCGGCGGGGTCGCGATCACGCTCATCTCCCGCACGCCGGTCAGCGCCAGTTGCAGGGTGCGCGGGATGGGCGTCGCGGTCAGCGTCAGCACATGGACATCGGCCTTGAACTGCTTCAGCCGTTCCTTGTGCGCGACGCCGAAATGCTGCTCCTCATCGACGATGACCATGCCGAGATCGGCGAATTCGATCGACTTCGCCAGCAGCGCATGGGTGCCGACGACGATGTTGACGCTGCCGTCCTTCACCCCGTCCCGCACCGCCTGCGCGTCCTTCGCATTCACCATGCGGGAGAGTTGGGCCACCTTGATCGGCAGGCCCTCGAACCGAGCGGAGAAGATGCGGAAATGCTGGCGGGCGAGCAGCGTGGTCGGCACCACCACCGCCACCTGGGTGCCGGACATCGCCACCGCGAAGGCGGCACGGAGTGCCACCTCCGTCTTGCCGAAGCCGACATCGCCGCAGATCAGGCGATCCATCGGGCGACCGGCGGCGAGATCCTCCAGCACATCGGCGATGGCGCGCTGCTGGTCCTCGGTCTCGGCGAAGGGAAAGCGGGCGCAGAACTCGTCCCAGGCGCCCTCGGGCGGGATGGCGGCGGGCGCGTCGCGAGTCTGGCGTTCTGCGGCGATGCGGATCAGCGCCGCCGCCATGTCCTGGATGCGGTTCTTTGCCTTGGCCTTCCGGGCCTGCCAGGTGCTGCCACCCAGCTTGTCCAGCGCCGCCCCGGCAACCTCCGAGCCGAAGCGGGACAGGACCTCGATGTTCTCGACGGGAAGAAAAAGCTTATCGCCGCCATCATAGATCAGCCGCAGGCATTCATGCGGCGCCTCGCTGATGCGGATTGTCTCCAGCCCGTCATAGCGCCCGATGCCGTGGTCCTGGTGCACGACAAGATCGCCCTGGGCGATTTCCGTCGCATCCGCGATGAACTGGTCGGCGCGCTTGCGGCGGCGCGGCGGGCGGGCGATGCGCTCGCCCAGCAGATCCTGCTCGCAGACCAGCGCCAGGCCATCGGCGTGCTTGTCGGACGGCGCCACGAAGCCGCGCTCGATGCCAACGATGGCGAGCGCCACCGTGCCGAGCTTCAGCTTCTGGACGTCGAGGAAATTCTCAACCGGCTCGGCCGCGACGTTGTTCTCGCGCAGCAGATTGCCGAGGCGTTCGCGGGACCCGCGCGTCCAGGCCGCCAGCACCGGGCGCATGTTGCGCTTCGCCAGCGCCGCCGCGTGTTCGCCATAGGCCTGGAAGACGTTGCGGCCCTCGGCGCGCACATCGTTGAACATCCGGCCGAGCCGCCCGCCGGCATCGAGGCCCGCAGCGTGTTCCGGCTGGTCGAAGGGGGAGAAGCGGAAGACGCGGGCCTCCTCCAGCATGTCGATCCAGCCGTCGTGGTCGATATACAGGCGGTCCGGCGGGGCGGGGCGATACGGCACCTCGCCTTCGCGGGTCGGCATGCGCCGTGCCTCATAATGGTCCACCACCATTTCCAGCCGCGCGCCGAGCGCATCCTCGGTCTGGTGGTCGAGGGAAACCGAAATCCCCTCCCCCAGATGGTCGATCAGGGTTTCCATGTGCTCATGGAACAGCCCGGCCCAATGCTCCATGCCCGGGTGGCGGCGGCCGGCCGTGATGCTGACGTAAAGCGGGTCCTCCCCCGCCGCGGCGCCGAATAATTCGCGGTAGCCGGAGCGGAAGCGGCTGATCGAGGCCGGGTCGAGGAAAATCTCCCCGACCGGCCGCAGCACCAGCGCATCGACCTTCGCCCCGCTGCGCTGGGTGGCGGTGTCGAAGGCCCTCAGGTCATCGATCTCGTCGCCGAAGAAGTCGAGGCGGACCGGCTCGGCATGGCCGGAGGGGAACAGGTCCACGATGCCGCCGCGCACCGCATATTCGCCGTGTTCCATGACGGAGCCGGTGCGGTGGTAGCCATTGGCTTCGAGGAAGGCCGTCAGCGCCTCTGGCTTCACCCGCCCGCCGCGCTTCAGCGCCAACGTGGCGCCCAGGAAGGATGCGCGGGGCGGCACCTTCTGGACCAGGGCATTGATGGTGGTCAGCAGGATGCGCGGCGCCTGGCTGGGCTCGGCCAGCCGGGTCAGCGTCGCGACCCGTTCCGAGACGATCTCGGGGTTGGGCGAGACCCGGTCATAGGGCAGGCAGTCCCAGGCCGGGAAGCGTAGCACCTCGACATGCGGGGCGAAGAAGCCCAGCGCCTCCGCCATCCGGGCCATGCGCGCATCGTCGCGGCAGACATGCAGCACCGGCCCGGTCGATTCGGCGCGCCGCCGGGCCAGCAGCAGCGCGTCGAACCCTTCCGGCGCGCCATGGACCGTGAGGATGTTCATCGCAGGTGCGGCGGCAGCCCGGCGCCGGATTCGTTGCACTCGACCAGCATGCGGGACAGCAGCGGCGAGGCGACCTCCGCCGGAATCGGCCGGCGCTGCATCAGCCAGTCCGCCAGATCCACATCCGGCAGTTCCAGGATCTGCTCGAGGTCATCGAGCTCGGCCTCGGTGAAGGCCGCGATGTGACGGGCGACGAAGGCGCCGACCATGAGGTCGGTCTCCTTGGTGCCGCGGTGCCAGGCGCGGAAATTCAGCCGGCGCCGGCGGGGGTCGAGCTCGGGTTCGGGCTGCGAAGTCGGATCAAGGTCGGTCAGCTTGAGGGTCTCGGCAATCTGGGGGATGTCGGGCTACGCACCCGCACCGTCATATAGAGGCCCATGGGAATCCTGTCAGCAAGCGCCGCCCGAAATGCGCCGGACTATGTGACGCCCCTGCTGGCGCCGCTGGACGGGCTGCCGGGCGTGGGCCGGACCCTGGCTGCCCTGCTAGCCGAGGCCGCCGGTGGGCCGCGGGTGCTGGATTTGTTGCTGCACCTTCCGGAACGGGTGGTGATCCGCCGCCGCGCCGCGACGCCGGCGGCAGCGCCGCTGGATCAGGATTGCGTGCTGGAAGTGACAGCCACCGCCCACCGCGCCGCCCGGTCCGGCCGCAGCCAGCGGATTTACGTGGAGGTGCGGGCGGAGTCGGGTGGGCAGCCTTTGGTGTTGCGCTTCATGAATGGCCGCCTGCCCTGGATCCTGAAGCTGCTGCCACCCGGTGAGCCGCGCTTCCTGGCCGGCCGCGTGCAGACGGAGGGCGCCAGCGGATTCGCCATGATGAACCCCATGGTGGCGGAGCAGGAATCGGCCCTGCCGCTGGTGGAGCCGGTCTGGCCCATGGTGCGCGGCCTGACCGGCAAGCGGTTCCCGAATGGGCCGATGCGCCGCTGGTGGCGCAGGAAGGCTGGCCGGGCTTTGCGGCGGCGATCCGAACTTTGCAACGCCCGACCGGCCCGATCCCCGCCCTGCCCCGCCGCCGCCTGGCCTATGACGAGTTGCTGGCCCACCAGGTCGCCGTCGCCCTGGTGCGCCAGCGGCAGCGGGACCGGCCCGGCCGCGCCCTGCCCGGCACCGGGGTCCTGGCGGCCAAGGCGCTCGCCGCCTTCGGTCATACCCCAACCGAAGGCCAGGCCCAGGCGCTGGCCGAGATCGCGAAGGACATGGCCAGCCCCCGCCGGATGCTGCGGCTGGTGCAGGGCGATGTGGGGTCCGGCAAGACCCTGGTGGCCGTGCTGGCCATGCTCCAGGCCGTGGAATCCGGCGCCCAGGGCGCGCTGATGGCGCCGACCGAGTTGCTGGCTCGCCAGCATCTGCGGACGCTGGAAAAACTGTGCCTGCCCGCCGGCGTGCAGGTGGAATTGCTGACCGGCAGCGTGAAGGGCGCCGCCCGCAAGCGGGTGCTGCGCGGCCTGGCGGATGGCATGGTGCAGATCGTCGTCGGCACCCATGCCCTGTTCCAGGAGGCGGTGGTGTTCCGCAACCTGGGGCTTTCGGTGGTGGATGAACAGCACCGCTTCGGCATCGGCCAGCGGCTGATGCTGGCGCAGAAAGGCCAGGACGCGGATATGCTGGTGATGACCGCCACCCCCATCCCGCGCACCCTGCTGCTGACCCAATGGGGCGAAATGGCCGTCAGCCGGCTGGAGGGCAAACCCGCCGGCCGCCAGCCGATCGCGACGCGCATCGTCAGCCAGGACCGCCTGCCGGAGGTGATCGACCGCCTCGGCGAGGCGATCGCCCGCGGCGAGCGCGCCTATTGGGTGGTGCGCGCTATCGCCGGCGGCGAACGCGATGATTCGGTGGCGGCCGAGGACCGTTTCGCGGAACTCGCCGCGCGCTTCCCCGGCAAGGTCGGCATGGCGCATGGGATGCAGGACCTGGCGGTGCGGGAAGCCGCGCTGGCCGATTTCGCCGCCGGCACGACCCAGCTTCTGGTGGCGACCACGGTCATCGAGGTCGGCGTCGATGTGCCGGATGCCACCATCATGCTGATCGAACAGGCGGAACGCTTCGGCCTGGCCGCGCTGCACCAGCTTCGCGGCCGCGTCGGCCGCGGCGCCAAGCCATCCTCCTGCCTGCTGGTGCATTCGCCCGCGCTGGGTGAGGCTGAAAAGCGCCGCCTGCTGGTGCTGCGCGACACGGAGGACGGCTTCCGGATCGCGGAGGAGGATTTGTTCACCCGCGGCGGTGGCCAGGCGCTCGGCGCCCGCCAATCCGGCCTGCCCGGCGCCCGGCTGCTGGACCCGAGGGAGGAGGCGGAGGAGATCGCCCGCCTCACCCACCTCGCCCACCAGGATGCGGCGGTGCTGCTGCATCGCGACCCGGCGCTGCAAACGCCGCGTGGCCGGGCGGCGATGGGGCTGCTGGCGCTGTTCGGACATGACACGACGTTGGCGACGCTGGATGCCGGGTAGCTGGGGGCTTGCATCCCTCCCCCTGCATCCTTAATCGCGGCGCTGTGTATTCCGGGGGGTGCCGGCTTTGACTGCGCTGATCGAGATCGAGCGCCTGACGAAACGCTTCGGGGCCTTCACGGCCGTGGATGACGTGACCTTCTCCGTCGCCAAGGGTGAGGTGCTGGGCTTCCTCGGCCCGAACGGCGCCGGCAAGTCCACCACGATGCGGATGCTGGCGGGCTTCATGACGCCCACCTCCGGCACCGCCCGCATCTGCGGGGAGGATGTGGTGGACCGCCCCGTGCCGGCGAAGCGCCACCTGGGCTTCCTGCCCGAGGGCGCGCCGACCTACCCGGAAATGACCGTCACGGGTTTCCTCCAATTCTGCGGCCGCGCCCGCGGCTTTCACGGGTCGGCGCTCGGCGACAGGGTCGCCCACGCCATGTCCCTCACGCAGTTGGAAGGCGTCCGCCTCCAGCCGGTGGAGACACTGTCAAAAGGCTTCAAGCGCCGCGTCGGCCTGGCCGCCGCCCTGCTGCACGACCCCGCCGTGCTGGTGCTGGACGAGCCGACCGATGGCCTGGACCCGAACCAGAAGCACGAGGTCCGCAACCTGATCCGCGCAATGGCGTCGCAAAAGGCGATCGTGATCTCCACCCATATCCTCGAGGAAGTCGCCGCCGTCTGCACCCGCGCCGTGGTCATCGCGCGCGGACGCGTGGTGGCAGATGCGACGCCGGCGGAGCTTGCCGCCAAGGGGCCGACCATGGACGCCGTGTTCCGCGCCCTGACCCTGCCCGAAACGGAGGCCGCGTGATGGGTGGCATGGTCACCGTCTTCCGCCGCGAATTGGCGGGCTATTTCGCCACCCCCGTCGCCTATGTCTTCATCGTCATCTTCCTGGTGATGACCGGCGCGCTGACCTTCACGCTGGGCAATTTTTTCGCCCGCGGGCAGGCGGACCTGCAGCCCTTCTTCAGCTTCGTGCCCTGGCTGTTCCTGTTCCTGGTGCCCGCACTGACCATGCGGCTATGGGCGGAGGAACGCCGCCTCGGCACGATCGAGCTGCTGCTGACCCTGCCGCTGGCGCAGTGGGAAGCGGTGGTCGGCAAATTCCTGGCCGCCTGGGCCTTCTGCGCCATCGCGCTGGTGCTGACCTTCCCGCTGGTCATCACCGTGAACATCCTCGGCAACCCGGATAACGGCGTGATCCTGACCGGCTATCTCGGCTGCCTGATGGTGGCCGGCGCCTTCCTGGCCGTGGGTGCCGCGATTTCCGCGCTGACGAAGAACCAGGTCATCGCCTTCGTCCTCGCCGTCGCCGCCTGCTTCTTCCTGACCGCGGCCGGCAGCCCGGTGGTGACGGAGTTCCTGTCCCAGCGCGTGCCGGAACTCGCCGATATCGCGCGGGCCATCAGCGTGACGGAGCGCCTGAACGGCTTCACCCGCGGCGTGATCTCGGCGCGGGACATCGTGTTCTTCGCCTCCTTCATGGCCTTCTTCCTGTTCGCGAACACCATCGCGATCGACCAGCGGAAGGCGGATTGAGCCCCATGAGCACCACCACCCTTCCCCCCGCCAAGCGGCAAGGCAAGCGCGAGCTTTCCGCCCTTCTCGCGCTGGCACTCGCCGCGATCCTGCTGGTCGGCGTGAACATGCTGGCCGACCGGCTGCTATCCCGCGCCCGCATCGACCTGACGCAGAACCGCCTCTACACGCTGTCCGACGGCACCCGTCAGGTGCTGCAGGGCCTGGCCGATCCGGTGACCTTCCGCGTCTTCTATTCCCGGCGCCTCGGCGCCGCCATTCCGCTCTATGGCGCCTATGCCGAGCGGGTGCGGGCGATGCTGGAGGAATATGCCGCCGTCTCCGACGGCAAGATCCGCCTGGAATTCTACGATCCGGAGCCGTTCAGCGAGACCGAGGACCGCGCCATGGCGCTCGGCATCCAGGGCGTGCCGGTGGATCAGTCCGGCGAGCAGGTCTATTTCGGCCTGGCTGGCGTGAACCTGCTGGATGACGAGCGGACCATTCCCTTCTTCCAGCCGGATCGCGAACGCTTCCTGGAATACGACCTGACGCGGATGGTGTGGGAGCTGTCCAACCCGACCCGCCCGGTGCTGGGCGTCATTTCCTCCCTGCCGCTGAATGGCGATCCGCGGGCGATGATGATGCGCCAGCCCGGCGTCGGGCAGCCCTATGTGGTGATGAACCAGATCCGCAATTTCTACACGGTGCGGGACGTGGCGATCGACGCGCAGGTGATCGAGCCGGATGTGCAGGTGCTGCTGGTGGCGCATGCCCAGAACCTGTCGGATGCCACGCTCTATGCCATCGACCAGTTCGTGATGCGCGGCGGCCGGCTGATCGCCCTGACCGACCCGCACAGCGAAAGCCAGGCTTCCCGCCCCTCCCCGGGGCAGCCGCCGGCGCGGGATACCTCCTCCTCCCTGTCGCGGCTGCTGAATGCCTGGGGTGTCGAGGCGCCTTCGGACCAGGTGGTGCTGGACCTCCGCGGCGCCTGGCGCGTACGGGCCGATCCGCGGGACCGGGTGCAGGCGGTGGACTACGCCGCCTGGTACAACGTGCCGACCGAAGGCCTGAACCGCAGCGAGGTCGCGACCGCCGAACTGCAACAGGTGACCGTAGCCTCCGCCGGCGAGGTGCGGCGGCGCGAAGGGGCGACGGTGGAGTTCACCCCGCTCATCACCAGCAGCCCGCGTTCCATGCTGGTCGATGCGGCGGCGGTGCGGACCGATCCGAGCCCGTCCCGCCTGCTGGCCGATTTCCGCCCGGATGACACCATCCGCACCATCGTCGCGCGCGTGCGCGGCCCGTTGAACAGCGCCTTCGAGGCCGCGCCCCCGCCGCCCGAGGGTGCCGAGCGGCCGGCCGATTTCCCGGCTCATCGCCCGCGCACCGAGGGCCCGGCCAACCTGATCGTGGGCAACGACGCGGATATCCTGGAGGACCGCTTCTGGGTCCGCACCCAGGATTTCTTTGGCCAGCAGGTCGCGACGCCGATCAGCGACAATGGCGCCCTGCTGATCAACCTGGCCGACAGCATGGCGGGTGGCGAGGCGCTGGTTTCGCTGCGGTCCCGCGGTGAGTCGCTGCGCCCCTTCGCCATGGTGGATGACATCCGCCGGGATGCGGAGGCGCAGTTCCGCCAGACCGAGCGCGGCCTGACCGAACGGCTGGAAGCCACCGAACGCCGCCTGCGCGAACTGCGCCAAGGGGGGGGCCAGGGTGGCGGCGCCCAGGCGAACGCAGTCATCACGCCGGAACAACGCGCGGAAATCGACGCGGCACGCGCCGAGATCGTCCGCACGCGTGGCCAGCTTCGCCAGGTGCAGTTGGAATTGCGGCGGGATATCGAGCGGCTGGAGACCTGGCTGCGGCTGGTCAACATCGCCCTGGTGCCGGCGCTGCTGACGGTCTTCGCCATCGGTCTCGGGGTCATGCGGACGAAACGCCGCGCGGGGGCACGGGCATGAGACGCCGGACGCTTCTCATCCTCGGTGGCGCCGCGGCGGCCGCCGTGGGTGGCGCCATCCTGCTGACGCCGGACCGCGCCAGCCCGCCGCCCAGCTCCGCCAGCGACCTCGCCTTCCCGGACCTCGCGCCGCGGCTGGCGAATGCCGCGACCATCTCGGTGCAGCGCCATGACGGCACGCTGCAGGTCCGCCGCGTCGGCGACACCTGGGTGCTGCCCGCCAAGGCGGATTACCCGGTGCGGCCGGAACGGGTGCGGGAATTGCTGGTCGGGCTGACGGAGCTGCGCCTGACCGAACCGCGCACCGCCAACCCGGAGATGCTCGACCGCCTCGGCCTCGACGATCCCACGCGGCCCGCCGCTACCTCCTCCCTGCTCCGCGTGCTGGATCTGCAGGGCGGCGCGATCGCGGAGCTGGTGGTGGGGCGCCGGCGCATGCGGGTACAGGGCAATGTGCCGGAATCGGTCTATGTCCGCCGCCCGACCGAAACCCAGGCCTGGCTGGCGGAGGGCCGCCTGCCGCTGGATTCGGACCCCAATCTCTGGATCGACCGCGACCTCGCCAATATCCCGCGGGACCGCGTGCGCGGCGCCAATATCCACCGCCCGGGCGAGGCGCCGCTGATCCTGCGCCGCGGCACCGACACGGACGCGCCGCTTACCGTGCTGGAGCCCACCGAGACGCCGGAACTCGACGAAATCAGCCTGGACGAGGTGGCGCGCGGCTTCGAATTCCTGACCTTCCTCGATGTCCGCCGCGCCGCGGAAATCCCCGGCGAGCGCATCGGCGAGGGCCGCTTCGAACTCACCGACAACCTCCGCATCACCGTCGTCGCGCATAAGGATGGCGAGTCGCTGTGGGCGACCCTGTCGGCGGAGGGGGATGCCGAGGCCGAGCGGCTGAATGCGCGCTGGCAAGGCTGGGCCTACCAGCTCGGCCAGTGGAAGGAGAAAGCCTTCGTGCCGCGGTTGGCGGATCTGCGGAAGCAGGAGGCCAACGCCCCCGCCGCGCCCGAATCGACCCCAGGGGCGACCCCGGAGGCCGCGCCCGCCGCGCCGCAGTGACGACCAATCCGCGCGAATACCCGACCCGCCCCTGGGTCGGCATCGGCGTGGTGCTGCTGCGAGGTAACGACGTGCTGCTGATCCGCCGTGGCCGCGCGCCGCGGATCGGCGAATGGTCCCTGCCCGGCGGCGGCCAGCGCCTCGGCGAGACGGCCGAAACCTGCGCCCGCCGCGAATTGCTGGAAGAAGCGGGCGTCGAGGCCGGGCCGCTGCGCCTGCTCGCCGTGGTCGATGCCATCACGCCGGGCGAGGCCGGGCGCGGCCCGCGCTTCCACTACACCATCATCGATTTCGCCGGCGCCTGGCTGTCCGGCACCGCCCGGCCGGGCGGTGACGTGACGGAGGTGGCCTGGGCCGGGATGGATGCGCTGGAGCCCTTCGGCCTGTGGCCGGAAGCCCACCGCGTGATTGCCCTGGCCCGGGCGCAGGCGTAGCGCCTCAGCGCCGCCGCCGCGCCACCCCCACCACCAACAGCAGCGCGCCGAGCACCGCCGGCACCACCCAGGCCGGCGCCTCCAGCAGCGGCAGGAAGACCCAATCCCACAATTCCGGCAGGATCCGGCGCTGCACCCCGGCCTGGAGGGTGTTCAGGAATTCCGGCCAGATGCCGAAGATCACCGCCCCCAGCGGTGTCCCCGCCCCGTACCAGCCGGCCAGCGCCACGGCGCCGGCCAGCAGCAGGATGCCGAGCGTCTTCAGGCCCAGAGCCTCTCGCCCTGGAGGTTGCTGTAGAGCCCGGCGACGAACTCGCCATAGCCGTTGAACAGCCTCGTCGGCACCCGTTCGTTGCTGCCGATCAGCCGTTCCGTCGCCTGGCTCCAGCGCGGATGCGGCACCTCCGGGTTCACATTGGCCCAGAAGCCGTATTCGCTGGCCTGCAGCGTTTCCCAGAAGGAGACGGGGCGCTGGTCCGTCAGGGTGATGCGGGCGATCGACTTGCCGGATTTGAAGCCGTACTTCCACGGGAACACAACGCGGAACGGCCCGCCATTCTGCGGCGGCAGCGGCTTGCCGAACAGGCCGACCGGCATGAAGGTCAGCTCATTGCCCGCTTCCTCGATGGTGCAGCATTCGATATGCGGCCAGGGGTACCAGGATTGCCGGAGGCCGGTCATCACCTCGGGCTTCTGCGCCGTCTCGAAGCGCACGAATTTCGCGGAACCTGTCGGCTTCACGATCTCCAGCAGCTTCGACAATTCGAAGCCGGTCCAGGGCACGGTCATCCCCCAGGCCTCGACGCAGCGCAGGCGATAGACCCGCTCCTCCAGCCCGATGCGGCGGATGATGTCGTCCACGTCGAATTCGCCGGGGCTCTCGACCATGCCATCCACCGTGATGGTCCAGGGCCGGGTCGGCATCCGCAGCGCGGTGGGCCAGATGCCCTTGTCGCTGCCGAATTCGTAGAAGTTGTTGTAGGTCACGGCGTCCCGCTCCGGCGACAGGTCGCGGCCCGGCTGGTAGCGGGTGTTCCGCATGGCGGGCGGCAGATCCGGCACATCTTCCGGCAGGCGGGTCCAGGGGTCGGCGGCCGGGGTGCGGCGCCAGAACTGCGCCTCCGCCACGCCCGGGGCCAGCATCGCCCCGGCGCCGGCAGCGGCCATCAGGGCACGGCGGCCGAGCACCAGATTCTCGGGCGTGGCTTGGCTTTCGGGGATTTCCCAGCCGCGCGGTCGCTTGATCAGCATGGACATCTCCGCCTTAAGTGGGTCTACAGCTTCGATCGCGACCCTGTTTCGTCAAGGACGCGGCAGGCCGGCCGCGTGATTCGTCAAGGACGCGGCAGGATGGCCGCGGGCGGCAAATCGGCCCACGTCTCTATGCGGAAGGCGCGATAGCGCTCCGCCTCGATCCCGCCCCGGCTTCGCAGCAGCGGGCCATTCTCGCGCAGGATCGGCCGGGCTTCCGGCCAATCCGGCGCGCTGTCTCGTCTTTCGCTCTGCACCAGCAGGCCGGTTACGCCGGGGATGGGACGCGGCAGATTAAATAGTGCCCATCGCGAATTCAGCGCCACCACCGGCACGCCGGGCGGCAGGTTGAGGGCGAGCTGCGCGGCCAGGCCATACTCCTCCGCCGCCACGAAGAAGGCGCCCTGGGCCCGACGCTCCGCCTCCACCGCCGCCGCCAGTTCCGGCCAGCCGCCGAGCCGCGCGAGCGTGGGGTCCAACCGCCGCTCCAGCGGCAGCGGCGCGAAGGCCGCCTGGATGGTGACCGCCAGCGCCAGCACCGCACCGAGGCTCACCGCCGGGCGCCGCCAGGACAGCAGGCGCGGCGGGATGCAGGCGGCGGCGGCGATGCAGGCGGCGGGGTAGAGCATGGCGGGCCAGTTGCCCTGCACCCGGCTGCCGGTGGCCTGCCAGGTGAACAGCGCCACCCCCGGCAGCACCAGCGCCGCCAGCAGCCCCGCCGCGGCATCGCCCCGCCACCAGGCGCGCGTGGCCACCGCCACCCCAGCCACGCAGAGAATAAAGACCAGCGGCGTCGCCAGCCCGAACTGCCCGCCGAGCAATTCGCCGAGGTAGCGGAAGGTGAAGCCGGCCTCGTTGGTACCCGCGCGGCCGCCCTGCTTGGCGAAGGAGGCCCATTCGTTGGCCGCATTCCACAGGACCACCGGCAGAAAAACCAGCATGGCCAGCGCGCCGCCGGCGTAGAGCCGCCAGTCCCGCCACCAGCGCCACGCATCCCGGCTGGCCAGCAGCCACAGCACCACCCCGGCACCCAGCAGCACGGCGGTGTATTTCGAGAACAGCGCGAGGCCCGCCAGCACCCCGAAGGCCAGCCACCAGCGCCCGTCCTGGCTGGCATGCAGCCGCGCCAGCGCCCACAGCGCCGCCGTCCAGAACACCAGCAGCGGCAGGTCGGGCGTCATCAACAACCCGCCGACGCCGACCAGCAGGGTCGCGTTGAACAGCGTCGCCGCCCAGACCCCGGGCCGCCGCTCCGGGAACAGCGCATCCGCCGCCCGCGCCAGCAGCACGGACGCAACCGCGATGGAGAGTGGGCCGATCAGCCGGATGCCGAAGGTATTCTCCCCGGCCAGCAGCGTGCCGGCGCGGATGAACCAGGCGATCATCGGCGGGTGGTCCAGGTAGCCAGGCTGGAGGCTGCGCGACCAGACCCAGTAATACGCCTCGTCCGGTGCCAGAGGCACCAGCGCGGCCACGCCCAGCCGCAGCGCCGTGACCGCCAGCAGAAGCCAGATCGCGCTCATCGCGCCCGCCGCACCAGGCCAGAGGACGTTCATCGCGCCCGCCAAACCAGGGTCGAGGATACGGCGTAGTTCCAAACCACCGTGATCAACGCGCCCGCCGCACCGGCCATGCCCCAGGCCAGCACGCCATCCCGCACCAGCAGCCCGGCGATGCCGACATTGGCCGCCGCGCCGATGCCGCAGACCAGGTAGAACAGCGCCAGCCCTCGCCACAGCGCCGGCCCGCGCAGCCTGGCGTCGCGATAGGTGATGCGGTTGTTCAGCACGAAATTCGCCGTCATGGCGACCAGGGTGGCGCCCCATTGCGCGGCGCTGAAGCCCATCGGCCCCAGCAGCAGCGCCAGCGCCGCCATGTGCACGACCAGCCCCACCGCGCCGACCGCGGCGAAGGCCAGGAAGCGCATCGGCACGGCGCCGCCCGTCGCCTTGTCCAGCAGCAGGCCGGCGAATTCCAGCAGCACCGTGGCATCCAGCTTGCTTTCCCCGGCGAGGCGCGAGCGGAAGCTGTAGGGCAGTTCCGCCACCACCAGCTTGCGGCGGGCGGAGAGCAGGATGTCGAGCAGGATCTTGAAGCCGCGCGCCGCCAGCCGCGGCGCCACCTCCTCCACCACCTCACGCCGCAGCAGGAAGAAGCCGCTCATCGGGTCCGTCACCGGCACCGGCAGCAGCATCCGCGCGAGGCGGGCGCCACCATCCGAAAGCGCGCCACGCGCGGCCGAGAAGCCGCCCATCGCGGCGCCGCCGGCGACATGGCGGCTGCCGATGGCGATATCGGCGCCCGCTTCCACCGCCGCCAGCATGGCCGGCAGGATGGTCTCGTCATGCTGCAGGTCGCCATCCATCACCGCGACAAAGGGGGCGGAGACGGAGAGCATGCCCTCGATGCAGGCAGAGGCCAGCCCGCGCCGGCCGATCCGGCGGATGCAGCGCACGCGCGGATCCCGCGCCGCGATGGCACGGGCGGTGGCGGCGGTACCATCCGGGCTGTCGTCATCGACAAACACCGCCTCCCAGGCCAGGCCGGCCAGCGCGGCGTCCAGCCTGGCGACCAGGGGCGCGACATTGGCGGCCTCCCGGAAGACGGGAATGATGATGGCCAGATGGGCAGGCTGGGACGTAGGCACGCGCGGCCTCTACAGCACTCTCCGGCGCCTGGGAATCGCCGGCGGGACATTCCGCGGCGGGCGGGGCGCAGCGCGTACCCCAGGCCGGCCGCTTTGTCTCGCCAACGCATTATACCGAGGGTAGCGCGACCGGCCGGCACATGTGATGAAGTGGTATCATGACGATGCCGTTGACAGTGTCGGATGTGGTGACCCGGTCGCGGCGATGGCGTCGAGGGTGGTGACCCCACCGCCCGAGGCCGCCGTGGCCGCGCGGCTTCCCTGGCGCGGGCTACTGCTGCTGCGGGTCTTCGCGGTCCTGCTGCCGCTGGGCGCGCTGGTCGCCATCGGCTTCACCACCATGGCCACCGTCGAGCAGGCAGCGCGCGGCCGGGTGGAGCGTGTGGCGGAGATGCTGCACGAACACGCGCTGCGTGCCTTCGATGCCCAGGAACTCACCATCGCCGCCATCGCCCATCGCATGCAGGACGTGGCGTGGCAGGCGGTGCAGGCGGATGCGGAGCTGTACGGCTTCCTGCGCGCGCTCGATGCCGTCAACCTCAATTCCGGTGGCGTCGCGCTGGTGGCCCCAGGCGGCCTGCTGGTGATGTCGAGCGCGCAGCCCTTCGGCGCGCCGGTGCGGGATATCGCCAACAGGGACTATGTGGCGGCGCAGCGCGAGGGCAGCCCGATTCCCGAGACGGTCTTCATCGGCCAGGTTGTCCGCGCCGTCACAACCGGCGTGCCCGTGTTTCCCGTGGTGCGCGCGCGGGCCCGCGCCGATGGGCTGAGCGATGGCGGCACCATCCTGGCCGCGCTGTGGCCCGGCAATTTTCAGTCCTTCTACCGCAGCATCCTGGAATCGCCGGCGGACCAGGTCACGCTGTTCCGCCTGGATGGCGCGATCCTGGCCGCGGTGCCGGAGCCGGCGGAGCCGGTGGGCGCCGCCCTGCCGCGCAGCGCCGGGTCCATGCTGCGGGCGTTGCGCCAAGGGCCGCTGGAGGTGCTGCAGGGCCCCTCCCCCTTCGATGGCATGCCGCGGATGACGGCAATCCGCAAACTGGCACGGCATGATGTCGGCATCGCCTATGGCCTGTCGCGGCAGGTGCTGGTGCGGGACTGGCGGCGCCGGATGGCGGGCCCGCTGGCCGGGGCCTTGCTGTCCATGGTGGTGCTGCTGGCCGCGATCTGGCAGGCGGAGCGCAGCCTGCGGATCCGCAGCCTGGCCGAATCACGCGCCCGTACCGCGGAACGCCAGGCGACCCTCGGCCTGCTCGCAGGCGGGCTGGCGCATGATTTCGGCAACATCACCCAATCCGTGAGCGCCGCCGCCCGGCTTCTGCAACGCCATGCCGGGGATGCCACCCGGGTGCGGCAGGTGGCGGAGCTGCTGGAAAGCCACGCCACGCGCGCCACGGCCCTGTCCCGCCGCCTGCTGGATACGACGCGGCGCAGCGACCCCGCCGCGCTGCGATCCGCGGAGGCCGTGGACATCACCGCCTCGCTGCGCGGATTGTCGGAGTTGCTGGATACGACACTGGGCGTCGGCATCCGCGTGCGGTGCGACGTGCCGCCAGGGCTGGTCAGCGCGCCCGGGCTGGACCAGGCGGAACTGGAAACCGCGTTGATCAACCTCGCGGCCAATGCGCGTGATGCCATGCCGCTGGGTGGCGAGGTCTGGATCACGGCGCAACGACTTCAGGTTCCGCCCCGCCCCGCCGGGGCGCCGTCGCTGACACCGGGCAGCTACCTCCGTATCACGGTGCGCGATTCCGGCCAGGGCATGTCGCCCGAGGCACTCGCCCGGCTCGGCGAGCCCTTCTTCACCACCAAGCCGCCCGGCCGGGGCACGGGGTTGGGGCTGGCCATGGTGGCGGCCTTCCTGCGCCGCGCCAATGGGGCGCTGCTGGCGGACAGCCAGCCCGGCCGGGGCACCGCAGTGCATATGCTGGTGCCAGCGGGCTGAACCGGCGCCAGCCGCACAATCCCTTACACACGTTTACGTTGTCTTCACTATCCTGTGCGGGCTGATTTGCCTTCCAATGAAGCTATACTTAATGTCTGATGCTACCTTGAGTTGCTATCGGTAAATCGTTGCCACCTTATAGGGAAGCGAAATCCGCTTTGCCCCCCGCTGCATTACCCGCCAACGAAACTGAGCGCCTTTGCGCGCTGCGGGCCACCGGCCTGCTCGATACGCTGCCGGAGCCGCGCTTCGACGCCTTCGCCCGCCTGGCCGCGCATCTCGTCGGCGCGCCCATCGGGCTCGTCAGCCTGGTGGATGCCGATCGGCAGTGGTTCAAGGCGGCCGCTGGGCTGGACCTGCACGAAACCCCCCGCAGCACCTCCTTCTGCGCCCACGCCATCCTCGTTCCGGATGAGGTGATGGTGGTGGCGGATGCCCGGCTGGACCCGCGCTTCGCCGACAATCCGCTGGTCACCGGCCCGCCGGGAATCCGCTTCTATGCCGGTGCGCCGATCATCAACCAGCATGGCCATGCGCTCGGCACGCTGTGCGTGGTGGATCATGAGCCGCGACAGATGCCGCCGGCCGCCTATCGCGCCCTGGCGGATATCGCGCAGGGCGTGGCTGCCGCCATTGAGCTGCGGAGCAGCCTCGATTCCGCCCGGTCTGCGGCGCTGCGCGACCCGCTGACCGGCCTCGGCAACCGCCCGCTGTTCGAACAGCGCCTGGCGGCGGCGATCACGCTCGCCCGGGGGCCGGTGCAGCATGGCTTCGCCGTGTTCTGCCTGGACCTCGACCGCTTCAAGGCGGTGAACGACCTGCTCGGCCATGCCGGCGGCGACGCCCTGCTGCGGGAGGCGGCGCGGCGCCTGGTGGCCTGCGTGCGCGGGGACGATACGGTGGCACGCCTCGGCGGCGACGAATTCGCCGTGATCCTGTCGGGCCCGGTGACCCATGCGGAGGCCGATGCCCTGGCGGTGCGGCTGATCGAGGCGCTGAGCGCGCCCTTCGAGTATCAGGGCCAGCCGGTGCCGATCCGCACCTCCGTCGGCTATGCGCTGGCGCCCGCCGACGGGCTGGATGCGGATGCGCTGCTGCGGCGCGCGGATAATGCGCTCTACGCCGCCAAGAACCAGGGCCGCGGCCGGCAGATGCGCTTCGACCCTGCGATGGAGGGCCAGCTCGCCGGCCGGCAATCGCTGGAGCGGGACCTGCGCGCGGCGCTGGCGCAGGGTGCCTTCCGCTTCGAATGGCAGCCGGTGGCCGATACCGTGACCGGCGAGGTCATGAGCTGCGAGGCGCTGCTGCGCTGGGACCGGCCCGGCTTCGGCCCTGTCTCACCTTCCGTCTTCGTGCCGATCGCGGAGGCCTGCGGCCTGGGCGGCATGCTGGATGAATGGGTGCTGCGCGAAGGCTGCCGCCAGGCCGCCGCCTGGCCCCATCCGCTGAAGGTGGCGCTGAACGTCTCCGCCTCCCGCTTCCATCTCGGCGGACTGGCGGGGCTGGTGGCCAGCATGCTGCGCGATTCCGGCCTGGCGCCGGACCGGCTGGAGCTGGAAGTCACCGAGGGCACGCTGATCAAGGACGAGGCCGCGGCGGCGGTGACGATCGAGGAGCTGCACGTGCTCGGCGTGCGGGTGGCGCTGGATGATTTCGGCACCGGCTATTCCTCCCTCGGCTATCTGCACGCCCTGCCGCTGGACAAGGTGAAGCTGGACCGGTCCTTCATCCGCGACATCGATGGCAGCGAACGCGCGCGCAGCGTCATCCGCGCCGTGCTGCAGCTGTGCCGCGGCCTTGGGATCAAGGCTTGCGCGGAGGGGGTGGAGACGCAGTCGCAGCTCGATTTCCTCCGCATCGAGGGCTGCGACCTGGTGCAGGGCTACCTGATCGGCCGGCCCAGCCCGAACCCGCCGCTGCCGCAGGTCTCGCCGCGGTCCGCCCCCGCCTGGACCCTGGTGCCGCGGCCCACCATCGCGGACCCGGCCAGCAGCGCCGCCACGACCGTGCGCCCCGGCCTGGACGCACCGCCGCCGCGCGCCACCCCGCGGCGACGCTGGGGGCTGGGCATCCGGCGGCGCTGGGCGAGCTATGCGGTTCTGGCGATGATCCCCATGCTGGTCTTTTCCGCATGGCTGTTCGAGACCGAGACGCAGGACCGCATCCTGGCCGCCGAAACCGAGGCCGCGACCGCCACGGCCCGCGCTGCGCGGGAGGTGGAGGCGCTGGTCGGCCAGGCCCGCACCCTGCTGACCGCCCTGGCCCGCGTGCCGGAGGTTTCCGGCACCTTCGAGGCCCGGGCATCGGGACCGATCGATGCCAGCGTCTGCCGCGCGGTCCTGCACCCGATTGCCGCCACCGCGCCCTGGCAACGCTCGATCAGCGTGATCCGGACCGACGGCACGGTGCTTTGCGAAAGTGGCGACCAGCCGCAGACCAGCCTGGCGGATGTTCCCCAGTTCGTGCGGGTGATGCAGACCGGGACGGAAGTGCTGTCCGATCTCGTCGAGCCGCTCTGGGGCGAGACCCCCATGCTGCATCTGCTGGTGCCGATCCTGCGGCCGGACGGGCAGGTTGCGGCCGTGCTGGGCGCGGCATTGGATCCGGACTGGCTGCACGGACTGGTGACCGCCGCGGCGCCGCCCAACTTCCGCATCAGCGTCATCGACGGCACCGGCCATCTGGTGGCGCTGAACGTGCCCGGCGCCGAACCGGAACAGGTTGCGCGCTGGCGTCCCGGCCTTGATGTCAGCGCCCATCCGGTGGTGCGAGCCGCCCTGTCCAGCCCTGGCCCCGGGCTGCTGCGGGCGGCGATGCTGGAGGGAGCGACGGGCATCTTCGCCCATGCACCGGTGGGCGGCAGCAATCTGCGGGTGATCCTGGGCGTGGACGAGGAGGCGCTGCTCGCCCCGGTGCACCAGCGCCGCATGCTGTCCTACCTGCTGCTCGGCCTTGGCGGCCTGGTGCTGCTCGGGCTGGTGCTGGCGCTCGGCGAGGTGATGGTATTGCGGCCGATCCGCCGGCTCGGTCGTACCGTGGACCGGCTGGCGGATGGTGATCTCTCCGCCCGGGTGGGGCTGGATCGGCGGGTGGCAACGCCAGAACTGGCGGCGCTGGCGCAGCGGCTGGACCACATGGCCGCGCGCCTGGCCGCCGCGCTGGAGACGGCGCGGGCGGCCAGCGCAGTGAAGTCCCGCTTCCTGTCCGCGGCCAGCCATGAGCTGCGAACGCCGCTGAACGGCATTCTCGGCTGGGCGCAGCTGCTGCTGCGCGACCGCAGCCTGGGGCCGGATCATCGCGAGCAGGTCCGCACGATCGTCGATGCGGGGGAGCATCTGGCCGGCGTCGTCGGCCGCCTGCTGGAGATCAGCACCATCGAGGCGGGGCGTGCCGAGGCGCCGCGGTTGGAGGCATCCGACGCGGCGGCCCTCGCGCGGTCCTGCATCGACCTGCTGCGGCCGGGCGCCGACCAGAAGGGCCTGGCGCTGCGGATCGAGGTGGCGGCCGATGTGCCACGCAGCCTGCTGCTGGACCGCGCGCGGGTGCGGCAGGTGCTGCTGAACCTGCTGGGCAATGCGGTGAAGTTCACCGACCAGGGCGGCGTCACGCTGCGCCTGTCGAAGCCGCTGGAAGGCCGGCTGCGCTTCGAAGTGACGGATACCGGCCCGGGCGTCTCGCCGATGTTGAACGGGCGGCTGTTCCAGGATTTCGTTCGCTACGACCCGCTCGGCACCGGCGCCGCGGGCTCCGGGCTCGGCCTGGCCGTCTCGGCCCGTTTCGCGGCGCTGCTCGGTGGGCAGATCGAGTATGAGGCCGGGCCTGGCGGCCGCGGCAGCGTGTTCTGGTTCGAGCTTCCGGCCGTCGCGGTGAGCGAACCCGCCGCCGCGGAGGCACCGGCTCCCATCCCGGTTCCCCCTTCGGGTCCCATCCCGGCGCCAGATCCCGGCATGGTGCCGCTGGTTCGGCCGCGGCGCGGCACGGTGCCCAACGCCGCCGCGCCCGAGCCGGCCAAGGGCGCGGCGCCGGCGCCCCGGGCGGATGGCCGGCGGCTGCGGATCCTGGCCGCGGATGATGTGGCGGCAAACCGCCTGCTGCTGCGCGCGACGCTGGAAGCGGTGGGCCACAGCGTGGAGCTGGTGGCCGATGGCGCCGCGGCAGTGGAGGCGGTGGCGCGGGAGGCGGCGGGCTTCGACGCGGTGCTGATGGATGTGCAGATGCCCGGCATGGACGGGCTGGAAGCCACCCGCCGGATCCGCGCCCTGCCCGGCCCGATGGGCCGGGTACCGATCCTCGCCGTCACGGCCGGCGCCTTCCGGGAGGATATCGCCGCCTGCCACGAGGCCGGCATGGATGGGCATGTGGAAAAGCCGATCCGCGTCGCGACGCTGGAGAAGGCGCTGGTGCAGATCCTCGACGCCGGACTGGCCGGCGGCGGGGCCGATGGCCTTCGCCAGTCGGAGGTCGTGCTGGAACGTCGCGCCTCCGCCTGACAGCGCGGCCGGCGGCTACAGCAGCCCGCGTGCGATGCCGCCATCCACATTCACCGTCTGGCCGGTGACATAGGCGGCGCGCGGGCTGAGCAGCCACACCACCATCACCGCCACCTCCTCCGCCGTCGCGAATCGGCCGAGCGGGATTTCGTGGCTGAATTCCGCGATCACCTCCGCCACCGCGACGCCGCGTTCGGCCGCCAGCTTCACCGCCCGGTCCTGCCAGAGCCGGGTCAGGGTGCGGCCGGGGGCGACGCAGTTCACGCGGATACCCTCCGCCGCATATTCGCCGGCCAGCGTCTTGGTCAGCCCCAGCAGCCCCGCCTTGTGGACATTGGAGACGATCTGGTTCGGATAGGGCATGCGCGACGCCGCCGCGCCGAGCAGCACGATGGCGGGCGCGGTGCCCTGGCGCAGCAGCGGCAGCGCCGCCCGCACGGCCCGCACGGCGGACAGCACGTTGAACTGGTAGTTGCCGAGCCAGTCCGAATCGGTCAGCGCCTCGAAGGGCGACCGGATGGAGCCGCCCACCGCATCGACCAGCGCATCCAGCCCGCCGAGCCGCGCCGCGGCCTCCGCCAGCAGCCGGTCTGCCGCGCCTTCCTGCGTGATGTCGGCCACCGCCGTGGCGGGGGTGCGGCCAGCCTCGGCGCCGATGCGCGCCGCCGCCGCCGCGATGCCGGCGGCATCGCGGGAGGCGATCATCACCTCCGCCCCCTCCGCCACGAGCAGCCTGGCCGCGGCGAAGCCGATGCCGGTGGAGGCGCCGATCACCAGCACCCGACGCCCCTGATATCCCAGATCCACGTGCATCCTCCCTGACCACCGGCTTAGCCGCGCTCATGCGTCTGCCGTTGACTGTCAGCAGTAGGGTGTCTAGGTGAAATGGAGAAGACCAAGAGCCGCTCGGCCGAAGCGCCGACGTCCAGGGAGAGACCGCCATGACAAAGCTGACCCATGCCGTTTCGCGCCGTCAGGCGCTGCTGCTGGCCGCCGGCGCCGGGGCCGCCCTCGCGGCGCCGGGCATCGCCCGCGCGCAGACCTTCCCGGATCGCCCGGTTACGCTGCTGGTTCCCTTCGCCACGGGCGGCTACAATGACCGCCTGGCGCGCGCCATGGCGCCGTTCCTGCAGAAGCAGCTTGGCCAGCCGGTGACGGTGATGAACCGGCCGGGCGGTGGGACGGTGCTGGGCAACACCTTCTACATGCAGCAGCCGGATGACGGCTACATGATGATGGTGCACTCCGCCGGCCCCTATATCCCGCTGTCGATCATCACCCGGAATGCCCGCTACAAGGCGGAAGACTTCCACATGATCAACCTGCCCTCGCGCGACCTGACGCTGGCGGCCGCCGCGACCAGCAAGGGCATCAATTCGATCGACGAGGTGGTGACGCGGCTGAAGGCCGATCCGCGCAGCCTGTCCATCGGCGTGCAGCCGGCCTCGGCCGACCTGATCAACATGGCGCTGTTCCTGCAGGCGCATGGCATCGACCGCTCGCGCGTCCGTGTCGTCACCTATGACGGCGGCGGCCCGGCGCGTACCGCGACGGCGGGCGGGCATGTCGATGTCGGCTTCGTTGGCGGCGAGGGTTTCCTGCCGATCAAGGACCGCATCAAGCCGCTGCTGCTGTTCAGCGACGAGCGCTCCACCGACTTCCCGGACGCCACGCTGCTGACGGACCACGCCCGCACCGCCGGGTTCCAGCCGCAATCCGTCGACGGTTCACAGCGCGGCTTCGTCGTTCTGAAGCGCTTCGTGGACGCGCAGCCGGAGCGCTACCGCATCCTGGAGCAGGCGGTGGAGCGTGCGACGAAGGATCCGGAATGCGTCAGCACGCTGGCCAACCAGCAGCTGGCGACCACCTGGTACGGGCCGGAGGCGTCGAACCGTGCCTACCTGTCCTCCGCCGCGGTGATGGCGCAGTACGCCGACCTGCTGCGGCAGGCCTGATCCAACTCCTGACGGGCGCCGCACCATGCCGGATACCGTAATGCGGCGCCGCATATCCTGGGCGCCGCTGCTGCTCGTTACCCTGCTGGCCGGGGTGGCGGCGGCCTATCTGATCGAGGCGCGCGGCGTCTCGCTCAGCCCGCAGAACCTGCTGCTGCTGCAACCGACCGCCTGGCTCGTGCTGCTGCTGTGGGCGGTGCTGGCCATCGGCTACTTGCGCACGCCGGTGCAGATCCAGGAAGGTCCGGCCGAGAGCTGGGCGGATGTCGGCCGCGTCGTTGCCATGGTCGCGGCCTTCGGCGGCTTCATCCTGGCGCTGGAGCCCCTGGGCTATGACATCGCCATGTGGGGCTTCACGCTGATCGCGCTGATCATCGGCGGCGAGCGCAACCTTGTCGCGCTGGCGGTCTTCCCTCCGGTCTTCAGCGTGGCGATGGTGACCGGCTTCCGCCTGCTCGTGCCCTACCCCTTCCCGACCAGCCTCCTCTAGGGCCGCCCCGATGATCGACTTTACGGCCCTCGGCTCCGCGACGGCCATGCTGCTCGGCTCACCGGCGGCCTGGATCTGGGTGGTGCCCGGCCTGCTGATCGGCCTGGTCTTCGGCGCTCTGCCGGGCATTTCCGTCTCGATGGCGATGGCGCTGGTGCTGCCGGCCTCGCTCTACATGGATTTCCTGCCGGCGATCATCTTCCTGACCTCGGTCTATACGGGGGCCGGCTTCGGCGGATCCATTCCGGCCGTGCTGATCAATATCCCCGGCACCTCCTCCGCCGTCGCCACCACCTTCGATGGCTATCCGATGGCGCGGAAGGGCCAGCACAGCGAGGCGCTGGGCGCCGCGCTGTTCGCCTCCTGCATCGGCGTGCTGATCTCCTACATCGTGCTTTTCGTGCTGGTGCAGCCGCTGGCCGAGATCGTGCTGCGCATCGGGCCGTACGAAATGGCCGCGATCGGTATCTGGGGCCTGGTGCTGCTGGGCTCGATCGGCGGTTCCAGCGTCGCCAAGGGTCTTTTCGCGGCCGCGATCGGCGTGCTGTGCGGCACGGTGGGGATGAACACGGCCGGGTACATGCGGGGCGACATGGACATCCCGTGGCTGCTGGACGGTGTGCCGACCATTCCCGCGATGGTCGGGCTGCTGGCGGCGAGCCAGTTGTTCGGTCTGGTGAATGCGAAATTCATCGTGGAGGCGGAGGAGCACCGGACCATCAGCCTGCGCCGCATCCTGGATGGGGGCGTGATGGTGCTGCGCCATCCGGTCACGCTGCTGCGCGGCACGGCCATCGGCATCTTCGTGGGCGCGGTGCCCGGCATTGGCTCCTCCATCGCCAACCTGATTTCCTATGGCGAGACGCGCCGGGCATCGAAGGATCCGGCGAGCTTCGGCAAGGGCAACCCGGAAGGCGTGATCGCAGCGGAATCCGCCAACAGCAGTTCCGAAGGCGGATCGATGGCGACCATGCTGGCGCTGGGCATTCCCGGCGGCGGCGCCACCGCGATCCTGCTGGCGGCCTTCGCGATGCACAACGTGATCGGCGGCCCGCGTTTCATGGAGCAGAACCGCGACATCGTCTATGCGATCATCCTGTCCAACTTCGCACAGGCCTTTGTCCTGCTTGTGGTAGGCGGCGCCTTCGTTTTTGTCGCCAGCACCATCGTCCGGCTGCCGCTGCGCTACCTGATCCCGTCGGTTCTGGTGATGTCCACCATGGGCGCCTTCGCCATCGAGGGCTCCATTGCCGGACCCTTGACCCTGTTGATCTTCGCGGTGCTGGGCTGGCTGATGTCCCGCTACGGCTTCCCGGTGGCCGCCATCGTGGTCGGGCTGCTGCTCGGCAAGCTGATCGAGACGGAAATGCTGCGGGCCTGGCAGCTGGCCGGCGGCGATGCGATGCGCATATTCGACTATCCGGTCGCAGTCGGCATCATTGTGCTGATGCTCGTCTCGCTCGGGCTGTCGGTGCGTCGCGACATGCGCCGCCGCGCGGCACTGAAGCTGGATACGGCCGCCGCGGTGGATTGAACCCGTGCGGCGGACGTGCTGACTGGCCTCCGCCGCCGAACGGGAGACACCGCGATGACCCACCCCCTGCTGCCGCAACTCCGTGCCGCGCGCGTCATCCCCGTCGTCCGCACCTCGGATGCCAGGCTGGCGGCGCTGGCCGTGGAATGGCTGCGCGGGGCGGGCCTGACCATCTTCGAAATCACGCTGACAGTGCCGGATGCCACCGGGCTGATCCGCGCCCTGTCCGCCGACCCGGCACTGACCATCGGCGCCGGCACCGTGCCGGACCAGGCGGCGGCGGAAGCCTGTCTGGCGGCCGGCGCGCGCTTCCTGGTCTCGCCCTGGGTGGACCCGGCCGTGGCGCAGGCGGCGCGCGCGGCCGGCGCGGTCTCCATGCTTGGCGCCATGACACCGACCGAGGTGCGCGCCGCTCTGGCGGCTGGGGCCGATGTGGTGAAGCTTTTCCCGGCGAGTTCCGCCGGCGGCCCGGCGCATGTGAAGGCGCTGCGCGCAGTGTTCCCCACTGTCGCTTTCTGCCCGACCGGCGGCGTCGATGCGCGCAACGCGCCGGACTATTTGGCGGCCGGCGCCGCCTTCGTCGGCATCGGCGGGCGGCTGGTGGATGAGGGCCTGCTGCGGAACGGCGACCGGGCCGGGATCGAGGCCGCGGCGCGCGACGTGCTCGGCCTGAAGCAGGCCTGATCGTCCCGGGCCTCATTGCCTCGACGAAACACTTGCCGCAGGTTCGGTTGCAGATCCCCGCCCAGCTCCCGGAGCATTCCCGCCCATGCCTGACATTCTCTGCCTCGGAGAGCCGATGCTGGAATACAACCAGCAGCCCGTCGGCGCAGATGGCCGCAGCCTGTATCTGGAAGGCCATGGCGGCGATGTCTCCAACGCCGCCATCGCGGCCGCACGCAGCGGCGCCGATGCCGGGATGATCGCCCATATGGGTCGCGACCGGCCGGGTGAGAGCTTCGCGCAGCTGTGGGCGATGGAAGGCGTGGACACGGCCAGCGTGCGGGTGGACCCGGATGCGCCGACCGGCATCTATTTCGTCAGCCACGGGCCACAGGGCCACGACTTCACCTTCTACCGGAAGGGCAGCGCCGCCAGCCGCATGCGGGTGGCCGATGTGCCGGAGGAAGCGATCCAGGCCGCGCGCATCCTGCACCTGTCCGGCATCAGCCTCGGTATCTCGGAGACCGCCTGCGACGCCGCCTTCCACGCCATCCAGGTGGCGCGCAAGGCGGGCGTCACCGTATCCTTCGATACCAATCTGCGCCTGCGCCTGTGGCCGATACGCCGCGCCTCCGCCTGCATCCATACCGCCGTCGGCATGTCCGACCTGGTGTTTCCCTCGCTGGATGATGCAAAGCTGCTGACCGGCCTGACGGAGCCGGAGGCGATCGTCGATTTCTACCTGAAGCTCTGCCCGCTGGTGCTGCTGAAGCTGGGGGCGGCGGGCCTGATGGTGGCCAGCCGCGAGGCGCGTGCCCATGTACCCGGCTTCCCGGTGCAGGCGGTGGATGCGACCGGGGCGGGCGATGCGCTGGCCGGAGCCTTCCTGGCGCGCGCCGTGGCGGGCGACGACACCTGGCAGGCCGCCCGCTACGCCAATGCCGCCGCGGCGCTATCCACCACCGGCTACGGCGCCGTGGCGCCAATTCCAGCGGCGGCGGAGGTGCATGCGTTCCTGGAAATGCACCGGAACTGAGTCAGCCGCCGCCCTGCGGCAGCGGCATGGCGTGGGTCGCGGCTTTCTCGCCAACGGCGCGGAGAAAGCCGCAGCTCTCATAGAACCCGAAGGCGGCGACCGGCGCGCGCACCCTGAGCCGCGGATAGCCACAGCTCGCCGCCTGGACAGCGACCGCCTGCACCAGCGCACGGCCCACTCCGGCCCGGCGCGCGGCGCGCAGCACATAAAGCCGGCGCAGCCGCCCCACCCGGTCATGCGCCAGATAGGGGTCGCGTGTCAGCCCGCAGATTCCGACCAGTGCGGTACCCACATGGGCCGCAAGCAGCGCATCACCCAGGCCCTCGAAGCGCAGCGTGCCGGCCTGCCAATCCTCGCGCAGCACCTCAAGCATCCGCTGGCCGTCGCCCAGGGCGTCGGCTGCGAGATCCTCAAAGCCCTCCGGCAGGGTGGCGATCCGCATGACGCGGATCGCGGCCGGGGAGGCTCCGCCATCGTGGCGCAGGGGACGGTGCAAAGTCTGGAATGCCTCGGCCGGTGAGATTCGCCACTTAGGCGTGCAGGCCGTCCGGCACCAGCCCCGCGCCGTTCAACCGGTCCGGCGGTTGTCACCCGGGCGCAGCCGCAGGCCAGGGCGCAGGCTGGTGAAGGAGAGTGTGGCGGGGTCCGCCACCACCGGGCCGGGGGCGGCGACCACCAGCACAACCTCCGCGATTGGCTGGAAATCCGCGCGGAAATGCACGCTGGACTTCAGCGCGAGGATGCGCTGCGCCGATGGCTCGATGCCGAGATGGCGGAACAGCGCCTGGTCATAGGCCTGCATCTTGCGCGAGGTCACGATCACGCGAACGCCCGGTGCCGGGCTGACCAGCGCGGTCGGGCCGAGGTCCGCCGCATTGCCGCCGGCCATCGGGCCGGTGCAGGTGAAGCGCCCATCGGTCAGCTTCAGCACCCGCGCGGTGACGGCCAGCGGCGCGCCATCCGACTTGCCACCGAGGTCGAGCGAAACCTCCGCACCTTCGCCTGCCGCATGGAAAGCGGCCGCGCTCTCGGCATCGTTGATCAACGCCAGAACGGCGCCTTCGGCCTTCTGGCGGATGAGCTCGGCCAGCAGGCCGGTGGTATCGCCATGGCCGCCGCCGCCGGGGTTGTCCTGCGTGTCGGCCAGTACCACCGGGCGGTTTGCCCGCGTCGCGATCTCGATGGCCTTGGCGACGCCGGCCGCGGCTTCGTGGATATCCGGTGCGAAGGCGGATTCGCGCGCGGCGAGGTCGGCCAGCAGCGCGTCGGCCGCCGCATCGGCGCTGGCCTGGTCTTCGGCGAAGGCTGCGAAGGCCGCGCCGCAATCGGCGAAATCGGCATAGGGGAAGCCGAAGCACAGGCCGAGCTCGGCAACGCCATGGCGCGTGGCGATCTCGGCGCGGGCTTCCATGGCATCCGCCATCGGCGGCACCAGGGTGCATTGGCCGGTGATCGGGATCAGGTAGTCCAACTGGCGGAAGGCCTTGGCGAAGGGCCGGCCGAGCGCGATGCGGGCGAACAGCAACTGCATGGCGCGCGCGCCGGCCTCCTTCATGTCCACATGCGGATAGGTGCGGAACGGCGCCAGCGCGTCCGCATGCTGCACCATCGCGGCCGTCAGGTTGCAGTGCGGGTCGAGGCTGGCGGTGATCGGCACATCCGGGCCGAGGATGGCCCGCGCGCGGCGCAGCAATTCACCCTCCGCATCCGGGAAATGCTCGGCCACCATGGCGCCGTGCAGGTCGAGATACAGGCCATCCAGCGGGCCTTCATCGAGGGCGGCCTGCAGGTCGTGGAAGATCAGCGAGGCCAGCCGCTCGAAGGCCTCCGCCGTGACGGGGCCTGCGGGGTTCGCAAAACCCCAGGACAACGGGGCAATGGTGACGCCGGCTTCCTCCGCCAGGCGAATCGCGCCGGCGGCGGGCACGGCGGAAGGGCGCAACGTGTCCAGCAGCGTCGCCGGGCGCTGCACCGCGGGCCAGCCGCCGGGCGCAAGGAAATCCGCCCAGCGGGTGGGGATTTTCGCGAAGGAGTGGCTCTCGTGCAGGAAGCCGCCGATGGCGATGCGCATGGGGATCAGTTTTCTCCGTAGCCGGTCCGGCAAACCTGCCAGCCATGGCGGCGGGTGGAAAGGCGGGCCAGCATGCGCGGCCGAATCGAGAGGAGCCATCATGTCCGACGCCGCGCTGCGCCACCCCATGCCCGCGCCGGTGCCGGCCGCCCTCCGCCAGGTTCCGGTACCGGGCGGCAGCCTGGAATGCTGGGATACGCGCGGCGACGGGCCGGCAGTGGTGCTGCTGCATCCGGGTACCGGCAGCCATGCCGTCTGGGGCTACCAGCAGCCGGTGCTGGCGGCGGCGGGCTATCGCGTGATCGCCTATTCGCGGCGCGGGCATATGGGGTCGCCCACCACGCAGGATCCGGGCTGTGCGGCGGAAGACCTGGCGGCGCTGCTGGATGCGCTGCGCGTGGCGCGGGCGCATCTGCTGGGCTGCGCGGCGGGTGCCATCATCGCCTTCGACTTCGCGCTGAGTTTTCCGGACCGGGTCGGGCGGATGGTGCTGGCGTGTACGCATATGGGGCTGGAGGATGCGGACTACGCGGCGCTGAGCGCAAGCCTGCGGCCGCAAGGCTTCGCGCAGATGCCGGGCGATTTCCGTGAACTCGGCCCGAGCTACCGCGCTGCGAACCCGCAGGGTGCGGCGGCCTGGCTGGCGTTGGAGCATGCCGCGATCCCGGGCACGCGGCTGGAACAGCGCCGGCTGAACCGGCTGGACCGTGCGGCGCTCGGGCGGCTGGCGATGCCGGTGCTGCTGGTGGGCGGCGACGCGGATCTGTGGGCGCCGCCGCCGGTGTTCCGCATGTTCCAGCGGGCGCTTCCGGGCAGCGAGTTGCTGATCCTGCCGGAATGCGGGCATGCGGCGCAGTGGGAGCAGCCGGAGGCGTTCAACGCGGCGGTGCTGCGGTTCTTTGGGCGGGGGTAGCGCCTGCCCCCACCCCGACCCTCCCCCGCGAGAGCGGGGGAGGGAGAAGAATGCCGGGTGGGGGCCTCGCGCCCCTACACCTTCGCGACCCCCGCCGTCGCCAGCACCGCATCGGCCACCACCAGCAGCCCGGCCTCCGCCCATTCCGGCGTGATGCTCTCCGCCTCGTTGTGGCTGATGCCGCCATGGCAGGGGGTGAAGACCATCACCGTCGGCACGCGCCGCGCGCAATACACCGCGTCATGGCCGATGGCGGTCGGCATCTCCTGATACGGGATTTTTCGCGCGACAGCGGAATCCCTAAGCCGATCCACCAGCGCCGTCGCGAAGGGCGTGGCGGGGGAGATCCAGAAATCCTCCACCGCGATCGCGACATTGCGGCGCGCGCCGATCGCCGCCGCCTCCCCGCGCAGCACCGCGGCGAGCGCGGCCAGCTTGTGCTCGTCATCGTGCCGCGTATCCAGGCTGAACCAGACCCGGTCCGGCACCACGTTGCGGCTGTCCGGATGCACCGTCAGGCGGCCCACCGTGGCCCGCGCGCCGGCGGCCAGCGCGGCCTTCTCGATCGCCAGGATCATCTCGGCCGCGCCCATCATGGCGTCCCGCCGGCCGGCCATGACGCTGCCGCCATGCGCGTTCTCGCCGGTGACCGTCACCTCGAACCAATGCTGCGCCAGGGCATGCGTGACGATGCCGATGTCGAGGCCGAGTTTCTCCAGCTGCGGCCCCTGTTCGATATGCACCTCGAAATAGGCTTCGAGGTCCTGCAAGGCCGCCGGGTCGGCAGGCCCCGCCCAGCCGATCCGCGAAAGTTCGTCGCCGAAGACGGCGCCGCTGCTGTCGGTCTTCGCCAGCACCTCGGCTTCCGGGAAAATGCCCATGGCGGCGCCGCTGCCCATCATGGGCGGGGAGAAGCGGGCGCCTTCCTCATTGGTCCAGTTGATCAGCATGACGGGCGCCTCCGTCTCGATCCCCGCCTCATCCAAAGCGCGCAGGATTTCGAGGCCGACCAGCACGCCCAGCACGCCGTCGAACTTGCCGCCCGTCGGCTGCGTATCCAGGTGGCTGCCGATGGCGACCGGCTTGCGCGACGGGTCCCGCCCCGGCCGCGTCAGCGCCATGTTGCCGACGCGGTCGAGCAGCAGCGTGGCACCCGCCGCCTCCGCCTGGCGTTGCAGCAGGGCGCGCGCCTCGCCGTCCAGGTCGGTCAGCGTCTGCCGGTTGTTGCCGCCCTTGGCGGTGGCGCCGATGCGGGCGAACTCCATCAGGCTGTCCCACAACCGGGCGCCGGAGGGTTTGAAATTGCCGGTCATACTGTCTCCACTCCACACCATTCGGCCATGGTGATTGCAATGGTCCGGGTGATGTCGTGCATGCTGTCCATGCCGACGCTTTCATCGATGCCGTGGATATCCTGCGCGTCCGGCCCGAAGCAGGCCACGGGCGTGTCCTGGTACAGGGTGAAGAAGCGCCCGTCGGTCAGGCCGGTGGCGGGGTACTTTCTCAAATCATGCCCGGTCAGATCGGCGAAGTTCTTCATCGAGGCCTGCACGATCTCCGCCTGCATGTCGAAGACGCAGGGATCGGCCATGAAGCCCTTGAATTCCAGCTTCACCTTGGCGCCCTTCAGCGCGGGGTCGCCGCCCGCTTCCTGCACGATCCGCTCGATGTCGGCGCGCACATGGGCGGCGCTGTTGCCCATCATCACGCCGACGCGAAGCCCCAGCGTGGCGCGCGTCGGCACCGAGGAATTCCACTCGCCGCCCGTGAAGGTCCCGAGATTCACGTTCACCGGGTGGTTCACGCCGCGAAAGCTGGCATGGATCAGCTCGGCGCGATTCATGTCGCGCTCATAGGCCTCGAAGCGGGTCCAGATGGACATCGCCGCCTCCACCGCATTCACCCCCGCCTGCTTGTCCCGC
>LNFM01002136.1_pt1 | contig 42163 bp, 31 predicted proteins | sample 596031 | NCBI WGS metagenome assembly LNFM01 (sample SAMN04254537, study PRJNA301005) | activated carbon metagenome | isolation source: dual media filters at the Ann Arbor, Michigan drinking water treatment plant | place: USA: Ann Arbor
CGTGCTGGTCAACCGCAACACCCGTCTGGTCGTGCAGGGCATCACCGGCAAGACCGGCATGTTCCACGCCGAGCAATCGCTCGCCTATGGCACCTCGGTCGTCGCCGGCGTCACGCCGGGCAAGGGCGGCGAGGTCGTGCTGCCCAAGTACGGCAAGGGCGTGCCGGTGTACGACACCGTCGCCGAGGCCGTGAAGCAGCAGGGCGCGAACGCGTCGGTCATCTTCGTGCCACCGCCGCTGGCAGCGGACGCGATCCTCGAGGCGGCGGACGCCGGCATCGCGCTGGTCGTGTGCATCACCGAGGGCATCCCGGTCTCCGACATGATCGCGGTCAAGCGCGCGCTGGCGGGCCGCAGCACCCGGCTCATCGGGCCCAACTGCCCGGGCATCATCACGCCCGAGCAGTGCCGCATCGGCATCATGCCCGGCTACATCCACCGGCCGGGCAAGATCGGCGTGGTCTCGCGCTCGGGCACGCTGACGTACGAGGCGGTCCACCAGCTCACGACGCTGGGCCTGGGACAGACCACCGCGATCGGCATCGGCGGCGATCCGGTCAACGGCACCAACTTCGTCGACTGCCTCGAGCTGTTCAACGCCGACGGCGATACCGAGGGCATCGTCATGATCGGCGAGATCGGTGGCAGCGCCGAGGAGGACGGCGCGGCGTACATCAAGGCCCACGTGCGCAAGCCCGTCGTCGGCTTCATCGCGGGCACCACGGCGCCCGCGGGCAAGCGCATGGGCCATGCCGGCGCGATCATCTCGGGCGGCAAGGGCACGGCGTCGGCCAAGTTGTCGGCGCTGCGCGAGGCGGGGGTCCACATCGCGGACACGCCGTCGGATATCGGACAGACGATGCTGCGCGCCCTCGGGGGTTGATCCTTCGGCCGCCCGTCTCCGCGACGATCGCGGCTGCGCGCTTCGCCGTGCACTCGATGTGGGTGCACGGCGCTGTCGCATGCGCCTGCGCCGATTGGGCGCGATGGCCCCCGCGTCGGCCCGGACGCGCGACGTCGCCTGTGACCAGAACTACGGTTTGTCGAGCGGATGTTCTTGGCACGAACACTGCTCTCGAACTCGGATGTGGCCCCGTCCCGAGTCTTTGTCCTGCTGTGTGCCGAGGAGGATGACCTCGCGCTCGTGCAGTGGGTGCATGCCGCGCGGGAGCGCGGCCTGGCGCCCGAGATCGTGACGGGGGTCGAGCACGACGACGCTCCGCTGCTCGACGCGCTCGCGGACGTCGACTGCGGACTGTTCGTGGTCCTGCGCAGCGACCACCTCGACGCCGTCCGCATGCGCGGGATCAAGGCCGCGTTCGGGCGCCACCGTCGGCCCGAGCAGCGGCTGTTCGCGCTGCGCCTCGACACCGGCGCGCCCGCGGCGATCGAGCGCATCGCAGGCGAGCTCGCGGGCGGGTCGAGGCCGCGCTCCGAGGTCTCGATGGTCATCTCGATCGACGAGCTGTTCGGCGACGCGGGCGATGGCGCCGACCCGCGGGCGACGGCGACCGTTTCGACGTCGGCCGTGCCCAGCGTGGATCGGGCGCTGCGCCACGGCGCTCGGGCGGTCGAGCGCGAGGTGACGGCGCAGTTCGAGGTCGGCGACGAGACCATCCCGATGCTCGCCGCCGCGATCGCGGCGCCCGTCGCCGCGCCACGCCGCGCGGAACGATCGCGGCGGACCCCATGGCTCGCCGCGCTGGGGCTCGCGGGGGTGTCCGTCGGCCTCGCGGTCTTCGTCGCGACGACCGCGGCGCCCGAGCGCGCCGATGCGACCACGATCGCGGCGGAGCCCACCGCCACCGCACCCGCGGCCATCGCACCCGCGGCCATCGCCGAGGCCGCGCCGGCGGAGCCGCGTGCACCGGTCGCACCCGTCGACGAGCCACCGGTCGTCATCCGTGTCCATGCCGAGCCCGCCGACGACCCCGTGGAGACGCCGCTCGACGCACCGCGGAGCACCGCGCGACACCGCAGCGCGCGGCGATCGACGACCGACCACGCGCCGATCGCCCGAGCGCCGCTCGCCGCGGTGACGCCCCCGCGGGAGGTCGAGGTCACGCTCGCCGAGCCCGCCCCCGTCGACGCGCTGCCCAGCGAGCCGGCGCCGCTCGATGCGCCGCCGACCGCCCCGCCCGACACCGCGACACCCGAGCCCGCGCCGTCGCCGATCGCCGCCGAGTCGACGCCCCCGGCCCCGCCCGCGCCCTGACTCCGTCGGCCGACGATCCCCTGGATCGCGCGGTGTCGCCGGACTAGGGTGGCGGCCGCGTGGTCTACATCTCCAAGGTCTACACACGATCCGGCGACGACGGCGGCACGATGCTCGCGACGGGCGACCGCGTGGGCAAGGACCACCAGCGCATCCGCAGCTACGGCGACATCGACGAGCTCAACTGCGTGCTCGGCATGCTCCGCGTCGAGGTCGCGCGGGTGGTCCCGCAGCACCCCGCGTTCTGCGATCGCGTCGACGCGGAGCTCGGCCGGATCCAGCAGGAGCTGTTCAACCTCGGCGCCGAGCTTGCGACGCCGATGCCCGAGGGCGAGACGCCCAAGCTCGCGGTGCACGACCGCCATGTCGAGCGCCTCGAGCACGAGATCGACGGGCACAACGACGCGCTCGAGCCCCTGCGCAGCTTCATCCTCCCGGGCGGTGGGCCGGCGGCCGCCGTGTGTCACCTCGGGCGGACGGTCTGTCGGCGGGCCGAGCGGGAGCTGGTCGCGCTGTCTCGCGGCGAGCACGTGCGGCCCGCGGCGCTGCACTACGTCAACCGCCTCTCGGACTACCTCTTCGTGCTCGCGCGGTCGATGACCCACACCTTCGGCGAGGCCGAGGTGCTGTGGGACCCGACGTCCGTGTGAACCCGCGCCCACGGGACCATCGCTCATGAAGAAGTACCGCTACGAGTTCCCGCCGCTCGAGCCCCACTTCGTCGAGTCGCCGAGCGCCGACGCGATCATTCGCTACGTGAAGCGCACGTACCCGCACAACTTCGACGAGGTCGTCGCGACGCTCGTCGAGATCCCGCGCTGGCCCGAGTTCTGGATCGTCCTCGACGCCGACGGCCGCGCGCTGCCCCGGAGCTGAACCCGACGGAGCGTCAGCGCCAGGGCGAGGCGGTGCAACCGCAGCGCGTCAGCAGCGTGGTGATCGCCCGGCGGCACTCGTCGTCGAGCCCGAGGCTGCTCGCGTTCACGTACAGCGCGATGTGCTGGGCGATGACATCGTCGCCGAGCTCCGCGGCGAGTTCGCGGACCCACGGCCGACTCACCTCGGGGTGCGCGAACGCGAAGCGCACCGACTCGCCGAGCGCCGCCTCGATCGCCGCGGCGTCGGCGTCGGCGAGGTCCCGGCGCGCCGTGATGACCCCGAGCGGCACGGGCAGGCGCGTGTCGGCCTCCCACAGCTCGCCGAGATCCGCGACGCAGTGCAGATCGTGATCGCGGTAGGTGAAGCGGCCCTCGTGGATCACGAGGCCCGCGTCGACCCCGCCCGCGGCGACCGCCGGCATCACACGATCGAAGCGCATCGCGACCGGCTCGCAGCCCGGCGCGAACGCCTGCAGCAGGCGCCACGCCGTGGTGCGCAGGCCAGGCACCGCGACCCGGCGCCCGGCGAGCGCCGTCGTCGATCGCAGATCGTCGCGATCGCGGCGACGTACGACCAGCGGGCCGCAGCCGCGGCCGAGCGCAGCACCGGTGGCCAGCACCGCGTAGCGATCCAGCGCCTCGGGCAGCGCGCCGACGCTGAGCTTCGTGACGTCGAGGCGCGCCGAGGCCACCGCGCCGCACGCCCGCTCGTTGAGCGCCTCGATGTCCTCGATCGTGGGCGCGACCGCGGGCGCGCCGGCGATCCGGGCGTGCACGAGCGCGTCGAACATGAAGGTGTCGTTGGGACAGCTCGAGAAGCCCAGGCTCAGCGCCATGATCCTCACCACCCTGCCGCGTGCAGCCGCGCGCACGCCCGTTCGAGTTCGGCGAGCGCAGTCGGGAGATCCCAGCCGGCGCGCCCGCGGTCGCCGGTGAGATTGCTGATCGTGCGCAGGCCCACCCACGGCACGCCGAGCCGCGCGCAGCACAGCGCGATCGCGGCGCCCTCCATGGTCTCGATCATCGCCTCGGGGTGACGGGCCGCGCGCTCGGACGCCAGCGCGTCGGTGCCCGAGCACGTCGACACCGTGCCACCGCCCAGCACGGGTGCCCCGAGGATCGCGGCTGCGCCCCGGACCGCCTCCGCATCCGCGCGCAGCGGGCCGCCCGATCCGAGGCCGAGCGCCGCGAGATCCATGAACCCCTCGGGGGTCCGCACGCCCTCGTCGACGAACCGCTCGTCGCCCACGACGCAGCACTGGCCCACTGCCAGCCCCGCGGCGCGATGGACCCCGCACACGCCCGCGGAGACGACCCGCCCGACCCCGCCGCGCACCAGCGCGACCGTGACGCCGTGCGCTGCGGCGGCCTTACCCACGCCCACCGCGAGGCTGCGCTGCGGCCCGATCGCCGCGGCGATCGCCTGGCCCTCGGCCGGCGCGGCGTAGACCCAGAGCGTCTGCACCGGCCAAGGCATACGCCAAAGCGACGACGGCGGCGACCCTGCCGACACGACCCGAGGGGCTCGAGCAGCCGCGGCCCGCACGCCCGGCGCGCCACGGTTGCGCCGAGGCTCGCGCCGCGGCCAACCCCGCGCGCCCGCGGAGCCCCGAACGCGCCCACGTGCGCCGCGGCCGGCCCCATGCCATAGTCCCAGGGCTACCGTGATCGTTGCGCTGATCAAGACCCTGCGGCCGCGCCAGTGGGTCAAGAACGTGTTCGTCGCCGTTCCGCTGTTCTTTGCATTGCGGCTGTTCGATGGCGTCGCATTGGCGCGGACGGCCGTGGGTGTCGCGCTGTTCTGCCTCATCTCTGGCTGCGTCTACGTCCTCAACGACCTCGTCGATGCGCCGCAGGATCGCCTGCATCCGCAGAAGCGGAGCCGGCCGATCGCCTCGGGCGCACTGCCCGTCGGCGTCGCGCGGACCTTCCTCGTCATCGCGGTGCCGGTGTGCGCCGCGGCGGCGTTCCTGCTGTCGCCGCAGTACGCCGCGGTGCTGAGCACGTACTTCGTGCTCAACATCGCGTACACGTTCCGCCTCAAGAAGATCGCGTACCTCGACGTGCTGTCGATCGCGACCTTCTTCATTCTGCGCGTGCTCGCCGGGGCGTTCGCCACCGGGGTGACGGCCTCGCACTGGGTGCTGGCCTGCACGTTCCTGCTGGCGATGTTCCTCGGCTTCGGCAAGCGGGCCCACGAGCTCGCCGGCAGCGCCCAGGCCGATCAACAACGCGCCGCGCTGGCGAGCTACCGCCTCTCCAGCCTGCGGGTGATCATGTTCGTGCTCGCCGCACTGGTCGTCGTCGTCTACGGCCTGTACACGCAGAGCGCGAGCACGGTGGCGACCTTCGGCACCGACGCGTTGATCTGGACGGTGCCCTTCCCCCTGCTGGGGATCGCCCGCTTCACCCACCTCACCACGACGCGCCACGAGGCCGAGAGCCCCACCGAGGAGATGCTCCGCGACCCGCTGTTCCTGGCGATCTGCGTGGCGTACCTCGCGGTGACCGGCGGGATCCTCTACTGGGCCTGACGCCCCCAGCGCCGGCCCGCAGTGGGGGCCCTTCATCTAAAAATCGAGACGGCTAGCATTAATTCGCTTGCCATAAGGGTAGTCGCGGGACCATATAGCGTCCATGCCCCCGACCGAAGGACTCACCGACCGTACCAGCCTCCGCGACTTCCTCGAGATCCGTTACGAGCAGCTCGAGGAGATGAACCTGGAGGCCAAGCGGCAGCGCCTGGAGCGCACGCCGGTCGACATGGTCCGGGAGCAGCGGGTCAAGTACCTGAGCGACGAGAAGCGGATCAAGGCCGTGACCGTGTGCTTCGCCGACCTCGAGGGCCGGCTGCACATGCTCGACTACGACAAGAAGTTCCTGCTGCGCTCGGCCGACAACCTCACATTCGACGGCTCGTCGATCCGCGGGTTCTCGGCGCAGCACGAGTCGGATCTGCGCCTGTCGATCGACTGGCCCGCGTTCTGGTGGATGCCCGCCGACGTGTTCGGCCCCGGCAAGGTCCTGGTGTTCGCCGACGTGCTCGCGCAGGACGGCTCACCGTACGCCGCGGACCTCCGCTCGCGGCTCAAGCAGTTCACCTCCGAGCTGTACGCCAAGCAGCAGATGATCGCCAACGTGGCGATGGAGATCGAGGGGTTCCTGTTCCGCGGCCGCGACGCCGAGCAGCACTACCCCGAGACCAACCAGTTCGAGTTCATCTCGACCGGCGGCTACTACCACTCGCTGCCGGGGGACGACCTGCGCCGCTTCATCGACGCCGCCGCCGAGGCCCAGCGCGCGATGGGCTTCGCCAACGAGAAGGACCACCCCGAGGTCGCGCCGTCGCAGTTCGAGATGAACTACAGCTACAGCGAGGCGTGCATCGCCGCCGACCAGGTGCTGCTGTACAAGCTGCTGTGCCGCCAGGTCGCGCAGAACCTCGGCATGACCGCGTGCTTCCTGCCCAAGCCGGTCACCGGCATCAACGGCAGCGGCATGCACACCAACATCTCGCTGTCGCAGGGCGGCAAGAACCTGTTCTGGGACAAGGACGGCGACAGCGGCCTGTCCGCGCCGGGCTGGGACTTCATCGACCGCCTGCTCAACAACGCCAGCGACCTGTGCCTCGTGCTCAACGCCAGCGTGAACGCCTATCGCCGGCTCGACCCGCACTACGAAGCGCCCAACCAGATCAAGGCCTCGGCCAGCGACCGCGGCTCGATGGTCCGCATCCCCCTGGGCAACGAGCGATCGGCCCGCATCGAGGTCCGCTCGGTCGCCCCCGACGCCAACCCGTACATGGCCGTCTACGCCCTGCTGCGCACCGGCCTCGAGGGCCCGCAGTCGGATCCGGATCCGAACAAGCGCTCGCGCACGCGGTTCCTGCCGGACAACATCCACGACGCGCTGCGCCTGTTCAAGGGCAGCAAGACGATCACCGACCTGCTCGGCGAGTCGGTGCAGAGCCGCTTCGCCGAGGTGAAGCTCGCGTCGGCGGAGCGCTGCCCCAAGGCCCTGGGCTCCCTCATCAAGCGCGCCGAGGTGCAGTTCCACCACGAGGTCACCAACCAGTACCTCTGGAACCGGTTCTAGGGATCCGCGACGCCCGGCCCGGCGCCGACCGGGCCGCGCCGCGTCAGGCCAGCAGGCGCACGGGGTGCTCGAGCAGCCCGCGCAGCGTCGCGAGGAAGCGGGCCCCGCCCGCGCCATCCATCACGCGGTGGTCGCAGGACAGGGTCACGCGCATGCGCTTGCCGATCGCGAGCGCGCCGTCGACGACGACGGCCTCGTCGCTGATGCCGCCGACCGCGAGGATGGCCCCCTCGCCCGGGTTCACCACCGCGGCGAAGGCCTCGATGCCGAACATGCCGAGGTTGGAGATGGTGAACGTCGAGCCCGACAGCGACGCGGCGTCGAGCGTCTTGGCGCGGGCGCGGCCGCCCAGGTCGCGGGCGGTCTCGGCGATCTTCGACAGCGACAGCGCGTCGGCGTGGCGCACGACCGGGACCACGAGGCCCTCGTCGAGGGCCACCGCGATACCGATGTGCACGTCGCCGCGGCGCACGATGGTCTGGCCGTTCCAGTACGCGTTGACCTCGGGGTGGATCCGCAGCGCCTTGGCGCAGCCGAGGATCACGAAGTCGTTGAACGAGACCTTGATCTCGGCGGCGGCGAGCTCGTCGCGCACGGCGGCGACGCGGCCCATGTCGATCGCGATCGTGAGGTAGAAGTGCGGGATCTCGGCGTTGGCCTGGGACATGCGCCGCGCGATCGCCTTGCGCATCTGCGACAGCTCGAGCACGGTGTCGCCGACCGGCGCGGGCGCAGCACCCGGTCGCATGGCGGCGCCGGCCGCTGCCCGCTCGACGTCGGTCTTGACGATGCGACCGTGGGGGCCCGAGCCGGGGATCTGCGAGAGTGCCAGGCCCTGCTCGCGCGCGAGGCGACGGGCGAGCGGCGACGCGGCGATGCGGTCGTTGTCGGCCGCAGCGGGCGCCTCGGCGGCTGGAGCTGCTGCGACCGGCGCGGCCGCGGGCGCAGCCGGAGCCGCCGCCGGAGCAGCAGCGGCGGGAGGGGCAGCGGCGGCAGCCGGAGCTGCAGCAGCCGGGGCCGCCGCGCTCGGCTTGGCCGACTTCGGATCCTCGCCCTCCTTGCCGAACACCGCGATCGGAGCGCCGATCGGCAGCGTCTGGCCCTCGGCCGCGATGAGCTCGAGCACGACACCCGAGTCGAACGACTCGAACTCCATCGTCGCCTTGTCGGTCTCGATCTCGGCGATGAGCTGGCCGCGCTTCACCTTGTCACCGAGCTTGATGTGCCACTTGGCAATCACGCCCTCCTCCATGGTGTCGCTGAGGCGGGGGAGCTGGACGATCGTAGCCATGTTCGATTTCTAGACCTTGCGGTAGGCGACTTCGCGGAACGCTTCGAGGGCCTTGGCCGGGCTCGGCAGCACCAGCTGCTCGAGGTTCTCGGCGTAGGGCATGTTGACGTCCTCGTAGCAGACGCGCAGCACGGGGGCGTCGAGGTGATCGAAGGCGAGGCGCTGGATCCGATCGCTGACCTCGGCGCCGGTGCCCCCATACGGCCAGCCGTGGTAGACGAGCACGACGCGGTTGGTCTTGCGCACGCTGGCGAGGACGGCCTCGTCGTCGAGCGGCCGCAGCGAGCGGAGATCGATGACCTCGCAGTCGAGCCCCTCGGGCGCGGCGAGCTCGGCGGCGGCGAGCGCGACCGACAGCCCCTGCCCCCAGGTGATCACCGTGACGCCGATGCCGGTCCCGGTGAGGGGCCGCTTGATGTCGGCCTTGCCGATCGGGATCAGGTACTCCTCGTCGGGGACCTCCCCGCGGTTGGCGTACATGATCTCGCTCTCGAAGAAGATGATCGGGTTGTCGTCGCGGATGGCGGTCTTGAGCAGACCCTTGGCGTCGTACGGCGTGGCGACCGAGACGACCTTCACCCCCGGGAACCCGCAGTAGAAGCTCTCGAACGCCTGGCTGTGCGTCGAGCTCAGCATGTGCGCCGCGCCGTTGGGCCCGCGGAACACCATCGGCAGCGTGAACTGCCCAGCGGTGAGCTGGTGGAGCTTGGCGGCGTTGTTGAGGATCTGGTCGAACGCGACCGCCGAGAAGTTGAAGGTCATGAACTCGATGATCGGCCGCAGGCCGCACATCGCCGCCCCGATGCCGATGCCGGCGAACCCGGCCTCGGCGATCGGCGTGTCGACCACGCGCCGCTCGCCGTACTTCTTGAGCAGCCCCTCGGTGACCTTGTAGGCCCCGTCGTAGTGGCCGACCTCTTCGCCCATCACGAACACGCGCTCGTCGCGGGCCATCTCTTCGTCGATGGCCGCGCGGAGCGCCTCACGGATCTGCAGCGTCGCCATGGTTCAGACGTCCTCGATCAAGTTGTGGCGGAAGCGGTGGGCCGGTTCCGGCAACGGCGACTCGTCAGCGAACGCCGTCGCGGCGTCCATCTCGGCGATGATGCCGTCGTCGATGGCGGTGAGCGCGTCCTCGGTGATGCCGGCGTCGCGGAGCTGCTGCTCGCTGCGGTGCAGCGGATCGCGGCTGCGCCACTCGTCGACCTCGTCCTTCGTGCGGTACTTGCCCGGGTCCGACATGCTGTGGCCGCGGAAGCGGTACGTGAGCAGCTCGACGAGCGCGGGCCGGTTCTCGTTGCGCGCGTGCGCGACGGCCTCGGCGAGGCGCGTGCGGGTCTCGAGGACGTCGTTCACGACGAAGCGGTCCGACGCCAGCGCCCAGCCCGGGGCGCGCGAGGTCAGATCGTCGACCGGGCTCTGCCGGCTCAGCGGCGTCCCCATCGCGTACATGTTGTTCTCGATGACGAACACGATCGGCAGCCGCCACAGGCCGGCGAGGTTCATGCCCTCGGCCGTGGCGCCGATGTGCATCGCGCCCTCGCCGAGGAAGCACAGCGTGACCCGCCCGTCCTGGTTGTACTTGCTGGCGAAGGCGTGACCCGCCGCGACCGGCACGTGGCTGCCGACGATCGCGTAGCCGCCCCAGAGGCCCTTGTCCTTGGCGAAGAAGTGCATCGAGCCGCCGACGCCGCCGACCAGGCCCGTCGCCTTGCCGAAGAGCTCGGCCATGCACGCGCCGGAGTCACAGCCGAGCGCGATCGCGAAGCCGTGATCGCGGTACGTCGTGACGACGCGATCCCCGGGCTCCATCAGGTCGGCGGTCGCGACCGCGATCGCCTCCTGCCCGATGTAGAGGTGGAGGAACCCGCTGATCTTCCCTTGCGTGTACGCGCGGGCGGCGGCCTCCTCGAACCGGCGGATCCGCAGCATCTGGGTGTACAGATGCCGCAGGTGGTCGAGGTCGGGGCCGGCGCCGGATGACGGCGGGGAGGTGTCGGTCTTGCGGGCTGTGTCGCGACTCACTCGGTCCTCGCGTTGGGGCGGCAGAGGCTATCACCGTTTCGGATCCGTTTGGGTCCGGACCGCACGGGTGTATGTTCGCCGCATGTCCGCGCCTGTCCGCATGTCTGGGCCCGCCGCCATCGCCGACGCCATCATCGCCGGCGATCTGACCGCCCTCGATTCGAACGGCCTGCTCGCCTACCTCGACGGTGGGTCCGCAACGGGCTCCGGCGACACACGCGTCGATGTTTGGGAGCTCATGGCCGCCGCCGATCGCGTGCGCCGGGCGCGGTTCGGGCACGAGGTGCACCTGTGCTCGATCATCAACGCGAAGGAGGGGGGTTGCCCCGAGGACTGCGGGTTCTGTGCGCAGTCGAAGCACTTCGACACCCACGTGAAGCCGTCGAAGTTCACGCCGATCGATCAGATGGTCCGCGCCAGCGAGCAGGCGGCGACGCGCAACGCCTCTGCGCTCGGCCTCGTCACCGCGACGCGCGGGCTCGAGGACGACGGTTTCGGGCTCGATCACATCGTCGCCGGCCTGCGCGCGATCCGAGCGGCAGGGCACACCGAGGCGCACGCGTCGCTCGGCTTCGTGTCCGACGCGGGCTTCGACCGGCTCATCGACGCCGGCTTGACCGAGTTCAACCACAACCTCGAGACCGGCCGGAGCTACTTCTCCGAGATCGTGACGACGCACACCTACGACGATCGCATCGACACGATCCGTCGGGCCCAGGCCAAGGGCCTGCGCACCTGCGTCGGCGGCATCTTCGGCATGGGCGAGAAGCCGATCCACCGGGTCGAGATGGCCCAGACCCTGCGCGAGCTCGACGTCGACGAGGTGCCGCTCAACTTCCTCGTCAGCATCGACGGCACCGCGCTGGCGAAGGTCGAGCCGCTCGCGCCGCTCGAGATGCTGCGGATCATCGCGGCGTACCGGCTGTTCCTGCCGCGGCAGAACATCTTCATCGCGGCCGGGCGCACGCACCTCGGGCAGCTGCTCCCCATGATGTTCAGCGCCGGCGCGTCGGGGATGATGGTCGGCGACTTCCTCACGACGCCCAACCGCAGCGTCGACGACGACCTGCGGATGCTCGACGAGCTGGGCCTGGTGCCACGGGTCTGCGGCTCCGGGCGCCCCGAGCTGGCGGGCCGCGCGGCGACGGCCGCCCCCGCGCGGCGTCTGCCCGTCGTCGCCTGACGCCGGCCGCTCCGGCGCGGGCGGCACACCGTGGCCGAACCTCGGCGGAGCTGCGCTGGGATCGCGCGAACGCTGCCGTTGCGGAGCCCGATGCGCCACTGCTAGGGTGCCCGCATGCGCGACAGCCTCGCCCTCCGCCAACGGCTCCTCTCGCTCGCGTGCCTGCCGGCGCTCGCCCTGGCGCTCGGGTGCTCGGGCTCCGATCCGGGGGCCGCGAAGGCCGACGCGAAGAAGGCCGATGCGAAGAAGGCCCGCGATGGCAAGGGCGCCGACGGCAAGGGCGCCGACGGCAAGGGCCCCAAGACCAGCGACGACAAGAAGGCGACGCTCGCCAAGCGCGGCGATCCGAAGCTCGCGAGGGCGGCCGACGCGAAGGCTGACGCGGGCCCCAAGGCGACCGGCCCCGTCGGCGACGACGCGATCGAGCCGAGCAGCGCGAAGCCGGGCCACGGCCAGCCGCCGCCGGAGCCGGGCACCGATCCGCGCTACCTGCCGGTGCCCGGCGATCCGCCGTATGTCGACGGCTACAACCCCGAGGAGGAGACGTGCCCGTCGGGCAACTGGTGCGGCACGATCGCGACCGCGACCGCCGTCGCTCCCAAGGGCGACGCGACGCCGCCGATCATGGAGTGCCCGAGCCGCATCGTCGGCGCGCACGACCCGAGCCCGATCAAGGGCCCCGCGTACGAGGGCCTGTCCGACAAGCGACAGATGCAGGGCGCGTTCAACGAGGGCCGCACCAAGAAGTGGCGCGCCGACGGCACCGGCGACGCGTGCTGCTACCACTGGTTCGAGTACTGCAGCGGTCGCCCGCTGCTCGACGGCACCGACAGCGTCGTCGCCGAGCCGCGCGCGCTGTCGGCATGGATCGACGCCGACGTGTGCCCCGTGCTCGACGGCCTCACCGACGAGGCCCGCAGCCTGCTGGCCCGCGCGTGGCTCGACGACGCGCTGCGCGAGCACGCCAGCGTCGCGTCCTTCGCCCGCGCCGCGATCGAGCTGATGGCCTGCGGCGCCCCGCCCGAGCTCGTCGACGGCTGCATGCGCGCCGGCCAGGACGAGGTCGACCACGCCAAGCGCTGCTTCGCGTTGGCGAGCGCGTACTCGGGTCGCACGCTCGGCCCCGGCCCCCTCCCCCCGCTCGGGCCGCGCGCGCGCGAGCTGCCGCTGTTGGCGGTCGAGACCTTCCTCGAGGGCTGCGTCGGCGAGACGATCGCCGCGCTGGTCGCCGAGCGCTCGCTCACCGGCGCGACCGACGAGGCGGTGCGCGCCACGCTGCGGATCATCGCCGAGGACGAGTCGCGCCACGCCGCGCTGGCCTGGCGCACGGTCGCGTGGGCCCTGTCGCACGGCGGGGCGCCGGTCGGCGTCGCGCTGCTGCAGCTCCTCGACGCGCCGCCGCAGCTCGCCTCCGATGGTCCGTCGCCGGCCGCGAAGCGGGCCCGGGCGATGCTCGCCGCCCACGGGCGGCTGGACTCGCGCGCGCTGACCGAGGCGGTCGACGACGCGTGGCGCGACATCATCGCGCCGATGCTGCGGAGCCTGGTCGGGCAGCCGGCGAGCACCGTGATGGCCGAGCGCGCGTAGGCCCGAGCGTCACGGCACCAGGATTGTCGAGCCCGTCGTCGCCCGCGACTCGAGGGCGCGGTGGGCCTCGACGACGTCCGCGAGCGCGAAGCGACGCGGGGTCGCGGCGACCAGCACGCCCGAGCCAAGGCGATCGAACACCGCCGCCGCGCTCGCGAGCAGCTCGGCGCGCGTCGCCGTGTACGCGTTCAACGTCGGCCGCGTCACGTACAGCGAGCCGCGCTGCGCGAGCAGCTGCAGGTCGAAGGGATCGGGCTTGCCCGAGGCGTTGCCGAAGCTGACGAGCATGCCGCGGGGCGCGAGCGCGTCGAGGCTACCGGTGAAGGTGGAGCGGCCGACCGAGTCGAAGACGACGGGCACGCCCGCGCCGCCGGTGAGCTCGCGGGTGCGCGCGGCGACGTCCTCGCGGTCGTAGAGGATCGTGTGCGTGCAGCCGTGCGCGCGCGCGAGCTCGGCCTTGGCTTCGCTGCCGACCGTGCCGATGACGGTGACCCCGAGCGCGCGCAGCCACTGGCACGCGAGCAGCCCGACGCCGCCGGCGGCCGCGTGCCACAGCACCGTCATGCCGGGCGCGACCGGGAACGTGCGCTGCACGAGGTACTCGACCGTCATGCCCTTCAGGAGGGTCGCCGCGGCGGTCTCGGCCGCGATGCCGGCGGGCAGCGGCACGAGGCGATCGGCGGGGAGGTTGCGCGCCTCGGCGTAGGATCCCGGTGCGCCGCCGGCATACGCCACGCGATCGCCCGGCGCGACGGCGGTGACGCCCTCGCCGGTCGCCTCGACGACGCCGGCCGCCTCCTGACCGAGGCCGGTGGGCAGCGGCAGCGGGTAGAGGCCGCTGCGCTGGTAGGTGTCGATGAAGTTGACGCCGATCGCGTCGTGGCGCACGCGGGCCTGACCGGGCCCGGGCGGCGGGAGCTCGACGTCGTGCAGGCGCATGACCTCGGGGCCGCCGACGCGATCGATCTGGACGGTACGGATCGGGCTGCGCATGGGTCTCGGAGGGTACCAGGCGCACTACGACCACAGCGTGCAGATCGGGGCCGCGATGATCCGCTCACCCAGCGCGAACGCCCGCGGCCCGGTGTGCAGTACGACCCCCGCGACGAACCGGTCCCCGAGCTCGTCGCGGAGCCAGGCGAGGTGCTTCGCGGCGTCCGGCCCGGGCGCCGCGTCGGCCTTCACCTCGAACGCCAGCACCCTGCCCGCGCCGAGCTCGACGAGCAGATCGACCTCGTGCCGACCCTGCTCCTGCCGCAGGTGATACAGCCGCGGCCGGCTGTCGGCGATGGCGAGCTCGGATCGGAGCTGCGCGGCGACGAACGTGTCGAGGATGCGGCCGAGCAGGTCGCCGTCCCGCATCACCGTGGAAACGTCGAGCCGCAGCACGCCAGCCAGCAGCGCGGGCTCGACGACGTAGCGTTTCGCCGACCGAGTGAGGCGCTTCAGCCGATTCGAGGTCCACGCCGGCACGACGTCGAGGACCATCAGGTTGGCGAGGAGCTGCTCGTAGGCGACCGCGGTCTTGCGGTTGATCCCTGCGGTGGCGAGCAGCGTCTGCACGTCCGCAGTGCCGGCGGAGTTCAGGGCGACCGCCTCGAAGAACCGCCGAAGACGCGTGGGGTCGCGGCCGCCCTCGAGCTGCAGCGCGTCGCGGGTCAGCAGTTGATCCACGTAGCTGTCCAGCCAACGCAGACGCGTCGTGGAGGTCAGCGCGAGCGTCTCGGGGAATCCTCCCGCGAGCGCGAGCTCGATGTAGCCGCGCAGGTCAGGTGGATCGCGGAGCACACGGAGCGTCTCGCCGCGCTCGAGCCGATCGATGAGCGGGGTGACTCGCCGCTCGAGTCGCTCGGCGACCGACAGCGGGTACATCGGCACGCGCAGCACTCGCCCGGTCCCGGGCCAGGTCTCGGCCTCGAGGTCGGCGCGCACGGATCCGGTGAGGATGTACCGACCCGCGTGCGCGTCGGCATCGACGGCGCGCTTCACCGCCGCGAGCACGCCCGGCACCGCCTGCCACTCGTCGAGGAGCACCGGCTCGTCGAGATCGCGGAGCGCGGCGTCCGGATCCGCCGCGAAGGCGACCGCATCGCCGGGGCGATCGAGGCGGACGATCGTCCGGGCCAGGCGAGAGGCGGTTGTGGTCTTTCCCGAGGCGCGGGGGCCGACGAGGAGCAGCGCGGGCACCTCCGCGAACAGAGCCCGGAGAAGCGGCTCTAGAGCCCTTTGCCGGTAGGATTGCGCGGACACCGCGTAAGACTACCAGTTTCCCGCAGCTCTGAGTACCGTTTTCCCGCACCTGCAAGTACCGCTTTCCCGCAGTCCCCAGTACCCATTTCCCGCACCGCCCCGCGACCGGTGCGTCGACCCGCGAAGGTACGCTGGTCGTCATGTCCGCCGAGCCCCGCCGTCGCGCCGCGCCCGAGCCCACGCGTTTCCTCAACGTGGATCTCGACGTCGCGGGTGCGGCCGCGGTGATCGACGAGATCGCCGACGCCCTCGATCGCCGACTCCTGGTGCTGCACCGCGACACCGCGGGCCGCCGCCGCGCGGCGCACTACGAGAGCCGCCGGCAGCACGCGACGCCCGACGCCGCGCTGCGGGCGATCGCGGCCGTGATCGAGGGTCTTCCGCCGCGCGCGAAGCGGGCGTGGCGGGCCGCGACGGTCCGCGACTTCAACGTGGGCGTGCAGGCGGGGCGGTCGCCCCACGCGACCGAGTACGCCATCGCACCGGTGACGGCAGGGAGGATCGCGAAGCTCGGGGGTCGGCTCGTCCTCTCCGTCTACGCCCCGTTCCCGCGGCCGCGGTGATCGGGCGCGCGCAAGTTCACTCGCCGCGACTGACCGAAACGCCGACGAATTCGGCGCGCGAGGCGTTCACTCCCCACGGATGACGCTGTTCCGGTGGTCCACGGCGAGTGAACGCCCGCGCGCCCGCGTATCATCGCGGCACCCATGTCCAGCACGCGCACGGCGATCGTCCTCGGCGGCTCCGGTTCGGTCGGCCTCGCGCTGCTCCACGAGCTCCTCCACGACGATGGCTTCGGCGCCGTCGTCACGCTCTCGCGGCGCTCGGTGCCCGAGGCCGTCGCGATGGCCCGCGCCGCGGATCGGAGACTGGTCGAGACGCTCGTGCCCGAGATGCAGCCGGCCTCGCTCTCCGCCGCGACACTCGCGGCGGCGCGCGACGTCGAAGGCGAGCTCGAGGGCTTCAGCGTCCTCGGCGTCGGCTCCGGCACGGCGAAGCTCACCCTCGACGAGCACCGCGCCGTCGATGTGGCGCTGAACGAGGCGTTCGCCCGGGCGCTGCGCGACTCGGGCAAGGTGCAGCACCTCGCGTTCATGAGCGCCGCGGCGGCGGACCCGACCGCGAAGACCACGGGCAGCGGCGCCGCCGGCATGGCGCGGTACAACCGGGTGAAGGGCGAGGCCGAGGCGGCCGTGCGCGCGAGCGGCCCGGCGATCGTGAGCGTGTTCCGCCCTGCGATGATCATCGGCTCGCAGCACACCCCGTGGCTGCTCGAGAAGACGCTGCCGCTGTTCTCGTTCGTCACGCCCGCAAAGTACCGCTCGATCCGCGTGGATCAGATCGCGAAGGCGATGATCGCGACCGCGAAGCGGCACCCGGAGACCAGCGCGGTCTACCACTACCCGGAGATGATGGCGCTCATCGCTGGGTCGCCGCGGTAGGCAGCACGACCCGTCACCGCGAGCACCGCCACCCGAGATACCCCGTCTGCGCCACGCGCCCCGCCATGAACGCGGCCAGCACCGAGATCAACCCCGGCACCGGCAGCACCATCGCGATCCCGATCCCCACCGCGGTCACGATCGCGAACACCACCACCCCCGCGCTCACCACCGTCGTCCGCCGCTGCGCGACCAACCGACCCTGGTACCAGCTCTGCAGCACGCGCGACGCCGGGGCCGGCACCACCACGAACAACGCCGTCCCCGCGAGCGCGACCAGCTCCCCAGGCAACCCCCCGACCTCGCCGAACCACAGCGCCCCCAGCGGTGACACCACGAGCAGCGCCGCGATCCCCGAGGTCACCGCCGCCAACCACCCGGTGAACCGCCACAGCGCCGCGGGCCCGCCGGGTCGATCCCACAGCGCGACCACGACCTCGTTCAACGCCAACCCCGGCGCCGCGAGCACGAACGACAGCGCGTTGACCACGGGCCACGTCGCCATCGACGCGAGCACCTCGGGCAGCCGCGCGACCGCGGCCGTCCCCAGCGGCTGCACCGCGAGCGTCACCACCTGCGTCACCGCGAGCGGCACGTAGAACGCCCGGAACGCGCGCCCCTCCAACGGCAGCCGATCGGGATCCACGTGCACGAGGCGCTCGGCGACCACCCGTCGCACGCGCACGGCGATCCACACCGCCTCGATCGCCGCGCCGCTCACCAACGCCAGCGCCGCGAGCATCGTCCCGGGGATCCCGAGCCACGCGCCCAACCCGAGCACCGCCGCATTGCCGCCCAGGCGCAGCGAGGTCCCGAACCCGACCGCGCGCGCGTACCCGAAGCGGATCAGGATCCCCTGGTTGAACCGCCGCCACACGATCGCCCAGCTCCACGGCGTCGCGATCAGCAGCCCCCACCGCGCCGGCTCGAGCACCAGCTCGGGCACGCCGAGCGCCCCGCCGACCACCCAGTCGAACGCGGGCGTCGCCGCCAATGCCAGGTGGATCACCGACAGCGTCGCGCCCATCCGGTGGGCGATCCGCCGAAGCGCGCGGTGGCTGGCCCGATCCCGCACCAGCTCGGTCGATGCCGCCAGCATCATGATGACCGGCGCCTCGATCACCAACGCGAACGCGAACACCACGCCCCACGCCGCGAGCTGCGTCTGCGCGTCGTCCAGCCGCGCGACCACGGCCGCGATCGCCGGCTGCTCGGCGGCCATCAGCAGCCACGACGCGCACAGCGGCCACCACGCCCGCGCGACGTCGCCGACGGTCACGTCACCGGCCGTCACGTCACCGACCGCGACGGCGTCTGGCGGCGACCCGTCGCCGCTCACAGGAACGGGCGCAGCGTCGCGACCAGGTTCGGCACGGCGGCGCTGACGTTCTCGCGGGCGCCGCCGCGCAGGCGCTCGTACGTCTTGCGGATCGTGGCGTTCTTCGCCCGCTCGGCGCGGGCGTCGGTCACCGACAACAGCGCGTCGGCGACCTCGTCGTTGTGGCTCTGCAGGTACTTCGCGAACGCGTCGGGACCGGCCCCGCCCTCGCGCGTGTACATCGGCTCCATCGCGGCGGCGAAATCCGGCAGCAGCGAGTCGACGACCTGCTGCACGAACCCGGGCTTGATCGCCTTGATCACCTTGTAGCCGGCCTTGATCGCCATCCCGGACAGGCCGCCCTTGGCGTCGACCTCGCGATCGACGAGCGCGACGCAGGCAGCAACGACCTGGGGACGGACCTCGGCACCGGTGAGCTTCTCGACAAGCGTAGGCATGGGCGTCCGGACGCTCCCCGATTTCCCGCGCCGCTGCAATGCCCCCGGCCCGACGGCGCGCGCGCGCGCCGGACGTCTGTTGCGGCGCACTCCGGCCGCCTATCATCGCGGCCATGCGTCGCCCCTGGCTCCCGTTCGTCGCCGCCGCTGCCCTGCTCGGGTGCCAGGCGCCCGCCCCCGCGACGGGCGCTGCGGGCGATCCCCAAACCCAGGAAGCACCGATGAGCGACGCGACCGAGATCCCCCGAGGTTCGTTCCCGATCGAGGAGGTCGCCCGCTACCCGCTGCCGGGCATGGCGCGCCTGCCGTCCGCGGTGCGGCCCGATCCGACGAGCAAGATGCTCACCTATCTGTGGAGCGAGGAGGGCACGCTCTCGCGCCAGCTCTACGCCCACGACCCGAGCAGCGGCGAGCGCAAGCTGATGTTCGCGCCCGAGGGCGGCGGCGCCACCGAGGAGAACCTCTCGGCCGAGGAGAAGCTCCGCCGCGAGCGCACGCGCGAGCGCGGCCTCGGCGTGACGAGCTACGCGTGGGCGAAGGAGGCCAACCGCGTGCTCGTGCCGGTGCGCGGCGACGTCTGGGTGCAGGACGGACTGCACGGCACGCCGCGGCGCGTCGCCGAGGGCGGCGATCACCCGTGCATCGATCCGCAGATCACCCGCGACGGCAAGCACGTCGCGTTCGTGAAGGACGACGAGCTCTACGTGGTCTCGGCCGAGACCGGCGGCGGCGCGCCGGTGCAGGTCACCTCGGGCGCCCGCGGCACGGGCCGCACCCACGGCCTCGCCGAGTACATCGCCCAGGAAGAGATGGATCGCCACCACGGCTTCTGGTGGAACCACGCCGGCGACGCCCTCGCGTACGAGGAGGTCGACGAGACCGAGATCCCGATCTGGCGGATCCCGCACGAGGCCGCGGCCACGCCGACGTGGGAGGACCACCGCTATCCCTTCGCCGGGGCCGCGAACGCGAAGGTGAAGCTCGGCGTCATCGCGCGCGACGGCGGCGCGACCACGTGGATGGACCTCCGCATGGACGGCGAGCCCGAGGTCTACCTCGCCCGCGTGCACTGGACGCCGGACGGCAAGCTCCTCGCGCAGCTCGAGAACCGCGCCCAGACCCGCCTGCAGCTGGTCCGCTTCGATCTGGAGACGGGCGCGCCGACGCTCGTGCTCGAGGAGCGCAGCGACGTGTGGATCAACCTCCACAACGTCTTCGAGCCGCTCGAGGAGGGCCAAGGCGAGCTGTCGGGCGCGTTCGTGTGGGCCTCGGAGCGCACGGGCTTTCGTCATCTCTACCTCGTCGACGCCGGCGGCCGTGTGATCCGACCGCTGACCTCCGGCGAGTGGATCGTGGACGGCCTCGTCGGCGTCGACGAGACGCGCGGCGTCGTCTACTTCACGGGCACCAAGGACGGCCCGACCGAGCAGCACCTGTACCGCGTGCCGCTCGCCGGCGGCGAGATCACGCGCATGACCACCGACCCGGGCATGCACGGCGTCGTGATGGATCCGGCGTTCAACGTCTTCGTCGACACGCACAGCTCGATGGAGGCGCCGTACTCGGTGTCGGTTCGCGCCGTCGATGATGGCTCGCTGCGCCACCGCGTGCCGGTGCCCGCCGATCCGCGCGTCGCCGCGCTCGCGCTGCAACCACCCGAGCTCGTCACCCTGCCCTCGCGCGACGGCGTCACGCTGCACGGCGCGATCTATCGCCCGGGGCCGGAGGCTGGCCCGGGCCCGTGGCCGGTGATCGTCAGCGTGTACGGCGGCCCGCACGCCCAGCGCGTCACCAACGGCTGGGACATGACCGTCGACATGCGGGCCCAGTACCTGCGCAGCCTCGGCTACCTGGTGTTCAAGCTCGACAACCGCGGATCGGCGCGCCGCGGCCTCGCCTTCGAGGGCGCCATCGCCCGCGACCTCGGCAACCTCGAGGTCCAGGATCAGGTCGACGGCGTGAACTGGCTGGTCGCCCAGGGCCTCGCCGATCCGAAGCGCGTCGGCATCTACGGCTGGAGCTACGGCGGCTACATGGCGGCGATGGCCCTCGTGCGCGCCCCCGAGACCTTCAAGGCCGCGGTCGCCGGCGCGATGGTCTCGTCGTGGGACGGCTACGACACCCACTACACCGAGCGCTACATGGGCACGCCCGCGAACAACCCCGAGGGCTACCGCAACAGCAGCGTGATGACCCACGTCGACAAGCTCCAGGGTCACTTGATGATCGTCCACGGGCTCATCGACGAGAACGTCCACTTCCGCCACAGCGCGCGGCTCATCGACGCGCTGGTGAAGGCGCGCAAGCCCTACGAGGTGCAGCTGTTCCCCGGCGAGCGGCACATGCCGCGCGCCGAGGCGGATCGCGTGTACATGGAGGAGCGCATGCGCGACTTCTTCGGCACGCACCTGCGCTGACGCGGCGCCGCCCCGACTCCCCGTGAAGTACGTCATCAAGACCGAGCGCCCGCGTCACCCCGGCTTCGACGCGGCCAAGGACCTCAACCCCGAGCAGCGCGCGGTGGTCGAGGCCGAGCCCGGCTCGTTGCTCGTGATCGCCGGCGCCGGCACGGGCAAGACCCGCACGCTCACGTACCGCGTCGCGAAGCTGGTCGCGTCGGGCTGCGCGCCCGATCGGATCTTGCTGTGCACGTTCACCAACCGCGCCGCGCGCGAGATGGTCGCGCGCGTCGAAGGCCTGCTGGCGATCGACATGGCGCGGTGCTGGGCCGGGACGTTCCACCACGTGGGCAATCGGCTGCTGCGGCGCCACGGCGAGCACCTCGGACTCGGCAGCGACTTCGGGATCCTCGACGGCGAGGACGCGCGCGCCATCCTGGCCGGGGTCATCGCGCAGCTGGGCTTGAAGGCCCTGTCGGCCCGGCGCTTCCCCGAGCCCAAGGTGCTGCACGCGTTCATCGGCCTCGCCCAGGGCACCGGTACGCCCCTGCCCGAGCTCATCGGCGCCCGCGCGCCGCAGCTCGCCCCGCAGCTGCCGGCGATCCTCGACGTGTGCGCCCGCTATGCCGATCGCAAGCAGGCGATGAACGTCGTCGACTTCGACGACCTGCTCGTCCACTGGCACACGCTGCTCACCGCGCCCGAGCACGCGGGCGTGGCCGCCGAGCTACAGGCCGCCTTCGATCACGTGCTGTGCGACGAGTACCAGGACACCAGCGCGCTGCAGGGCACGCTGTGCGACCTGATGGCCGCGCGCTGCGGGAGCCTCACGTGCGTGGGCGACGACGCGCAGTCGATCTACTCGTTCCGCGGCGCGGACTTCGAGCAGATCGCAGGGTTCGCGCGGCGCCACGAGGGCACCAGGGTGCTGAAGCTGACGATCAACTACCGCAGCACGCCCGAGATCCTCGAGCTCGCGAACCGATCGATCGCCCGCAACGTCCACGGCCACGCCAAGGAGCTCCAGGCCCTGCGCGGCCCCGGCATGCGGCCGGCCGTGCTGCCGCTGCGCGACGTCTACCAGCAGGCGGAGTTCGTCGCGCAGCGCGTGCTCGAGCTGCACCACGAGCAGAACCTCCCGCTGTCGAAGATGGCGGTGCTGTACCGCAACCACAGCCACAGCCTCGAGCTGCAGGTCGAGCTCACGCGCCGGCAGATCCCCTACTCGGTGCGCAGCGGCGTGCGGTTCTTCGAGCAGGCGCACATCAAGGACGTCGTCGCGTACCTGCGCGCGCACGACAACCCCCGCGACGCGATGGCGTGGGTCCGGCTGCTCAAGCAGTGGCCGGGCATCGGCGCGCAGACGGCCGAGAACTACGCGACGAGCCTGGCCGCGCTGTCGGGATCGGCCGAGGTCGCGGCGCGGCTGCAGCAGCTCGCCGGCACCGCCAAGGGCCGGGCCGCGGACGCGCTCACGCGCCTCAGCACATTGTTCTCCCTGCTCGACGGCACCGCCGGCGTGGCGCCGGGTGACGCGCTGCGCCGCGTCGTCGAGTCGCACTACGCCGAGTACGCCGATCGCTCGTTCACCAACGCGTCGGTGCGCAAGGAGGACATCGAGCACCTCGCCGCCTACGCCGAGCGCTACGCGAACGCGCAGGAGTTCCTCGCCGACCTCGCGCTGTTCGAGGGGCTGGCCGCCGAGAACGTCATGGGCGCCGAGGCGCCGGACGACCGGCTCGTGCTGTCGACGATCCACCAGGCCAAGGGCCTCGAGTGGCCGATCGCGTTCGTGCTGTGGCTGGTCGACGGGCGCTTCCCCACCGCGCAGTCGATGCGGATCCCCGCCGACCTCGAGGAGGAGCGGCGGCTGTTCTACGTCGCGGTGACGCGCGCGGCCGACGAGCTGTACCTGTGCTACCCGACGATCGAGCACGGTCGCGACGGGCCGGCGACGCTGATGCGCCCGAGCCGGTTCCTCGTCGAGATCGACACGGCGCCCGCGGTGTTCGACCGCTGGCAGATCAGCGAAGAGCCGGCCTGAGGGGCGACGCGCGCGTCAGTGGCCGCGGCCCGACAGCCCGAGCCCGCCGATCCCGAACATCCCCAGGCCCGTCGGCGGCGTCGCGGCCTTCGCCCCCGGACACGGCGTATTGGCGCCCTCGCGCGTGTAGCACTGCGTGTCGAGCGACCACTGCTTCTCGAGCCCGACGTCGTCCTTCGTGTGGAGCACGAATTCCGTGGTGCACGACTGCGGCTTGGCCCGCCCGCGGCCGTTGACCGAGCCCTGCGCGCGGATGCTCTGGCCGGGGTAGACGAGCTCGAGCGGCGTCGTGAAGTACACCACCATGCGATCGACGCGCTTGCCACACGTCGCGATGAACTCGACCTTCGCGTCCTTGTTCAGCGGCGCGCGGACGGTGAGGTCGGCCATCGCGTAGCCCCCGTACCAGCCGCCGTAGCTGGAGAAGTTCGCGTTCTGCAGCTTGGCCTCGACCGGTGCACCGCTCGGGTCGACGGCCGCCGGCTCGACGGTGCCGTGGACGCAGCGGCCCGCGCGGATCCCCGTCGGCCGCATGCATTGCCGGGAGATGCTGTCCACGCCGAGGAGCTTCTGCGCCTCGACGTCGAACCTCACCGCCTGCACCTCGATGTCGCACTCGGCGTAGCGCATGTACTCGTACGCCGATTGCAGCGGCTGGCGGAACGACTGCACGTCGCCGGGCTCGAGCGCGATGAGCTTGGAATCGAGGTACTGGAACTCGACGAAGTGCTTGTCGCCGACGTGGCACGTCGAGCGCACGCCGAGCCTGTCGGGGGCCGGCCCGGTGCCGGCGACCAGGCCGAACGCGAGCTCGGTGCTGGGGAGGAACTGCACGTCGCGGGTCGACCACGCCGGCGCCGCGTCCTGCGGCGGGGCCGGGCACGGGCTCGGTGTCCGGTTGCCCTTGGTCCAGCACAGGCTGATCGAGCCGCGCAGCGTCGGCGTCGCGGCCTTGTCGCGCAGCGCCACGACGATGCGGCACGCGGTCGGATCGGGGACGATGTTCCTGACGAAGAGTTGGGCGCCGACGCGGAACTCGGTGAGCTCGGTGGGCAGCGGCCCTGCGCCGTCGTTGATCCGCGCCAGCTCGGTGTCGGTCACCGCGTCGGGCCCGTCGTCGCACGTGGCCTTGATCGTGAGCTCGGCCTTCGAGCCCACGGGCCGACGCGTGCGCGCCTTGCCGGTCACCGTGAGCGTCTCCGGCGGCTCGCCCATGCCGTAGTAGTAGGCCGCGCCCGGGGTCCACTCGACGCCGACGTCCCACAGCTCGAGCTCCTCGATCGGCGCGGGCGCGGGGATCGCCGCGGGCACCACCGCCGGGCTCGGCGGCTCGGGCTCCGCGGTCGCGCTCGGCACCATCGATCCGACCGCGATCGCCAGGGCACGGGCATCCTCGCTCGGCTCTTCGGGCGTCGACGCCGGCGGCGGCTCGTCCCGCAGCCCGACCGCCTCGGCCGCGCGATCGCAGCCGGGGACCACCGCGAGGGCCCACGCACACGACACCACGGCACGCTCGAGTCGCGTCGACATCGGGACGGAGGTCAACGCAGCGTCGCCAAGGTTCCATTCCCCCGCAACCCCGCGCATGGAGGAAAGCCACCCTCGCCGCGTGGTCGCGGCGTCGCGGTAGCGCAAAGCCGTCGTCACGCGCGACGCAGGGCGAGCAGCACCAGGTTGAGCACCAGCGCGATCGCCAGGGACACCAGCGCCAGGTCGACCAGGCGATGGAACCACTGCGAGAGCCCCTTCCACTTCGCGCCGAGGACCAGCCGCGCGATCGCGGTGGCGACGAGGGCGTAGGCGAGGAGCTTCACGAGCATGCCTCCCGAGTATGCGCCGCTTCGCGCCCGAATGCGCCGGGTCACGCCGCCTCGCGGCCGCGCTAGGGAGCCGTCGGCGGATCTTCGGGCCGACGGCGGCTCGGCCGCGCCCCGGCGGGGGGCGAGACCACGTTCGCGGCGAGCAGCCCCGCGACCAGCGACACGGCGACCAGCACCATCTCGACCGCGGTCGCGATCCCCGGCAGCACCTCGCGCGCCATCATCTCGCTGAGCCCGCGGTAGCCCATCGAGCCCGGCACGAGCATCAGGATCCCCGGCACCAGCACCGTGCTGCCCGGTCGGCGCCGCAGCCACGCATAGGCGTTGCTCGCGGCGCCGAGCGCCAGCGCGCCGACGAACATCCCCAGCTGCGGCGACAGCCATGCGGCCCCGAGCCGCGCGCCGAAGTAGCCGAGCATGCCGGTGACCACGAGCCACGGCAGCTCGCGCGGCGGCGCGCGCAGCAGCACCACCATCGACGCGGGCGCGAGCACGAGAGCGACCAGCTCGGTGACGCCGTCGACGGTGCCGGTCGCCGCACCGGGCACCACTGCGCCGAGCACGGCCTCGCCCACGCGGCTGCCGAGCGCGACGCCGAAGCCGATGGTCAAGAACGTCACCATCGCCCCGGCCAGCCGCGCCGTGCCCGACGCGAGGTGCCGCGTCGCGAGCTCCGTCAGCGCGATCGTGAGGGTGAAGCCGGGGATGAGGATGATGAGGCCGGCGAGCGTCGTGGTGAACACCGACAACGGTGGCCACACGTGCGCCGCGATCACGGCGAGCAGCGCGGCGCAGGCGGCCGCGGCCAGCTCGAACACGCGGGCGAGCGCGACGACGCGACGCCCGAGCACCGCGAGCGTTCCGGTGACCATCCCGATCGCGGCCGACGCCACCAGCTCGTGCGCACCGCCGCCGAAGAACGCCGCGAACGCCCCCGACGACAGGGCGTACGCCGCGACCGTCACGCTGCTGCGGAACGGCGGCTTGGCCCCGACGATGCGCTCGACCTCGCGGATCGCCGCGGCCGCGCCGAGGGCGTCCTGACACAGCTTGTCGATGAGCGACTGCAGCTCGACGAGGCGCCCGAGGTCCACCGAGGCCGGCTCGACGCGGGCGAGGTGCACGCGCTGCTCGGTACCCGCCCCGAACGCGGAGAAGATCGACGTCGGCGTCGAGAAGAACTGGGCCTCGACCCCGAGGTGATCCGCGACGCGGCCGAGGGCGTGCTCGAGCATCGGGGCCGGGAAGCCCGACTCGTGCAGCCCGCGGCCGAGCGCGAGCAGCAGCGCGTGCGCGGGCGAGCCGGGCGGTGACGCGGCGAGCGCGGAGGAGGAATCGAAGGCGACGACCATCGCGCGGGGATCAGCGGCCGCGAGCTTGCCCGCTGTCGCGGCCCACGCCCAGCGACGCCGCGACGAGGGCGAGCACGGCCTGCCAGACGCCGCACGCCGCGAACGTCCCCGCGAAGCCGAGGGCTGCGACGGCCCACGCGCCCAGCGCCGGCGCCCAGACGCGCGGGAGGTTGAGGCACGCGGTGAGCACCGCGAACTGCGTGGCGCGGATCCGGGCTCCCGTCGCGTCCATCAGCACCGCGTGGGTCGCCGCGTACAGCCACGCGGTGATCCACGCCTGCACCACGATGAAGGCCTGCACGAACGCGACGTGGGACCACAGCCCGCGGCACGCCGCGAAGCCGATCCACGCGGACGCCAGCGCGAGGCCCGAGCCGAGCAGCACGCGGCGATGCCCGAGTCGATCGACGAGCCAGGCGGCGCTGACGTAGCCGGCGAGGTTGCCGACCAGCAGCACGACGACGACGCGCTCGACGACCGCCTCGGGGGTCCACCCGAGCTCGAGGAACCACTGGCCGCTGACCGCCGCGGTGACGACGTCCGCGGCGAACACCAGCGCTGCGAAGCCGATCACCACGGCGCCGCCGGGCGACAGCATCAGCGCCTGCACGGCCTCGCGGATCGATCCCGAGGCGCGCGCCGTCGCGTCGCCGCGCGGGCCCGCGACGATCGCGACGACCACGGCGACCAGCGCGGCCGCGCCCGCGAGCACCGCGAGCCCGGCCGGCAGCCCGCGGGCCGCGACGATCGCCCCGACCCACGCGCCCGCGAGCGCCTCGGCGCCGACGTGGTGCCCCGCGAGCATCACCGCGACCGCCCGGCCCCGCGCCGCCGCGGGGATCCGATCGAACGCCAGCGCATCGGTCGCGACGTCCTGCAGGCAGAGCGCGACGTTGAGCAGCAGCCACGTCCACGCCAGCGCACCGACGTGTGCGCGTGGGGGATCGAGCGTCGCCATCGTCGCGAGCGCGGCGGCGACGATCACCGAACCGAGCGCCGCGACGCGGCCGGGACCGAGCCGCCGCGCCCACGCGGTGTCGAGCACAGGCCCCCACGCGAGCTTGAACACCCACGGCGCGCCGGCCAGCGCCACGATCCCCGCCTGCTGCTCGAGTGGCACGCCCGCGGCGGCGAGCCGCGGCAACAGCAGCAACCCCCCGAACCCCCACACGATCCCCTGCACGAGGTAGAGGCCGCCGAGCACCGCGACGTCGCGCCCACGCGCGCCGCGCTGCGCGGGCCCACCCGAGTCGAACTCGAGTCGCGCCAGCTCGACCTCGCGGGCGTCGGACACCGCGGTGGAGGATACCCCGCGGGCGGCGGCTCGACAGGCCCGCGCCCACCTGCAAACATGGACGAGCGCGCGCGTCGGGCTCGTGGGGGGCTCGAAGCGGCGGCGCGCACCGAACGACGAGGAGCCTCGACATGTCGAACCGACGCACCGTGGCCTGGACGCTGGCATCGCTCACCCTCGCCTGCGGCACCGACGGCGGCGAGGGTCGCACGGGCTCGGCCACCGCGAGCCAGGGCAGCATCTCGATCACCGGCAGCCTCGACGAGTCGGGCACCGCGGACGCGAGCGCATCCGAGACGACCGTGGGCGCCTCCGCCGACGGCACCGTGGGCTCGGCCACCGTCGCCGACAGCGGCGAGAGCGGCCTCGCCCCGAAGTTCGATCTCGGGGTCCCCGACGGCGGCAACAACTGCCCCGAGGGCGACGGCGACGTCACGCACTCGTACATCTGGATCGCGAACAGCGGCCAGGGATCGGTGTCGAAGATCAACACCGAGACGCTCATCGAAGAGGGCCGCTACATCGTGCGCCCCGACTCCGCCGGCAACCCGTCGCGCACCTCGGTGTCGCTGAGCGGCAACGTCGCGGTCGCCAACCGCAGCGGCGGCGTGGTCAAGATCTACGGCAACACCGACGCGTGCCAGGAGAGCAACGGCATGGCGGGGATCCAGACGTCGACGGGCGCCGCCGACATGCTGCCCTGGGGCACCGAGGAGTGCGTGGCCTGGTACACGTCCTTCGCCTACTCCACGCAGCGTCCCCTCGCCTGGGCCCAGGGCGAGTGGAACGACGCGACGTGCTCGTACCAGAACGAGAAGCTGTGGACCTCGGGGGGCAACAACGCAGGGACCGCAGACGTCGTGCTCATCGACGGTGACACCGGCGTGGTCGAGGACATGGTCACGATCCCGAACGTCATCGGGTGGGCGCAGCTCTACGGCGGGGCGGTCGACGGCGACGGCAACTTCTGGACCGTCGATCACAACTGGGACGGGCCGAGCACGCTCATCCGGGTGATGCGCAACGACCTGAGCTACGAGACCTGGCCGGTGACGGGCACCGTGCACTACGGCCTCGCCGTCGACTCGGTCGGCCGCGCGTGGCTGTGCGGATCGGGCGGCGCGTCGCGCTTCGATCCGGGCACCGAGACGTGGACCCACCTGCCGCCGATGAACGGCGGCAGCGCGCTCGGCGGCTGCATGGAGGACGCGAACGGCATCCTGTGGAACAGCGCGTACCCCAACGCGACGCTCGTCGGCATCGACACCGAGAGCGTGCAGGTGGTCACCACGATGGCGATCCCCGAGTACGTCCACGGCATCAGCATCGACTTCGCCGGCTACGTCTGGGGCGTCGCGTTCGCGGGCAGCAACGCGTATCGGATCGACGTCGACGCAGGCACGATCGACACCGTCGGCGGGCTGGTCGGCGCGTACACGTACAGCGACATGACCGGCTTCGCGCTGACGGCCGCGGGTACGCCGAGCGGCTGACGCGGCGTCTGTCCGCCGCGCGCTCGGCCGCTCCCAGCGCCGAGCAACGGGGCTCGGTGCGAGGCGCGGCCCCGCGGGAACGCTCGCGCGTCGCGAGCCCACTACGCCTCCATGCCGAGCGACGAAACGAAGCATCTGCCCGAATTCCCGGGGCTGGCCGAGCTGCCGCACGACGCGGCGGCCACCGCGAAGACCCACGACACATCCCACCCCCCGGCGCTCGCCGACGAACCAACCGCCGCGACGATGAAGCTGGCGCGAGCGCTGATCGAGTCGTTCGCCCACGCGCCCCGCGGCGCCCTCGTGCCTCCGCCGAGCCCCGGCCCCTCGGGCGGATCGAGCTCCGTCGCCAGCCCCGGCACCTCCGCCGAGACCCCGACCACCGGCGCGGGCACGTCGTGGCCCGATCGATCGGTGGGTGGCCTGCCGACGACGTTCACCACCCGCACCGCGACTGCCATCGCCGAACGCGTCCGCGGGCTCCCCCCCGAGTCGATCTGCGCGCTCCTGCGGGCCTCCGGCGATGACGTGCCGACGGAACGCTACCGCGAGCTCACCAACTACGGCGGGTCGTGGCGCCACGTCACCGCGATGACGTACTACCGCCCCACCGACATCGCGCACCTCATCCACGCCGTCCGCGAGGCCGAGTCGCGCGGCAGCTCCGTGCACGCCATCGGCAGCGCGTGGTCCTACTCCGACGTCGCGTGGCCCGAGACGGAGCCGCGCACCGACGGCGCCTTCGAGACCATCGTCTCCGGCGGCGTCGACGTCACCACGGTCGTCGACACGACGCGGCTCGATCGCAGCCTGCAGGGCACGCTCCCCGGGCTCCTCCGCGAGGACGCACCCGGCCTGTATTTCCACGTCGAGGCGGGCATCACGCTCCGCGAGCTCAATCTGCTGCTCGACCTGCAGGCGCCGCGGGTGGCCCTCGCGACGCTCGGCGGCGCGAACGGTCAGACGCTCGCCGGCGCGATCGCGACCGGCACGCACGGCGGTGACTTCGACCGCCCACCGCTCGCCGACTGGGTGCGTGCGATCCACATGATCTCCGCCGGCGGCATCGAGCACTGGATCGAGCCCGCGCGGGGGATCACCGATCCGAGCGCTGTCCGCCGCTACTTTCCGTGCATTCGGGCCGAGCACATCCACTACGACGACGACCTGTTCCGCGCCGCAATCGTCGGGCTCGGCGGGCTCGGGATCATCTACTCCGTGATCCTCGAGGTCGTCCCGCAGTACGGTCTCGCCGAGCGCAGGGTGTGGACCGACTGGCAATCGCTCGTGCCCGCGGTGGGAACCGACCTGCGCGGTGTGCTGGACGGGACTCGCACAGGTCTCGGCGGGCCCGACTCCGCCACCCGCAACCGCTTCGCCGAGATCGTCGTCAACCCCTACATCAACGCCGCGGGCCACAACGAGTGCGTCGTGACCAACCGCGTCGAGCGCCCCGAACCGCTCGAGCGCAGGAATCGTCCATCGGCGCCTCCGACGGCCCTCGATCCGGAGATCCTCGCGGCGTCGATCGAGCCGCGGATCCCCCACGGCGACCTCCACGCCCTCGCCCGCCTCGGCGGGCTGGTGAGCGCCGCCGAGCGCGAGGGGTGGTCGATCGAACGCCGCGCCGTGGAGCTGCTCGAGCTGGCGATGGAGCACGACTATCGCTGGCTCACCGCCGCCGCGATTCGCGGGGTGATGCTGCGCGCGCTCCCTGCCGGCGACCGCAGCGGTGTCGGCTACGAGCTGATGGAGGTCGCATCTCTCGGATCGCTGCCAACCCTGTCGGTCGAGGCTGCCGTCCCGCTCACGGCGGGCGTCGATTTGGTCGACCGAATCCTCCGCCTCGTCGGTGCATTCGCGGCCCGCGAGCACCCGGCCCGGCGCATCCACGTCGGTGGCTACATCTCGCTGCGCGTGTGTGGCCGAACGCAGGCGCTCCTAGGGATGCAGCGCTTCGACCCGACCGCGATGATCGAGGTCGCGGTGCTGAGCGGCACGCGGGGCGCCGCCGAGTTCATCGACGCGGTCCAGCGGACCGCGCTCGATGCCGGGGCCGCGCTCCACTGGGGGCAGTGCAATTCGGCGGCGACGCGCAACCATATGCAGTTCTACGGCCACGACGCGCTCACCCGTTGGAGCCGCGCGCGCGGCACCCTGCTCCGCCCGGGCGGAGATGGACTTCGCCCGGGCGGAGATAGACTGCGCGAGCCCTACCTCGCGACCTTCGACAACGCGCTGCTGCGACGACTCGGACTCACGTCGACCGGGTGAGCCTCGTGATCGTTCCGCCGAACCCACGTCGTGCTCGGGTCCGCTAGGGCCCGATTCGGTGTTCGCGGCTGACGTTCGGACGCGTGACGCAGCCTACGCCGCGACCTCTCGGATGCGGCCTCTACGTCGTGCGACGTAGATCAACCGCGGCGAACTCGTCGTGCCGAGCGCATCGGGCAAGATCGGTAGGTATGCACCGATCGATCACCCGTCTCGCCGCGCCCCTGCTGCCCGCGCTCGCGGTGAGCTGCGGCCCCGCCGGTCGTACGAACCAGGGTCGAGGCGACGACGGCACCGGCGGCGGCGTCGACACCACCACCACCGGTACCACCGGCGCCAGCACGCGCCCGAACACCGACGGGAGCGACGACCACGGTGAGCAGCCCCCCGACGACATCGCTGCCGACCTCGGAGGCGTTCCGCGGCCCGACCCGGGCCCAGCGACTCGGACCGTCAGCGAGTGGGAGCAGATGTTCCGGGACACCTGGGACGCGGAGCGCACCGAGTACATGGCGCTGTGCGACAGCGCCGACTCGTGGGACTTCTACAACGCGAGCTACTACGTCGACGGCCTGGCTCAGATCGCCGAGGCGACGGGGACGCAGGAGTACGTCGCCGCGGCGATCGAGTGCGTCGATGCGATGATCGCCAGCGCGCGACCTTCGACCGAGCTCGGGGGCGAGGCGTTCAACGACGAGTACCTCGGCTGGACCTCGTTCCAGAACGGCAGCACCGGCCAGGAAGAGCAGCTCTACGAGGCGCACATGTGGCGTCACGTGACGGAGCTCCTGCGCGTCATCGACGGCGATCCTGAGTTCTCCGCCGAGAACGCAGACGCCTACGAACGCATCCTCGTGTTCACCGAGCGCAACATCTTCGACAAGTGGTACGGCCGTGGCGGCGGCCCCACGGCCTACGTCTACGCCATCGTCACGCACATGGCGTCGCACTGGGCGTGGATCTGTCTCGATCTCTCGGCGCTCAGCGAGGACGGGTCGATCGTCGAGCGGTGCACGGAGGTCGTCGAGCACATCGACCACACCGGCGTGCCCGGCGTGCCCGACAACTCGGGCCTGCGTGGCCAGCTGATCGAGGACCAGTACGCGCAGGGCAGCTACTTCTTCGACATGTGGTGGGGGAGCACGGCGCCGCCGGGACAGGATGTCAGCCACGGCAACGCCGTCGTCGCCTACATCGTGGAGGCCCACGAGCACGGCGCGTACTGGACGCTCGACGACATCACGCGGCTGGTCGGCACGATGAAGCTCATCTGGCCAGCGGGCGGGGACGAGTGTGCCGAGTTCGTGGACGGCAGCGGCAGCGACGCATGCTGGTTCTCCGACGGCTGGGATCGCCTCGGTCGCTTCGACGGCGAGATCCAGTACCGGCTCGAGAGCCACGACGTCGGGCGTGGCGGCCAGCTCTACGCCACCGGTGCGCTGAACGCCGCCGAGCTCGGACTGCGCTGAGCAGGGAGGCCGCGGTGGTACCCTCGCCCGTCATGGACGTCGAGGCCCTGCAGACCTACTTCGCCGCCGAGCGCCTCACCGGGGCGATCCTGGCGATCTACGGCGTCGTGATCCTCGGCGCGGTGGCCTACCTCCACCAGACCCACACCGCCTTCGGGTGGGGCCTCGTCGTGCCCCTGGGGTTGCTGGGCCTCGGCGCCGTCGTGGGGGGCAGCGTGCTGGCGATCAAGACCGGGCCGCAGCTCGAGGCGCTGCTCGCCCTCGCGGCCCCCGAGCTCCTGGCGCAGGAGTTGCCGCGGATGCAGAAGGTCAACGCGAACTGGGTGTGGCTGAAGAGCACGTGGTCCGTGCTCATCGCCGTGTCGTTGGTCGTGCTGTGGACCGTGAAGCGCGACGGAGCCACCGGGGTCGCGCTGGCGTTCCTCGTCGCGGCGAGCTCGGCGATGGTGCTCGATGTGTTCGCGGAGCGGCGCGCCCGGGTCTACACCGCGGCGCTCGAGCGGCGCGCGGCCGAGTGACGCAACCCGTCGCGCGGAGACGGGGCCCCACGCACCCTCGCCGCGGGTCCCCAGCCCCCGCGCGATCGCTCGCGTGCAACCCCCGTCGATGTGCGGTGATCCACCTGGACTCCGTTACGCTGATCCCATGGCGTCGATGCGCAGTGTCACCGGAATGTGCGTCCTGTTGGCGGCGTGTGGCGGCGGCGGTGATCGAGCCGGCGGCGACGGCGAATCCGGCAGCGGCGGCGTGCTGAGCATCACCACCGACTCCGTCGAGTCGGGCGACGGCAGCACGGCGGCGAGCGCCGAGGGCAACGGCCCCGCGGGATCGGCCACCGCCGACGAGACCGGCGTCGATCCGCTCAAGTTCGACATCGCGTTGCCCGACGTGTCGACCGCGTGCGGCGGCGTGGGCGGTGGCGGTGGCGGCACCGCGGACTTCTCGTACATCTGGGTCGCGAACAGCACCGAGGGCACGGTATCGAAGATCAACACCCAGACGCTGGTCGAGGAGGGCCGCTACATCGTCCGCTCCGACAGCACCGGCAGCCCGTCGCGGACCTCGGTCAACCTCAACGGCGACATGGCCGTGGCCAACCGCTCGAGCGGCGTCACCAAGATCTACGCGCGCGCCGAGGACTGCCCCGATCCCGCGAACACCTCCACCGGCGGCGGGGACATCAAGCCGTGGCAGGACGGCTGCATCGCGTGGTTCACCCCGTTCGCCTACGCGTCCCAGCGGCCGGTCGCGTGGACACAGGGCGAGTTCGACGAGGCGACGTGCCGCTACGAGAACACCAAGCTGTGGACCTCGGGCGCCAACGCCTCCATCGACGTCGTGCTCATCGACGGCGAGACCGGCGTCGTCGAGCAGACGATCCCGATCCCCGGGGTCGCGGCCAACTACTACGGCATCTACGGCGCCGCAGTGGACTCGGAGGGCAACTTCTGGGGCTCGCAGCTCGGGCTCGGGTCGCTCGTCCGCGTGAAGCTGAGCGACCTCAGCGTCTCGGTCTGGCCGATGAACCAGTCGGGCTACGGCATGACCGTCGACGGCGAGGGACGGCCATGGACCTGCTCCAGCGCGCTCGCCCGCTTCGATCCCGTCACCGAGACGTGGGCCGCGAACACCACCGCGGGCGCCTCGGGCGGCGGCTGCATGGTCGACGCCGCGGGCATCCTCTGGGTCGGTGGCTACGACGCGAACTTCGCCTACAACCTCGTGGGCATCGACGCCGAGACCCTCGTGCTCTCGCAGACGATCGCGCTGCCCAACTACGCCAAGGGCATCAGCATCGACTTCGAGGGCAACGTCTGGGCGGTCTCGTACGCCGCCGACGCCTACCGCGTGAACCCGGCCAGCGGCCAGATCGACACGTTCACCGGGCTCGTCGGCCCGTACACCTACAGCGACATGACCGGCTTCGCCCTCAGCCAGGCCGGCGGCCCGGCGGGCTGATCCGCGCGGCGACCGGCGATCGTGCGGCCCGGGTCGGGCCAGGATCGCCCCGTCCGGCGCCGAATTGCCCGGATCGCTTGCGCCGGTCGCCCACGGGCCGCACGAGCGATCCAAGGCGATGAAGCTCAACATCGAAGAAACACTGGTCAACGCCATCGTGATGGCGACCGAGAGCGGCTTCGAGATGACGGGCCTACGACCGGTCCCGGTCGGCGCCAGCCGGATCTCGACGGCGCGACACGAGCTCTCCGTGATGGTCGGCCTGGTCGGGCGCAACAGCGGCGGCATGACGTTGAACCTGTCGAAGGCGGCGATGTTCTTCGTCGCCGAGAAGCTGACCGACGAGAAACAGACCGAGGTCACCGAGGAGAACATCGACGCCCTGATGGAGCTCGGCAACATGCTCGCCGGCTGCCTCAAGGAGCAGCTCCTCGTCTCGGAGTACAGCATCGATCACATCTCGCTGCCGTCGATGATCGCCGGCCAGCGCTACGACGTGATGTACGCCCGCGGCATCCTCACCGCGTCCGTCGAGTTCGAGATCGTCGAGATGCCGGTCACCGCGTTCGCGGACCGATACTTCTCCGCGACGATCTCGCTGCTCAAGGGCTCGGGTCAGTCGTTCTCGGCGCCGCCGAAGAGCGAAGCCGCGTAGGGGTTCCGCGACGACGCGCGCGTGCGCGCCGAGCCGTTCGATGCGATCGAGCTCGATCTCGCGATCCTCTGGGCCGACGTCGCGCCGTAGGGCGCCGCGCTGGGGCCCCGCCCCTACCCGCGTCGGCCCAGCCGCATGATCCGCCGCCACCACACGCCCGCGGCCTCGCGCAGATCGTCCAGATAGCAGTACGTCACCGGCACGACCACGAGCGTCAGGATCGTCGCCGTGGTCATCCCGCCGAGCAGCGCCTGGCCGAAGCCCTGGTACGCGATGCCCTCGCCCGTCGGGGCGGTCATCGCCAGCGGCAAGAGCCCGCCGATCGTCGTCAGCGACGTCATCATGATCGGCCGGAACCGCAGCCGCCCCGCCTGCACGATCGCCTCCTCGCGCGACAGGCCCTGCTGTCGGGCGACGTTGACGAAGTCGATGAGCACGATCGCGTTGTTCACGACCACGCCGAGCAGCAGCACGATGCCGATGCCCGCGAGCGGGTCGATGTTCGACCCCGACACGTACATGAACCACCACACCCCGACGAACGAGAGCGGGATCGACGGAAGCACCGCGAGCGGCAGGACGAACGACTCGAACAGGAAGCCCATCACCAGCAGGATGAAGATCGTGCCCAGGCCCATCGCGCCGATGAGGTCGCGGGCCATGTCGTTGATCGCCTGCTGGTCGCCGCCGGCCTCGAACGACAGGCCCTCGGGCAGGCGATAGCCGTCGATGTACGCGCCGATGCGGGCCTCGGTCGCCGTGCGATCCTCGTTGGCGAGCTCGAGCCGGATGGTGGTGCCGACCCGCTTGTTGACCCGCTGCAGCGAGGACTCGCCCCGCGCGATGGTCTTGTCCGCGAGCACCGAGATCGGCACCGACCCGCCCTGCCGCGTCGGCACGGTCCAGCCGAGGATCTCGTCCACGTCGCTGCGATCCTCGGCGCGGTAGCGGATGCGGACGTCGAGCTCCTTGGCCGGCGTGTGGAACCTCGGCAGCGGCGCGCCGCGGATCGCGTACGCGACCGTGTTGGCCAGCCCGTCGGCCGAGACGCCGAAGCGCTCGGACATCGCGCGATCGATCGAGAGCGCGAGCTCTTCGCGTCGGCGCAGCTCCTCACCGTTGCCGCGCACCCCGATCACGCCCTCGATCTGCAGCAGCCCGTCCTCGATCTGCTCGCGCGTGGTCGCGAGCTGGTCGTGGTCGTCGCCGTAGATCGACACGCGGTACGAGTCGTCGCGGGCCCCGTCGCTCTCGCCGAACGCCGAGGTCTTGCGCCAGCCGGCCTTGGTCGGCAGGCGCGCCGCGAGCTCCTTGGCGAACTCCTCGAACGGCGGGTCGCCGGGCTTCGGCTTGTCGAAGAACACCGACATGGTCCCCGTGCCCTCGTCGAACCCCGACCAGTACCCCGCCACGTGCCACTGGTGCCCCTCGGCGGCGAGGATGCCCTCGAGCTCGAGGAAGAAGGTGTTGGCCTCCTCGAGCGTGGTGTCCGCCGGCATCGTGTACTTGATCTCGACGCGGCGCGTGCCGAACTGCTCGCCCGAGGCGCAGCGCACGTTCGCGAACGGGATCGCCGTCGACGCCAGGGCCAAGAGCGACATCACGATGACGTCCATGCGCCGGCGCAGCACCACGCGCAGCAGCCGGCCGTAGGCCTCGTTCACCCAGCCCATCGTCGCGTCGTAGACGCGGCCCATCCACCGCTTCCACGCCTGGTCGAGGCGCATCAGCGTCGGCCAGCGCGAAAGCGGGCCGCCGGAGCCCTCGTCCGACAGCAGCGTGGCCGAGGCCAACGGCACGAGCACGAGCGCCACGAACAGGCTCGCGAGCAGCGACACGCAGACGGGCGTGACCATGCGGACCATGAAGAACTGCGTCGGCCCCTCGGAGAGCAGCGACGCCGGCAGGAACACGATCACCGTCGTCAGCGTCGCGAGGGTCATCGCCAGGGCGACCTCGCCGGCGCCCTGCAGGGCCGCGGCGTAGGGCCCCATGCCGCGGCGCCGGAACCGGGCGATGTTCTCGGCCACGACCACCGAGTTGTCGACCACGAGGCCGACGCAGATCATCAGCCCGACCAGCGAGACCAGGTTGATGCTCTGCCCGGTGAAGTACATCACCGGCAGCGCGAGGAACAGCGACAGGGGGATCGACGCGGCGATCACCAGCGTCAGCCGGACCCGGCGCAGGAAGAAGATGAGCACGATGAGCGCCAGGTAGCCGCCCTGGATCCCCGAGCTGACGACCTGATCCAGGCTGTAGCGGATCATGTCGCCCTGGATGAACACCTCGACCACCTCGACGCCCTGCAGATCCGGGTGGGCGCGGGCGCGCGCGACCGTCTCCTTGATGCGCTCCGAGATCTCGACCGTGTTCGCCTGCGATTCCTTGACGACGAACAGGACCGCCGAGGGCTTGCCGTTGTACCGGTCGTAGCGGGTGCGCTCGGGCTGCCCGAGGCGGACGTCGGCGATGTCGCCGACGCGCAGGCCGTCGGCGCGGATCATGATCGCCGCGATCTCCTCGGGGGTCTGGAACGCCGCGACCGAGCGCAGCAGCAGGGTCTTGCCGCCGTCCTCCAGCGCGCCGCTGGCCAGCGTGAAATTGGCCCGGCCCAGCGACCCGACCAGCGTCACCATGTTGATGCCCGCGGCCTCGGCCCGCGCCCGATCGACGTCGATCATCACCTGCGGATCGGTCCGGCCCCACATGTTGACGAGGCCGACACCGTCGATGCGCTCGATGGGCCGCACGAGGTGGTCGTCGATGACCACCATCGGATCGGCGATGTCGTCCTCCCAGAGCACGCCGTAGAACGCGACCGGGATCGACTCGCCGGACTCCTTGCGGATCTTGATGTCCTTGACGTCGCTGGGCAGGTCGGGCCGCACGCGGTTGATGCGATCGCGGACCTGGCGGTAGGCGACGTCCATGTCGACGTCGCTCTCGAAGACCATCATCACCCGCGCCGACCCGGCGGTGGAGGTGCTGACGATCTGATCGATGCCCGGCGTCGTGGCGATCGCCGTCTCGAGCGGGCGGGTGATCTTCTCCTCGATGTCGCGCGCGGTCGCGTCGCCGTACTGCACCGTCACCGACAGGAACGGCGCCGAGAACCCCGAGGGGATGAGCTCGAGCGGCATGCGGCCCAGGGCGATGGCCCCGAGCACCAGCGCCGAGAACAGCGCCATCATCATCGCGATGGGCCGGCGCAGGGCCATGCGCACCAAGCCGTTGTCGGAGAAGCCCGGGATCATGGCGGCGCCTTCAGTCGCTCAGATCGGCGTCGCCCTCGGGGGCGAGCTGCTCGGGTTGGACCTGCGTGAGCTCGTCGCGCAGGCGATCGGCGGGGGCCTTGCCGCCCAGCCGCGAGGCGAAGCGATCGACGCCCGCGTACAGCGTGGGGATGACGACCAGCGTGAGCAGGGTCGACAGCGACAGGCCAGCGATGACCGTGATCGCCATCGGCATGCGGATCTCGGCGCCGTCACCGAGGCCCAGCGCCATGGGGATGAGCCCGAGCACGGTGGTGAGGGTCGTCATCAGGATCGGTCGCAGGCGCACGGCGCCGGCGATCTCGAGCGCCTCCTCGGTGCGGTGGCCGCGCTCCTTGAGCTGGCCGACATAGTCGACGAGCACGATCGCGTTGTTCACCACGATCCCCGCCAAGAGGATCGCGCCCAGGAACACGACGATGGACAGGGGCAGGTCGAGGACGAGCAGCGCCCCGATGACCCCGACCAGCGCCAGGGGGATCGTGAAGAGGATGATGAAGGGGTAGATCAGGCTCTCGAACTGCGCCGCCATGATCACGTAGACCAGGAAGATCGACAGGCCGAGCGCCAGCCACAGCGAGCCGGCGGAGGTCTCCCACTCCTGGCTCTGGCCGGTGATCGCCGTGTCGACGCCCGCGGGCAGCGGCAGCTCCGCCAGCGCCGCGGCGATGCGATCGCTGATCGCCCCGAGGCCCGCGCCCTCGACGTTCGCCGTGACGAGGCCGACGCGCTGCTGGCCGACGCGGCGGATCTCGTTGGGGCCGCGGCCGACGTCGATCTGCGCCACCGCCGACAGCGGGATCGGGTGCGCGCCGCCGGGGTTGACGACCAGGTCGCGCAGCTCGTCGACCGAGGCCTCGCGGATGCCGGACAGGCGCACCCGGATCGGCACCTTGCGATCGCTGCGGCGCAGCGACGTCGACTCGCTGCCCTGCACCTTGTCGCGGACCAGCTCGGCCACGGTGCGGATGTCGAGCCCCGCGCGGGTGAGCTTGTCGCGGTCGTAGACGATGTGGACCTCGGGGCTGCCCGGGTAGATCGACGACTCGACGTCCCGCAGGCCGTCCATCGTCGCCAGGCGGGCCGCGACCGCCTCGGTCGCGCGGCGCAGGTCGTCGAGATCGAGGCCACGGACCTCGACCTCGACGGGGGCCTTGAACGAGAACAGCGCCGGCCGGGTGATGTTCACCCGCACGTCGGGCACGCCGTCCAGCACCTCGCGCACGGCGTCGCGCGCCGCCGCCTCGACCTGCTCGGCCTGGGCCGTGGCGCCGCCCTGCACGATCGCCTCGAGCATCGTCGGGGGCGTGCCGGTGTCGAGGTCGACCCGCAGTCGCGCCGTGTGCTCGCCCCGCTCGTCGGAATCGGTCGCGTCGCGCTCGCTGCCGATCGTCGCGGTCAGCGAGCGGAGCTTGGGCACGCGCTCGGACAGCGCGCGCTCGAGGGGCTCGACGTCCGCGTCCGTCTCGCGCAGCGGCGTCCCGATGGGCAGGCCGAGCTCGACCGTGAACTCCCCCTGGTGCAGCTCGGGCACGAGCTCGGTGTCGAGGCGGCCCGCGCCCCAGACCATGAACACCATCGAGCCGAGGAAGCCGACGTAGACGATGGCCCGGTTGCGCAGGCACCACCGGATGAGCCGCGGGTAGCCGCGCTCGATGCTGGTGATCCCCAGGCCGAAGGCCCAGAGCACCGGGCGCGCGATCAGCATCGCGACCCGCAGCACCGCGAAGGCGACCCCCGCGATCGCGGCGGTGCCGAGCACGACCACGAGCAGCAGCAGCTTGCCGACCAGCTCGAACACGAGGTGGATGGCGAAGCGGACCAGCGCGTACGGCAGGAACACCGCCGTGAGCGGGCGGCGACGGATGCGGCCCAGCGCCTCGCCGAGCTCGCGCACGCAGTTCCAGGTGCGCAGCGACCGGCCGAGGCCCCGCAGGACGCCCGCGGTGTCGCCCACCCCAGCCCCGGCCGCGATCTCGTCGAGCCGCCGCCGCGACGCCAGCATCGGGATGAGGAACAGCGCGACCGTGAGCGACGCCAGCAGGCTGAACACGACCGCCATGCCGAGGTCGCCGAACATCTGCCCCGCGATGCCCTCGACGAACACCATCGGGAAGAACACCGCGACGGTCGTCAGGGTCGACGCCACCACCGCGCCGCCGACCTCGGCCGTGCCGCGGACGGTCGCCCGCACCAGGTCGTCGCCCTCTTGGCGGCACCGGTCGATCGACTCGAGCACGACGATCGAGTTGTCGACAAGCATGCCGACACCCAGCGCGAGGCCGCCCAGCGACATGATGTTCAGCGAGATGCCGAACAGGTTGAGCGGCGCGAAGGTCATGAGGACGCTGACCGGGATCGAGATGCCGACCACCAGCGTCGCCCGCAGGTCGCGGAGGAACAGGAACAGGATCAGCACCGCAAGCCCGCCGCCCACGATGGCGGTGTCGCGGACCTCGTCGATGCTGGACTCGATGAAGCGCGAGCGATCCGCCGCCACCGTCACCGACGCGCCGTAGTCGTCCTCGAGCTTCGGCGCGAGCTTGACGTCGATGCGCTCGCGGACCCGCGAGGCCATGTCGACGATGTTGGCATCGGCCTCCTTGTAGACCTCGATCTCGACCGCCTCGCGGCCGTCGACGCGGGTCACGACGTCGCGATCGCGATAGCCCGAGCGCACCACGGCCAGATCACCGAGCCGCACGTCGCGATCGTCGCGGCGGACGATGACGATCTCGCGGATGTCGTCGAGCTCGCGGAACTCGTTGACGGTCCGCACGAGGTAGCGGGTCCGACCGTCGCGCATGGTCCCGCCGGCGAGGTTGATGTTCTCGGCAGCCAGGCGATCGGTGATGGTCTTGACGCCGATCCCGGTGCGGCGCAGCTGCCCCTCGTCGAGCTCGACCTGGATCTCCTCCTCGAGCCCGCCCTTGACCTTGACCGCGGCGACGCCCTCGACCGGCTCGAGCAGCCGCCGGACCTCGCGGTCGGCGATGCGCCGCAGCAGCTTGAGGCCCGCCTCGCCGGCGTAGCGCTCGCCCTCGCCGGTGAGCGACAGGGTCAGCACTGGGTCGAGCGTCGGGTCGTAGCGCAGGATCAGCGGCTGCTCGACGCCGTCGGGCAGGTTCGGCCGGGCGACGTCGAGCTTCTCGAGGACGTCCTGCGACGCCTCGTCCATGTCGGTGTCCCACGCGAACTCGAGCACGACGTCGCTGGCGCCCGCCCGCGAGATGCTCTCGATGCGGGTGAGGCCGGTGACCACGCCGAGGAGCTCCTCGAGCGGGCGCGAGACGTTGTCCTCGACCTCGGCCGGGGCGGCGCCGGGGTACTCGGTGCGGACGGTCAGCTTCGGGTAGCTGATGTCCGGCATGAGGTTGAGCGGCAGCA
>LNFM01002137.1_pt1 | contig 42162 bp, 35 predicted proteins | sample 596031 | NCBI WGS metagenome assembly LNFM01 (sample SAMN04254537, study PRJNA301005) | activated carbon metagenome | isolation source: dual media filters at the Ann Arbor, Michigan drinking water treatment plant | place: USA: Ann Arbor
CGCCGCGGCGGCGCTGCTGCTGGCGTGCGGGTGGATCGTCGGGCTCGCGATCGGGCTCGCGCAGGGTCTCGGGCGCGCCGCGCGGCTCGGGCCGTGGGCGCTCGCGCTCGTGCGCGCGCTGCCGTCGCTGGTCGCGACGGTGCCCGTGGCGCGCCACCTCTTCGACGGGGCGTTCGCCGCGACGCTGCCCGGCGCCGCGTGGGCGCCGTATTGGTTGCCTCTGCTCGCGACCCTCGGGCTGTGGCCGTGTCTGCGGCTGGCCGACGCCCTCGTGCAACGCCGCGCGGGACGCCTGGCGCTGGGCCTGGCGCTGCTCCTGGCGACCGCCGCGGTCGAGCTCGTGAACCGCCGGGTGCAGCGCAGCGAGTACCCGGACCTGCACACGTTCCTCGTCGTGGTCGCGTGCGTGGCCGCGGGTGTCGGCGCGCGGCTGCTGCTCGGCCCACGGCGGTGGCCGGGGACCTCCGCGCCGTCGGTCCACGGCGCGCGTGTCGTCGCCGTCCTGATCCTCGTCGGCCTCGGCGCCGCAGCGACGTTCGGCTTCGAGACCGCCGAGGCCCGCATGGCCGTGTCGACCTCGGGCATGCACACCCGCATGCTGGTCCGGCTCGGCCGCGGCGTCGCGGACCTCGACGGCGACGGCCACGCCGCGCTGTTCGCCGGCGGCGACTGTGACGACCGCGACGCGACGCGCTTCCCCGGCGCGCCCGAGGTCCCGGGCAACGACATCGACGAGAACTGCGACGGCATCACCGGCGAGGAGCCAGCCGCGCGCGAGATCATCGCGGCGAAGGCCGAGCGCAAGGTCCAGCTCGGCAAGTGGCGCGACGGCCCCGAGGTCACCGCCCTGCTCGCGCGCACGCGCCCCATGAACGTCGTCCTCGTCGCCGTCGACACGCTGCGGGCCGACATGCTCGTCGACACGCCCGCCAACCGGACCGACTTCCCGCGGCTGTTCGAGCTGCTCGACGCCTCGCGGCACTTCACCCGCACCTTCGCGCCGGCGGCGGGCACCGACCTGTCGATGTCGGGCGTGCTGACCGGCCAGATCGATCCCTTCGCGACGAAGGAGTCGACGTTGGCCGAGGCCCTGCGCGCCCAGGGCCGCACCACCCACGCGGTGATCCCCTCCGAGGTCATCCGCTACGTCGGCAAGGCCATGCTCACGCGCGGGCTCGACGGCCACGATCGCCTGGTCAACGACCTGTACCAGCGCGACGTCGGCAGCTACGCGACCGGCCCGCGCACCACGTCGCTGTCGATGGGCTTCCTGGACGGACACCTCGCGGGCGAGCGCCGCGACCAGCCGTTCTTCCTCTGGTCGCACTACTTCGACGTCCACGAGCACCACGAGATCAAGCTCGCCAACCTGCGCGAGCTCGTGGGCGACGTCGGCGAGCTCGACCGCGATGCCCGCTACCGCCTCATGGTGCGCGTCGTCGATCAGCAAGTCGGCGCGCTGCTCGACGGCCTGCGCGAGCGCGGCCTGTGGGAGACGACGATCGTCGTGCTCGTCGCCGACCACGGCGAGGGCCTCGGCGAGGACCCGCGCCTGCCCGAGAACCACGGGCGCTTCCTGTACAACGCGCTCGTCCACGTGCCGATGTCGATCCGCATCCCCGGGGTGGCGCCGGGGCGGATCGATCGCGCGGTCTCGCTGCTCGACGCGTACCCGACGCTGCTCGAGCTGGTGGGCGCCCCCGTCCCGGACGTCGATGGCGAGAGCCTGCTGCCGCACCTCGTCGACGGCGCCCCCGAGGAGCTCACGGCCCGCACCCGACCGCTGCCGCTGAACGAGACCGATCAGTTCGGCGTCGTCATGTGGCCGCACAAGCTGCTGGTGCGCCGCGAGGACAACCTCGTCGAGGTCTTCGACCTGTCGCGTGACTTCGGCGAGACGCACAACCTCGGCGGCGGCGACCCGACCCTCATGCAGGCGCTGTACGCCGCGTACGGGACCCTCTCGAGCGTCGAGATCGATCGCAGCGGCAAGGGCCGGCGGGCCCGCGACCGCGTGGCCCAGGCGGGCGCGGACGACGACGACGACCGATGATCAGGGGCCGTCCTCGCGCCGCGGCGCCACCAGGGCGACGAGGGCCGCGACCGCGAACCCTCCCGCGACGATCGTCGCGAGCACCGAGGCCCAGCCGCTCACGAACGGCACCAGCGGAGGCGGCCCGCCCACCAGCGCCTGCGGCACGCCAGCGAGCCACGCGACGCCGAGCCAGGCACCGACGCCCGGCGCGAGCAGGCCGGCGGCGGCCCGCGCCACGCCCACGCGTCGGGCCGCGCGGTGCATCGCCGTCCCCAGGACCGCGAAGCCCGGCAGCGACGCCAGCAGCACCGCGGCGCCCAGCGGCGGATACACGACCGGGTTCGACAGCGTGATCGCGCCGTGCACGACGGCGACGCCGAGCCACGCGACGCACGGCCAGAGGATCGCCGCGATCGCGTAGGCGCCCAGCCAGCGCACGGCGAGGGCGATCGCGGCCAGGGCGGCGAGCCCGGCGATCCCGCGGTCGATCGCCGCGACCCGCGGCAGCGTGGCGTCGAGCTCCGGCGACGCCCAGGCCCCCGCGAGGGTGCGACCAACGGCATCGGGCGCCGGCGCGAGGCCGAGGGCGTCGGCGAGGGCGCGGTGCAGATCGACCAGGTGCACCGGCGTCGGCTCGACGAGGGGCCCCGCGACGTCGCCGAAGATGCACGCGCGCACCAGTCGGATCTCCGGCTCGGCGTCGCCGTGCCCGCCGCCCTCGCGATGGCCGTGATCGGCGAGCACGAACCAGCGCGTGCGTCCCGGCGAGGGATCGGCGGCCACCCACCGCGCCAGCATCGCGTCCGCCTCGGCGGCGGCTGCGGCGTACTCGGGCGACGCACCACCGAAGGCGTGCCCCGCCTCGTCGATCCGCAGCACGTGCACGAAGGCCAGCGCGGCGTCCGAGGCGACGGCGGCCTCGGCCTGCGCCGCGAACTCGCCTTCGCGCCACTCGGATTCGGCGGCCTCGATCTCGTCGCGGTCGAGCGCGGGCTCGGTGCGCGCGAACCCGAAGCTGTGCACGATGTCGCGGTGCGACTCGCCCACCGCCACGCTGCTCGGGACGCGGATCGGCAGCGCGTCCGCGGGCGGCGGATCGATGCGACCGATGCGGTACTGCACGCCCGACTGCTGCTGCGTGCGGCCGGTCCACAGCGCGTGCTGCACCGGCATCGACACCGTGGGGAAGCCGACGTCGATCACCGTGTCGATGCCGGTGGCGCACCGCCGCGAGAGCTCGGGTAACGCCGCGGCGTGGGCCCGCGAGAGTCCGTCGAGCAGCACCACGCGCACCCGCGACGCCGCGCCGTCGCCCGGGCCAGCGTCGCGGGTCCAGGCGGGTGCCGCCGCGCCGGGGCCGTCGGTGAAGAACGAGGCGATGGCCGCCCGCCGCAGCGTGTAGCTCGTCCACGCCAGCGCCGCGAGGAGCACCACGGCCGCGATGCGCCTGCGTCGGGTCATCGCGCCGCGCGTGCCTGCGCCGCGCGTACCTGCGCCGCGGTGGTGCGCGACCGCTGTCGGCGCGCGACGGCGAGCAGCGTCACGCCGAGGGCCAACATCACGCCCGCCGAGATGCCCGCGCCCAGGGCGAGGCGGTTGGCGAGTCGCCCGCGATCGAGGAGCTCGCGGCGGCGATCGATCTCGTCGCGGGCGCGCAGGGGGGCGATGTCGCTGTCCGCCGCGGAGCCGAGCCCGAGGCCGACGATCGTCGCGACCCAGCCGGCCGCGCCGAGCATGACCGCCGCCACGCCGGCGCGCTGCATCGCGAGCCGGCGGCCCGAGAGGCCGGAGGGGTGCGCGACCGGGCGCGGCGGCGGCGGTGCCTCGGCGGCCGTCGTCGGCGCGGCCCGAGCGGTCGACTCGGGGGTCGCGGCGCGCGAGCGCGACGCGGGGACCACCGGCGCGGGCTCGGTGCTTCCGGCGTCCTGCGTCGGCACAGCGAGCGCCCCCGCGTAGCCGCGGGGCGACGCGGGCGGAGCCTCGGCCGCCACCATGGCGAGGCCCACCGCGAGCGCGACCGCCTTCATGGATCCACCGCCCGACGCGACAGGCCGCCGTCCGCCAGCGTGAGGATCTCGAACACCGGGGCCGCGCCGAACTTCGCGATCGCCATCGCCTCGATCGCGCCAGCCGCGAACGTGACGCCCTCGGGATTGCGACCGATCTCGCCGCGCCAGAACTCCAGCGTCGTGTCGGTGCCGACGAAGACATCCGGGGTGCCATCGAAGTCGGCGTCGAAGGCCGTCGCCGCCAGCGGTGCGGTCGCGAAGGCCAGACTGTCGAGCAGCCGCAGGTCGCCCTCGCCCGAGCTCGCCACGAGCGTCACGGTGTGACCGAAGCGATCGAGGGTGAGAAAGTCGTGGCGACCGTCGCCATCCCGATCGTAGCCGAGGACCGCGGTCGGGCCCCGGCCGACGTCGATGCGCACGAGTCGATCCCACCGCGGGCCTGCGACGACGCCCATGCGGTTCTGTCGCTCGTCGACGAACGCGACGTCGACGAACTCGTCGTCGTCGAAGTACACCGCCGGCCCGACGTGGACCTTGGTGCCGACGTCGACGCGCGCCGCGACTGCCCCGTCGACCAGGTCCATGGCGAACAGCGAGCCCTGATCGTCGACGAACAGGAGCGTCCCCTCGGCCTCGCGCGTCGGGACGACCGTCGCCTCGGCGAGGACGTGCCCGGCGTCGAGCTTCGCTGCGGCAACGAACGACCCGTCCTCCGCCGCGACCAGCACCGTGATCGTCGCGCCCGCGAAGGCGACGATGTCCCCACGCCCATCGCCGTCGGCGTCGCCGAGGGCGATGCCGGTCGCGGGCTCGGGGAGCGCCACGTCCTGCGCCTCGAGCGTCCGCCCCGGCGCCGCGAAGCGTCGCAGCGCCCCGGCGCCGTCGAGCACGTAGAGCTCGTCGCGGCCGTTGCCGTCGAGGTCGGCGACGTGGAAGCTCCGCACGTCGGCAGCGCCGTCGATGGCGATGGGCGAGGCGTAGCAGAGCTCGCCCGACTCGTGGCTCCCGTTGCCGCAGCGTCCGCACAGCTCGTGGCGGCACTGCTGGCCGGGGCCACAATCGGAGGCCTCGCCACAGACGGCGCCCACGGTCGCGTCGCCCGAGAAGCACGACACCGCCGCGAGCGCCGCACCGAGGCCCCACGCCCGCGTGGGGGCGAAGCGGGGCCCCCGGGGCCGACGTGGAGACGAGCTGCGGCGGCGCGGCACGGCGGCGGGACCATATCACGCGGCGCCGCGGGTTCGCCGTGCCATGGGCCCGCGGGCGTGGCATCGTGATCGTCGCCGTGCACCGCCTCGCAAAGCGCCTCGCCCCCGCCCTGCTGCTGCTCGTCACCTCGTGCTCCGCGGTCTACGAGGTCATCTTCCGCGTCAGCCTCGCCGAGGATGTGACGGTGCCCACGGGGGCGTTCATCGCGTTCGCGGCGGTCGAGGGCAACGCGGGCGCCGATGTCACCGCCCACACGCAGATCCCCGCGACCCACGGCGTGCGCGGGTACCAGGGCAAGACCAACGTCTGCTGTGCGCCCGAGCCCACGGTCTCGCTGCACGCGTTCATCGATCTCGACGGCGATCGCGTGCTCGATCCCGACGAGCCCCGCGGCGCCGATCCGACCAACCCCATCCGCCTCACCGACACGAGCGCCGCCCACCGCACCGAGTTCGTGATCATGAGGCCGCCCGCGCCGCGCTGACGCGGGCCGCGAGCGCGGCGATGTTCACCCGAGCCGCGCGAGCGCGGCGATGACCGCGGTCTCGACCCTGAGGATCCGCGGACCGAGGTTCACGCACAGGAAGCCCGCATCCGCCCACAGCCCGAGCTCGAACGGGACCCAGCCACCCTCGGGGCCGATGGCCACGATCGTCGCGCCCTCGACGTCGCAGGGGCACGCGGACGCCCCGGACGGATCGGCGAGGAGCCGCCGCGCGTCGAGCCGCGGCGCGAGCTCGTCCTCCACGAACGGACGCAGCCGCAGGCGGGTCTCGACCAGCGGCGCGACCGTGTCGCACGCCTGCTCGAGCCCGAGCCGCACGTTCGCGTCGATCTCGGCCGCCGCCACGGCCGGCGAGCTCCAGTAGCTCTTCTCGACGCGCGCGCTGTGGCACAGCACGACGCGCCGCACGCCCATCGCGGTGACGTGCTGCAGGAGCCGACGCAGCACCGGCGGGCGCGGCAGCGCGAGCACGAGCTCGATGGGGCGCTTGTACGGCGGCTCCTCGTCGAGCACGCACGCCAGCTCGAGCCGGTGCTCGTCGAACGCGAGGACCTCGGCGCGGCCCCGCAGGCCGCCGCGCACGCCGACCTTGATCGACGAGCCGACGGTCTTGCCCAGCACCTCGCGCACGTGGACCAGCGCGGCCCCGGACAGGCGCGCGCGCCCGTCGGCGTCGAGCTGATCGGGCTCGAGCAGCAGCAGGTTCACGGGGCGGCCCCCCGGCGGCGCCGCAGGCCCGCGAGCGCCGCTGCGCCCGCGACGAACGCCAGCCCGCCCACGGCGAACCACCGCAGCAACCAGCCACCGCGCGCGAACACGGTCGGCGCGCTCGCGGTGTCGCGGACCAGCGCGACGTCGGCGACGAGGAACTCGGGCTCGATCACCGGCCCGCCGCGCCTCGGGTCGCGCACGGGCAGCGCGGCCACCAGGCGACCCGCGTGGTCGACGACGCTGGCCGGGCCCGCGGCGACGCTGCGGACCATGGGGATGCGGTGCTCGACCGACCGGAACTGCGCCAGCGCCAGGTGCTCCCACGGCTCGGCGGTGTCCCCGAACCACGTGTCGATGGTGACGTTCACGAAGACCTCGATGCCGCCCGGCTGCGCCGCGACCTCGCGGGCGAACTCGACGAAGATGTCCTCGTAGCACACCACCGGCCCGAGGTGGATCGGCACGTCGTCCCCCCGCGGCACGAGCTCGAAGCGCGCCGGATCGTCCCCGGCGTTGTTGTGCGAGACCGCGGGGACCAGCCCGAGCACCCAGTCGGGATCGAGCACGGGGACGTACTCGCCGAAGGGGACCAGGATCACCTTGTCGAACGCGCCGGCGATCGTCCCGTCGCCGGCCATCGCGTACACGGTGTTGTACTCGTAGCGCCCGTCGGGCTCGATGCTCGCGGCGCCGAAGATCGTCGGCGCGTCGTGGAGCCGCTGCACGCGGCGGTACGACTCGTCGAAGTCGTGTCGGAACGGTCGCGTGGTGCGAAACGGGAACGCGCCCGCCTCGGGCCACACGATCACCTGGGCGCCGTCGTCCTGGGCGCGGCGCGACATCACCCACAGCCGCGCCATCTTGTCCGGCGGATCTGCGGCCATGAGCGCGGTGTTCGGCTGCACGATGCCGAACCGCACCACCCGCGCCCCCGCGGCCGCGGCGTCGAGCGTCGCGATGCGCCACTGCCCGAGCCCGTAGGACACGATCGGGATCGAGAGGGCGATCGCGGCGAGGCCGACGCGGGCGCGGAGGTTCGACGCGACCATCGCCCGCGCGAGCGCGACGCCGCAGAGCACGATCTGCGCCTCGACCAGGGGCACACCGCCGAGCTCGGCCGCCTGCATCCACGCCGGCACGTCGGCGATCCCGATCATCGGCGTGTAGGGGAACAGCGCCGGCCACGGCGTCGACACGCCGATCCACGCGATCGCCGGCCACAGCCACGCCATCGCGCCCCGCGTCGGCGCGGCCCGCATCGCGACGGCCCACAGCCCGAACGGCAGCGCGGTCCAGGCCGAGAACAGCGCGAGCCCCAGCCACGCCACCGGCGCGGGCAGGCCCGCGAAGCGCTCGAGCATCTCGCCGATCCACGGGAAGCCGACGAGCCCGATGCCGAGCCCGCCCAGCCAGCCGGCGAGGAAGCGGCGCGGCCACCGACGCTCGCGAAGCGCATGCATCGACCAACACAGCGGCGCGAAGCCCAGCCAGATCGCGAGCGGGAGCCCGTTCGGCGGCGCGCCGATCGCCAGAGCCACGCCACCGAGACCGGCGACGCAGAGCGGCACGAGATCGACGCGGCGCCGCGGATCTGGGCTACGCGGTTCTGGGCTAGAGGCCACGGATCAGCTCCACCAGTGCGGTGACGACCTCGGGCTTCGTGCGCAGGTCGGGGTTCGCGGCCATGTTGCGATCGAGGCCGACCGACATCCCGCCGTCGACGATCACCTGGGCGATGCGGGAGTCCTCGGTGTCGCGCTGCCACGCACCGTCGCCGAAGTTGCGCGGCTTCACCGGCAGCAGCTTGGCGCCGGGGCCGTCGCCGCGGCCGTTCACGCCGTGGCACGACACGCAGCGCTCGGCCCAGATCTTCGCGGCCGCGGCGCGGGCGGCCTCGGGCGCCAACGGCGGATCGCCGCACGCCGCGACGGTCACGAGCATCAGCACCGCGATCGCCCGGTTCCTCATGACCGCCGCTCCTCGAGCTCCTCCAGCGTCCGCGGCCAGTCGTCGCCGAGCAGCCGCGACAGCGCCCGATCGGCGAGGCGTCGGCCGCCGGTCTGGCAGCGCGGGCAGTAGTTGGTCTCGCGATCGGCGTAGACGATCCGCTCGATCGCCGTCTGGCACACCGGGCACGGCAGGCGGAAGCGGCCGTGCACGGCCATCTCGGGGCGGAACGCGGTCACCTTGCCGGGGAAGCCCTCGCCGACCTCCGCGCGCAGGCGGTCGGTCCACGCCGTCAGCGTCGCGCGCATCGCCTCCCACAGCCGCGCGAGCTCGGCGTCGTCGAGCTTGGTGCTGAGCGTCACGGGCGACAGTCGGGCGGCGTGGAGGATCTCGTCGGAGTACGCGTTGCCGATACCGCTCACCAGCCGCTGATCGGTCAGCGATCGCTTGAGCGTGTGGTTCTCGCGGCGCATCGCGTCGCGGAACTCGTCGAGCGTGCACGCCAGCGGCTCGATGCCGGCCGGACGGAACCCCTCGCGCGCAGCAAGACCGTCGACGATGTGCAGCGACGCGCGCTTCTTCGGGCCGATCTCGATCACGTGCAGCGCCGCATGGTCGAAGCGCAGGCTCGCGTGCAGCAGCTTGGCCCCCGGCGGCTTGCCCTTCTCGTCCCACACCAGACGCCCCAGCTTCATCAGGTGGACGACGAGGTGGAGGTCGCCGTCGAGCGCCAGCGCGATGCGCTTGCCGAGCCGCTCGACGCCCGTCACCGTGCGCCCGGCGACACCCGTCCACGGCGGCGTCACGGTGCGCAAGAAGAACGGGTTGCCCAGACGCAGCTGCACCACCGTCTTGCCGACGACGCGGGGTCGCAGGCACTCGACGTAGACGGTGATGTCGGGCAGCTCGGGCAAGGGCGGGTCCCGTGACGCGGGTGACCCGCGCGTGGGCCCCACGTGTGGGGGCCCAAGGGGAGCCTACTGCTGCGGCTCCCCGATGGGTCCGCCCGATCCGCCGAAGTTGCCGTCGGGCGGGAGGATCGTCGGGACCTCCTCGCCCTCGGGCGGCGCGGGCTCCGGCGTGGGCTCGGGCTCGGGCACCGGCTCGGCGGGCGCGGGCTCCACCGGGGGCTCCGCGGCCGGCGGCGGATCGACCGGCGGTGGCTCGGTCGGCACCGCCGAGGTCGGCGGGAGGTTCTGCACATCGACGCCGTTGGGCGCCGGCGTCGTTGGCATCGGCGGCGTCGGCATCGCGCCCGTCGAACCGGGCGCCGTCGGCATCGTGGGCGTGGGCGCGTTGGGATCGGCCGGCGTCGGACCGCCCGGCAGCGACGGCCGCGCCTCGAAGCCCGAGCCCGAGTCGGACTCCGCCGGCTTGGCGCCGCGCTCCTTCGCCTTGCGCTTCTCGTCCTTCGCCCGTTGCTTGGCCCGCTTCTCGGCCCGCGACTCCGTCGCGCTCTTCGACTTGATGCCCTTGAACTTGGGGTTGCCCAGGGGCCCCGAGAGCACGTAGCCGAGGCCCTGCTCCGGCGGATCGAGCCGCGACTTGGCGTCGGCGCCCTGGAACACCAGGCGGAGCTTCTCGCTGCGATCCTGCAACGACTTGGTCAGGTTGAGCTTCAGCGTCAGGTCGAGCCGCGACTTCGGGAACGGGTCCTTCAGATCGATCTCGCCCTCGACGGACACCTCGACGTCGTCGCTCTTGGTCTCCATCGGGCCCTCGGTCTTGGCCGTGCCCTTCTCGACGGTCATCTTGCCGACGAACGTACCGAGATCGATCTGTGGGATGACCGTGCCGTCCTTCAGGCCCTTGCTCCCGGGGATGTAGAGCTTCTCCTCGCCGTCGCCGATGCTGCACGCCGCGCAGGTCATCTCGATCGTCCCGTTGGCCTTGGCGAACTTGTTGCCCGGCATCTCGAGGTCGACCTTGAGCGCGAACAGGCCCATCAGGGGGACGTTGAGGGCCTGGCGGGCCTTCGGCACGTCGTACAGCGGAAGATCCGCGACCTCGATCTTCACGGCGGAGGACGACGAGTCGCGCTCGTAGTGGGCGGTGATGGTGCCCTCGGATCGGCGCACCTCGACGTCGACGTCGATGTTGCCGATCAGCAGCGACAGGAACGAGACGTCGATCTCGACCTCGTCGATGAGGAACTTGCTCGGGATGGTATCGGGCCGCGACGGCGCGAACGTCCACGTGACCTCCTCGAGCGTGATGTCACCCAGGAGGTTCACCGAGACGTCCTTGACGTCGACGATGTAGCCGGCCTTGCGGGCCTCGTGGCCGATGCGCCACGCGATGGCGCGGGTCGGCAGGCACAGCCACGCGAAGACGAGGAAGAAGGCGAACGAGATCGCCCCCCACAGCGCCATCGACCGCAGGCGACGCAGCAGGCTCGGACCGCCGGTGCCCTCGGTCGGCACCTGACCGCGCATGATCGAGAGGTTGGGGAGCTTCACGGCGAACTTCATGGCTTCTCCTCCACCTCGGCGTCGCCGGTCGCGGCGCCGCCCTCGCGCTTGAACGTCACCAGTGTGATGTCCGCGTTGAGCCGATCCTCGGCGTTCGACAGCGAGCGGACGACCAGGTTCTCGGTGCTGATGTACTGCCCGGGCCGACTCTCGAGGAAGGTCAGCAGCTTGGTCAGGTTCTCGAGCGTGATGTCCTTCGCGTCGAACTTGTACGCGCACTTGGTGAGGCCACCGCCGATGTCGACCGATGCCTGCTCCTCTTCGTTGGTCGGGCTGAAGCCCTCGACCGCGAGGCGGGCCTCGTCGAGCAGCGACGCGAACTGGGCGCACTCGGTGGAGATGGCGGCCTCACGGGCCTTCTTCTGCTCGAGCTTGGCCTTGTAGACGGCGCCGCGCGTGTGCACGTCGTCGAGGGCGAACCGGTACTTCTCGATCTCCTTCTCGGTCTCCCGCAGCGCGTTGCCGCGGAAGTACAGCAACACCAGCGTGCCCATCACGAAGAACACGATGACGAGCACGAGGATGTACACGCGCTCGCGCGGGCTGAGGCCCGCCCAGAATCCCGCTCCGCCTGCGGCTGCCATGACTCAAGCCCCTCCCCCGTCGGTTCCCACCGGCTCTTCGACCGGTCGGCCCGGCGTCACCACACCCGCGTTCGGATCCCTCGCGCCGAGCCCAGCCGCACCACCGGCGCTGCTGCCCTCGCCGTCGCCGGACCCCGAGCTGTCGCCGTCGCCGTCGCCGTCGCCGTCACCCGAGCCGAGCGAGCTGGCGTAGTAGCAGTTGTTGTCCATCGTCATGTCGAACTGCTTGCGGTCGGTGCCGCGCACCTTGCTCTTCTCGATGTTCGACAGGCACGCGATGTCGCGCAGGCGGTAGGCGAGGCGATCCTGCGCGGAGGCCCGCACCGCGTCGACCTTGAGCTCGATCTTCCGCTCGCGGATGTCGATCAGGGTGAACAGGACCTCGTCGGAGATCACCACGCCCGCATCGTTCTTGACCGGCTCGGCCACCACGGGCGCCGCGGGAGGTGGGACCACCGGGGCCTCGCCACCCTCGACGACGGGTCCCTCCTCGGCGGCCGGATCGGCGCCGCCCGGCGGGAGGATCGGCGTCTTGCCGAGGTCGCTCGGCGTCGCGGCCTGGGCGAGCAGCGCCAGCACCTCGAGGGCGCCGCGCTGCGCGATGAGGCTGGTGATGTCCTGGCTCTCCGAGCTGTCGAGCGTCGCGTCGACGTCGGCGAGCGCGACGGGCTGACCGAGGACCTTCTTCGTCGCCTCCTCGAGCTCGGCGGCGTAGGCGTCGCGCTCGGCGTCGAGGGCCTTCACGCGGATGATGGTGTCGATCGCCCCGAACGCCATGACCGCGATCCCGATCGCCGCCAGGGACCCGATGCGCTCCTGCACCCACGTCGAGTCGTTCTGACCGACGGTGTCGTCGTGCAGCTGGACGAGCGGACGGCGGGCGGCCCCGAACGCGGCCCCGAGCGCCGCGGCGAACGTCGCGACGTCGCGCCCCTCTGCGCCGCGGATCGCCAGCGAGGACTTGAGCTTGCCCAGGCCGCACGGCAGGCCGGTCTGCTCGGTGAGGTAGCCGGCGAGACCCCCGAGGTGCGCCGCGCCGCCGGTGAGGACGATCCGGGCGACCTCGTAGCGATGCGTCGTGCGCAGCCACATCCGGGTGTGCTCGATCTCGCGGACGATGGGCTCGATCGCCTGCGCGATCACGGCGCCCGCGCCGAGCTGATCGGCGGACAGCGAGGCCTGACCGCGGTGCGGCACGAACGCATCGCGGCGCTTGGCCTCCTCGGCCGCCGCCGCGTCGAGGCTGTACGCGCGGGCGATGGCCGACGTCACGTGCCGACCCGCGCGGCGGATCGACCGCGCCGCGACCGGCCCCTTGGCGCCGATGGCCACCAGCTCGGTGCTGCCGTGCCCGAGGTCCAGCACGAGCGACACGGGCGTCATCCCCTGCTCGGCCATCGCCGGCGTGACCGGCCCGAGCTCCGGGTCGACCACCTGCGCCATCGCCATCGCGCCCGAGGTCACGACCTCGAGCTTGGAGCCGGCGCGCTTGAAGATCGTCGAGAGCTGCTCGACCCGATCACGCTTGGTCGCGACCATCAGCGCGCGGCCGCCCTGCGGCGCGGGCACCACCACGTGCCCGTGGGCGAGCTGCTCGAGCGGGTACGGGAACTGGCCGTCCGCCTCGAACGCGATCGTCTGCGCGATGCGACGCGGCTCGGCGAAGGGGAACGACAGCAGGCGGTACGACATCGTGGACGCCGGCAGGGCCACACCCACGGTCTCGGAGAGCAGGCCCCGGGCGCGCATCGCCACCAGCGCGGCCTGCAGCGCGGGCAGGTAGGCGTCCGACCCGTCGCCGTCCTCGTGGCCCGCCGCGGCCGCGGGCGCGGGGGTCGGCGCAGCCACGGGGGCGTCGAACAGATCGACGAGCTGGACGCCGCGGAAGCCCGCCGTCATCACGGCGATCTTCACCTGCTGCGATCCGAGATCGATGCCGACGTACTTCTGTGCCATTACTTCCGCGCCATCTGGGGGTTAGTCCTCGCGCACGTGCATCCACGCGCCCTTGCCCTGGCTCTGCGAGCGGGCGTACTGCATGTCGTAGACGGCGATCAGCCGCTTGTTCACGGCGCCGACCGTCGTGATGAGCTCGACCCGGTAGATGCGCTCGGCGCTCACCGTCGCGACCTCCTGCAGGGCGCCGTAGTTGTCCTCTTCGTTCTTCGGCGGCTTGACCCGGACCTCGATGCCCTCGGGGATCCGCGGCAGCTGCTGCGACGCCGACGGATCCTGCCCGAGCATCATCATCGGGTTCACGAACTCGTCGGGCGTCATCACCAGCTGCTTGAAGTCGTCGAGCTTCTCGAACAGGTTGAACTCGCGCATGTCGACGACGTAGTTCGCCAGCGGCATGGTCTTGAGCATGAAATTGTCGGCCTCGGTCTTCCACCGATCCGTCGCCGACACGGAGTGCCGGATGACCAGCGCGATCTGCTCGGCGCTGGCGAAGTTGAGGTTGACCTTGCAGCCGCCGTAGACCGTGAGTTCCTGGCCGAACGCGGCCATCCAGTCGTCGTCGATGCCAGCGACGAGGTGGAGCTCCTCGATGCTGTCCAGTCGGGCGTTGCGCGGGATGTACGGGTCGAACAGCTCGCCGTAGCGGTCGTTCTCGGCCGCAGAGCCCGAGCGCAGCTTGATGATGTCGAAGCGGTTGCGGTCGTCGTCGACGTAGTCCGCGAGCGCCCGGATGATGTCGGTGCGCGTGTAATACTGCGCGTCCGACTTCTCCTCCTCGAAGAGCGGATCGTAGAGCGTCGGCGACATCAACGCCTCGAGGGTCTCGACCACGCGCCCCGCGGCGTTGTCCTTCTCGCCGGCCTTGGCCTGCTTGGCCAGGCAGTTGACGTTGATCTTGCCGCTCTCGGCCGACACCCGGTACTCGAAGCTGCCGCCCTGCACCGCCAGCCCCGACAGCGCCGTGGTGTCGATGCCGACCAGATCGCCCAGGCCCTGCGCACCGTCGGTGGTGCCGAACACCGACATCAGGTACGGCGCCACCTGAGTGATGTCCATCGTGCCCATCATGTCGCGGAACTGCTTCTGGTTGAACACCAGCCGCTGGATCTCGAACAGCAGCAGCGACAGCTGCATCGCGCCGCGCTGGATGTTGCGCGCGGCGATCTCGTCGCGGACGTTCACGGCCGACTGCCAGTCGACGCGGGCCTGGTAGTTGAACGAGGCGGTGAACGGCGCGAGGATCGCCAGGCACGCGAGCACGAGCAGCACCGCGATGCCGCGGCCGCCGGCGACGGTGCGCGCGGGCACGCGGCGCGCGGGCCTGCGCGCGGTCGGGCTGGTCGCGGGACTCGGGGTCGGTTCGGGGAGCGTCGTCATGTCGTGCGTCACTCCTTCCCCAGGTCGATCTTCTCTTGCATCGGCAGGGTCGCCTGCGCGACGAATTGCACCGAGTCGCCGTCGTCTCGCACGACCAGGCGGATCTTCACGCGCTGCGGGAGCCGGTCGGGCTGCATGTCGTTCCGGGTCGTCCGCCACTCGTCGAGCCACTCGCGCTGGCGGTCGTCCCAGTACTGGACGTCGAACTCCTCGACGTCCTCGATGACGATGTACGCGGGGAAGTACTCGTCGAGCTGATCGGCCTTGTCGCCCGACAGACGCCGGCTCTCGCGCCGGAACAGGTGGGTGCGACGGGCGTCCTCGGGATCCTTCTCGATGAAGTACTGGACCACCGACTGGTCGCTCTCGTTGGCGTCCTTGCGCATGCGCAGGTGCGAGAACGACGAGAACGTCAGATCGTCCTGCTTGCCGTTGTCCACCCCGTCGAGCAGCGTGTACTGCCGCGCGTCGTCGAGCGGACGATTGAACGACAGGTACGCCATGCCGAGCTCGGACTGCATGCGCGTGAGCCCGCCGCGGACGATCGCGTAGCGCATCTGCACCGACTCGGCGGCGGCCATGCCGTCGATGGTCCCGCGGAATCCGCTCCACACCGACGTCACGATCATCGCCAGCACCGCGAGCGCGATGAGGACCTCGATCATCGTCATGCCGCGCTGGTGTCGCATCACTTGGCGCTCCCACGCGGGCCGGTGGGACCGCCCGGCATGTTCATGCCACCGGCGGGCTTGGTTCCGCCGGTCGTCCCCGGCTTGCCGCCGGTGCCGGTGCTCGGTTCTTGGCCGGGCTCGCCGTCGGGGCGGGTATCGTCCTCCTCGTCGACCTCGCCGCCGGCCTGCGGCAGCTGCAGCAGCTGCTTGGTGTCGGTCCAGAAGGTCTCGACCGTGAACTCCTGCTCGAGCGCCCCGTCGGTCCAGATCACCCTGCACGACGACTTGCGGATCGCCTGCTCGATGGCGCCCTTGATCACGGGCCAGACCATGCCCATCCCAGCGAACGCCTGGTCCTCCGCGTCGGCGACCTGCTGCCCGCTGCCGAAGCCACCGTCGGTGTCGGCGCCCTCCTTGGCCTGCTGCAGCGCGTTGAAGTCCGGGACCTCGATGAAGTCGACCAGGCACTCGTAGCGGATGTCCGGCCAGCCCTCCTCGCCGAAGTCGCCGTCGAACGTCTTGTCGTCGCTGCCCCAGCCCTCGACCTGCAGCTGGGCCTCGATGTCGAGCAGCTTGCCCTCGGCGAGGAACGCCGCCACCGAGACCCCGCGCGCGTAGCGAGTCGCCCGCATCGCCGCCATCTGCGACGACAGCAGCGACGTCAGCGACATGGAGAGGATCGCGACCGCGATCAGCACCTCGAGCAGCGTGAAGCCACTCTGGGCACCGCGTGCGTCGGCGCGCACCGTCTCGCCCGTGTCATCTGCGGGGGTCATGGCCTAGAGCGTCCTCCGCTGCTGTTCCTTGCCGAGCGCGTCCTCTTCGTCGGTCGGATCATCGGGGAGCACCAGGTCCTCGAGCCCGTCCACGATGGTCACGCGGCCGGTGAGCGGCTCGACCTTGATCGTGTACTTCGTCGTCTCGTCCTCGCCCTCGAGCTGGATGTGGGCCTTCTGCGTGCGACCGCGGGGGAAGAAGACGATGCTCGCCTCGCCCTTGGTGATCGGCTTCAGATCGTCGGCCGTGCGCACGTAGGTGATCTTCACGCCCTCGGGCAGCGAGAACGGCTTGGCGAGATCCGACAGCGCGTTCTCGTCCTCGAAGGCCTCGAACAGCGGCTTCTTGCGCCGCGGCACCTTGCGCGGCTGCGCCTTGTAGACGTCGCTCGCGCCATCGTCCCCGCCCGTGCCGCCGCCGGCCGCCGGGTCCTCGCGGTAGGCCGCCGACTGCACCGAACGGTTGAACGACTGCTCCGCCCGCATGTCGCGGTCGGCCTGCTCCTCGAGCTTGCGCTCGTCGATCTCGATGATCTTCCCGTCGCGATCGGTCGCCGGCAGATACATCGCGTCGTCGCCGACCTGCAGCGAGAACGTGCTGTCGTCGAGGTTGATCACCATGCGGTAGTAGTCGCCACCGACCCGCGCCTTGTCGTAGCCGTAGCGGATCGTGTTGGCGATCTGGTTGGTCGCTCGACCGACCTCCGCCTGCCGCCCCGCGCCGAAGCCGACCACCACCATCCCGACCATGAGCCCCATCACCGCGAGGACGATGAGGATCTCGATGAGGGTGATGCCCGCCTGTGCCCGCCGCTGTGCGGCGGGGATGGCGGAGACCGTGGGGAACGGGCGGGACATGCGAGCTACTTGCCCTTCGCGTCCTTGGCGTCGCCCTGGTTGGCGCCCGCGGCGGCGTCGCTGCTGATGTCGTCCTCGTTGCCCGGCGTGCCGTCGGGGCCGGACGAGACGACGATGATGCCGCCGCCCTGCTCGCAGCGGATCTCGAACTCGTTGCCCCACGGGTCCTTCGCCTCGCGCGCGGCGAAGCCCGCCGCCTTGAGCTCCTGGACGTTCTTCGGGCACTTGCGCTTCTGCAGCTGGTACTGCTCGCTCAGCTGGTGGACGAGCACCGCGTTGTTGCGGGCGTCCTCGAGCTGGGCGTCCTTGTAGCGGTTGAAGGCCATCACGCCCACGCCGCCGAGGATGAGGCTGATGATCGCGAGCACGACCATGATCTCGATCAGGGTCATGCCCCGGCTGCGACGGCGACGTCGACGGCGGCGCTGGGCGGCCATGGCGGCGCTCTCGGGGGCGCCGGCCGAGGAGGGCGTTGCGGACTCGGGGGTCTGTTCGGTGTGCATGGTCGTTTCCGTGGGGTCGCGCGGGTCAGGTCTTACCCGCCATCTCGGTGATCATCATGATGGGGCCCATGATCGAGTAGATCACGAAGCCGACCGCACCGCCCATGACCACGATCGCGAGTGGTTCGAGCAGCGTGGTGAACTTGTCGATTGCCTGATTGGTTTCGCGGTCGTACGCGTCGGAGAGATCGATCAGCATTTGTTCGAGCTGACCCGAGCGCTCACCCACCGCGATCATGTGCGTGACCAGCGGCGGGAACTGCTTGCTGCGCTTGAGGGCGATCGCGATGCCTTCACCCTCGCGGATGTTGTCGCGGGCCTCGGAGACGACCTTCTCGAGCACGGCGTTGCCGAGCAGCGTGCGCACGATGTCCAGCGCCCCGAGCAGCTGCACGCCCGAGGCGAGCAGCGTCGCCAGGGTGCGGGCGAACCGGGCGATGGCGATCTTGCGGATGAGCTCGCCGACCACCGGCAGGCCCAGCAGCGTCGCATCGCCGACCCAGCGGCCGCCTGCCGTCGCGCGCCACTTCCGGAACCCGACGATGAACCCGGCGATCGCCAGCAGGATCAGCCACCAGTAGCCGGCCATGAAATCCGACATGAAGATGAGCAGCTTGGTGTTCCACGGCAGCTCGGCCTGCATGTCCGCGAACATGCCGGTGATCTTCGGGACGATGCTGATCATCAGGACCGCCACGATGATGGCGCCGAGCACCGACAGCACGATCGGATACATCAGCGCCTTCGACACGCGCCCCTGGATCTCGATCTGCTTCTCGAGGAATTCCGACAGGCGGAACAACACGGTCTCGAGGGCACCGGAAGCCTCGCCGGCGCGGACCATGTTGACGTAGAGCTGCGGGAAGACCTTCGGATAGCGCGCGACCGAGTCGGCGAACGACGAGCCCTCGTTCACGCGGACCGCGATGTCGCTGAGGATGCTCTTCAGCCGCTGGCTCTCGACCTGGTCGGTCATCGCCTTCAGCGACTCGGGCAGGGTCACGCCGGCGTGCAGCAGGGTGCCGAGCAGGCGGGTCGTGCCCGCGACCATCTTGGGGTTGACGCGGTCGAACAGGCCCGAGAAGTCGACCTCGCGGCCGCGCCCCCCGCCGGCCGCCGCGGCCGCGGCACCGCTGTTGGCGTTGGTCTCGTTGACCGAGGTGAGGAACACGCCCTCGCGCTTGAGGTTGGCCTTCAGCGCGCCGACGTTCTCGGCCGTCGCGACGCCGCGGATCGGCCGCCCCTTCGCACTCACCCCCTGGTAGGCGTACGCCGGCATGGCGGGATCAGACCTCCTCCGCGGTCACGCGCAGGACCTCTTCGATGGTGGTGGTGCCGCACAGGATCTTGTGCGCGCCGTCGTCCCGCAGCGTGCGCATGCCCTGCGCCACCGCGGCCTGCTTGATCTGGCTGCTGTCGGCGTTGCGGATCGCGAGGCGGCGGATGTCCTCGTTGATCTGCAGCACCTCGTAGATGCCGGTTCGTCCGCTGTAGCCGGTGCTGCCGCAGCGCTCGCACCCCGACGCGTTGGCCTCGAACAGCATCCCCGGCGGGGGCGCGACGCGACCGGCCGGGGGCTCGATCGGCATCGGCAGCCCCTCGGCGTCGATGAGCGGGGCCTTGAGCGCGAGCTCGCCGGCGAAGAACCGCTCGGGATCGATGCCGACGTCCGACAGGTCCGAGGCCAGCGGTCGATACGGCCGCGCGCACGCCGGGCACACCCGACGCACGAGCCGCTGGGCCTGCAGCGCCACCAGCGACGACGCGACCAGGAACGGCTGCACGCCCATGTCGACCAGGCGCGTGATGCCCGTCGCTGCGTCGTTGGTGTGGATCGTCGACAGCACCAAGTGACCGGTGAGCGATGCCTGGATCGCGATCTCGGCGGTCTCGAGATCGCGGATCTCGCCGACCATGATGACGTCGGGGTCGTGGCGCAGGAAGGAGCGCAGCCCGCTGGCGAACGTCAGGTCGATCTTCGGCTGGATCTGCACCTGGCTGATGCCCGCGAGCTGGTACTCGACCGGATCCTCGATCGTGAGGATGTTGAGGTCGGGCCGGTTGATCCGCGCCAGGCACGAGTACAGCGTCGTCGTCTTTCCGGAGCCGGTGGGGCCGGTGACCAGGAAGATGCCGTGCGGGCGGTGGATGACCTCGTCGATCGTCCGGTAGTGATCCGGCGCGACGCCGATCGCCTCGAGCGTCAGCGCCATCGCCGACTTGTCGAGCAGACGGATGGTGACCCGCTCGCCGTGCGCCGTGGGCACGGTCGCGACGCGCATGTCGACCTCCTTGCCGGCGATCTTGCGGCGGATGCGGCCGTCTTGGGGCAGGCGCTTCTCGGCGATGTTGAGGCCAGCCATGATCTTCACGCGGGCGATGATGCTCGGATGGTGGGCCTTGGGCGCCCGCTTGACCTCGTGGAGCACGCCGTCGACCCGGTTGCGGACGGTGATCTCGCGGTCGCCGGGCTCGATGTGGATATCCGAGGCCTTCTCCTTGCTCGCGTTGAAGATGAGGCCGTTGACGAAGCGGATGATCGGCGCGTCCTCGGCCGAGGCGTGCAGGATGTCCTCGTCCTGCTCGTCGTACTCCTCTTCCTTCTTCTCGAGGTCGACGTCCTTGGTGCGCCGCGAGTAGACCGCGTTGATGAGCTCGCCGAGTGCGCCGCTCGGCATCAGCGTGACCTCGAGCTCCGCGTCGTAGATGCCGCCGAGATCATCGAGGTCGAGCACGCGGGTCGGATCGCCCGCGTAGACCGACAGCAAGCCCTCGGCGCGATCGAGCCGGAACGGCAGCACCGAGTTCGATCGGGCGAAGCCCATCGACAGGTGCTCGACGAGCTCGTCGTCGACCGAGTCCACGCCGGCCCGCTCGACGCAGGGCAGCGCATACTGGCGCGCCAGCGCCCGGCACACGTCCCACTCGGTGCAGTGACGCAGGCGCACCAGCGTCTCGCCGACGCGCTCGGCCTCGAGGTGCTGGGCGCCGAGCGCCTCGGCGAGCCCCTCGGCCGTGCACGCACCCATCTCGATCAGCAGCTCGCCGATCGGCCGCACCTCGGGCCTGCGGCCCAAGGGCGGGAGCAGCGGCGGAAGGGGTCCCTGGGGCCCGGTCGCGCTCGAGAGGATGTCGGCGATCTCCGTGTTCATGGGATCCCTGCCCCGGGCTTGCGTGGCGCCGGCGCGGGCGCGCTCGGGGCCGCGGGCGGCGTCGCGGGCCGGGCCGGCGGCGCCGTGGGCGTGTCGACCGGCTCGTCCTCTTCCTCGTCGGCGTAGGTCTTGGGCGACAGCCCGATCTCGCCGGTGATCTCGGTGCGCTGCATCTCGATCTCGGCGCGGGCGCGGGCGACCTGCTCGTCGTCCATGCGGACCGCCTCGGCGTTGATCGACGCCAGCAGGCCCGCCTTCTTGCGGTAGTTGACGTTGGTGTCGAGGTCGCGGCGCTTGAACGCGGTGTAGCGCTCGAGGAACTCGAGCCGCTCGTCGACGCGGCGCTTGTGGATCCGGCGCGCGTCGTCCGGCGTCTCGAGGATGTGCGGGACCAGGATCATCAACAGATTGACCTTGGACTTCGTGCGCCGCTTGCTCTTGAACAGCCACCCGAGCAGCGGGATCTGGCCCAGACCCGGGACCTGCGACACGCTCTCGCGCTCGACCTCCTGGACCAGGCCACCGAGCACGACCGGCTGATCGTCGCGGGCGACGACCTTGTCGAGCTTGAGCCGCCGCTTGGTCGTCGTCACACCCAACGTCGGGTGTTCGGACGCGATCTCGTTGTTCTCCATCTCGATGTCGAGGGTCACCGTCTTCGCGTCGTTGACGTGGGGCGTGACCTTGACGTTGAGCGAGACGTCCTGGCGCTGGATCGACTGGAACGGCGTGAAGCCGCCGCCCGCACCGCCGCCGGGGTTGAAGCTCACCGCGCCGGGCGTCGGCACGTTGCGGCCGACCTCGATGCTCGCCTCCTGGTTGTCGGCGGTGTAGAGGTGCGGCTCGGCGACGAAGTTGACGTCGCTGTCCTGCTGCAGCGCCTGGATGATCACGCCGAAGGCCGGGATGTCCTGGCCGAGGCCGGTCAGCGCGCCCGAGCCCGGGATCTGCGGGCCGAGCACGCCGGCCGCGAGGCCCGGCAGCACCGACGGCGACAGCACCAGCGAGTTGGCCTTCGACGTCGGCGCGTTCGCGACGAAGCCGACGCCCTGGCCCGAGGTGCCGGGGGCGTTGACGTTGAAGCCGGCGCCGAAGTGGGCACCGACGCCACCCTCGATGGCCTTCTCGATGTTCAGCTCGAGCAGGTAGACCTCGATGTAGACCTGCTTGCGCTCGGCATCGAGGGCCTCGATGACGTCGCGCAGCGCCTCGAAGTCGGACTGCGACGCGAGGATCACCAGCGAGCGCGTCGCAGGATCGGCGGTGACGCGGATGTCGCCCGAGAACGTCTCGCCCGGCTGCGCGCCGGGGGCCGGCTGCGCCGGGGCCTGGGCGCCCTGCTGGCCCTGTCGACCGGCCGCGCCGCCCTTGCCCTTGCTCTGCGCGCCCGAGCCGAGCTGCGTCAGCACGTTCGCGACCTCCTCGGGGTCGGCGTTGCGGAGCTTGACGACATGGATGCGCCCGGCGCCGCCGGACAGCGGCACGTCGAGCTGCTCGATGAGCTTGCGGATGACCTGGTAGTCGCCGTCCTGCGCGACGATGATGAGCGTGCCGCTGCGCTCGTCGACGATGACGCGCGAGAAGCCGGGCTCGCCACCGGCCGCCGCCGGCGCGGCGCCGCCCTTGGCCCCGCGGGGCTTGGCCGGCTTCGCCGCGGCCTTGCCCTCGCCCTCGCCGAAGATCTCGCGGATGGTCTCGGCGATCGACTCGGGATCGGCGTAGCGCAGCTGGAAGAAGAAGATCTTCTCGGCCGACACCTCGGGGTTGTCGAGCTGCTGCACGATCTTCAGCAGCCGGCGCACGCTGCTGCCGGTGTCGGTGAGGATCACGAGATCGCCGATCTGATCGACGCTCCCCTGCTTGGTCTTCAGCTTGTCGAGCAGCGTGACGATGTCGGCCGTGTTGCCGCTCTCGACGCGGTACAGCTGGGTGACGTAGCGGTCGTTGTTGGGCGCGCGCCCACCGGGCCCGTACACCGGCAGCGTCTTGCCCTTGGCGTCCGCGGTCTCGACGATCTTGAAGTAGTCGCCCGACGGCTCGACCGTGAGGCCCATCGTCTGCAGCGCGGCGTAGAAGGCCGCGTAGGCCTCCTCGACCGTGACCGCCTCGGGCGACAGGATCGTGACCTTGCCGCCGCGGACCTTGGGATCCCAGATGAACTTCTGGCAGCTGACGCTCATCATCCAGTTGACGAGGTCGTCGAGCTCGGCCTCCTTGGGCAGCGTGATGCGGAACTTCGCGCCGCGGGGCTGCTTGCGGCAGACGTTGTGCCCGCCGACGCCACCCTCGTCGCCCGACAGCTCGCCGCCGTCGTCGTCACCGCCGCGGGCGCTCCCACCACCACGACCGCCGCCGTCGACGTCTTCGTCGGCGGGGCTCGAGGGGGGCGGCGTGGGCTTGGCCGCGCCGGTGCCCCGCGTGGCCGGGGCCGCGGCCCAGGCCGCCTGCGGCAGCGTCAGCGCCATGGTTGTCGCAAGCGCGACGATCGAGCGAGCGCTCATTGGATCTGGATCTCCTTGTTGATGGACTTGCCTTTGCGCTCGATCGTGACCTGGAGGTTCGATGCGCGACGCAACTTGGTATAGAGGCCCATGGCCTGGTCGATGCCGACGAGGTCTTCGCCGTTCACCGCGACGAGCTTGTCGCCGTTCTTGAGGCCGATGAGCTTGGGCAGGCTTCCCCGCCGGATGCCGTAGAACTTGAAGCCGACCTCGCCGTCCTTCGCCGGGACGATGCGGGCCTGCTTGGCCAGCATCATCGGGTTGGCGAGCAGCGACTCGACGAACGAGCGCTCGACGATGCAGAGGTTCTCGTTCGGGCAGTTGATCGCATCCTCGGCGCCGGGAATCGTCCGGTCGTCCTTGGGTGCGTCCTCCTTGGGCTCTTCCTTCGCCGCGGGCGGCGTGGCCGACGGCTCGGGGATGGCGCCGCCGATCTCGAGGTACTCGAGCGCCGCGTTGTTGCGCAGGTGGACGACGCCCTGGTCGACGCCCGTCACGACGACGCCGGCGCGGATGACGTCGTCGACGCCGTACAGGCCCACGGCGCCGGTGTCGGCGTCGTAGACCGTCGCGAGCGACAGCATCGGGTCGTCGGACTCCATCGTCGCCTGCAGGCGCAGCGGCAGGCCGCTCTTCACCTCGCCGGGCTGGATCACCGGGCCCACGGGGCGGCCGTCGGCGTCGAACGTCGGCGTCGACGGGCCCGCAGTGCTGGTCGGCGACTCGGGCTCGACCGGCACGCAGCTCGGGCAGAACACGTTGAACTTGCGGACCTGCTCCGACGCGCGGTCCTTGCTCGCGCGCGACGAGCCGACCCGCGGCACCGCCGGGGCCTTGGGCCGCAGGCCGTCGAGGCCATCGGCCTTCTCGTCGTCCTCGGCGTCGTCGCCGTCGGTGTCGCCGCCCGCGTCCTTGTCGTCCTCGGAGGAGACGAGGACGAACGAGCTGCCCAGCTGCGTCGACACGGCGGACGCGGCGAGGCCCGCGGCCGCGGCGACCCCGAGCGTCTTCACGATCCAGAAGTAACGGGTGAACAGCGCTTCCATCGCGGACCTCGGCGTCAGTGGAGAACCTCGTCGGGATCGCCGACGTCGTCGGGGGCCGCCGGCGCGCCCGGGACGGCCGGCGCCGCGCGGCGCTCGCCCTCGGCCACCGACACGAAGCCCGACTCGAGCTTGCGGTAGATGGTGCGGGTCGCGATGCCGAGCAGGTCGGCGGCGAGGCGCTTGTCGCCCCGCGTGAACTTGAGCGTCTCGAGGATCATGCGCCGCTCGATCTCCTCGATCGGCGTGCCGACGGAGAAGGTGATCTGGCGACCGTTGGGCGCCTGCGGATCGCGGAGCTCGGCCGGCAGATCCTCGGCGCCGATGCGCGCGCCCTTGCACAGCACCACCGCGCGCTCGACCGTGTTCTCGAGCTCGCGGACGTTCCCCGGCCAGCCGTAGTTGCCCATCGTGTGGAGCGCCTCGTCGGTGAACTGTGCCACGGCCTTGCCGTGCTTGTTGGCGTACACGCGCAGGAAGTGCTCGGCGAGCAACGGCACGTCCTCGATGCGGTCACGCAGGGGCGGCATGCGGATCGGGATCACGTTGATGCGGTAGTAGAGATCCTCGCGGAAGCTGCCCGCCTTGACCTCCTCGACCAGATCCCGATTGGTCGCGCAGACCAGGCGGAAGTCGACCTTGAGCGTGCGGCCGCCGACCGGCTCGACCTCGCCCTCCTGCACCGCGCGCAGCAGCTTCACCTGGACCGGCTGGGTGATCTCGGCGATCTCGTCGAGGAAGAGCGTGCCGGTGTGGGCCTCGGCGAAGCGGCCCTCGCGGCTGCGGATCGCCCCGGTGAAGGCGCCCTTCTCGTGGCCGAACAGCTCGGACTCGAGGATCGACTCGGGCAGCGCCGCGCAGTTGACCGGGATGAACGATCGCTGCGAGCGCGGGCTGTGGGCGTGGATGTACCGCGCCATCAGCTCCTTGCCGGTGCCGCTCTCGCCGAGCAGCAGCACGGTCGCGGTGGAGTTCGCGGCCTGGCGGGCGACCTCGAGGGTCGCGCGCATCACCTGCGAGTTGCCGACGATCTCGCGGTACGTCGCGGCGGCCAGCTGCGCCCGGAGCTTGCTGTTCTCGGCGACCAGCGCGGCCTTGTCGAGGGCCTTGCGCACCGCCGCCACCACTTGGGCGCGCTTGAGCGGCTTGGAGATGAAATCATAGGCGCCGCGCTTCATCGCCTCGACCGCGGACTCGACGGTGCCGTACGCCGTCATCACGATCACCTCGACCTCGGGCACGATCGCCTTCGCGGCCTTCAGCAGGTCGTCCCCGCCCATGCCCGGCATCCGCAGGTCCGTCACCATCACGTCGATGCGTTGGCGACGGAGCACGTCGAGCGCCTCGTGGCCGTTGCGCGCGGTCACGACCGCGAGGCTCTCCTTCTCGAGCACCTTGGTCAGCGCGTCCACGATGCTCGCCTCGTCGTCGACGACCAGGACGGTGGGGGTGGGCTGCATGGGCAGGGCGACAGGGTGCATCGAGGAACTCCGATCAGCAAGACGGGCGCCGGGGGATAACTCTGTGGAATTCTCGCGGGTTGACTCGCCCCCAAGGGGGGGCCGGGCGCCGATTTGTCCGCGTGTCCCAGGGGCTTGGACATTCTGTCACAGGCCGAGGTCGGGTGCCGGTTCGGCCTGTCAGGTTGTCGAGCCGCGTCAGGGCGTCCGCGCGGGACGCGGCCCACCCTGCGTGGGCATCAGCGGATCTCGATCCGCTTGCTGACCGCCTTGCCCTTGCGGTCCAACGAGACCTCGAGGTTCGTCGCGCGGCGCAGCTTCGTCATGAGGCCGAGCGCGTCGTCGAGGCCGCGCAGCTCCTGGCCGTTCACCGCGAGCAGCACGTCGCCGTTGGCGAGGCCGAGCTTCTTCGCGAGCGATCCCTTGCGCACGCCCGACACCTTGAAGCCGCCGTCCGGCATCGGGATCACCCGCGGGGCCTGCGAGGCGAACTTCGCCGGGTTGGCGAGGATCTCGTCGACGAAGGCGCGCTCGACCACGCAGTCGTCGGCGCCCGAGCAGGTGATCGCGTCGAGTTCGGGCGACTCGGTCGTGGCCTTGGGCTCGACGTCCGGCTTGGCCTTGGGCTCGACGGCCTTGGGTACCGGCGGCGCTGCGCCGAGCTCGAGCAGCTCCGCGCCGCTGGCCGTCTGCAGCGACACGCGGCCCTGCGCGACGGAGAGCACGACGACGCCGGGGCGCAGGGTGTCCCCTTGCCCATAGACCCCGACGATGCCGCGCTCGACGTCGTAGATCGTCGCGAGCGAATCTGCGGCCGACTCGGCCTCCATCGTCGCGTGCAGGCGCAGCGGCAGGCGCGTGGCCACGGTGGCGACGCCCGACGCCGCGGGTCCCTGCGCGAGCATCACGGGCGCCGCGGGATCGGCCGCGGGCTGACAGCTCGGGCAGAACGGGTTGTAGCTCGACAGCGACGCGGCGGCGGCCTGCCGACCGACCGAGCCGCGGGCCCGCGGCGTCGCGGCGCCGACGATCGCGTTCGCGAGGACCTCGGGCTCGTCGTCGATCTCGTCGAGCTCCGCGTCGTCGGTGGCGGTGGCGTCCTCGAACACGCCCACGGCCCCCTGCACGACGAAGAGCGCGAGCGCGGAGCTCGCGGCGCTCCCGGCCAGCGCCGAGGCGCTCGCCACACCGACCAGACGCAGGATCCAGAAGTGTCGTCCGAACAGCGCTCGCATGCCGGACAACCACAGCAAGTCGCTCGCCGATCGCCGACCGGGCCCGATTCCGCCGGGTTGCGGGCGACGATGACATCGCGTCACGCCGCAATGGCACGGCGCGAGCCGCCGGGGGACGCAGGCTTGCCATCGCGGCAATCGCCGCAGGGTCACGGCCTGGCCGCCGCGTCCGCTCGCGGCTACCCGAGCGTGCGCAACGCCTTCGCGCCGAGCAGCCCGAGCCGACCGAGCAGCCTCCCGAGCTCGCGGTGGTACTCGTGGCGATACACCTGCAGGATGTGCCCGCCCGCGAAGCGCACGCGGTGCGGTCGATCCCAGTGCTCCCACAGCGGCAGCACGTGGTGCTCGCCGACGAGCGCATCGCCGGTCGCGGTCACGATCATGCGGCCCTCCCACGGCACCTTGGGCCGGTGCGACATCGGCGAGTGCAGGGCCCACGCGTCGCGGAACCGCTCGCGTGTGAGCCCGGCCTGCACCGCCTGCGCGCGCACGGGGTCGTGTTCGCCGTGCTCCCAGAGCAGCTCGGCCAACGAGGACGGCGGCATGATCGGCACCGCGAACGCGAGGCGATCGTCGATCGAGGCCAACAGCGCAGTGGTGTAGCCACCCAAGCTGGACCCCATCATCCCCATCGGCGCGGGGTTGTACGCCTGGACGATGCCGAGGACCGTGCGCAGCTCGATCGCCGTCTGCACGAACGCCTCGTTGGTGCGCATGAGGTTCGGCGACGGGTGGAGCTCGCCCGAGAACCGCGCCCGCGACGGCTTGCGGATCCAGTGGAACGGCGCGACGTAGTAGTAGACGTCGAGGCCGAGCGCGCGGTGGAGCCAGCGGACGCCGAACTCGATCTCGTGGATCGCCTTGGCGCCGAGGCCCCAGCCGTGCGTGATCACGATCGAGGCCGGCGCGGGCGCGCGGTGGCGCCACGCGAACAGGTGCGCCGTGTCGAGGTTGTCGTAGCGGCGGTACTCGTGCGCGTACAGGGGATGCACCGGGCGGTACGGGGTCGCGAACGAGAGGTGCGCGTGCACGCCCGACGCCGTGCGCCGCTGCCAGCGCGTCACGACCTCGGGCAGCCGATCCGGCGGGGCGAGGAGCCGATCCGGATCGGCAACGACCTCGGGCGCCGTGTAGCAGTGCAATAGCCCGAGGCTGTGCTCGAGCTCTGCCGGCGTCACGAACGGGACGCCGCGGCGCACGAAGAGGCCCCGCAGCGCGCGACGGACCACGAAGTCGACGCGGTGCCCCGCCCACGACGCGAGGCGTCGACGACGACCGGGCTTCGCCTCCGGGACACCGGAGGTCGACATCGTCAGGGCCCCGCGTTCGCCCATCGCGGTCACTCCCCGCGGACGGGACGGCTCATCAGCTGCGCGAGCACGGCGGACCCGGACGCGCGCCCCGACAGCAGCGCCGCCATGCCGGCGGAGATCGGCGCCTCGAGGCCGTGACGCTCGGCGAACGCGGTCACCTGCGCCGCGATGCCAGCGCCCTCGACGAAGGCGCCCGCGCGCGCGGCCGCCTCGGGCAGTGGCAGGCCCTCGGCGAGCGCACGTCCGAAGAGCGACTCCGGCCGACCATCGCCGGCGACCGCCGCCATCAGATCACCGAAGCCCGCGAGCCCGGAGAACGTCCGCTCGGTCGCGCCGCAGGCCACGCCCACGCGCATCGCCTCGGCCATGCCGCGCGTCGCTAGCATCGCGGTGGTCGCCGGGCCGAACCCGCGGCCCTGCGCGTAGCCGATGCCGAGGGCGAACAGACCGACCATGGCCGACGCGATCTCGACACCAACGACATCCGACGTGCCGTAGATGCGCATGGTCGGGCCGCCGATCGCCTCGCGCACGGCCTCGGTCACCTCGGGGAAGAGCGAGCCGACGATGGCGCCGCCCGGCTCGCCCTCGGCGAGGGCGCGGGCCACCAGCGGCCCCGCGAGCACGCCGACGCGACGACACGGCGTCGAGCTGCGCAGCCGCTGCGTCAGCGTCGTGAGGTCGCTGCCGATCAACCCGCGGCTGACGTGCACCAGCAGGTGCGTGCCGTCGAGGTAGTGACCGACCTCCTGCGCGAGCCCGTCGATGTGGATCGACGGCGCCGCGACGAACACGAGCTCGGCCTGGCCGACCTCGGCGATCCGCGTCGTCGAGCGCACGTTGGCGTGGGCCGGATCGCGGGGCTGTCGGCTCCACAGCGTGACCACGCGACCGCTGCGCGCGACCTGGATCGCCAGCGCACGGCCGAAACTCCCGCCTCCGAGGACTGCGACGCGACTCATGTCCGCAACTCCATGACCTCGATGTCGCGCGCCGCGGCGCGATCGGCCTCGTTGGCGCCCGACAGCTCGACGGCGAAGCCGCGCAGGCGGTTCGCGTAGTACAGCAAGAGGTTCGGATCCTCGGCGAGCACCGAGCCGCTGACGATCTTCGCGACCGGCCGCAGGTGGTAGCCGTCCCACGTCGCGAGGCAGCGCTCGAGGATGCGCATCGGCGACTCGCGGCGCAGCAGGGCGTCGACGTGGATGCGCCCGCGCTGCTCGAGGCCGAGCAGTGCATCGCGGGTGTTGCCGAGGTCCGCCGCGAGTTCCTCGACGGGGATGGCGATGTCCCCGCGGTGGCGCAGGCGCGCGAACAGGTCCAGGCCCGGCGTCGCCCGGACCATGCGCCGGAAGATGACGTGGGCCAGGAGCTGCGTCGGCATCGCCACCGTCTCGACGCCGTAGCTGTGGGCGATCGACTCGCCGAGCTCGCGGGTGTACGCGGCGTCGCGGGCGTGATCGACGACGGCCTGGCCGCGTCGGGTCACGTAGGTCATCGGGTCGATGGTTCGACCGTCGGGCGCCAGGGACCGGCCCTCGTCGTCGACGCGGTTGCCGAACGGATCCATCGGTTCGCCGAAGCGGATGACGCACGCGCTCTCGAGGGCGCGGAACCGGCTGAAGAACGAGATCCACCGCTCGACCCGCGAGAACTCGTCGTCCTCGATGATGTAGCGGTGGCGGCCGGCCTCCTTGAGGTGGTCGTCGATCAGCGTCTCGGCCTCGAGCACCAGCGCGTAGTTGATCGTCGCCGGCACGAAGTACACCGGCCGCTTGATGCCACGCGAGTGGTTGCGGCTGAACGCATCGATGCCGCTGCCCGCGAGCCCGAGCTTGAGCCGGCGCTCGATGGCCCCGGAGCGCGAGCGCGTGCCACCGGGGAAGAACAGCGAGTGGTAGCCCCGCTCGATCATCACGCTCGAGTAGCTCTTCAGCACGTCCTTGTAGAGCGTGGCCTTGATGCGCCGGTCGACGCGGTAGGCGCCGAGGTTGTGCATGAAGAACGAGATGATCGGGTTGGAGAAGAGGTTCTTGCCCGCGCCGTACACCACCGGCGAGAGACCCTCGCGCAGCAGGACCCACGCGATCGCGATCGAGTCGAGGTTGCTGCAGTGGGTCGGCGCGAGGACGATCGTGCCCTTGCGCTGGAGGTTCCGCAGCTTCTCGATGGGGCCCTGCGCCGCCACGAGCTCGTCGAGCCGCGCGCCCGAGTCGAGCAGCGAGCGCATGACGCTCGACGGGTTCATCACCGCGGTGAGCAGCCCCGGCACCGCCTTGGCGGCGAACTTGTACACGCGGGGATCGAAGTTGCCCGCGACGTCGTAGGCCATCTTCGTCGCGCACTCGCGCAGGGTCTCCTGACGACCCTCCGACGACATCCGCGAGAGGCGGCGGACGATGCCGCGCCAGTACTCGAGGCGGTTCTTGGCGCCCTCGTCGGTCCGCGCCTCGTGGCGACGGATCTCGTTGTACGCCGCGTCGTTCAGGCACAGCTCGATGTCCTCGTCGCTCTGGTAGCGCTCGAGGATCCGGCGCACGACGTCGTTCACGATGTCGTCGCGTTCGCTGTTGAACCAGAAGATCTTGGGATCGGTGGGCGCCGGTACGTAGGTGCGAAGCCGCGGCAAACGCAGCGGCTTGGTCGGCAACAGCTTCATCGCGTGGCGGCAGAATACCCAAAAAGCCAAGACTGCGCCGAGGGTGCGTTGGGCCGAGCGCCCGGCTCTGCTATGGTCGCGCCGTGCACGTCGGGGTCCTGGGGGGCGGAGTGTCGGGCCTCACCTGTGCCGTCGCGCTACGCTTGCGCGGGCACGAGGTCGCCCTGTGGGCCGAGCGCCTGCCGCCGGCCACGACGTCCAACGTCGCGGCGGCCTTCTGGTACCCGTACAAGGCCGAGCCGCCCGACCGCGTGCTCGGCTGGGCGCGAACGTCCCACGCGCGCTTCGTGGCGCTGGCATCCGACCCCACCGCGGGCATCCGCGTGCGCGAGGCCATCGAGGTGCTGCGCCGGCCGATGCCGCGGCCGTGGTGGGCCGATGCCGTGCCCGAGCTGCGGAACGCGCCCCCCGATCGCCTGCCGCCCGGCGCGGCCGCGGGCTGGTCGTTCGACGCACCGGTCGTCGACACGCGCGTCTACCTCGGCTTCCTGCGCGCGTGGCTCGAGCGCCTCGGCGTCGCGATCCACCAGCGCCGGATCGCGTCGTTCACCGAGGTCGACGCCGACGTCCTCGTGAACTGCACCGGCCTGGGCGCACGCGAGCTGTGCGGTGACACGGCGGTGTTCCCGATCCGCGGCCAGCTCGTGCATGTGGTGGATCCGGGGATCGACGCGGTGCTCATCGACGAGGACGATCCACGCGGCATCGCGTACGTCGTCCCGCGCGGCGACGACTGCGTGCTGGGCGGCACGGCGGACGCGAACGTCGAGTCGATGGAGGCCGACCCCGCGACGGCGGCCGCGATCCTCGAGCGCTGCGGCTCCCTGTCGCCGCGGCTGCACGGGGCCCGCGCCATCGCGCACGTCGTCGGCCTGCGCCCCGGTCGCGCCACGGTCCGGCTCGAGCCCGAGACGCTCACCGACGGACGCCGCGTGGTCCACGACTACGGGCACGGTGGCGCCGGCGTCACGCTGTCGTGGGGCTGCGCCGACGAGGTCTGCGGCCACGTCGACGGGGCCCCGCTGCGATGACGGACGCGCCGCGGGCCGGCGCCCGCGCGGCGGTGTTCGCCGTGGTGGTCACCGCGGCGATGATCGCGACGCCCGCGGTGCTCCCGTCGATCTGGCTCCGCATGGCGATCCTCGAGGGGCTCTTCGCCGCGATCGCGATCGGCACCCTCGCGCTGCCGTGGCGAGCCCTGTTCGAGGTCCGCGCGCGCGACCTCGCGTTGGGGGTCGTCGCCGCGGGCGCGCTGTGGCTCGCGGGCGCGGCGGTCATCGCCGCGATCCGAGCTGCCGCGCCGGCGCTCGCCGAGGACCTCGGGCAGATCCAGGGCTTCGCGGTGGCGCTCGATCCGTGGTGGCTGGTGCTCGTCGCGTTGCCGTTCATCGTGGCGACAGAGGACATCGTGTGGCGCGCCGCGGTCACGCTGCCCCTGGCCGAGCGGCTGCCGGCGCCGGCGGCCGCGATCGCGGCGGGGTCGTTGTTCGCGGCGGCCCACGTCACCTCGGGGCCCCCGCTGCTCGTCGTCGCCGCCCTCGCCTGCGGCACGCTGTGGAGCGCGCTGGCGATCGCGACACGACGCCTCGCGCCGGTCACCGCGATGCACCTGACCTGGGACGTGCTCGTCGTGTTCGTCGCGCCGTACTGATCGAGAGGCCGCGCGTCGTCACTCGGGCAGCGCGCACACGCCGACGTCGGCCCACGTCGGATCCGGCGCCTGCCAATCGATGCACGCGAGGTCCGGGTCGATCGCCTGGCACGGCGCGTCGCCCTCGGACAGGCTGCAGTACGAGGTGCAACACGATGTGAACGAGCAGCCGGGGACGCGATCGGCGGTCACGCACACGAGCCCGGGCTCGCACTGGTTGGCGAGGGCGCAGGGCTCGAACACCCCGTAGGGCTCGTTGGGCGGCGGCGACACACAGATGAACCCGCTCTGGCCGGCCTGTGTCGGCGAGTCCGGGATGCACAGCCAGCCGGGCACCGAGCAATCCTGGTTGAGCGGGTCGCACTGCTCCATGCACAGCGGCACCGTCGGCACGTCGTTGAGCAGCTCGTAGAACGTCTTGCAGGTCTCGTCGGGCTGGCAATCGCTCGCGCCCGGCTGGCAGAACCGCCGGCACTGGCCGGTGAGCCCCTCGGGATCGTCGAGGACGCAGAAGGCCCCGCGCTCGCACGAGTCGATGCAGCTGCCGTTGTAGTCGAGGACCTCGCACGGCTCGCCGACGAGGTCGGGGCTGTCGGGCGCGGCGCAGCAGCGGATCTCGTCGGGAATCTCGTCCGCCTCGAGCGACCACGGCATGCACTTCTGATCGGCGCCGCACTCGTCCGCCCACAGCGTGCATTCGCCCTGCGGCGAGTCGTCGGCGGTGGTGCCTGTGTCCGCGGGCGAGGTCGTCTCGGCGGTGCCGGCGGTGTCGGGCCCGCCGGTGCTGCCCGAGGTCGGATCGCCCGCCGTCGTGCCCTCGGCGCCGCTCGTCGACGCGGGCGCGCTGTCGGTCGCCTCGCCGCGCCGGCCGCACCCGACTGCACCCAGGGCCACCACCAGCGCGCACTCGATCAAGAAAGGCGATCGCACCGCGGCAGCGTAGCAGGCCCCTGCGCAGCGGGCCAACCGCATGACACCGCCGACGCGGCGGCGCTCAGGCCTCGAGCAGCGCGCGGATGGCCCGTCGCATCGATCGCGCGTCCGCGAAGCGCTGCGCTGGATCCTTGGCCGTCGCCTTGGCGAACAGGGCATCGAGCGCGTCGACCTGCCGCGGCGGCCCCGGCGGGAGCCAGCGCGACGGCGGATCGGGCACGCGCGACACCTGCATGCGCAGCAGCTGTTCGACCGGTGAGTTGATCTCGTCCTGGAACGGGTGCCGTCCGGTCAACGTCTCGAAGAACGAGATGCCCAGCGCGTAGAGATCGGCGCGGTGATCGAACTCGCCGCGGTACACGGTCTGCTCCGGCGCCATGTACAGCGGGTCCCCGGCGATCTGCTCGGGGACCTCGTCGGTCTCGAGGCTGCGCGACACACCGAAGTCGATCAGCTTGATGACAACGATGCGCCGGTCGTAGCTGTCGCGCGTGATGAAGATGTTGTCCGGCTTGATGTCGCAGTGGACGATCTTGCGGGTGTGGATGTAGTCGAGCGCCTCGAGGGTCTGGCTGTAGATGTCGACCAGCAACGGCAGCGGGATCAAGCGACCGCGCTCGACGACGCGCCCGAGGTCACGGCCACGCAGGTACTCCATCGTCATCCACTCGAGCCCGCTGCCTGGCACGGTGCCGACGTCGAGGACGCGCGGCAGGTTGGGATGGGAGAAGTTCGCGGCGATCACCGCCTCGCGGCGGAACCGCTTGCGGACGTACTCGGGCATGTCGGGCTTGAGCAGCTTGAGCGCGACGTACCGATCCATCGAGGCGTCGTAGGCCCGGTAGATCCGGCCCATGCCGCCCTCGGCGATGCACTCGACGACGTCGTAGAACTTCTGCGTCGCGAGCTGCACCCCCGGCCGCACCACGCCCGTGATCGGCCGCTCTTCGGGGGTCAGCGGCGCACGGACCAGCGGCGGACCGTCGAGGGGCGCGAGCCCTGGCACCGTGGCGCGGCGAGCCCAGCGCTCGGGTCGGTCGGGATCCACTCGCCACAGGCTACCAGGTGTCGGCCTCGCGCCGCACGCGAGCCGAGCGCAGCGACGGACCAGTCGTCCCGTCGCGCGAGCACCGTGCGGCAGGGCCCGCGGGCTGATAGGCTCGCGCCGATGCGGGCCCGGACACGTCGATGCGCGAGCTCGGCTCCCCTGTCGATCGTCGGCGCGGCGCTGCTGTGCGCATGTGTGCTCGGGTGCGGAGGCGTCGGCGCAACGGACGACCCGAGCACGGGCACCGCGACCGCGGCCGACACGACCACGACCAGCACGACCGGCGGCACGACGTACGACGCGCCGACGTCCTGCGCGAGCTCCGAGGAGTGCGACGGTGGGTTCTGCGTGGCGCCGTACGACGCCGCGGCCGCGACCGCACAGGCCGGCATGGGCGAGCCCGTCTGCGTCGGCGCATGCGTGCCCGAGCTCGCCCTCGACCGGTGGTGCCTCGACGACGCGGCCTGCTGCGGCGGGCTGCAGTGCAACCCCACGGACGGGCTCTGCGTCGGCCCGAGCGGCAGCTCCGACGGCACGGCCGGCGAGAGCTGGGCGACGCTCGACGGCACCGGGACCGGCAGCTCCGAGTCCTCGGGCAGCTCCGACGGCGACGCCACCGGCGGCTCGTCCACGGGCTGAGCCCCGACGCCAGCCCTCGTTCAGCCGACGCGGTGGTTGTGCGCGAGGCGGACGTACTTCGCCGCGAGCGCGCGGTGGAAGGCCTCGTCGGCGGACGTCAGCGGGCGGATCACCTTGGCGGGCGCCCCGAGCACGAGGCTGTGCGCCGGGATCTCGGTCCCGGCCGTGACCAGCGCCCCAGCCCCGATGACGCAGCCCTCGCCGATCCGCGCGCCGTCGAGGATCACCGCGGCGATGCCCACGAGGGTGCCACCACCGACGCGGCAGCCGTGGAGCACCGCACGGTGGCCGACCACGACCTCCTCGGCGACGAAGGTCGGATCACCGTCGCCGAGGTGGACCACGACGCCGTCCTGCAGGTTGCTGCGCTCGCGGATCTCGATGCGGTTGACGTCGCCTCGCAGCACGCAACCGAACCACACGCTCGCGTCGTCGCCCAGCTCGACATCCCCGACCAGCACCGCCCCACGCGCCACGTAGACGCGGTCACCGAGGCGGGGCATCCGATCGAGGTAGCGCTCGAGCACCGCACCCGGGAAGCGCTCGCGCAGCGCCTCGAGCCGGGCCTCGAGGAGCGGCAGCTCGGCGGGCGGGCCCTCGACGCGGGTGACGGAGTCGACGATGGTGCGACTGGCCAAGGCACCATCGTCGTCCAAGGTCTGGGGCGCTCGCAAGTCGGCGCGGCTTGTCAGATCCGACGTCGTCGCGTATGGGTGGCCCATGGCGAAGACCAAGCCCAAGGCGAAGACCGCCCGCTCCGGCCCTGCCGCCGGCCCCGCCGCGAAGACGGCCGCGGCGAAGACCGGCAAGGCCGCGCCGACGGCTGCGAAGCCCACCGCGAAGAAGGCACCCGCCGCGAAGACGGCACCCGCCGCGAAGACGGCACCCGCCGCGAAGAAGCCCGCGCCCGCGAAGGCACCCGCCGCGAAGAAGCCCGCGCCCTCGAAGGCACCCGCCGCGAAGAAGCCCGCGCCCTCGAAGGCACCCGCCGCGAAGACCCCCACCGCGAAGGCACCCGCCGCGAAGACCCCCGCCGCGGAACCGCGGAAGGTCTCGGCCCGGCGCCGCGGCCCCGCACCGATCGACAGCCTCAGCAGCGCCGAGATCCTCGCCCGCATCGTCCTGTTCGCCCGCAGCGACGAGGACCTCGGCGACGAGGTGCCGCGCCTGGTGGAGCGGCTGCAGCAGACGGCAGACCCGTCCCTGATCCCGGCGATGTTCGGCGCCCTCGACGACGACGATCCGCACGGCGTGCTGTGGAGCGTCTTCTACATGCTCGAGTCGTTCGACGACGACTACCTCGCGGGTCTCCTCGAGGCGCTGCCGGAGCTCAGCCAGCGCGCGCCCACCTGGGCCGAGACGGCAGTGCTGCGGATCGTGAACACGCGCGGCGAGCCCGAGGACTGCACGGGAACGTTCGTCGCCCTGGCCAAGCGCGCCAAGGCCACCTCGCGCAAGCGCACGGCGAGCATGCTCGCCCGCATGGGCAAGTCCCTCGACGGGCTGCACACGGCGCAGCGCAAGGTCCTGGCCGAGCTGGCACAGGCCATCGGCGGCACCTGAGGCCCATAGCCCCAGCGAGCCTCAGTCGGCGACGATGTCGAAGTCGGCCTCGGACACGCACTCCGGCTCGCTCGGACCGCAGGTCATGCGCACGTGGATGTGCGCGGCGTGTCCTGGGCTGTGGCGCACCAGGCCGAGGTTGGCCTTGTTGCCGTGGGGATACTGGAGGATCTGATCGAGCCGCGCCTCGGTCACTCCCATCTCCACCGCAGCGTCGTGCAGCAGCTCCTGCATCTCGTAGTCGAGGAAGATGATGACGACCTGGCCAGTGGCGTCGAAGGCCTCGATGAGGTGCCACAGCGCCTCCCAATCGACGCGCTTCGCGGTGACCGGGATGTGCTGCTGCAGCTTCTCGAGCAGCGGCAGGCGGATGTCGAGGTCGCGTCCCGACTGGTGCGACTTGTGCCCCGACAGCGGCCCACCGTGCTTCGCGCTCATCGAGCCCATCATCAGCGGGCTCCGATAGCTCGAGCGGCGCTGGAACTCGTCCATCGCCTTGACCACGTGCGCGACGGCGTGCGTGGTGCCGTAGGCCGACGGCGGCAGCTTCAGCGAGTACGCCTCGTGCAGCGGGAGCTGCACGCCGTTGACGAGGCGACCGGCCTGTGGGGTCCCGATGCCCACCGCCCCGAGGCGGACGCTCACGGGCACGTGCGCGTCGGTCTCGCCCGAGACCCACATGTACACGATCGGATCGAGCCAGATCTCGAGCGGCATCCCGGCGACGAGGCGCTGCGGCGTGGACGAATTCGTGGCCCGGAGATCGCGGGAGTCGATCCCGAACATCGTGCCGATGCTCCACCACGTGTCACCGGGCTGCACCCAGTACTCGTGCTTCTGCCGCGGCGGCGGCACCTTGCGCGGGTGGAGCTTGAGGCGCGTGCCGACGCGGAGCTTCTCGGTGTCGGCCTTGATGCCGTTCCACATGCGGAGCGCATCAGGGCGCACACCGTAGCGGTGCGCGATCTGGTCGGGGGTCTCGGTCGGCGTCACGTCGTGGACGAGCCAGTCGCCCTCGCCTTCGACGATCTCGACGCGGGCATCGCCGACGACGATCTTGCCGGAGCGCTTCTTCGGCGCCGGCCCCTCGGCCGGGAGCTCGTCGAGGAGCGACTCGGGATCGGGGAAGTCGATCTGCTCGACGGGGATCGGGCTGTCGAGCGGCTCACCGCCGTCGGTGTCACCCTCGGTGTCCGCGGCCAGGGCCCCCTCGGTGTCCGCGACCGCGTCCGTCTCCTTCGCCTCGAGCGGCGTGCCCCCGGCGGTGCTGCGGACCGGATCGACCGGCGGCGGGCCGGTGCGGGCGACCAGCGCCGCCTCGAACCGCTCCCACGCCTCGTCGTCCGGCCATGCGAGGCTGGCGAAGCCCACGACCAGCGCGAGGCCGGCCATGAGGAGCCAGGACAGCAGGGCGGAGGCGGGCGAGCTCACCGGCTACGGAGTGTAGATCGACGCCGGCCTCAAAACACCCCGACGACCTTGAAGAACGCGATCGACGAGCCGGAGGCCTTCTGGCCGAACTTCGTCTCGGGCTTGCCGAGCAGGAAGAAGCTCCCGAGCTCGAAGGTGACGCTGCCCCACGGCGGCACCAACAGGATCTCGGGGAAGATGACGTACGAGCCCGGGTCGCCCTTGCCCGTGGGGAAGTCGACCACGCCGAACAGCCGGAAGATGAAGTGCCGGCCGAAGAAGATGAGGTCACTGCCCGCGACGAGGTAGTTGCCGATGTGGTCGGCGCCGAACTCGTCGATGAAGCCGCGCAGGTACTGGGCCTGCACGTACACATGCTTGCCGAACGTGTAGTCGATGCCGGTGGTCGCCTTGATGTACGGCGTCGAGCGGATCGTGCGCCCGAGCATGCTCCGGACCGGGTTCTGCACCCCATCGTCGTTGGCGTTGGTCGTGACGTCGATCGACAGCGGGAACTCGATGCGCAGCTCCTGGGCCTGGGGGAAGAACAGCGCCCCCTCGCCCCACAGCCCCATGTTGCGAAGGAACGGCAGCTCGGTGGCGAAGTCGAAGCCGACCACCTGCATCCGCGGGTAGATGAGCGTGACATCCGACCGATAGCAGCACTCGGCGTCGGTGAGCTCGCCGACCTGCGGGTCCTTGCGCGACGACTGCACGTCGACCGGCGTGGGGATGTCGTGGCGGCCGTTGTAGTAGGACAGCGACAGATCGACCTCGCCGAGTGAGGTGCCGATCTTCACCGCCGACTGCCCGGAGGTGAACCTCCGGCTCGGCTGGCGCACGTGCCCGACCACCGACGGAACGAGGCCCGGCTGGATGTCGAGCAGGTTCTGCAGGTTGCCGATCTTCGCCTCGTCCTGGGGGCTGGCGAACGGCACCGGCGTCTGCGGGTCCTTGAGCGCCGCAGCGGCGGACGGTGGCAGCAAGGCCGGGAAGAACATCGGCACGTACACGCCCTGGAACCACAGCTTGTCCTGCAGCGGCGCGTAGTCGACGACGACCATCTGGTTGGCGATCGGCTCGGTGAACAGCGGCCGATCCTCGAGGTCGTCGGGGTTGATGTTGTTCGTGGGGTTGAACTTGTCCGCGGTTCCCCACACGACGATCTGCCGGCCGACCTTGATGTCGAGGCCGGGCAGGAGGTCGTTGATCGCGATGTACGCCGAGTCGCTCTCGACGTGGAACGGGGTCAGCAGGCGCTGGGTCGCGAGGTCGTCCAGCTCGGGGGTCTGCGCGAGGCCGAAGAACACAGGCTGGACGTCGCCGACGATCTGCAGGTGCCGATCGGGCGAGTACGTGAACGCGAACTCGAGGCGGTTCTCCTGGCGCGAGAAGCCGCGCTTCTCGACCTTGTGGATGTCGTAGTACGCGCTGGAGATCACGCGGACGCGCGTGTCGAGCTTGTCGAAGAACTTCCCGCGGCCGGTCTTGCCGCCCGTCGCCGCCGTTGGCCCGCCCTTGGGTTGCTCGACGACGTCCTTGTGATCGGCGTCGGTCCCGAAGATGTCGTCGATCGTCTGCGGCTCGCCGCCCGTCGCAGGCTTCGTCTCGGTCGGTGCCGTCGTGGTCGGCTCCGTGGGCTTCGCGGGCGGCTCGGTCGGCTCGCCCTCGGGCGGCGCATCGACGAACTCGTCCAGCGGCACGTCCTCGCCCTCGGGCAATCCGAGCGGGTCCTCGCTCGGTGCCGGTGCGGGGCTCGCGGGCGCCGACTCGACGCGCGCAAGACGAAGTGGCACCGCCCTCGCGCCGTCATACGAGCGCGCGGCCGGTGCCACTGCCAGAGTCGTCACCAACTGGAGGATCGCGACAGGGCCCGTCAAAGCCCCCGCAGTCTACTCCCTCAGCAGGTTGCGGCGGGAGAAGAGATCGTCGCCGACGCCCTGATTGACCTTGATCTCCGACATCGTGATGACGGTGACGTCCTTGGTCTTCAGGTTGGTCATGCTGATCTTCGTGGGGACCAGCTTGCCGTCGATCTTCACCCACTCGTCGCGCTGCTGCTTGCGCACTTCGGCGCCGCTGCCGTCGAAGTAGACCAGCTGGGTGACGCCGCCCTTGCTCCCGTCGATGGTGAGCGAGATCTTCGGGTAGGCGGTCTCCTTGCCGGCCTTGGTCGTGAGCACCAGTTCGGTGAGGGAGCCCTCGGACTTGGCGATGGTCGCATCGTAGTACGGGGCCATCTCGACGATCATGTCCGAGAGGTTGAGCTCGCTGCCCATGAAGCCCTGGTTCTGCATGTGGGCCGCGACGCGCCGCACCTTCTTGAACTCGGGGACGTACAGGTACAGGTTGTTGGCGTCGCCGCCCTCCAGCAGGACCTTCATCCCGGCGACGTCGCCCGGGGCCACGAACTCGATGAACTGCTTGTCGAGGCCCTTCATCACGGCGAAGAAGACCAGGGTCTTCTTGAGGGCGCCCTCCTTGTAGATCTGCATCGTGGCGGTGTAGCTCTGGTCGTCGAACGCCGCGGCGCGCTTGTCGACCTCCGCCAGGATCGCCGCCGGGTCGATCGCCATCATCGCAGCCGGGGCCGCGGGGCTCGCCGCAACATCCATGGCAGGCGTGAAAGCGGCGCCGAGGGCCATCGCGAACAACAACGTGGTCTTCTTCATCGGTGGGCTCCGAAAGTGTACCAAGCGGGCGGAGGGAGGGAGGTGGGGCCGCAAGGCCGGGGCTTGGACGACGAAGCCCACCACCGATTCAGCGGCACGCCCCTGCGGCTTCCCAAGCTGCCGGGATGTTGCAGGATTCCGGGCATCCCCGCGGGGGTGCGCACGGCCTCGCGCACCCGATCACCTGTGGCGTCGATGCAACAGTGGGGCGAATGAGACAGCGCCCGCGGCTGCGAAGAGCAGGCCGAGCGCCAGCCCGATGCCGAACTCTCGCAGCGGAGGCATCGTCGACGCGAGCAGCACGAGGAAGGCGGCGCCCAGCTGGACGCCGGTCGCGACCGCGACCCCGCCGAGCTCCTCGACGGCCTCCCGCCCCGGCTCGGGGCCGGTCGCGGCCCGGGCCCGCACACTGAGGTGGATCGCGAAGTCGACGCCCGCCCCCATCGCGATGCACGACACCATGCTGGTGCCGATCCCGATCGGGTGCCCGAGCAGGGCGATCGCGCCGAGGGTGACGGCGATGGTCCACGTCGCGGGGAGCAGGGCGCGCAGGTGCCCGCCGAGCAGGAGCACGACGCCGAGCGCGACGACCGAGACCAGGGTCGACACATAGAGGCTGCGGGTGACGCTGTCGGCGTACGCCTGACCGATGAGGGGCTGCCCGGTGAGCTGCACCCGCCACGGGACCTCCCGCACGACGGTCGCCTCGACGCCGTCCGGGATCCGCCACTCGGCGTCGTCGAGCTCGGAGACCACATGTGCGAACGCGCGGCACGGGCCCGCGGGACCGCGGGGCGCGTCCTCCTCGAAACCGAGCCCCTCGAGGCCCTCGGCGACCGCCTTGGTCGGGGCGGCGCCCGGCTCGACGTTGGCGAGGCCGAGCGTCGCGCACATCCCCTCGACGCGGACGCGCGCGCGCGCTTCGTCGAGCCACAGGCCGAGCTCGCGGGCGACGTACTTCACGCCCTCGGGATCCTTCGCGACCAGCTTGGGCAGCGCTCCGCGGAGATAGCTCGCGAGCGCCTCCCCGCGCAGCGCGAGCAGCTGCGCGGGTTCGACCGCCGCGAAGTCCGCGGGATCGAGCGGCTCGATCACCTCGTCGGTCCCGAGCGCACGCGCGCGCAGACGCGTCGCCTCTGCGAGCATCGCCGCCTCGGACGCGCGGGGATCCACGAGCGCCGCGAGCTCCTGCGCCGTGACGTCGCGCCCGAGGACGACGGCGAGCCGGCGCCGAACGGACTCGTGTTGCTCGGCCCGCAGCGGCGCCT
>LNFM01003270.1_pt1 | contig 42128 bp, 29 predicted proteins | sample 596031 | NCBI WGS metagenome assembly LNFM01 (sample SAMN04254537, study PRJNA301005) | activated carbon metagenome | isolation source: dual media filters at the Ann Arbor, Michigan drinking water treatment plant | place: USA: Ann Arbor
CGTGTTCACCGCCCTTGTCCCAGACCTGCGGATCGCGTTTCCAGAACCGCAGGGCAATGCGTCCGGCCTGGAGTGCGGCGTCGGTCAGGAGGGCAAGGTCATGCGCCGGCAAGGGTCATCCCGCCCACCAGAAGAGACGGCACGCGCATGGAAAGATGCGGGCGGGCATCGTTTGCGGCAATCACGCGGGTCAGCATGTCGCGCAGGTTGCCGGCGATGGTGCATTCGTGGACCGGGTGGGAAATGCGGCCGTTCTCCACCCAGAAGCCCGACGCACCGCGCGAATAATCGCCGGTCGTCGGGTTGATGGTGGAGCCGATCATCGAGGTGACGAGAAGGCCGGTGCCCATTTCAGCGATCAGGTCGTCACGGCTGGCGGTGCCGGGGGTGAGGTCGATGTTGGTGGTGGAGGGCGACGGCGGTGCGCCCGTCCCACGCGAGGCGTTTGCGGTGGACCGCAGGCCGAGTTTGCGCGCGGTTGCGAGGTCGAGCACCCAGCCGGTCAGGACGCCGTCTTCGACGATGGCGCGCCGCGCGGTTGGCAGGCCTTCACCGTCAAACGGGCGGGAGGAGGCGATGCGCGGGCGGTGCGGGTCTTCGATCAGCGAGAGACCAAGGGGGAGCACCGGTCGGCCCAGAAGATCCCGTGCCCAGGACGAACCGCGGGCAATGGATGTGCCATTGATCGCGGACAGCAGGTGACCGATCAGCGAGGCGGCGACCCGTTCGTCGTAGAGAACCGGGAAGGTTCCGGTCTTTGGCTGCACCGCACCGGGTCGCTGCAACGTGCGCTCGGCGGCGAGGCGGCCGATGCTGGCGGCATCGGGCAGGTCTTGGGCGTGAGTGCGGCTTTCGCCGGCCCAGTCACGCTCCATCGCGGTGCCGGAACCGGTGAAGGCCACTGCCGACAGCGACCGCGAGGTGCGGCTGTAGCCACCCTGAAAGCCGTTGGTGGCGGCCAGATGCACGGCGCGGCGCGAATAGCCGGACGATGCCTCGACCTGGACAATCCCGGCAAGTGACATGGCCGCGGCCTCCAGCATGCGAGCGTCGGATTCGAGCGCTGCAGCTGTCGGTTCGGGCGAGGGATCACTGAGATCGAGCCAGACTGCATCACGGTGCGTTGCAAGGTCTGCTGGATCGGCCAGCCCGGCGAAGGGGTCTTCGGGTGCCTCGCGCGCCATGGCGACGGCGCGTTCTGCAAGTGCGGCGAGGGTTGCCGGCGAAGTGTCGGAGGCCGAAACACAAGCCTGCCGGTGGCCCATCAGGACGCGGAGACCGATTTCGGTGCCCTCAGAGCGTTCAGCCTGCTCCAGAGCGCCCTTGCGGATGTCGATGGACAGCGAGGTGCCGGAGACAGCTATGGCATCGGCGCCGTCGGCGCCGGCGCGGCGGGCTGCGGCAAGCAGGGCTTCGGTCAGGCTGGCGAGATGGTCGGTCATGGCGCGTCCTTTGCGGGTACCGCTTGACCTAGCCCCGCAGTGGAGCCTTCGCAAGGCGATCAGCGCAGGTTCAGACGGTTAGTCCTCAGCAGAACAGAACAAGCCCCCGGAACAACCGGGGGCCACCGTTTGGCGAGGCCTAGCGCAACTGTTGACCGTTGGCGAAGAAGCCCTTGTCCTTGAACTCGAGGGTTGAGACCAGTTCGTCCGGCCCGGCGCCAGGACGGGCGAACATGCCAAGCATCATCCGCGTGCCCATCGCCTGATCTTCGGGCAAGATCCCGATCGCGATCAGATTGTCGATCAACTGGTTCACGCCTTTGATGGTGAGTTCGATCGTTCCGGTCGGTGCCGGGACACCTTCGAAGGTCACCAGATCGGCGTTGTCGAAGGTAAGCGCGCCGGTGGCGCCCACTTCGGCGCCAGCCGCCTTGACCAGAACCTGGGTCAGCTCAAGCGAGGTGAGTTCGCCGGGCGGTTCAACCCCATCCATCTCGACGTCCGGGTCCATGATGTCCTGCTTCCAGAAGCCGGTTCCCTTGGCATCGAGAATGATCGTTGCCGGTTCGCGCGACAGGCTGCCGCCGGGGTCGATCATGCCCCAGATTTCTTCGGAGATTGTGAAATCCACCAGCTTCGTCAGGAAGGCAAAGTCTTGCGGTGTGTCGGATTTGGAGGCCGGCATCAGCACATTGAACGCACTTTCGGAAAAGTTCACTGCAACTTCGGGGAAGGGAATTTCCGAACCGGAGATCTTGAAGGTGCCGCCGTTCAGAGACGTGCCGTAGTTCAGACGAGCCTTATCCATGGCGAGCGTGACCCCGCCCCCGGTGGCCGAGCCCGCGACATTGGTGACGCCGGTTGCTTCGGTCACATCGGCGGTGAAGGCCATCGCACCGTAGGTGAAGCTGCTGTCCACGGTAAACCCGGCATTCAGCGCGGCGGCCATGTTCGCCATCATCTCAGCGCCAAGAAGAGTGCCGTTCGACGACCCGGAAAGGTCGGCCACCGTGAAGGCCACCGTCGCGTCGGTGGACGTCTCTGGGTTCTTGCCGGCAAAGTTGAGCGCTGCGGATTGTGCCGAAAAGCTGGATTGCAGCCCGGTCACTTCGCCCTGTTCGCTGATCGCATAGGTGCCCGCCACATCGGTCAGCACGAGGTCACCGTTCATGTCGCTGACCGTGCCGTCCTTGGCCTTCAACTCATCTAGCCTGATGGTAACGGATGGCGCGGTGTAATCATACGAGGTGTCGGTGGCAGAACCGCCTGCGATCAGGCTGATGCCCGGTTGCGATACGGTCAGCGCCATCGACGCGGGGCCGTCTTCCTCGTCTGGCGGAAAGGCGAAGGTGATCGGATAGCTTTCGGCCATCGTGACTTCGACCGTGCCGTCGCCGCGATCGGTGAAGTTGAGAACATCGAGGTTGGCGCTGAAGCTGCCGCCCTGTTCATCGGTCATGTTCAGAACGACGCCCTTTACCTCGAGCGTGTCACCGTTGCGTTCCGCGCTGCCGACGGTCAGTTCCTGGCCCGCCCCGGTGGCCAGCGCCTGCCAGCTTTCCCAGACTTCTTCAGGGGTGACCTGGGCCTGGGCGCCAGAGGCGAGAATGAGGGCAAGCGCGGTGGTGCCCGAAAGTTTCCAGTTCATCATAACGATGCCTTTCGTCAGAAAAATGATGGCGCATGGTTCATATGGCGGGCAAGGGCGTCAAGGGTTTCCGCGTCGACCGCAGGGTTGTAAACGCCTTTGTCACAAGATCAGGGAAAGTCGAGCCTAACATGATTGAAATTTCGCGCGAAGGCCGGTTGTGGATCGTGAAACTGGCGCGGCCTGACAAGGCGAACGCGCTGAACCGCGAAATTCTTGTCGGGGTCGCCGGCGCAGTCAATGAAGCAGCCCGTGAAGGCGTGACGGCGTTGATCCTGACCGGCGCGGGGCGCGTCTTTTCCGCTGGTGCGGACCTGCGTGAAATGGAGGCGGGTCTTGGGACCGACCCTGCCTGGCTGGCTGCGTCATCAGCGATTGCCGGTTTTCCGGGACTGACGGTGGCTGCCTTGAACGGAACGCTGGCCGGCGGGGCGATGACCTTGGCTTTGGCATGTGATTTGCGCCTTGCGGTGCCGGAGGCTGCGTTCTTCTACCCGGTGATGCGGCTGGGTCACTTACCGCAACCGCCCGATCCGGCGCGTCTTGTGGCGCTGGTTGGCCCCGGTCGGGCGCGCATGCTGCTGCTGGCCGGCGCGCGGATCGGCGCGGAAGAGGCACTGGCCTGGGGTCTTGTCGACCGGATCGTTGCATCCGAGGCGCTGATGACCGAGGCGCGCGCCCCTGTCGCAGACGCACTGTCGGCCGAGCCGAAGCATGTTACACGGCTGAAGGACATGACGCGGTGAGCCGCACAGGGAGAGCTTGATGGGACATGGTTATGAAAGCGGGCGTTTGAACCTGCCCTTCGTCGGGATCGCGACCTTTGGCAAAAACCCTTACGAACCTGACTGGTCAAAGATCGACGCTGATTTCGCCATTCTGGGTGCGCCATTCGACTTTGGCACGCAGTTCCGTGCAGGTGCGCGTTTCGGGCCACGGGGTATTCGCGAGGCATCGACGCTGTTTTCCTTTGGCCATGCAGGTGCCTATGATCACGAAGATGACGTGACCTATCTGGAGGGTGTGCGCATCGTCGATATCGGCGACGCAGATATCGTCCACACCGACACCGAGACCAGCCACAAGAACATCGAGACGGGCGTTCGGGCGATTCTGGATGCGGGCGCGGTGCCGGTCGTGCTGGGCGGTGACCATTCGATCAACATTCCCTGCATCCGCGCCTTTGCCGGGCGACCGATCCATATCGTTCAGATCGACGCCCATCTGGACTTTGTCGATGTCCGGCACGGGGTGCGCCACGGCCATGGCAACCCCATGCGTCGCGCCGCCGAGCAGGACCATGTCAGGGGCATCACTGCACTTGGCATCCGCAATGTCAGCAGTACTGCCAAGGATGGCTACGATGCGGCGCGTGCGATGGGTGACGATATCCTTTCTGTCCGCCAGATCCGCAAGCTTGGGCTTGAAGCTGTGCTGGCTCGGATTCCGACGGGCGTCGACTACTACCTGACGGTGGATATCGACGGTTTCGATCCCTCGATAGCGCCGGGGACCGGCACGCCTTCACATGGCGGTTTCCTCTATTACGAGGTGCTGGAGCTGATCGACGGGTTGACCAGACAGGGCAACATCATCGGCATCGACCTCGTTGAGGTTGCGCCCGACTATGACCATTCAGGCACGACCACGATTCTTGCGGCGCAGATTCTGCTGAACACCATCGGGCGCATCGCGCAGCGCGCGAAAGGCTGATCCGTGGAGCTTGCCGATCGCATCACCGCCTGGCTGGCCGAAGCGCAGACCATTGCGTTGGGGTGGATCACATCTCCGGCGGCATGGTCGCAGTTTGCGCTGCTTGGCGCTGCATACGTTGTCGCACGGCTTCTGGCCCGACGCGCAGAGCCGGGCATCCGACGTATTGTCGAACCGAAACCGGAGGCGGGCCATGTGATCGCCCGCGCCCGTCGCGCGGCGCTGCTGTTCGTGCCACTTATGCTTCCGCTCATGGCCTATGCACTGACCGCCGTGGGCGAAAGCGTCACCCGCGCCACCTTCGGGTCAGGCGAGGTGATCGCTTTTGGCAAGCGGGTCTTCCTGTTTCTCGCCGCCCGCGCGCTTGTGCGTGACGTGCTGCCGGAAGGGTTTCTGAAACTGCTCGGTCGGTTCGTGCTTGTTCCGGTGGCGGCGCTTTATGCTCTTGGCATCCTCGACGACATCACCACCCGGCTTGATGCGACCGTCATTGCGTTGGGCAACATACAGTTTTCGGTCCTTGCGCTGATCCGGGGGATGATTGCGGGGGCGTTGCTGTTCTGGCTTGGCGCGTGGTCGAACCGGCAATCGGCGGGTTACATCAAGGCACGGGAGGAATTGCGCCCGGCAACGCGGGAATTGGCGATCAAGGCCGCCGAAGTCGCGATCTTCGGCGCGGCCTTCCTATTGTTGATGTCGATCATGGGGATCGATCTGACTGCCATTGCCGTTCTGGGCGGCGCGCTTGGCGTCGGGATCGGGCTTGGGCTGCAACAGATCGCCGCCAACTTCGTTTCGGGCATCATCCTGCTGCTGGAGGGCCAGACTACGGTTGGCGATTACGTCGAGCTGGACGGTGGCGAGAAGGGAACGATCGTCAAGATGACTGCCCGCGCTTGTGTGCTTGAGACGTTCGACGGCAAGTGGATCGTGGTGCCAAACGAGCATTTCATTACCACCCGCGTGGTCAACTATTCCGATCAGGGCAGTGCCAACCGCTATGAGGCGCTGTTTTCTGTCAGCTATGAGACAGACATCAACCGCGTTCCGGAGATCATCGAAGCGGCCGTCGCAGCCTTGCCCTTTGTTCTGAAGCAACCGGACGGGCCGGATTGCGAACTGAAGGGGTTTGGCGAAAGCTCGGTCGACTTCGGAGTGGAATACTGGGTGGCGGGCATCGATGACGGCAAGAACAAGTATGGCTCGCCAGTGCTGTTCGCAATCTGGAACGCCCTGAAGGCGGAAGGGATTGAAATGCCCTATCCGCATCGCGTGGTCGAACTGCGGAACGCTCCGGTTGTGTGACGCCTTGGTCATCGGGGCTGGCCCGGCCGGTTTGATGGCAGCCGAGGAGTTGGCCCGCGCCGGCCGGCGCGTGTTGGTGTGCGAAGCGAAGCCTTCGGTCGGGCGCAAGTTCCTGATGGCGGGCAAGTCAGGTTTGAATGTCACCAAGGACGAAACCTTGGAGCGCTTTGGCACGGCCTACGACAGCGACTGGCTGCGCCCGATGCTGGCGGCTTTCGGGCCGGACGACGTGAAGGCCTGGTGCCGCGACCTTGGGCAGGATGTGTTCACCGGGTCATCGGGGCGCGTGTTTCCTGTGGCCATGAAAGCCTCGCCCCTTTTGCGCGCCTGGCTCGCCCGCCTTGCAGGAGCCGGAGTGGAAATCCGCACGCGCTGGCGCTGGGAGGGTTTCACGCAAGGGGGTTTGCGTTTTACCACACCAATGGGGCCACAGACCTTGCAGCCAGCCGTGACGGTGCTCGCCCTGGGGGGTGCTAGCTGGTCGCGGCTGGGGTCGGATGGGGCTTGGGTGCCATGGCTGCGCGAGCGAGGCGTGGACATCGCGCCCTGGCAGCCTGCCAACATGGGCTTTGTCGTGGATTGGTCGGCGCACATGACGCGGTTTTTTGGGCAGCCGCTAAAGGGAGTGGCGCTTTGTGCAGGCAACCGGCGCGAACGAGGTGAGATTGTCGTCTCGGCGCGCGGATTGGAGGGCGGCGGGATATATGCGGTCAGCCGGGCGCTGCGCGAGGGAGCGGCACTGACGCTTGACCTGATGCCGGATGTGGTGCCGGAGATCGTCGCGGACCGGCTGGCCCGGATGCGGGCCGGAGAGACCACGGCGAACCGTCTACGCAAACTTGGGTTGACGCCATTGGCCGTGGCGCTGGTGCAGGAGTTCGGCAAAGGGTTGCCTCTGACCGCCGTAAAGGCACTTCCCATTCGCCTTGCGCACCCTCGCCCGCTGGACGAGGCGATATCGGTTGCCGGTGGGGTTGCGCGTTCCGCCGTCACCGACAAGTTGGAGCTGCGGGCGCTGCCCGGTGTGTTCGTCTGCGGAGAAATGCTGGACTGGGAGGCGCCGACCGGTGGCTACCTTCTTACCGGATGCTGGGCGACCGGTCGCTGGGCCGGCAAGGCGGCAGCCACGGTCACAATGACAGGGCTGGACACAGGATAATGGTTGGACAGCCCTGCTTTAGGGGGTATTGCCCTTATCCTTCCATCCTTCCTCCCTTGTTTTGCCCCTTCCCGTTCGCAAGATCATGTCTGCAATGGACCCCGGAGTCGCCAGAATGCCAATGTTGTATCCAGTTCTCTTGTGTGGCGGCTCCGGCACACGGCTTTGGCCGCTATCGCGCAAGAGTTTTCCCAAACAGTTCGTGCCGCTAACCGGCGATGTGACCCTTTTCCAGGCCGCCGCTGCGCGGATGAATGGTGCCCCCGGCGTGGCGCAGCCTTTGGTCATCACCAATTCGGACTTTCGGTTTATTGTCACCGAACAGCTTGCCAATGCCGGCATCGACCCCGGAGCGATCCTGATCGAGCCGTCAGCGCGTAACACGGCCCCGGCAATTCTGGCTGCTGCGCTGCATCTGGCTGCGGTCGATCCAACTGCGCTGATGCTGGTGATGCCGACGGATCACGAAATTCCCGATACTGCCGCATTCCGCGCCGCGGTCGCAGCGGGGCGGCATAGGGCGTCAGAGGGCCGGATCGTTACCTTCGGAATTCGCCCCGACAGGGCGGAGACGGGCTATGGCTGGTTGGAGCTGTCGGCGCCCCCGGCTGACGCCGACCCCGTGCCGTTGCTGCGTTTCGTAGAAAAGCCAGATCTTGCGCGCGCCGAGGCGATGCTGGCGGACGGGCGGTATCTTTGGAATGCCGGCATCTTCCTGATGTCCGTGGCGAACCTGCTTGCCGCCTTCCGTGCGCATGCCGATGATCTAGTCGCTCCAGTGACCGAGGCGGTGGAAACGGCACGCGGTGACTTGGGATTCCTGCGCCTGGCTGCAGCCCCGTGGGTGCGCGCCCGCGAAGTCTCGATCGACTATGCCGTAATGGAGAAAGCGGACAACCTGGAGGTAGTGCCTTTCGAGGCAGCTTGGTCTGATCTGGGCGACTGGAATGCGGTCTGGCGCGACGGGGCGGGTGAAACGAACCTTGCCACCCATGGACCGGTCACGGTGATCGACTGTCAGGATAGCCTGATACGGTCGGAGAGCGACGCGCTTAGGGTGGTAGGCATCGGCCTGAGGGATATGGTTGTCGTTGCAATGCCGGACGCCGTGCTGGTGGCAGACCGGTCGCGCGCCCAAGAGGTCAAAGAGGCCGTTGCGCGACTAAAAGCCGACAAGGTGCGTCAGGCCGAAGTGCTGCCGCGCGACCACCGGCCGTGGGGCTGGTTCGAAACGCTGGTTCTGGCAGACCGGTTTCAGGTGAAGCGGATCGTCGTTCATCCCGGCGCATCGCTCAGCCTGCAAAGCCATGTCCATCGCGCCGAGCACTGGATTGTCGTATCCGGCACCGCAAAGGTGACAGTCAATGAAACGGTCAGCCTGCTGACCGAAAACCAGTCGGTTTACGTTCCGCTTGGTGCTGTTCACCGGATGGAGAACCCTGGAAAGTTGCCGATGGTGCTGATCGAAATCCAGACCGGCGCCTATCTCGGCGAGGATGACATCATCCGATATGAAGACGTCTATGCCAGGACCGAGGGGGCTAAAGGCTAAGGTGATGCCAAGTCTCATCGAGTGTGCAATGCAGCACTGGAGCGCGGGTCTGGGCGACCCTCACCCGATGGGGTGGATCACGGTCGGTGTGTATGCGCTTGCTGCTGTCCTCTCGGCGCGGCGGGCAACCCTCGGGCCGTTTGCACCTGACAGCCGCAAGCGAGAGCGGCTGTTTTGGGCGCTGGCAGCGATATTGTTGGGGCTTCTGGCGATCAACAAGCAGTTGGATCTGCAAACGCTTCTGACCGAGATTGGTCGCTGCGCCGCCCGCGCGCAAGGGTGGTACGAGAACCGTCAGGTAGTCCAGCGCTGGTTCATCTTGGGTGTGATCGTCTCGGGAACACTTTTGGTGGGCTTCCTTGCGCTTCTGATGCGCCGAACGCTCCGCCGCACCGGTCTGGCGATTTTGGGCCTCGGGCTGGTTTTCACTTTCGTTGCCGTGCGGGCGGCCGGTTTCCACCACGTCGACATACTGATCGGGACCGAAGTGGCTGGCCTGCGGATGAACTGGCTGCTTGAAATGCCCGGTCCGGCCTTGGTTGCTGTTGCAGCTTTGCGCGGTTCCATGCCGAACTGAATCACGGGGCTTTCGCGCTTTGGCGAATCACCTGCAGGCCGTTTCGGTCGCGGCAGCGTAAGCCGACGGTACCGTTTGCCTGGAATGACCAAGTTTTGATCAGTTTCGCAAAAAGTGAACAGAAAATTGATCGTTTCCACTATCGGAACAATGGCCCAAGCGGGTGCTGCAACCCGTGCTTTCTGTATGGAGCGACCAGCGTGGCGCGCGTTTCAACCAGAAACTGAATTGTGGCGAAATTCGTTGGAATTTGGGCAGAAAAAAGGCCGCCGCCTTGCATGACGACCCTGGCGGTGGTGCCGGGCGCTGGGTCTATCATCCTTGGGAAGCGAACGCTGGTTCAGCATTTACCACAACCCTAGCGTGTAAACATATGAAAACAAACTCTTTTCGCGCGTATGGGTCTTGGCGGCCACATTGAATGCCCATGACGGAGATGCTAGATCGTTCATCGAGGTTGAGCGTCAGCGAGTTTGATCTTCAAAGCTGAATTATGTCTGAACAGTGTCCTGCGATTTCAGGATTGTAATGGTTGGTACTGAGGCCCTTATGGGAGGTTGGTTGATGACTGTGCGTATTAAGGCTGGACCGGCAGATTTCGACCGCGCGAGACTTGATCCAAGAGAGTCATGGCAAACGTGCGATCGACGTGGCATTTGTGCTTTTGATTGTACCCTTCGTGCTTCCGACGGTTCTGATCCTTTGCGCCCTGATTGCGATGGATGGCTCCTCGCCCTTCTACACCCAGCAGCGTGTTGGAAAAGGCGGACGTATCTTCAAGCTGTGGAAGCTACGCAGCATGGTTCCGGACGCCGACGCAAAGCTTGCCCAACACCTCGCCACGGACGAAGCGGCTCGTCTTGAATGGAACGCCTATCAGAAACTTGCCTCCGACCCGCGCATCACTTCGCTTGGCCTGCTGCTGCGCAAGACGTCGTTCGACGAACTGCCGCAACTGTGGAACGTTCTGAAAGGTGACATGAGCCTGGTTGGTCCGCGTCCGATGCTGCCCGAGCAGCGCGATCTTTATCCTGGTCATGCATATTATGCGCTCCGTCCCGGCGTGACGGGACCTTGGCAAGTGTCCGATCGCAACGCCTCTACCTTTGTGCAGCGGGCAGAATTCGACACGGCCTATGAGCGGAATGTGTCGCTGAAGACCGACATGAAAGTGCTTGTGGCTACTGTCGGAGCCGTGGTGCGCGGAACCGGGCGGTAATCGGAAGCAACGCGCCAACCTTTGCGCGCCCGATTGCTGCTGTCACCAAGAGTTCGAGCAAGAGAACGGTTGTACCCGTCAGCATGTAGGACAGGATAACAGCCCACAACGGCTGCCCCATCACCACGAGTGAAAAGGCAACAGCGCCACCGGCGATCATCGCCATGAGAAGCATCCCCACCATTAACAAGCCTCCCATACCAACTGATCCGCGGTCACCCGCTCTGTTGGAACTTTAACGGTCTGGCTCGAGAATCGTATCGAACAACAGATCGCTTAAGCGGATCATGGCTTAGGATGACAGGGTAACGTTAACGGATTCTTGCCGATATGGCCGTGAAAAGCAGATCAGGAGCCGACTGTGTTGCCGGAGCCAACCCCGATGGGCCCCATTGCGCCGGTTTTTTCGGCGCGAGTCGGGGCGAAAGTCGCCAGACGCAGGACAAGAAGCAGGCCGAGGGTGCCGCCAAGCATGTAAGCGAGAATCAACCCGGCGATGGAAAAGTCGAGAAACGCAGCCGTTCCTGCGGATGCGAAGGCCAACAACATTGCCATCATCAGATATCCTGCAAGCATGGTTCAGTCCCTTTCGACCGTATGCGTCTTTCCGTTGGTCGACCTTCGTCCCGGGACATGGCGAAATTAGGGCAAGTTTGCGCTGTTCCTGCGAAACTGATCGTCTGGCTTCAGAAGGCCCTCGCCTCATGCATCGATGCGACCATTGATTCAACTGCAGCCCGTATGCGCGAACCGTCCGACGCTGAAGGTGGAAAGTTCAGGCATACATTGCAAAACAAGACAACATCGCGCCTTCCTTTTGCCGTTGCTACGCATCAAGGTGTCGGCTGCATCGGCAACGGAGTACCGGCGTGATTAACGTGTATCGCAAGATTTTCTCGTTGCTTGACAGTGCCGAACGTCGAAAGTTCTGGCTGCTGAACCTGATGATGATCGCCATGGCGCTTGTCGAAGTATTCGGTATCTCTTCTGTGATGCTGCTGTTGCAGGTTCTGTCCGACCCAACGGCAATCAGCGAAAGCGAGATTTTCGCGGGAATCTATGACAGGCTGGGATTCTCAGACACCTTCACCTTCCAAGTGGCCCTCGCGGTGGCTGTGATGACCGTTGTGCTGCTGGGTCTGGCTGTGAAAGCTGCAGGGACCTATGCGCTGGTAAGATTTTCGACGATGCGCGGGTACTCGATCTCCAGTCGCTTGCTGGGGGCCTACCTGCATCAACCCTACGTCTGGTTTTTGGATCGCAACAGTTCGGAGATCGGCAAGAACGTCCTGAACGAGGTTGACGGTCTGGTGAACCGCGTGCTGACGCCGCTTCTTCGATTGACGGCCAGTGTCATGCTTGTGGTCGTCATAGCCGGGTTTCTTCTGTTCGTTGATCCGTTGGTCACCGCTGCATCGATTGGTGTGATCGGGGGCAGTTATGCGCTGATCTACCTCTATCTTCGTGAACGACTTCGCCGGACGGGCGAAGAAATGATGCAGGCTTTTTCCGTCCGATTTCGCACCTCACAGGAAGCGACGGGCGGCATCAAGGACGTGAAGTTGCTTGGTCTTGAAGAGGATTACACCCAGCATTACGAGCGCGCGGCACATCGCAGCGCGAAGGGTCAGGCAACCGTCGCGATCATATCGGAGTTGCCACGATTTGCATTGGAGGGGATCACCTTCAGTGCCCTTCTGGGTCTTATCCTGATGCTGCTCCTGCGCAGTGGTGGCAGTATTGCAGAGATCGTTCCGACGTTGGGAATTTTCGCCTTTTCCGTTATGCGTCTCTTGCCGGCGCTACAGCAGATCTACCACGGGCTGGCCACGATCCGTGGGGGCCTCGCGGTTCTGGACGAGATATCCGCCGATTATGCCAGCGCGCAAAAGTCCCGGATGCCGACAAAGACAGCCCAGAACCCGATGCATTTGGAGCGGTCCCTTGAACTTTCCGGCGTCCGGTTCGGCTACGCCAAAGCAGGTCGGGCGGCGCTTTCGGGGCTCGACATGGAAATACAAGCCCGCACGACGATCGGGATCGTCGGGGGCACGGGAGCGGGCAAGACAACGTTGGTCGATGTCATCCTTGGGCTACTCGAACCTGAAGCGGGCCAGATTCGTGTTGATGGCGCTACTGTGACGAGTGCGAATCTGCGCGCATGGCAAATGACCTTAGGCTATGTACCCCAGTCGATCTTTCTGACCGACGACACCGTTGCCGCCAATATCGCCTTTGGCGTGCCGAAGGACGAGATCGACATGCGGGCGGTCGAGGCGGCGGCACGGGCAGCGGCGCTGCACGATTTTGTCGTCTCGGAGCTTGAAGAGGGTTATGCCACTGTGGTGGGAGAGCGGGGCGTCAGGCTGTCAGGAGGGCAACGCCAGCGGATCGGTATTGCGCGTGCGCTTTACCGTGACCCGACGCTTCTGATCATGGATGAAGCAACCTCGGCGCTGGACAACATTACCGAGCGGGTCGTGATGGAGGCTGTGCAGAATATCAGGGCCGACAAAACCGTCATTTTGATCGCGCATCGGCTGAGTACGGTAAAGGCGTGCGACAGGATCTTCCTCCTGGAGAAGGGGCGAATCGCGGCAAGCGGTACGTACGACGAGTTGGTGGCAGACAACGAAACTTTCCGGAGGATGGCTGCGCATTAGATAAGTCGACGCAGGAGACTTGAAAGCCAGCATTGGCTGGTCCAGAGCGGAGCAAAATAGTGCTTCTGTTAGGGCTGTCCGATCTGTCAGAAGCCGAGCGCCGCCTCTTCCAATCGCCCAAGTGACACATATGCCCAATGGCTTCGCGTATCTTGTACTGTTCGGCTGGCCTTTGGTGGCCCTTGTCCTGTTTCGACTGCTGCCAGTCCATAAGGCGCTGATTTGGACGATCCTTGGCGGCTTTCTGGCGCTGCCATCCGGCACTTCGGTCAATTTCCCGTTGCTGCCTGACCTCGACAAGTCGTCAATTCCAAACCTCGCAGCACTTCTAGGCTGCTTGTTCTTTGCGCCTAAGGTGGCAAAGAGCACTGGCTCGACTGCAACCGAACGGCGCGGAAAGTTCGTTTTAGGGCTGATCTTGGCGGTCCTGCTGCTGTCGCCCTTGGTGACGGTCTACCATAACACCGAGCCCGTTCCGATCGGGCCGCTAACCCTGCCAAGTCTGCGGCTGTACGACGCATTGGGAATGATCTCCACACTCTTGGTCTCGATCATCCCGTTTTTTCTTGCTTGGCGGCATTTGAGATCGGTTGAAGCTCAGACCTACGTTCTGAAGGCGTTTGTGATTGCTGGGCTGATCTACTCCTTGCCGGTGCTGTTTGAGGTGCGGATGAGCCCGCAGCTTCACACCTGGATCTATGGCTTTTTTCCCCATGATTTTGGCCAACATATGCGGCAAGGCGGGTTCCGCCCGGTGGTATTCCTCGGCCACGGGCTAATGCTGGGCACGTTCTACTGCCTTGCTGCCCTTTCAGCACTGTTGCTCTGGCGCGAGGCATTACGCAGTGGAAAAGTCTCTACTGGGTGGCTTTATGCTTTCGTAGCCCTGCTTGGCGTTCTGGTCCTGTCGAAAAACCTCGGCCCGCTGATCATTACCATCAGCTTTGCCGGTCTGATCATGATCGGCGGCCGCCGACTGATGATTTCTGCAGCCGTTTTCGTGGCTTCGATTCTGATCCTTTACCCGGCGTTGCGGGCATCTGGACTGATCCCAACCAGCGCAATTGTGAATATAGCCGCCGCAATAAGCGAAGACCGCGCGGGATCGCTGGAATTTCGTTTGATGAACGAGGACGCTCTTATGGCCCGGGCCAACGAAAAACCTTCGTTCGGTTGGGGAAACTGGGGGCGCAACCAGATCTACAACCCTGACACCGGCGGACTGATAAGCGTGACAGATGGTCTGTGGATTATCCTGATCGGTACCTACGGCTGGTTCGGCTATGTCGCTCACTTCGCGCTTCTGACCATCGCAGTGTGGTTCTCGGCGTTCCGGCGAAGTGCGCTTGGCAAAACGCTCGTCACACCGGGCCTAATGATCCTGTTGTCGGCATCGCTGATCGATTTGATTCCGAACGGATGGTTGCATGCGCATGTCTGGTTGATCGCCGGCAGTCTTACAGGTGCAGTGCTGCGAGGAAGTGTGGCATCGCCCGGGGAGCTAACGGTAGCGCCGACACATTCGGACCCTGCCGGGGCAGCAGAACCCGGCGCTGGGCCAGGCTGGCTGATGCAGGGTGGCAGTGCACGGGTCGCTCGTAATGAGCGTCAAGCTACCCGTCGACCTGGCAGGGTACGCTAATGGAGCGCTTCGCCACCATTCAACTGCGTTCAGAAGCCGAAAAGATTCGCTTCGGTCACTGCGCCCTCGACCATTTCCGCGCGTGTTGCAACCGGCGTCCAACCAAGTTCACGCTTAGACTTCGAGTTATCGAAGGGTGACAAGTGGCCTCTCGACTTCCAGTCTTTGAGCGAGGCCTTGGGTAAGCCCCTGCGACGCAACACAACGGTCTTGAGCACGTATTTCAGGCGATCTGAAAGGAAAAGGACGGTCAAAGCGCTGGACGCGACCTTGATCCGGACGCCCAGCTTTTCGCGGATCGCGTCAAAGTACCCTCGCCCCGTCAGCAACGGTTCACCTATTAGATTGTAGGACTGCCCCTCGATGCCTTCGATCGGCATCATGCGGATCAGTGCGTCCGTTACGTCATCAATTAGCACGAAGGGCAGAACGTTCGTGCCCGGTCCCCAGAGGCGCACAGCGCCTGCACCATGCCACCGCCCGATGCCCCAATGCTGCAACGGGCCGCCAGCGCCTACCACAATACCCGGGCGCGCAATTACAAGGGGCAGGCCGCGCTCAGCATGCATCTGCAAGAGGCGCCGCTCACACTCGGCCTTTGAGCGCGCGTATGTGTTCCTGTCTTCCATGTCGGCGGCGAAACCCGTGTCTTCCGTTATCCTCCGCTGTGGGTCGGACATGTCGTAGGAAGCGATAGTTCCTGTGTAGACCAGTCTGCGCACCCCGGCAGCCAGCACTGCCTCTGCTATCCCGACGCTGACCTCCACATCGTTTGCCAGCGCGTCAGCCCAATTCTTGTCGACGGACTTGGCGAGGTTGTACACGGTGTCGATGCCCTGCATGGCTCGGGCCAAACCGTCACGGTCGCGCAACGAGATGGCCACAGTCTCGACGTGGTCAGCGATGTCTGAGAACGGCCCGTCAGAGCCACGGCTGATGACGCGCACGTCGTGGCCGCGGGCGACCAGTTCGCGTGTTAGTGCGCGCCCGATGAAGCCGGTGCCCCCAATCACCATGACGCTGGGTCTGGGCGAGCCGGTGGAATGCTGTGGAAGGGCCTGCTTCGGCATGGTGGAAAGTGCGTCTACAATGCCCTTCATCACGACCTGCGCCGTCGCCATGTCGAAACGGGGATCAAGCGCTGTCCCAGCGCCTATGCTGGAATAGAAGCTGCCAATAGCGCCACTGAAACTGAGACCGTAGGGCGACTTGCGATTGAGCGAGCTGAGTTGCCGCACGGCATTGATCGTGCCTTCGCGCAAATGCTGCCAGCCTTGCGACCATTGCACCCGGAGCGGATTCAGTACGAGATCGGAAGTGTTTTCCGCCCGCAAGATCAAGCTGTCGGCGCCAAAGTCGAAGCGCGCGTGGCCAGAGGAGCCGCGCAGGATCAAGCTCCGATCTTCGACGGTCTCGACAAGAGAGATCGTGAAGCTCACGTCAATTGAGCCTGCACGCGCGAGAATTCTCCAGCTTTGGTGGCGCGTCTCGCCGCCGGGAAGTAGGATGGGCTTGCCGAGTTCCAGATGGCACATCTCAAGGGGGCCAAATAGATCAACAACAAATGCAAAGAGATGCGGGCCGATTTCCACGAGCAGGTTTTCCGGCTTGCGCATCAGCCAAAGGCCGAATGGTCCGGATCGTAGTGGAGGCAGCGGCAAGCACCAATTGATATCAGCGGTCGAAATCCGGCCAAGCGTTCCAGCCTGAACAGCTTCTTTCAGCCGAAGATAGCCCGGAAGGCCAAGGAAGTTGTGGCCGGCGGCCATCAGTTTGCCTGTTTCGATGCCGACATCATGCATCGCTTTTGTGTCCGCAACTGATGTCGCGACCGGCTTTTCTACAAAGCAATGCAGGCCCGCACGAGCGCAGCGGATCGCAAGGGCGGTATGGCTGTCGGGCGGCGTCAGAATGTGAACCGCATCAAGGTTTGCTTCTGCAAGCATCGTGTCAAGATCGGTGAATGCCCGAGCAGCGTGGCTTGATGCCAATGCTTCGGCCGCGGTGGCGGAGGTGTCACAAACGGCTGCGAGAACAACACCCGGTGTGGCTCGGATTGCGTCGGCGTGCCAGTTCGCGATGTAACCTGCTCCGATAATACCGGCGCGCAATGTCTTGTTACTCATAATACATTCTCATTTGTACTCGATAATGACCATGTCCTGACTGCGAAAAGCGCGCCAGTGGTATTTAAGGATACCCAGCAAGTTCGGCAGCTTTGAAAGAGTCAGAAAAGCGGCTTGGTGCAGAGCCTTGCGCTGGGTGACGCCATTGGCCTGCAACCCTCGGGCCGTGCGGATATAGGAGAAAGCGTAGACGGCGACGGTAACCGCCAAAATCCATGGCGACACCAGAAGCCCGAGCACTGCAAGAACAGGCAGCGCAGCGCCGTAAAACCAGACGCGTTTGCGCTCACGCGCGAAGTATTCAGGATGCAACTTGCCAACTTGGGCGAAGCCGTGACCGGTGCGGACCGTCCGCTGCCACCATTGGGAAAAGTGGTGGATGTCGGCGTCATGCCGCGTCATCGGGAGGGGCAAGCGATGGACTCGATAGCCAGCTTTGCGAACCCTGGTGCAGAACTCTTCATCCTCGGCAGCGATGACACGCGGATTGAAACCGCCGAGTTTTCGGAACAGATCTGAACGGACCATCATGTCGCCACCACAGCCATCAATGTCGCCCGGTGGCCGGTGCCATTCAACTTCGGCCATGCTGTTATAAATGCTGGCGTCAGGATGGAGTTCAGACCGCCACCCCGTTACGATGCCCATGTCAGGGTTGCTGGCAAGCGCGTCGAGGCCCGCTTTGATCCAACCCGGCTCCAGAATGCAGTCGCCGTCAATGAACTGCACGAAAGGCGGTGCAGGGTTCATTGCGAAAAAGCCGGCATTTCGCGCCCGGGCGGCGGTGAAGGGTTGGCTCAGGTCCAGCTCAATCACTTCGGCACCCAGTTCTCGCGCGGCATGCAGGCTGCTGTCGGTGGACCCACTGTCGACGTAGATCACCCGGCCCGCGTGGCCTTGAAGCGAGGTCAGCGACGCGATGAGGCGGGCGCCCTCATTGCGCCCGATCACGACGACGGCAATGTCCGATGCACCGCTCACTCTATGATCCAAGTTGCTTGAAAACTGCCCGACTCCAACTCCACCCTCCTACCCCCGCTACCTTCCACGCGTCCAGTCGCCTTTGTGGGGCGCGAGCCGGACGGCAACATGTACCGCCGAATAGATGGCAAACCCAAACGGGTCAGTCAGCGCAAGCCGCAACATTTCGCCCTTGGTCAAGCGCGCCTTCGCCTCGTTCGCCATGATCGCAGGATAGTGCTCCCTGATCTCGGTGACGCCAGCGTCTTGCCGGCGACGCACCCGCACGATGTTTCGAAACCCCTCGACCATGGGCCAGTGATAGCGGGCATCCACTTCGATGCGCTCCGCCGCTGTGAACTGAAGCCGAACAAAAGTGTCGTCTGAAATGATCGCGGGCCATTCCGCCCACCGAGCGCGCCCTTCGCGATTAACGGCAAAGAACCCAGCGCCGACCGCGCCCCCGCGCACAAAGGGTAGCCTGACCCAAAAGCGGGCATATGCACGGGTGACGATGCTTGCGGCCGGCATCACTGCAATGCGGCCGGTTGCATAACGGGCGCCTATCTGCGCCAGCATTTTGTCGACCTCGGCCAGCAGGTTGGCGTCGCAGACCACATCGGCGTCAAGATAGGCAAGGCTTCGGCCGCTGGCCAATGCCTCGGCGGCGTTCAGGGCGCCCAGCTTGCCACCCGCAGCCAGTTCGATGATCTGCAGGCTCCAGCCTCGGGCCGCGAAGGCATCGGCAAAGGTTTTGGCTTTTGCTGCCGTATTGTCCGTCGTGCCGTTGACCGCGACGATCACTTCGAGCGGGCCGTTGGGAAGCGCAGTCTGATTGGCCAACGAGGTGAGGCAACGTCCGATCAGAGCCGCCTCATTGCGGGCCGCGATGATCACGGAAAGAGCGAGCGGCACGGATTCGGAACCGGTTCGCGTCAATGCCGTCTCGGGCTGAACCTTTGCAGGAATGTCTGGTGAATGCATGAAGAAACAGGCTCAACCGATGAATACCGCCGACTACTGCAGGCACTCTATCCGCGTTGTGGGCTGGCTGTGCAAGCAGGGTCGCAGTTTGCCGCACTAACCGGTCATGAAACGGAGACAAAAGGCAATGCCAGTTGCGCTGCGACCGCTTCGGGAAACAATGAATTTATTTGCAGCCAACCCGCTTTAGCCCTTTGTGGTCTTATGCTAGCGTGCAGCGTGATTTGGTTTTGTACGGGGTGTGCCAGGTATGGTGGGACAGGGTTTGCCGCTGTCAATTTCTCTTTTTGCCGAGCGTGCGAGCCTGCATCGGGGCTGCTTGCGGCTTGATGACGCGGCGCGGGTACTGTCGACGCTACGTCAGTAACCGTGCGGAGAATGTCTTACATGTCGATCAACGCTGCTCCGTCTGCCGCCATTTCGGGCAAGCCGACGAAGACGCCTGTTCAGGTGCCGGTACTGAATGGATACGTCCACGATGTGACGATGGACGAAGTGCTGTCGCTGCGGGATGGGCTGATCCTGACGCTCCATGTGGACATGGTGATGAAGCTGCAAAAAGACCGCGGCTTCTACGATATTCTGGACCGGTTCGACTATATCACCTGCGACAGCCAGATCCTTTACTTTGCGCTCAAATTGCTGGGCACGCCGGTTCGGGAACGCGTATCAGGTTCGGATTACTTTCCTCGCTTTTACACGCGCTACAAGGATGACCCCGACACCACGATATTCCTGCTGGGTGGCAAGCCGGGCATCGCAGAGATCGCAGCACGGAATATCAACGGGAAGGTTGGCCGCGAAATCATCGTGGGATGTCACGCCCCGCCCTTTGATTTCGAGAACGACCCGGCGGCAATCGAAGCCATGATTGCCGCGGTGAATGCATCGGGTGCAACCGTGCTGCTGGTCGGGCTTGGCGGCGGCCGGCAGGAAAAGTTCATCGTGCAGTATCGTGACAGGTTTCCCAATGTCCGCCTGTTTCTGCCTCTGGGTGGCACGATCGATTACGAAGCGGGCACCATGCGCCGTCCGGCGCCTTGGGTGACGAATGCCGGGCTTGAGTGGATGTACCGGCTGCTTCAGGAACCCAAGGCTCGGTTCCACCGTTACGTGATCTACGATCCACAAGTTATTCCGCTTTTGCTGCGGCAGAAGCTCGGCTGGTACCGTAACCCTTTCGCACGTTGAGCAAAATGTCCAAACCAACTGTCCTGACGATAATCCTGAACTGGCGCACGCCCGAAATGACTTTGCGTGCCGTCGTGGCAGCGGAGCGGGCAATGGAAGGCATTGCCGGGGCGATCACCGTGGTCGACAACGACTCGGGCGATGGCTCGTTCGAAATGCTGACCGAGGCTCTGCGAGGTCACGACAGGGTGCGTGTGGTTCAATCTGGCCGAAATGGCGGTTTTGGTGCCGGCAACAACGTGGGCATACGGCTGGGGCTGCCAGACGGCTCGCGACCGACATACAGCTATGTTCAGAATTCGGACGCGTTCCCGGAACCAGATGCGATTGCGCTGCTTGTCGATTGGTTGGAGCGTCACCCGGGAGCAGGCCTTGCCGGAAGCCTGATCCTTGGCTCACACGGACAAGTCGAAACCACGTGCTTCCGGTTTCCGTCAGTCGCCTCGGAGTTCGAGGGGGCCGCGCGGACCGGCCCGATCAGTCGGCTTCTGGACAAGAAGAAGGTTCCAATCGCCACGCCCGAAACCAGCGGACGTGTTGACTGGCTTGCCGGTGCAAGCCTCATGATCCGCGATGTCATGATCCAGTCGGTCGGCCTATTTGACGAGCAGTTCTTTCTGTACTTCGAAGAGACCGACCTTAGCCACCGCGCGATCGAGGCGGGCTGGGAAACACATTTCGTGCGGGAAAGCCGGGTTGAGCATATCGGATCGGTCAGTACGGGCATGGGGGGTTGGGCGCGCACCCCGAGCTACTGGTTCGACAGCAGGTGGCGTTATTTCTGCAAGCGCGGCGGTCGTACCTATGCCATCGCCGCGACTTTGTCTCACGTTGCCGGCGGTATGGTGCTGCGGGCGCGGCGCATTGTGCAACCGCATCTGAAAACAGAAGCGCCGCAGTATTTGCGCGACCTGACAGCTCACGCGATGCGCAGTTCGAAATCTTCGATTCCGGCGCCGAATCAATCTCTCGATACGAGGATTCGGACGCGAGCGATTGCCTGACCGCCAGGTCGATTGGAAGGCATGCGTCGCAAATGAGTTAGCCGCGCCGGCCCGGGAGTAACGCCCCTGCCATTGCGCGGCTAGATTTTCATCTTGCCGATGATGCTTGAGGCCAGGTCAGGTCTCGCCGTAACCGTAGCTTTCAGTTGGCTCCATATGGCGACACTTGTTCAGAACCACGCCAAGCACTTGGGTATGAACAGCAAGATCCTTGCCGCAACGGTCTATTTCAGCGACCGTGCTGGTTTCGGCCTCGGTGACCATCAGCGCGCAATCGACTTGGTCAAGGAATGCGATCGTGTCGTCGCCAACTTGCATCGGCGGCAGGTCGAACAGCATCACGCTTGGCTGCAGTCGTTCTTCCAGCGCATCGACGGTTTCTGCGGCGCGATCAGATGACAGAAGTTCAGCCGGGCTCGTGACCGGAAACGAATTCAGGCCAAGCGCAAGGTTCGACCGCCAGCGCAGAAGTTGAGTTTCCGGAGCCTCGCGGCCATCAAGCATCGCGGCGACGTTGCATGTCCGGTCGACGCCAAGGGTTCTAAGCATGGCTGGCCGACGCAGGTCCAGTTCAAGAACTACGACCTTGAGATCGGACTGACGCGCAAGGCTCATGGCCAGATTGAGTGTCAGCGTTGTCTTGCCGCAACTGCTGCTGGGCGAGGTGATCGCGACTCTGGTCCAGTTGTGTTCGCGCAACTGGTGCATCAAGTTGGTGCGCATGACATCGAACACTGCCGCCTGCGGCCCGGGCTGATGCGCAACTATACGGCCGTTTTCAAGCCGCGCCTCGTCAAACTGGATTTCCGGCAGCATGGACCACATGTCTTTTTGCGGCTTTGGCGCCGCTTGGGCCTGCGTTTTCGGCGAAGCGGGGACTGCGCCACGAGCAGCGCGGGCCTTGGCGATGGCAGATTGAATGCGTTCCATGACGGCCTACCCCGAAATTTCTGGTGTTACGACGGTTTCAGCTGGTCCCAGGCCGACTGCAGAGGCAATGCGCAGTGCAATCGTGTCGAGGGGCATGACCGCGACGTGAACGAGGTAAAGCAGGGCTGACGCAACGACCAACACGCCGATCGTGCTGGTTCGCCTTGACGCGCGTTTCTGGCGGATCTCTTCGAGCGTCGGGATGTATGGCACTGTACCGAACGGCGTGATGCCAAGCGAGCGCACCATTTCAGCCGGCCGACGGATCGTACGGTTGAGCAGTTCCAGAAGCATTACCAAGCCAATTGAAAGCAGCATGCCCGCACCCAAGCCGGCAGCAGTGATCAGCTTGCGATTTGGCTCTGCGCGTTCGGTCGGTGGCACGGCGAGTTCGATGACAGTGATGCGCTGGCCGCGCGAAGTCACCTCGATGCGGTCACCCATGCGCGCTTCGGCAAGGCTTGCCACTGCCTGGTCGTATTGAACCTGCAAATTTTCGTAGCGGCCCTGGAGTTCGCCGAGCCGAATCGAATTGCTTGGTGTCTTGTCAATCGATGCGGACAATGCGTTCAGTTCGGTTTCGATTTCTTCTTTCTGTTCGACCAGAAAGTCGATCTGACCGTCGATGTCGGCCATCTGCAGGTCGAACGAGGTCATCGTACCTTCGCCGGCAACGCCGAGTTGTTCCTTGACCGCCTCTTCCAAAGCGGCCACCTGCAGTTGCAGGGCGCGCACCCTTGGGTTTTCGGGCGACAGGACGACAACAGCCGACGCAAGTTCCTGGCGCAGCGTTTCAAGCTGGGTTTGTTCGGGTGTCAGGACCCCGACGGATGCGGCCAGGCGTCCAGTTCGGTCATAAAGATCAACGAGACTTTGACGCCGGTCACGCAGCCCCGCCAGTTCGCGCTCGATGATGCTCAGGCGTTCCTGCTGAGCTTCCTGACGCCCGCGACGGTAGGCGAGGCTTTCCGGCAAAGCATCGCGGTTGGCCTCTTCAAACTCCAGGATTCGGGAGTTCTGAACCGCCAGTTCGTCGGTCAGGCGTTTCACTTCTTGTTCGAAGAAATCCAGCGTACTGCCGGAAGCAGCAGTCCTGAGTTCCACGCTTTGCTGTAGAATCTGCTCGACCAGTGCGTTGGTGACGTCCGCCGACAGCACCGGATTACCTGCGTCGAACGATACCGACACGACCCCGGTATTGCCCATCAGAGGCGGCATGTAGATATACGCGCGGTTCAGCATCTGCAGGACGATGGTGTCCTCATCCAGCTCCGGCAGGTCAGCGAAGATATCGAACCGCTCAGCCAACGCCAGCAAGTTCGCCCGCGTGAGCAGGCGCTGCTGGACGGCAAGGAGCGCTTCGTCGGCCGACGAGCGCACGGTAGAGGCGGCAAGTTCATCAGGAATTTGGGCGTTTTCAAACAGAAGACGGGCTTCGGCACGATAGGTTTCCGGAATCGTGAAGGCGACGTAAAGGCCTGCCAAAGTACTGACGAACAAGATCGCCAAAATGTAAGGCAGCCTACGAAAAAGTATCGCAGCGTAAAATCGCAGATCGAACGTCATAATTACATGTCACCTTTGATACCGGGCACATTTACAGCAAAAAACACGCCATCGTCCAGAACCTGCTGGACGGTCTCTTCCCCCACCAGTTTCCGGCCCTTGGTGAAGGCGTAGACGAGCGACAGGTCGCACAACTGGTTGACGAGGCGCGGCACGCCACCTGTCTTGTCGAAAACCAGATCAAGCGCAGCTTCGGAGAACACGCGTCTGGCCCGACCGGCAATCTTCATTCGATGGGCGACATAGGCATGCACAGTCGCCCGATCCATCGCGGTCAGATGAAAGTTCGAGGCGACCCGCTGCGCGAACTGCCGCATGTTCGGTTGCGTGACGATGTCACGAAGTTCGGGCTGGCCGACCAGCACAAGCTGCAACAGTTCGTCCTTGCCGGAATTGATGTTGGTGAACATGCGCAGTTCTTCGAGCGCCTCTCGGCTGAGGTTCTGCGCCTCGTCGAAAATCAAGACGACGCGGCGTCCAGCAGCATATTCGTCGATCAGAAATGCCTGAAACCGCGAGAAGAGGTCAACGTAGCTGTCATCGAGCCCGGCCGGCTGATCGAGCGACATCAGCACCCAGCGCAAAAGCTCGGCCCGCGATCCGTTCGGGTTCGAGATCAGACCGACCCTAACGTCCGGCCCAAGCGAGTGGAGAAGGTGCAAGAGCAGCGTGGTCTTGCCGGCCCCGACGTCTCCGGTGATCAGGGTGATCGGCGAATGCGTCATGACGCCATATTCGAGCATCGCGTACGCACGTTTGTGAGCCGGCGGCCAGAAGAGGAAATCCGGATCAGGCGCCAAGGCGAAGGGACGCATGAAAAGGCCAAAATGCTCGGTATAGAGTTCGGGAGATGCCGAGGCCGGGCGCTGTTCGCCAGTAGACGACCGCTGCAGGCTTGGCAGGCGCGGGGTGGTTGCTTGCGGCGGTGCCACAGCAGTCACTGGCCGAGACGGCAACTGTCCGTTCTCCTCCATTTGGGCCTGACGGCTCAGCCTGCGACCGATACGTCGCATTCGATCCTTCATCATGGTTTGACCTGCAACTATCATGTGCCTCCGACATCCCGAGTCTCTGCGTATCTACGCGAACTCTTGCGCCAAAGCGATGCAACTCAACAATTGATGCCGTACTGTCAACAAACCCGGTTTTGCGGACGGTTGCGACCGGAAACTGGGGAAAATCACAGCAAAATGACCCTCCGATGATGCGTCTCCCAGAGGAATGGTCTAAGTTAACCGCAAGGTTTTTTGCCAGTCACGAATCGTTCATGGTCCGCCAAGTTTCAGAGTTCGCCGTTTTGTCAGACTTCGTATTGCCGCCTCGCATCGCAGCTCGGTTCACGGCTGGCCCTTGTCTGTCGCGGCGAAACTTGAAGCATGTCAGTCACTCAGAGTTCGCAAGACGCTCGCCACGCAGGACCACATGGTTTCGCCCACCGGCGCTTGGAAGTGATGACTGCGCAACCTACATTTATCTTGGTCGGAAAGCCCTGTGATGAACGACGTTTCCAAGTTCGAGCAAGACACCCAATACGAGGCCGGGCCGGGCGACATCGCCATTGTCGGCATGGCCGCGCATCTGCCGGGAGCCGCGGACATTGCGGCTTATTGGGACAATCTGCGGGAAGGCCGCTCGGCCGTCCGAAGGCTGACGGACGAGGAACTGCATGCGTCCGGCGAAGGCGCCGCGATGTTGCGGAACCCGGCCTATGTGCCGTTCGCCGCGCCGCTTGACGGGTTTGATCGCTTCGACGCGGAGTTCTTCGGCTTTTCCCCAAAAGAAGCAGCGATCCTCGACCCGCAACATCGCCAGTTCCTCGAGGTCGCATGGGAAGCACTGGAAAACGCTGGCCATCCGCCCGAAGCGTTCAAGGGCGCCGTAGGCGTTTTTGCCGGTTGCGGCATGGGCAGTTATTTCTACTTCAACATCTGCTCCAATCCTGCGCTCGTCGACAGCACGGGCATGTTCCTTCTGCGCCACACCGGCAATGACAAGGACTTCCTGTCGACCCGCGTCAGTCACGTTTTCGACCTGAAGGGGCCGAGCCTGACCTTGCAGACCGCCTGTTCCACTTCGTTGGTTGCGGTGCATTACGCCGCCCAAGCGTTGATCAACGGCGAGTGTGACATGGCGCTGGCGGGCGGCGTCACGATCGAACTGCCGCAGAACAGGGGCTACATCTACAAGGAGGGCGAGGTACTTTCGCCAGACGGCGTCTGTCACGCCTTTGACCACCGCGCGCAGGGCACGGTGTTCGGGTCGGGCGCTGGCGCGGTCGTGCTACGCCGGCTGGAGGACGCGCTGGCCGATGGCGACCACATCTGGGCTGTGATAAAAGGCAGTGCTGTCAACAATGACGGTGCGGCGAAAGCCGGGTATCTGGCTCCGTCGGTAGAGGGACAATCGGCCTGTATCGCGACGGCACTGGCAGTCGCAGGTGCGCCTGCGGATACTGTCGACTACATCGAATGCCACGGCACCGGCACCTATCTGGGCGACCCGATCGAGGTTGCGGCACTGACCGAAGCCTTCCGACGCACCACATCGCTTACCGGATTTGCGCGGATCGGCAGCGTGAAGACCAACATCGGCCATCTGGATACCGCGGCCGGGGTGGCAAGCCTGATTAAGGCTACGCTTGCGCTGCACCATAAGGAAATGCCGCCGAGCTTGAACTTCGAGGCGCCCAATCCCGCCATTGATTTTGCGAACAGCCCGTTTCGGGTGAACGACAAGCTGACCGTCTGGCCACGTCGAGGGACGCCGCGCCGGGCCGGGATCAACTCGCTAGGGGTTGGCGGGACGAATGCGCATGTGGTGCTGGAGGAGGCTCCGGCGGTTGGGCAATCGGCCGAGGCGGACTGGCCGTTTCAGTTGCTCACGCTGTCGGCCCGCAGCGCATCGGCCCTGGGAGAGGCCTCTTCACGGCTTGCAGCGCATCTGCGCGCGCACCCCGAGCAACCGCTCGCCGACGTGGCTTACACCTTGAAGGAAGGCCGCCGGGCGTTTGAGCACCGCCGCGTGCTGGTGGCCGCCAGCCACGCCGAAGCCGCCGCCATGCTGGAGGCCGGCGACCCCCGCCGCGTGTTCACCCAGCGCCGCGTGGGCGATGCGCCTGACGTGGTATTCATGTTCCCCGGCGGTGGTGCGCAATACCCCAACATGGCGCGCGACCTATACGAGACGGAACCGGTCTTTGCCGAGTGGATGGACCGCGGGCTTGCCGCCTTGGACGCACTGGGCGATGCCGATATCCGCCCACTGTGGTTGCCCGAACCCGGCACCGAAGCGGAAGCCGCCGAACGGTTGCGGCGCCCGTCGCTGCAATTGCCTCTGATTTTGATCGTAGAGATCGCACTGGCGAAGCTTTGGGAAAGCTGGGGTGTCACGCCTTCGGTAATGATCGGCCACAGCATGGGCGAAAACGCTGCCGCCTGTGTCGCTGGCGTGATGACGCTGGAAGAGGTGGTCGGGCTAGTTCACCTGCGCGGCAAGTTGTTCGACACCGTTCCTGCAGGCGGGATGCTGTCGGTGCCCTTGTCCGAGACGGCGCTTGCTCCCTACCTTGGCGACCTTGATATCGCATCGGTCAATGCTCCGGAGCTGACCGTCGTTTCCGGGCCGGACGCGGGGCTTCTGGCCTTGGCCGATCGGCTGCGCGCCGATGGGATTGAATCAAGCCGTATTGCCATCGATATCGCCGCGCACTCAAAGATGCTGGAGCCCATTCTCGCCGAGTTCCGGGCGCATTTGACGAAGATGCGGCTATCGCCACCACGCATTCCGATCATCTCCAACCGCTCGGGTCAGCCGTTGACGGATGCCGAGGCGACCAGCCCGGATTATTGGGTTGCCCACCTGCGCGGCACCGTGCGTTTCGCACAAGGCATGGCGACGTTGCGGCAAAACGCCAACCGGGTCTATCTTGAGGTAGGCCCCGGACGCGCCCTTGCAACCCTTGCCCAGGCCAACGGCGCGATGGGCGGGCAGCCGGTTCCAGCCAGCCTGCGCCACCCGGACGATTCGACCTCGGATGATCGGCATTTCATCGCCACGCTCGGTCGGCTTTGGGCCTGCGGAGCCGAGCCCGACTGGACGCAGCTTTGGGGGGACGCGCCGCGCCGCCGGGTGCCCTTGCCAAGTTACCCATTCCAGAGATCGCGCTATTTCATCGAGCCGGGGAAACCGGCAGTTACGGTCGAAGACCACGCCCTGCCCATGCGGCACGGCAGTGTAACTGATTTTGGTTATCGCCTTGCTTGGCGTCCGGCCCCGGCGGACTGCCTAGTAGATGTCGAGGCAGAGCTTGGCGAGCCGATGACGTGGCTGGTCTTTGCTGACGAGGTCGGGCTTGCCCGCGCAGCTGCCCAACGCCTGCGCGGTGGTGGCCATCGGGTGATGACAGTTCATGCGGGCGACGCCTTCGCACGAACCGGAGAGGACACCTACACGCTTGCGCCGGAACAGGGCCGCGAGGGGTATGATGCGCTACTGGCCGATCTGGCGCAGCGCAACCTTTCCCCGGCCCGCATCGCGCATTTCTGGCTGGTAACAAGCGCCGAGACGTTCAGGCCGGGCTCCAGCTTCTTTCATCGCAACCTTGAACAGGGATTCTGGAGCCTGTTCTTCCTTGGCCAGGCCCTCGGTGAGGCCGGGATGAAGCCGATGCCGCAACTGACGGTCGTCACGTCGGGCGCCGCGCAGGTGCGCAACGAGGCATTGCCGAGCCCTGAGAAGGCAGCCGTTGCCGGCCCGGTGCGCGTGATGCCGCGCGAATTGCCTGGGCTTAGGGCAGCGCAGCTGGACGTGGTCCTGCCCGAAGGCCGCCGCGTTGCGATCCCTGCCGATACCGTTTCGCTGGTGCTGGAAGAGCTTCTGGCCACCCCAAGTAACAGTTTTGCCGCGCTGCGCGGCAGCCGACGCTATGAACAGCGTCTTGCGCCCGCACCGTTGCCAGAACCAGCGGCAGTGCCTGATGGATCGGTCTGGGTCATCACCGGCGGGTTCGGAGGCATTGGCGTCACGGTGGCAGAGCGGCTGATGCGTGACCATGGAGCGCGCATTGCCCTGATCGGTCGCAGCCTGCCCGAGCCAGGCAGTGTGCGGGCCGGAGTGCTCGCACGGCTGGAGCGGCTCGGGACTGTGTTGCCCCTTGCCGCCGACGTCTGCAACCCCGAGGAAATGCGGAACTGCATTGACCGGGTCCGTGCCACGCTTGGCCGTATTCACGGAGTCGTTCACGCGGCGGGCGCGGTCGACGATGCGCCACTGATCGGCAAGGACCCCGGCGCAGCCGAGGCAGTTCTTTCTGCAAAGGTGCACGGCACCAAGCTGCTGGATCAGTTTTTCCCGGATGGCAGCATCGACCGGATGGTGCTGTTTTCGTCAACGTCGACCGTCACTGCTCCGGCGGGGCAGGTCGACTATGTCGCGGCCAATGAATTTCTCAACGCCTTCGCCCGCTCGCGTGTCGGCGGAAAGACCAAGGTGGTCGCCGTAAACTGGGGCATCTGGTCAGGCATTGGGATGGCGGCCGATGCCGACGCCCGACGCCAGGGCAAGGACGCTGGCGCCGCCCCACTGCCCGGCCTGCTGGTTCTGGAGCGCATGACCAAGGTCGATGAAGGACATCGCTTCGAGGCCACGCTGACCGCAAGCCACTGGGTTATGGACGATCACCGCCTAAAGGATGGCACAGCCGTTTTACCCGGCGCTGCTTGGCCCGAAATCGCCGCCGAGGCGATGACGGCGATCGGCGCGCCAGGCTCGTTCACGCTGACCGACCTTACCGTGTTCCGCCCGCTTCGGCTTGAGGCAGACATGCCGCGCGACCTGCGCGTAACCCTCAGAAAAGGCCGCGATGGTGGTTATCGGATGCAAGCTCGCGCACGGGAAGCTTCCGGCTGGGTTTTGACCGCTGAGGCCGAAATTGCTCCGTTGGCCGCGCAGCCCGAAGTGATCGATCTTGCGGCAGTCGCGGCGCGCTGTTCGGTGCGTGCCAGCGCCCAAGGCGGCATGGCATTGCCATCGGCACAGGAAGACCGCCTCGCCTTCGGCCCGCGCTGGCAGGTTCTTCGCGCGACAGCCATCGGAGACGGTGAAGGTCTGGCGACACTTGCACTTCCGGCGCAGGCGGTAACGGATGCCGATATCTGCGCGATTCACCCGGCCCTATTCGATATTGGCACCGGTTGGGGACTTGCCCTGTTGCCGCCCGCCCCAGAAGGCGCAATCTGGGTGCCGGTAACGCTGGGAACCGTAAGAAGCCACGCTGCCCTTCCGGCCGAGATTCGCAGCTGGGCGCGTTTGTCTGGCACGCCCGGTGCAGATGTCGCCAGTTTCGACATTACGCTGACCGATCCTGCCGGTCGCATCCTCATCGAGGTGGAAGGGATCACTTTCCGTTCGGTCGCCGCCGAGGATGTGCTGGCGCGACCAGCGCCGCCCGCCCCTCGGGAAGTTCTTGCCGACGATACCCGTCAGTCGCTGTCGCCGGCCGAGGAACGTCTGGTTCAGGCACTGGCCGATGGTATTCGTCCAGCCGAAGGGGCCGAGGCGTTCATGAGGGCCTTGGGGGCCGACGCGGCACAGGTTCTGGTTTCGTCGCTGGACCTTCCTTCGCTCGTGCGCCAGAGCAGCGCCGTCGAGACGGCCGCAGCGGAGGGTCCGGGCTTTGCCCGCCCGGATCTGGAAACCGAGTATCTTGCGCCTCGCACCGAGGTTGAACGCGTGCTGGCCGGTTTCTGGGCCGATCTTCTGGGCGTGTCGCAGGTTGGTATCGAGGATGACTTCTTCGCTTTGGGCGGGCATTCCCTGATTGCCGTCCGCCTGTTCGCGATGATCCGTCGGCAGTGGAAGATCGACTTCCCGATCTCCATCCTGTTCGAGGCGCCGACAATCGCACGCTGTGCGAAGCTCATCTCTGACCGCATCGGGCCGGAAGAAGCCGCTGCCGACCCGGCGGCAAAGGCGGATCCTGCTGGACCGCGCTTTACCCACCTGGTTGCCATGCATGGTGGCGAAGGCGGGCCGAAGACACCGTTCTTCCTCGTTGCAGGCATGTTCGGCAACGTGTTGAACCTGCGCCACCTTGCTCATCTGATCGGCACGGAGCGGCCATTCTACGGTCTGCAGGCGCGAGGTCTGTTTGGCGACGCCGCACCGCATGTGACGGTTGAGGATGCCGCAGCCGATTGCCTGGCCGAGATGCGCCAGGTTCAGGCAAAGGGGCCGTACCTACTTGGTGGTTTTTCGGGCGGCGGTATCACCGCTTGGGAGATCGCACGACAGCTTCGTGCGCAAGGAGAAGAGGTGGACCTTCTCGTCCTTCTCGACACCCCATTGCCCGTTCGGCCAACACCCTCGGCCATCGACCGCGCAATGATCAAGCTTGCCGAGCTGCGGCGGGGCGGGCCACGCTTTCTGGCCGATTGGGCGCGCCGTCGGATCGCCTGGGAACGGTCGCGCCGCGCCGTTGCCGCGAACGAGCCGGATCCGACCGTGCCGTCGTTCAACAATGCCGCCATCGAAGCTGCCTTCCGTCATGCTGTCGGCATTTATTCGGTGCAGCCTTGGAATGAAGGACGCGTGGTACTGTATCGTCCGCAGCTTGACCGCAAGTTCAAGGTAAGTGGCGGAAACTGGATCAGCAGCGAACGGGAATATGTGTTCCATGACAATCAGTGGACCGCGTTTGCGCCGCAGTTGCAGGTGGTAGAAGTGCCAGGCAACCACGACTCCATGGTACTTGAGCCGAATGTGCGGGTGCTTGCCGCCCGGCTTCGCAGCGCAATCACCGAAGCCGAAGCCGATACGAAGGCCGTCATAGCCTTCCATTTTTCCGACCGCCAGGTCGCCGCCGAATGACCGGAGCCCTTGAATGTCACTGACCGCCCTATTGATCGGCAATGAAAGCCTGACGGCCGAGTGCGGCAATCTTTGGCTTGATCGCGGAAATGCGCTCGCTGCCGTGGTGACACGCGATGCGCGCGTGGCGGGCTGGGCAGCCGGAAAAGGCTTGCGGGTTGTGGCTCCGGGCGCAGAGCTTGCAGCGCGGACCGAAGACCTTGGCTATGACTGGGTCCTTTCGGTTGCGAACCTTTCGCTGATACCCGAAGCGGTCTTGGCCCGCGCGCGCATGGGTGGGGTCAATTTCCATGACGGACCGCTGCCGGGCTATGCCGGCCTCAATGCGCCGGTCTGGGCGCTGCTGAATGGCGAACCCCGGCACGGCATCAGTTGGCATCTGGTCACCGCCGGGATCGACGAAGGCGATCTGCTTGTCACCCGCGATTTTGACATTGCCCAAGACGAGACCGCCCTGACGCTGAATGCCCGCTGCTTTGATGCGGCACTGGAGAGTTTTCCTGCCGTGATCTCTGCTCTTGAGGCGGGCGGGCAACCGCGCCATGTTCAACCTGCGGGAGCTAGACGAATTTATCGGCGCGCCGAGCGTCCGGCGGCGGCGGCGCGGCTGGATTTCAGCCAGCCCGCCGAAGCAGTCGCAGCAATGGTGCGCGCGCTTGATCATGGTGGTTACCGCAATCCACTTGCGGTTCCCAAGATTGAAGTGGACGGCCGGGTACTTGCCGTGGCTGGCGCTGAGGTTTGCGTAGGTTCGGGCGCACCCGGCACCGTGCTTTCCACCAACGCAGGTCTTGTTATCGCTTGCGCTTTCGGGGCCGTCCGGCTTTCGGGGCTGACTGACCTGGCGGGCGCCGCCGTCGCCTCGTCCGACATTGCTACAACCATACTTGCGCCAGCCGATGCTGGCCGCCTGACCGCTGCGATGGTTCCCGTCGCCGAGGCGGAGCAGCGCTTGCGAGGTTTGCTTTTGTCAGGCGATGCCGCGCCTGTAGGCGGGCCTGCCACCACCAACCCCGCATGGCAGCCGATTGCGCTGAATCTTGACGGAGTCTCCGCCGCCGCAGCAGCATTGGCGGCCTTGCGTGCAACCGGTCGCTCAGGCGGCGATCTTGCCTGGTCGAACGGCCCCAGTGCCGCGCCAGGATACGTCCTGCCGTGGGTTCCTGTCCGGATGGAGGCCAGCGGACCCGCCGCGCAAGCCGAGGCCGCAGCCCGCCGCGCGCTGGAAGCTGCCGCCGCCGCGACCGGTATCGCCGCTGACCTTGCCCTTCGCGAACCAAGCCTCGGAGCGCTGACGCCGCCCCCCGTTGCGCTGACCAGCGGCACCGAACCGGTGGAGGGTTCTGCCGTTACGCTTGCTTTGGGACGCGGTGTCTTGTGGCACGATGCAAGCCGACTGGCAGCGAAGGATGCCGCCGTTCTTGCCGATCGTATCGCCCGCATCGGCCACGCCATTGCCGATGGGGCGGATCTTACTTCGATTTCGCACACATCACCCACTGAGACAGCGCAGCTTTCCGGCGCTCTCGCTGCGACCGCCCGCGATTATGACCGTCAGCTGACGATACCCGCCGCGTTCCTTGCCCAAGCCACCCGGTCGCCGAAGCACACTGCCGTCATCGCGGCCGAAGCCGGCACAAGCTATGCCGACCTTGCCGCCCGCGCCGCCCGTATCGCGCAGGTCTTGCGTCAGATGGGGGTTGCAAGGGGCAGTCTTGTCGGTCTCGCCTGCAAGCGGTCGGCTGACATGGTCGCCGGCGCGATCGGCATCCAGTTGGCCGGGGCGGCCTATGTGCCGATGGACCCAACCTATCCCGCCGAGCGTCTTGCGCTTTATGCCGAAGATTCTGGCTGCCCGGTGATCGTCACCGAAAGTGCGGTTGCCGGCGATCTGCCGCAAGGGCCCCAGCGGCTTGTGTTGGATGCGGACCCTCGGATCGCGGCTGCGCAGCCGACCCCGCCAGAAGGCGGTCCGACCGCCGACGATCCAGCTTATGTCATTTATACCTCAGGGTCGACCGGGCGACCAAAAGGGGTCGTTGTCACACATCGCAACGTGATGAATTTCTTTGCCGGAATGGACGACACGCTGGGCACCGATGCCGGTACCTGGCTGGCCGTCACCTCGATGTCATTCGACATTTCGGTCTTGGAGTTGTTCTGGACCCTGACGCGCGGCTTCACCGTGGTGGTGGCCGATGATGCCAGCCGCACCAGCCCTTCCGGTGGTACGGCAATCTCGTCGCGCAAGATGGATTTCAGCCTGTATTACTGGGGCAACGATGACGGCGCAGGCCCGCGCAAGTACGAGTTGTTGCTGGAAGGTGCGCGGTTCGCCGATGCCAACGGCTTTTGCGCGGTGTGGACGCCGGAGCGTCACTTTCACGCATTTGGCGGGCCCTATCCCAACCCATCCGTCACAGGCGCTGCCGTCGCGGCGGTGACGAAAAATATCGGAGTACGCGCCGGCAGTTGCGTGGCGCCGCTGCATCACCCGGCCCGTATCGCCGAGGAATGGGCGGTGATCGACAACCTGACCAATGGACGTGCAGCACTGGCCATTGCGTCGGGCTGGCAGCCTGACGATTTCGTGCTGCGGCCTGAAAATACCCCGCCCGCCAACCGGCAAGCGATGCTTGACGTGATCGATACGCTGCGCCGCCTCTGGCGGGGCGAGGCGGTCGGATTTCCGCGCAAGGATGGTACACTGCATGAGGTTGTCACCCAGCCGCGCCCGGTATCGAAGGAGTTGCCGGTCTGGGTAACGACCGCAGGCAACCCGGAAACCTGGCGCGATGCAGGCAAGCTTGGCGCCAACGTGCTTACACACCTCTTGGGCCAGTCTGTCGCGGAAGTGGGCGACAAGGTGAAGATCTACCGCGCCGCGCTGGCCGAGGCTGGCCATAATCCGGCCGATTTCACCGTGACGCTGATGCTGCACACCTACCTTGCCGACACGCGCGATGCGGCGCGCGAGACTGCGCGCGAGCCGATGAAGGATTACCTTCGCTCGGCCGCCGGCCTGATCAAGCAATACGCATGGGCTTTTCCCGCGTTCAAAAAACCGCAAGGCGTGTCGAACCCGGCGGAAATCGATCTTGGCAGCCTTGGCACCGAAGAACTTGAGGCGATTCTCGATTTTGCGTTCCAGCGCTATTTCGACGACTCCGGCTTGTTCGGCACGATCGAAGATGCGGTAACACGCGTCGAAGAGATCAAGGCGATCGATGTGGACGAGGTCGCCTGCCTGATCGACTATGGTATCCCGACCGCAAAAGTCATGGCTGGGCTGAAGCCCTTGGCAGAGGTTCTGCGCCGCGCAAATGGCGGGGGTGCCGAGGCGGACACCTCGCTTTCGGGACTTATTGCACGGCATGGCGTCAGCCATATGCAATGCACGCCGTCGATGGCCCGGATGTTGGCAGAAGACGCGGGAGCCCGGGCATCGCTGGCTCTGCTGACGCGTCTGTTGGTAGGCGGCGAGGCATTGCCCGGAAAACTGGCGGCGGACCTGTCCGGCCTTATCGGCGGTCCGGTGCTCAACATGTATGGACCAACCGAAACGACGATCTGGTCGTCGGTCGAATCGACCACCGGCGCTGAAGGGGTCGTGAACATCGGTAAACCCATCGCCAACACTGCGCTTTATATTCTCGACGAAGCCGGTGCTCCGGTGCCGGACGGCCAGGAGGGCGAGCTTTGGATTGCCGGCGAGGGCGTGGCGCAGGGTTATTTCCGCCGCGACGACCTGACCGCTGACCGGTTCCGGCCCGACCCCTTCTCGGGTGTTGGCCGGATGTACCGGACTGGCGACCTCGTCCGTCTACGGTCTGACGGCAAGCTCGACTTCCTCGGCCGTACCGACCATCAGGTCAAGCTCCGTGGGCACCGGATCGAACTGGGCGAGATTGAGACCGCGCTGGAAGCTGTTCCCGGCGTGCGGCAGGCCGTGGTTATCCCGCGGGAAGACCAGCCGGGCGATGTGCGTCTGGTGGCGTACCTGACTGCTGACACCGCAGTAGAAGAACTTGCCCTGCGCACCCATCTGGAAGCAAATCTGCCGGCGATCATGGTGCCCGCCCACTTCGTTACACTGGATGCGTTTCCGCTGACGCCGAACCGGAAAGTCGACCGCAAGGCCCTGCCTGCACCGATGCTTGCCGCCGCGACAGAGCGGGCCTTCGCGCCCACCGAGGACTCCGTCGAGGAGGCAATCGCAGGCGTCTGGGCGCGTGTTCTGGGCGTGCCGAGGGTTGGAAGATCGGACAACTTCTTCGCGCTTGGCGGCCATTCCCTGCTTGCCGTGCAGGCGCACCGCGAGTTGAAGGTCGCGCTAAAGTCGGACAAGCTGGCGATAACCGACATTTTTCGCTTCCCGGTTCTGTCGGCGCTCGCTGCGCATGTCGGAGGAGGGACAGCTACCGCTGCCAAGGCGAATGTGGCCGCTGCACCGTCCGACACGGGCGCACAGTCGCGGACCGATGCAATGGCCCGTCGCCGCGCGATGCGCGATGCACGCGAAAGGGCGTCCGGATGAACGCGACCCTGCGGACCGCCGAGATCGAAAAGGCACTGACAGGGCTGTTTCCGGCTGATGTGGCGATTGCGGTTGAGCCGATACTGGAGACCAGTACGGTTAAGCTGTGGCCAGGCGAGGCGAAGGCAGTGGCCGGAGCGGTGCCAGGGCGGGTGGCGGAATTCGTGGCCGGTCGCACTGCAGCGCGCCGCGCCTTGCAGGCTTTGGGACGCCCGCCCGCCAGCATACCTTCGGACCCAGACCGCGCACCGATCTGGCCACAAGGTATCGGTGGCTCCATTGCGCACAACAAGACCCTGGCCGTCGCTGTGGTGCGGATCGGCGCTCCGCTGGGTGTAGACATCGAAGAGGATGTTGCGCTGGAAAGTGACCTTTGGCCGGTGATCTGCAGCCCCGAAGATCTGGCGACCTTGCCGGAAATCGACCGTGGCCGGTATGTCCGTCATGTGTTTTCCGCCAAGGAGGCCGCTTACAAAGCTCAGTTTCCGATTACCTCTAGCCTGTTCGGCTTTGGCACGCTGGCCATCCGACTGCGCGGCGAGAGCTTTGTCGCGCGCTTTCGCCACCCGGTCGGCAGCATCGAGACCGGTCACGAAATGCACGGTCGCATCGGCGTCGCGCAGGGGATGGTTCTGACCGGAGTGGCTATGTGAGACGAATCCTTTTTGTGGGATTGATTGCCGGCTTGACGGCAGCCGCCTTGGCCTTCTGGCCTTCCAAAGGCCCAAGCGATGCTGAACTGGCCAAGCTTTACGCAGCACCTTTGACGGAGCCGCAGGGGCCTCTTTCCGTCTACCACTTGGGGCATAGTCTGGTGAACCGGGATATGCCCGCAATGTTCGGCCAGCTTGCGGGCGCGGGGCACGATTACGAAAGCCAGCTTGGCTGGGGAACGACACTCAAGGCGCATTGGGGTGATGAGCCGATCAACGGTTTTGACAAAGAGAACGCGCATGACCAGTTTCGTCCGGCGCAGGATGCAGTCGCCAGCGGCGATTACGATGTGATCGTTCTGACCGAGATGGTCGAAATCCGTGACGCCGTCGCCTATTTCGATAGTCCGCATTATCTGGCGCTTTGGGCGAATGCAGCGCTTGAGGCGCGGCCTGACGTGCGGCTCTATCTCTATGAAACCTGGCACACGCTTGACGACCCGGACGGGTGGCTGGAGCGGATCGACACCGACCTTACCGAATACTGGAAGGGCGAAGTTCTGCGCCCCGCACTTGCCGATCTGCCGGAGGGCGCGCGAATCCATGTGATTCCTGCGGGACAGGCGCTTGCGGCCTTTGTCAGAACGGTCGAAGCGCAGGGTGGGCTCGTCGATGTCAGGGACCGCCGTGACCTTTTCGCCAAAGGCCCCGACGGGACACCGGACGTTATTCATCTCAACGATCTGGGCAATTATCTGGTCGCGCTGGTGCATTACGCGGTGATCTATCAAAAGGACCCGACCGGACTGCCGTTCCGGTTAAGACGTTCCGATGGCAGCCTTGCCACTGCGCCAGAGCCGGAAACCGCACTCCTGATGCAGGAGATTGCTTGGGAAGTGGCGAAAAACACACCGATGACGGGTTTGCCACACTGATCAGAGGCCCAACTGCCGGAATCTGTGTCGTTCTTGTCCCATAAGCGGGGTTTGCGCCCCTATCTGGCGGCTTTCACGGCGAATCCCCCTTTCTTACGCTGCTCGGTTTCAATATCGTTGCTGCGGGTGTTGCCACCATCCGGCTGAAAGCCGTGACGGAAGGGAGATTGGTGAAAATGAAAGTTATTCGTTTCTTGGCCGCTATGTTGGTCGCGTTGCCGTTCATGGCGGTTCAAAGCTTGGCACAGGATTACCGGTTGCGGACCGGTGACACGGTGCAGATCGAGGTGTTGGAAGACAACACCCTGAACCGGACGGCAATCGTTCTGCCCGATGGCCAGATCTCGATTCCACTGGTTGGTTCCGTACCAGCCGCGGGCCGCAGCCTTGCTGCCATCCAGGCCGACCTTGCTGCCCGTCTTGCGCCAAACTTCGCCACCACGCCGACGGTTTTCGTGACGATGGCCTCGCTTGCCGAGCGTATCCCGGGCACCCCGCGCACGATCGACGTTTACGTCCTCGGCGCAGCAAACGCGCCCGGTCGCGTCGAAATGAAACCCGGCACCACGTTCCTGCAAGCAATTGCGCAGGCTGGCGGCCTGTCGCCGTTCGCCGCGAAAAAGCGCATCCAGCTTCGTCGCGTGGACAAGTCCGGCAACGAACAGGTGTACACGCTCAACTTCGACGCAATCGAACGCGGCGCGGTAAGTGGTGGGTCGACGCGGCTGATGAGCGGCGACGTCATCGTCATTCCGCAGCGCAAACTGTTCGAGTAAGCCGCGCCAATGACAGTATCCCGGTCCCTTCGCGGCGCATTGCTTGCTGGCGTTGCCTCGTTCGCCGCGACCACGGTCGTGGCACAAGATGGTGGCCTGGAAATGGTCATTGGTCTGACGCAACGGCTTGATGTCGGCTCGAACGTTGGCCTTGCAGTCCCCGACGAGGGCAGCACCACGCTCAGCACCACACGGCTGAGCTTCGGGCTGACCAGCGAAACCGAGTTGAGCCAATTGTCGTTCAGCGCCTCCAGTGCGCTGCTGCTCGAAGATTCGTTCGACACCGACGGGATCGAGACTGATTTCGGTCGTCCTGACCTGACCTTTGCGTATACGCGCGAGGTTCCTGCCTCAATCTTCGAGGTAACCGCCCGTTACCGCAGTGATGACGTGGATGCGTTCGACACAACGCTTTCGGCGGACGATGCAATCGGAACGCGGACCGAGTCGGGCGCCTCGCTGCGCCTCGAAACCGGGCGAACCTCTGCCCTTGGGTTTGTATTCGGTGCGTCTTACGACGAAACCGACTACGAAGACACCGTCGACCCGGATATCTACGACAACACCATCGCCAGAGCCAATGTCGAGGCAATTCTGCGCTTTTCCGAACTGTTGACCGGCCGGGTCGGCCTTGCGTTCAGCCATGGCGAAGAGGACAACCTGCCCCAGACGGTGACGGATACCACGACCCTGACCGCAGGCCTTGATTACACAGTGTCCGAGCGTCTTCGCCTCGCAGCTTCGCTTGGGATCACCGAGATCGACACCGAGGAATTCGGCGTAACCGAAACCACGCGCGGTCCGGTTGGCCGTCTTGGTTTCGTCTATGGCATGTCCAACGGCACGCTTAGCGGCGACCTAACCGTCTCCCGCAGCGCGGACGAAGACACCCGAACAACGCTTGCCTTCGGGCGCGAGATGACTTTTCCCGCTGCCACACTGTTGGCTCGGGTCGGGGCGACACACACTGACTCTGCCGGAACCGATATCATCGGACTTATCGCCTGGACTCAGGAACTGCCGGATGGCGATCTTGGCGTTCGGATCGAAAGAAGCGTCGGATTTGACGATTCGGACGACGAAGCCGTGGTCAACTCGATTGCTGCCGTCGATTGGTCGATGAATGTGAACGCTGTCTCCTCGGTGGCGCTTGATTTCTCGTACGAGGTGTCCGACTCGCCGACCGAGCGGATCGAGGAAACTGGATTTGGTGCGACCTACAACTATTCTCTGACCGCTGATTGGGGGCTTGCCAGCGGCTTGCGCTATGTCGTGCGGGACGACGTTGACGGGCGCGCCGATTCTCCGTCGATCTTTGTGGCAATCAGCCGCGATTTCGAACTGCGTCCCTGAACTTTCGATCCGGAACGGCATTCTCGTTGCGGGCGGTGCAGCGAAACCTATACTTCGGCGATGTCGAGCCTTTGCCGAGATTGCCTTGCCGCGTTCGATACCACCGGTCCCTCGCCGGGGGCCGCGCGCTGCCCGCAATGCCGCTCGCCACGCCTGGTAGCGCACGCCGAGCTTGACCAACTGACCATCGCGCATATGGATTGCGATGCCTTCTACGCCTCGGTGGAAAAGCGCGACAATCCTGCCTTGAGGGACCATCCCGTCATCGTCGGCGGCGGTACACGGGGTGTGGTGTCAACCTGTTGCTATCTGGCACGAATCAGGGGTGTTCGTTCCGCCATGCCGATGTTCCAGGCGTTGAAGCTTTGCCCCGAGGCGATTGTGGTCAAGCCGCGTTTCCCCGCCTATGTCGAAGCCAGCCGTGCAATCCGCGCGATGATGGAAAGGCTGACCCCCTCGATCGAACCGCTGTCGCTTGACGAGGCGTTTCTGGATCTTACCGGCACTCAGCGGCTCCATGGTGCGCCACCCGCCGTTCTCTTGGCAGGGCTTACCCGTCAAATGGAAACCGAACTCGGCCTTACCGGCTCGGTCGGGCTGTCGCACAACAAATATCTTGCGAAGATCGCCTCCGATCTCGACAAGCCGCGCGGTTTTTCGGTGATTGGCCGGGTCGAGACAGAGGCGTTCCTGAAACCAAGGTCAGTGCGCATCATCTGGGGCGTCGGCACCGCTACGCAGGCGGCGCTGGAGGCAGCAGGCATCCGCACCATCGCCGATCTTCTGCGATGGGATCGCGCCGACCTCTGCGCCCGCTTCGGCAGCATGGGCGACCGTCTGTGGAGCCTCGCGCGGGGACAAGATACCCGCCGTGTCAGCCGCGACGAAAAGCTGAAGTCGATCTCGAAGGAAACCACTTTCTTCGAAGACACCGCAGACCCTGATCTCTTGGACGGGCATATCTGGCGGCTGGCCGAGCAAGTGGCAGACCGTGCCAAGGCGAAATCCCTGTCCGGCCGCACCGTGACGCTGAAGCTCAAGACGGGAGATTTCCAGTTGGTCACCCGCCGCCATAGCCTCGGTGATCCGACCCAACTGACCGATCGCATCTACCGCGCCGCGCGCGACCTGTTCGACCACGCCGGTAACAAAGGCCCGTTCCGCTTGATCGGGGTCGGGATTTCGGATCTTGCCCCGGAAGCCGAAGCCGATCTTTCCGGCGACTTGCTGGACCCCGACGCGCGAAAGCGCGCTGCGGCGGAACGGGCAACCGATGCGATCCGGGCCCGATTCGGAGCCGAGGCAATCATCCGGGGCCGTTCGCTACGCTGATCATTCAGCGGCCAGCGGAAGGCTGGTCCGGCCGATCTGAGCAAGCTCACCGACGACCCCGGCCATCACCGCCCGGAACGCCTCAAAGCCGCTGGTTGGCACGATCCGCGTCTCATCCATGTAAAGCGCGCGGTCGATCTCAACCTGAATTACATGGCTGCCACGCGATGGTCGTCCGTAGGCCTGCGCGATATAAGCGCCGGCGAATGGCGCATTACGTACCACGCGAAATCCGGCACTGGCAAAGGCGGCTTCGACCTGCTCCATGACTTCGCGCCCGGACGCTGCGCCAAAACGGTCGCCAAGCACAATCTCCGGTTTTGGCTGTCCCGGACGAGCATGTGCCTCGATCGCTTCGTGTGGCATGGAATGGCAGTCTATAAGCACCGCTTGGCCAAAATCCTGAAGCGTGGTTTCGACAAGCGAACGCAACATGTTGTGGTAAGGGTGCCAGAACTGGGCGATTCGCGTCTCGGCTTCGTGCAACGTCAGCTTGCCGCGGTAGATCGCCCGCCCGCCCGCTACGACGCGGGGAATCACCCCCAGACCAGACGAGATGCGCGGATTGTGCGGCGGCCGGGCGATCCCTTCGATCACCGCAGGGTCCAGCTCGTCAGAGGCGCGGTTGAGGTCGATGAACGCACGCGGCACGCGCGCAGCCAAATGTATCGCGCCCAGATCGGGCGCCATGTCGAACAACCGGTCGACGAAAGCGTCCTCTGATGACCGGATCGTATGCCGGTCCAGCAGCGCGTTTCTCAAGAAATCTGGCGAATATTCGCGCCCCGAATGCGGAGACGAAAAGATGACGGGCGTGGTCTGCCGCGCCGGTCGGCGCAATTCATAGGCCTCTGACAAGGCGGGTAACCTCCGAAGTGTTCCTAAGTTATAGCGGGTTTGACGCAAAAGCCAAAACCTCTTGCGGCCCCCGGCGCGGTTCAGTATAGACCCAGCCGAACGACGCGGTTCCGCCCGCGTCCTTTTCTTTTGGGCGG
>LNFM01002321.1_pt1 | contig 42126 bp, 45 predicted proteins | sample 596031 | NCBI WGS metagenome assembly LNFM01 (sample SAMN04254537, study PRJNA301005) | activated carbon metagenome | isolation source: dual media filters at the Ann Arbor, Michigan drinking water treatment plant | place: USA: Ann Arbor
AACCGGCGGCGAAGCAGCCGGCGACAGCTACAGCAGCATCGAACGCGTCGTCGGCTCCCAGCTCAACGACAGCATCACGGGCGATGCCGGCGCGAACCGGCTGGAAGGCAGCGGTGGCAACGATACGCTGGTTGGCGGGGCCGGCAACGACACGCTGGTCGGCGGTGCCGGCAACGACATCCTGAATGGTGGCGCGGGAGCGGACTCGCTGGTTGGCGGCGATGGCATTGACACCGCCGTCTATTGGAGCACGGCGACAAGCGTTGTGGTGAACCTGGCCACCGGCGGCACCGGCGGCGAGGCAGCCGGCGACAGCTACAGCAGCATCGAGAACGTGTTCGGCTCCGCCGGGAATGACAGCATCACGGGCGATGCCGGTGCAAACCGGCTGGACGGCAATAGTGGCAACGATCTGCTCGACGGTGGCTTGAGCAACGACACGCTGGTCGGTGGTGCAGGCGACGACACGCTGGTCGGAGGGCTCGGCAAGGACATCCTGATGGGCGGGGCAGGAAGCGATATATTCCTCTTCAATTCGAGCGCAGACTCTGGCAACGCCGCGTCGACGCGAGACATCATCTTGGACTGGAATTTTGGCGATCGGATCGATCTTTCTGCGATCGATGCAAATCCGAACCTGTTGGGTGACCAAGCTTTCGGCTTTATCGGACCAGCAGCCTTCACAAATGCGGCCGCCGGTGAGGTTCGCGTATTTGGCGGCTCGGTTACCGTTATCGAAATCAAAGTTGGTACAGGCACTGCCTCGACGTTCCAGATTGAGATCGCGGCAAATGTCGTGCTGAGCGAAAACGTATTTATTTTCTAAAACCGCGCACGGGGCGCCTTTACGAAAGGGGGCGTTGCCGAACGCACAAAATCGCGGCCATTTTTTCAGAATGGTGCGCATCCAGCGTGGAGCGGCCCCCAATTCGACCGGACATGCGGCGCAACCGTGAGGGCCTAGGTCGAAGCCTAGGGTCAGGACTCATTGCCGGAGCCAGAAGGTGACGGCGGCGGCGATGGCGCTGAAGAAGGTGTGGGCGCAGCGGTCGTAGCGCATGGCAATGCGGCGCCAGTCCTTGAGCCTGCCGAACATGTTCTCGATGCGGTGGCGCTGTCGGTAGAGCGCGGCGTCATGCGGGATGGGCACCTTGCGGCGGCGCGTAGATGGAATGCAGGGGGTGATGCCCTTGTCCCGCAGGGCGGTGCGGAAGCGCCCGCTGTCATAGCCGCGGTCGCCGATGAGTTCTCGTGAGGGCGGCAGGTGGGGCAGCATCAGAGCGGCGCCACGGTGGTCGCTGGCCTGGCCCTCGGTCAGCAGCATCAGGACCGGGCGGCCTTGGCCGTCGCAGACGGCGTGGAGCTTGGAGTTCAAGCCGCCCTTTGTTCGGCCGATACAGCGGGGAAAAGCCCCTTTTTAAACAGGCTGGCTGCGGTGCGGTGAGCCTTCAGGTGCGTGCTATCGATCATCAGCCGATCGGGCGGCCCAGCCTCGGCGGCCAGCGCCGCGAAGATGCGGTCGAACACGCCGAGGCGGCTCCAGCGCACGAAGCGGTTGTAGAGCGTCTTGTGCGGCCCGTAGGCGGCAGGCGCATCGCGCCACTGCAATCCATGGCGGATGACGTAGATGATGCCGCTGACCACGCGGCGGTCATCTACTCGCGGCACGCCGTGCGAGCGCGGAAAGTGGGGCGACAGGCGGCGCATCTGGGTGGGCGTCAGCAGGAAGGGCGGTGCGGACATGGCGGGACCTCCGCCACATCCAGAATCATGAGCCGCCGCGTCGAGGCAAGCGATTAATGGGTCCTGACCCTAGGCGTGCGCCTATGTCGAAGCCCATCGAGCGCGTCGAAATCATCACCGGCATCCAGCGCCGCCGACGCTACAGTGCCGAGGAGAAGGTCCGGCTGGTCGAGGAGACGATGCAGCCCGGCATGACGGTCTCCGCCGTCGCCCGGCTCCATGGCGTGTCCCCCAGCCTTCTCTTTGGGTGGAGGCGACGCATGACCGAGGGTGGCCTGGAGGCGGTCAGGGCTGACGAGGACGTGGTGGCCGCAAGCCTTGTCCGCGAGCTCGAGGCGAAGGTGCGTGAGTTGGAGCGCCTCCTCGGCCGCAAGACCATGGAAACCGAGATCCTCCGCGAGGCCCTGGAAGCCGCACGCCCAAAAAAACAGGCGTTGCGCTTGCCGTCGCCGCCACGGTTCGGTTCCCAGTGAAGGCTGTGGCCGACACACTCGGCGTCGCCAGGTCCAACTTGGTCGAGAGGCTCCGGCGCCCCGACCGGCCGCGGCGTGGCCCCTACCGCCGTGCCGAGGACGAGGCCGTGCTGGCCGAGATCCGAGCAATCACCGACGCTCGCCCGACCTACGGCTACCGGCGCGTCACCGCCCTGCTGAACCGTTCCAGGCGCAGCTCCGGCGAGCCCCTGATCAATCACAAGCGCATCTTCCGGCTGATGCGCCTCTCCTCATTGCTGCTTCAGCCCCACACCGGCAGGCGGCCGATCCGCGCCCATGAGGGCACCGTCGTCGCCCCCGCCTCCAACCAGCGCTGGGCCTCCGATGGCCTCGAGATCCCCTGCTGGAATGGCGAGGTCGTCCGCGTCGCCTTTGCCATCGACACCCAATGACCGCGAGATCATCGCCTGGGTCGCCACCTCCGGCGGCGGCATCTCTGACGAGATGATCCGAGACATGATGCTCGACTGCGTCGAGCGCCGGTTCGACGCCATCCGCGCCCCGCAGCCCGTCCAGTGGCTCGCTGACAATGGCTCCGCCTACACCGCCGCGGAGACGACCGACTTCGCCGCCGCGCTGAACCTCGTGCCGTGCTTCACGCCGGTCCGCAGCCCCGAAAGCAACGGCGTCTGCGAGGCGTTCGTCAAAACCCTCAAGCGCGACTATGCCCGCGTGAACCCCATCCGGCATGCCCGGCCGGGCAGCCGGAACGGCTCACCGTGGTTGCTGGCATTGCTGGGGCGTAAGCCGCGTAAGCTCGCGGCCATCGCCCTGGCCAACAAGATGGCCCGCATCGTGTGGGCCATGATGGAGCGCGGAACCGCTTATCGCCCGCCTGCGGCGATGGCCTGATCGCGCTCCGGTGCCGAGAGGGAAGGGCAACGACGCAAGATGACGATCGGTCGGACCGACGAGCGGGAACACGCCGCGTGATTCAACGGCTTCCCGAAGCCGCCAGCTTGTCCGGCGCCCGCTCGCGGACCTCATCTGGGCCAGCGGTCATCGGCCGCACCAACAGGCCGGACACATGACCGCATCCAGACCTCGTCATCCGCGTCCGAACCCTTGTCTCAAAGGGGCCGTCCACACATGAATCAGAAAACCCGCCGCGCCGGAATCACCAAAGCGATTCAATCAGACAGAATCGCGCTCTAGTGGAGTAACCCTGACGGATGAGTCCGGAAGGGATTCCCCCGGCGCGCTGCGATGTGCGAATCTTGGGCATGCGCACCGGGATCAACCTGCATGTCACTGCCAGCGACCGCGAGCGGTTGCTCAGCATCATCGATAACCGGAACAGCCCGCAGAAGCATGTCTGGCGCGCGCGGATCGTGCTGCTGACGGCTGACGGCCACGGCACGACCGAGATCATGCGCCAGGCAGGCGTGGCCAAGACCGCCGTTTGGCGCTGGCAGGAGCGGTTCATGCGGACCGGCGTGGACGGACTGCTGCGCGACAAGACCCGCCCGCCGCGCATTCCGCCGCTCGGTGTGGGGATCGTCGAACGCGTGGTTCAGTTGACGCTCTCGGACCCGCCCGGCGAGACCACGCACTGGACGGCGCCGGCGATGGCGAAGGCCAGCGGCGTCAGCGTCAGCTCGGTGCAACGCATCTGGCGCAGCCATGGCCTGCAGCCGCACCGGATGCGTCGGTTCAAGCTCTCGAATGACCCCCGCTTCGCCGAGAAGGTCCGCGACGTCGTCGGCCTCTACGTCGATCCGCCGGCCCATGCCGTCGTCCTCTCGATCGACGAGAAGAGCCAGATCCAGGCGCTCGACCGCACCCAGCCCGGCCTGCCGCTGAAGCGCGGCCGCTGCGGCACTATGACCCACGACTACATCCGCAACGGCACCACCACGCTCTTCGCCGCGCTGGACGTGGCCGCGGGCAAGGTCATCGGCCGCTGCATGCAGCGACACCGGCACCAAGAGTTCATCCGCTTCCTCAACGCAGTCGAGGCCGAGGTGCCCGCCGGCAAGCTTGTGCACGCCGTCGTGGACAACTACGCCGTCCACAAGCACCCCAAGGTCATCCAGTGGCTCGCCCGGCATCCGCGCTGTACCTTCCACTTCACCCCGACCAGCGCCTCCTGGCTCAACGCCGTCGAGGGGTTCTTCGCCAAGCTGACCAAGCAGCGCCTGCAGCGCGGCGTCTTTCACTCCCTCGTCTCGCTCCAGGAAGCCATCAACCGCTTCGTCGCCGAGGCCAACGCCGAGCCAAGGCCCTTCCGCTGGACCAAGAACCCGGACACCATCATCGCCGCCGTCAGGCGGGGGCACCAAGCGTTAGATTCCATCCACTAGCTAGGAACCTGCTTGAAATGGCTTGACGAGCGAGGGGCACGGCCTGGTTCTATGACGGCCCGCTACGGCGCACGAAGAGGAATGGCGATGACGGACGTGGTGGCCGAGCGCATGCACTCCGCCGGAACGAAGGAGATCCTCGCCTGTCACGGCGGTGGGCTACTTCGCCTAATATATGTCGAGATCCTGGCGAAGCTCAAGGCGGAGCTCCGCGCCAAGACCCGCAATCCCCGTCTCGTCCTCGCCCACTGGTTTAACTTTATCTGCGGCACAAGCACGGGCGCGATCAGCGCCACATGCATCGCCCCACCGGGATGTCGACCGACCAGATCCAGGCATTCTACCTCGAGCGCGGACCGATAATGATCGACGGAGCGTCGTTCCTCGGGCGAAATTGCCACAGCTACAACGACGAGCCGCTGGCTGCGCTGCTGCGGATGGCGATCAATGAGGCGCTGGGTCTTACGGCAGGCGCGCTGCCCGTCACGCTCGGCAATGGCAACCTGCGCACGCTGCCGGTAATGGTAATACGAAATAACATAACTGCCACGCCCTGGTCGATAGCAACAACCCTTTCGCCGGGGGCACGCCCCACCAGAATTCCTTCGCCTTCGTGGTTGGCGGCGTCACCACGTATAACAACCCCGCCTTCGTTGCCTTCCAAAAGGCAACCGCCCCCCCTATCGGGTGAGCTGCCCACAGGCGCCGACAAGCTGCTGGTCTTCCCGGTCGGCACGGGTAGCACGCCGCGGGCTCGTGCCAACCAGCAGGCGGGCGACCTCTGGCTGCTCAACCATCCAAAAAACACCCCTTCGGCCCTAGTGAACACCGTGTGGGCCGGTTGGGACATGGCGATCCGCATCGTTGGCGAGTGCCGCTTCGGCGGGCCAATCGATAGCGTGTTCGGCGACATGCTTGTCTGGACCGACGGCGCGGCGATCCACACATGAGCGACGGGACACTCGTCGTCCAGTCTACGCCGCGTGGCGGCGCCAACCCGACTCCGGAGGGCAAGGGCGTGGAACCACAGCTTTACGATGCCTTTATATCCTATCGCCGCACTCGCGGTGGACGCGTCGCCCGTTGGCTTAGCGTGAGGCTGGAGCGCTACCGGGCATCCCGTGAGCTGCTCGTGGAACTCCCGCCGGAGATCGGCCAGCGGTTGCAGGGACGCCGTCGCATCTTCCTGGACACGCGCTACGAGCGCAGCAACCTAAACTTTTGGGACCTGCACATCGTGCCTGCCCTGCACGCCTCTCGCACGCTGGTCGTCATCTCGACGGAGGATGCGCATGCCAAGCTGGCCGACGGATCGGACAACTGGGTCGCGCGCGAGATCGACGTATTTCTTGCTCGCCCCGATGGTCCGGAGCGGACCTTGGTAGTGCTTGGTCCCGGCGGCCCGGAGGATCGGTTTCCTGGACGACTGGGCGCAGTCTCTGCACGCTGGGACTGGGTTGATCTGCGCGGGTATCGCCCGTTCTACTGGCTTATTCCCGGCAGGGCGCGACGCGTGGAGGACGCGTTCAGTAAGCTGCTCGCCGGAATATTTGACTTGCCTGCCGAGGTCGTCCCGCTGCTAAAGGGCGAGGAACGGCGGCGGCGGAATATGCTGCGGCTTGCCACCACAGCCGCGGCCTGCGTTTTCTTGGTTCTTGTCTCGACGGCGGGCTTCACCTGGGTTCGCTCTGCTACGGAAGGAACGCGCTACCTGGCCGCGCTGAGCAGTGACGCGCTCCGACAGGGACGGGCCGATACGGCCGCGCGCTACGCGCTGGCGGCGCTCGACCGCTCGGCCATGAGCTTTGGTCTAGCCGGAGCCAAGGACGATGCGCTCGCGGTGCTGCGGGCCGTGGTCAATCACGGCCGGCTCAACGTCACAATGCGTTTCGACGCTCCGGTGACCGCGCTGGCGGTGTTGCCCGACGGCAGTCTCATCGCCGGCGCCGACAACGGGCGCCGGCTGCTATGGCATCCCACGCGGCCAAATAGCCAGCTTGAGCTCGGCCGGCCCAGTGCTGGCGTGCAGGCGCTTGAGGCCCTTGCGGACAGTTCGCTGCTGAGCTTTGACGCCTTACAGGCGCCGAGCGCGATGCACGTCCGGGTGACGCGGTTCGCGGGTGTACCGCCGCATGCCGAGCAGGAGGTCGCGCAATTCTCGCGAGCCCAGGTCGCAGCGATTGCTCGGCTTGGCCCTGGTCGGTTCGCCCTGGCTTTGGAGCGCGAGGAAAATAGCGAGCTTCGCATTCTCGACACGCAGAATTTTGCGACGTCGCAAGATCGGATCGAGGCGTTCGATAGCGCGATTTTAGCCGTCGCAGTGGCCGGAAGCAGCAGACTGGTGGTGGGACAGGCCGATGGATTCGTGCAGTTGCTTAATACCGACGCGCCCGCCGCTCCGGTCTCGCTTGGCCGGCATGCGGGGCGCGTGCAAGCGGCTGCAACATTGCCCGATGGAAGGGTGATGACTGCAGGCGCGGATGGCGCGCTTATTCTTCGCGATCCGGTTAGCCCTGGTTCGCCGCTGGAGATTGGCCGGCTCGCCGGATCGATTACCCGGCTCGCCGTGCTGCCGGATGGTCGCGTTATAAGTGGCGGCACAGACGGGCGGATCCTGCTTTGGAACCCGGCGGAGCCTGGCAATCCGGTCGTACTCGGCGAACATGAGGGGCCCGTTACCGCCATCGCAATTCTGCCTGATGGCCGGATCGCCAGCGGCAGCGAGGACCGCTCAGTCATGATCTGGGATTCCGCGCAACCGATGGAGCAGCGGACGGTCGGCCGACATGCCGATCCAACAACCGATCTCCCCTGGATGGGCGGCGTCCTGGCGCTGGCCGGCCTTCCGGATGGGCGGCTGGCCAGCGGCGGCTATGACGGGCGCATCCGGCTATGGAATCCGGCGCAGCCGTTCACGGCGACCGATCTGGGGCAGCAGGAAGGCAGGGTGGTCGGCCTTGTCGCCCTGGCCGACGGTACGCTCGCCAGCGGAGCGGCCTTGGCGGTGCTGCTGTGGCAGCCCGGAAGGGCGGGCGAGCCACGTGAGCTGGTAGATCATGGCGGCGGGCCCGTTGCGCTGGCGCGCGCCGGCGACAGCTACGTGATTAGCGCGGGCCGTGACCGCACGCTCGCGCGGGTTCGTCCGTCTCGGGAAGACGAAGTAGCCAATGGGCACACGCACCTGCGCATCGTAAGTGCGCTTGCTGGGCTGCCAGAGGGCGCGGCCGTGATCGGCGGCGAGGATGGCGACGTGCTGCTGGTTGACAACTGGGAGAATCAGCCGCCGGAAGCGCGCATCCAGTGTCGTCATGCCGGACCGGTCCAGGCGATCGCCGTGCTTGATCGCGGTCTGGTCGCCACAGCGGGAAGTGACGGCGTCGTGCAGCTTTGCAGCCTTAACACGCCAAGCCCGGCCAACCCGCTTGTGCGGCCCGAGACGCCGATACTCAGTCTCGTTGCCCTTGGGCCACGGCGCCTAGTAGGCGGCGGCGAGGATGGCCGCGTCTTACTGTGGGACCTAGACGAAGCGCCGCGTCCCGTGGAACTCGGGCGGCATGCGGCGCCGGTCCAGTCCCTGGCGCTGCTCAGCGACGGACGGATTGCAAGCGGCGATAAGCAGGGCTTCATCATGGTTTTGACGCCCCGCATCGAGAGCGGCGCGGCGCTGGAGGCGCGGGCTCGCACCGCGCTGCTGCGGCACGCGCTTACGCCCGAGGAGCGCGCAAGAGCGGAGCGGCAATAGCTTGGCCTGCCCCCATCGGGTGGTCCGGTGTTAATCTTAATGCATGGTCGGTTTGGCCCCGCCCCCGTCTCTGGTCCGGAGTCTACGCAAGTTCTAGGGCTGGTTGAGCTTGGTTGGCGAAGGCCCTCGGGGTCAAGTTTCCCAGGGCAGAGTGCGGCCGGACCGTGTTGTACTGCCGTCGCCATCCATCGGCGACGATCCGCGCCTCGGCCAGCGAGTAGAAGATCTCGCCGTTCAGCAGCTCGTCGCGGAGCTTGGAGTTGAAGCTCTCGCAGCAGCCGTTCTCCCACGGGCTGCCGGGCTCGATGAACGCGGTCTTGGCTCCCACCGCGCCGATCCATTCTCGCACGGCCTTGGCGATGAACTCGGGACCGTTGTCCGAACGGACATGGCCCGGCACGCCACGCAGGATGAAGAGGTCCGACAGGACGTCGATCACGTCCGTCGATTTCAGCTTCCGGTCGAGGCGGATCGCCAGGCATTCCCGGGTGAATTCGTCGATGACGTTGAGCATGCGGAACTTCCGGCCGTCGTGAGTGCGATCTTCGACAAAGTCGTAGGACCAGACGTGGTTGGGGCGCTCGGGTGTCAAACGGCGCGGAAATGGGGCTCTGACTCACTCTCGGTGCAGTTCAGATAGATTTGGTGAGCACGAGGCGGAGGGAGCTTGCCATGCGCCGAGGATCATTCCAGGCGGTATCGCCCGCGGGGCTTCTGATCGAAGCGGTCACCACCGAGCCTGAACGGCTGCTGATCATTGCCCGGCCAACAGCGCTGGACGCTGCATGCCCTGGATGTGGCCGTAGGTCCGGCCAGGTCCATAGCCGCTATGACCGGCACTTGCTGGATCTTCCCTCGCTTGGCCGCGCCGTCCATCTGCGGGTCCAAGTCCGTCGGTTCCGATGCGCCACCATCACCTGCCCACGGCGGATCTTCGGCGAGCCGCTTGCTGAAAGCGTGGCGCCTCGGGGCGCCAGGCGGACGGCAAGGCTGGAGGGCATCGTTCATCATCTTGGGGTCGCGCTAGGTGGGCGTCCCGCCGCGGCCCTGGCGCGGCGCCTCATGCTGCCGGTAAGCCGGGATACGCTGCTGCGGGTTTTGCGGCGGCGGGCACAGAGCTCCAGTGGGCCCGTCGGGTCCTCGGCATCGACGATTTTGCCTGGAAGCGGGGTCAGCGTTACGGGACGGTGTTGTGCGATCTGGAGCGGCGTCGGATTATCGATCTGCTGCCGGACCGAGAACCCGAAACAGTGCAGGCGTGGCTGGCAGCTCACCGCGAGATCGCCGTGGTCTCCCGGGACCGCGGCGCCGGATATGGCCGTGCCGCATCTCGAGGCGCTCCACAGGCGACCCAGGTCGCCGACCGGTGGCACCTCATGGAGAACGCCAGTGCCGCATTCCTGGAGGCAGTGCGCCGGTCTATGCGGGCCATCCGCCAGGTGCTCGGCTCCACCGTCATCGACCCGGCGTTGCTAACGTCGGCCGAGCGCATCCAGTACGATGGCTTTCAGCGGCGGCAGGACAACAGCCAGGCCATCAAGGCGCTCGCCGCGGCAGGGAGGTCGATTAAAGAGATCACCCGCAGCACGGGCCGCAGCCGCAAACTGGTCCGTTGCGTGCTGCGCGGCGGTGATGGTGACGTGTTCCGTTGTCGCATCGGGATGCTGGAGCCCCACACGCCAATGCTTCGGGCCGAATGGGAGGCGGGCTGCCGCAACGGGGCCGAGCTCTGGCGCCGCCTGTGCAATAGCGGTTTCGGAGGGGGTCTTCGCGTCGTCACGGAGTGGGCCACCCGGCAGCGTCGCAGCGAGACGGCGGGGTTGGAGCTGTCCCGCACGGCACCGCCTGCACGCGTGCTGAGCAGGCTCATGACCACGCGGCGTGATGACCTCTCCAAGGCTGACGCCGTCACGGTAGCGGCGATCGAGACGGGCGTGCCGACACTTGCGGCCGCACGGGATCTGATGGAGCGGTTCCATCGCATGTTCAGGGTCCGCGATACCGACGCGCTGACCACTTGGGTCACCGACGCCAGCGCCAGCCTCCTTGCCTCGTTTGGGAAGGGGATTGTCGCTGACATTGCGGCTGTCAAAGCCGCCCTGACCGAACCGTGGTCAAACGGGCAGACGGAGGGTCAGATCACCAAGCTCAAGCTGGTCAAGCGCCAGATGTATGGCCGAGCTCGCCTTGACCTGCTCCGTGCCCGCCTCCTGGCTCAAGCGTGACCCTTCGGAAGCCAAACTGCACCGAGAGTGAGTCAGAGCCCTTCTTCCATGCCGATCCAGACATTAATCCTGATGCGCAATTCCAAAAGACGGCCCGAGACGGATCCTGGCCTCATCCATCAAATTAGCTCCGGTTGGCACATTCCAAATGTGTGCGAAAACGCCGCGAGCGTGCTGGTTTAGCGTAATGAGCCGGTTGCTGTTGAGTGCGACACTGACCGCGCCAACATAGCTCAGTCCCGAGATGCCGAACGGCACCAGGGGGAACTCCATAACACCGGAAACGCCAATCATATCTTCGGTGAAATTGAGATCCCACATGCGGACGATGTCGTCGCTTCCGACCGACAAAACGCGAGAGTCTTTGGATGCAGCGATCGCTACGATTCGCCCGGTATGCCGTCCAAGCGTTCGCATGGCGTAGTTCAGCTCGCGAGTCGATAACGTGCGAACACCTCCCGAACGGTCGCCGATTACAAGTGTCTCGTCCTGAGCAAAGGCCAGCGCCGTGACTTGAGCCGGCTGCTCGACAATAAATCGTCTTCCGGCAAAAGTTTGCACATGGATTGTGTGCCCTAGCTCCTGCCCGCTTCTCCCCCTTCCCAGGTAGGCGAGGCTGCCTCTTGCGCTGACGGCTAAAGGAGACAACTCAATGGGATCCGGACTTGCATCCACCGTCCACGACTCAGCATCGATGGTACGCTCGGCCTCCCAACGTCCTGCCGTCCGGCGGCAAACGGTAACACGAGCGCCATCAGCTGTGGAAACGGATGCCGCAAGGACGTTTTCGTCCTCCCCAAAGCTGATCGCCATGGCATCACCCAGCGCTGGGCACATGCCTTCCAACAGTAAATCGCTCTCGCCCAATTTGGCGATTTTGATCTGACTGCCGGATACAAATGCCACCCTCTTGCCCGATTGCCCGGCGTGTAGGAAGGAGCCTTGGCCCCAGTCATAAACCTTAAGCGCGCCAGTCTCCGAGTTGAAGGTGATGAGCTTTGACCCTTGCGGAGAGTGAAAAACGCCAACCACAGTACCATTGCGCGATAGAGAGATGGACCGCGACAGCCGTGCTACCTCACCACCACCGATTTGAGGGCTGCTGCCAGTCAGGTTGATCCACTCACTGACGAAGGCGCGGCCGGGGCTATGGGTAACGGCGAAGAACGATCTTCCGGTACTGTCGATGCCGGTGGCCCAAGGCACCTGACGGTCGAATGGTGCGCTCGCGAGAGGTGTGGCGTCTAAAGCACTGATCACTTTTACAACGCCGTTTGCACAGGCCATAGCCGCACGAGACCCGTCGCTACTGATCTGAAAGTCCAGCAACCTGATTCGCCGCTCGCGATCCTCGCCACAATCTGAATGCAATCGCGTCGAAAGGAAGTCCACACCGGCTCGGGCTGACAAGTCCCAGATAGCGACGCCCGAACTGCTCCAGTCTGCTAGCCGGTCACCCGGCAAGAGGACGATCTCGGCGTCAACATGTGAGCTGATTTCATGCTCCCACTCCGCTCTCTCAATGTTCCAGATCTTTATCCTGCTGCCGATTTGGACGGCGAGATGCAGCCCAGTGGCGAAAAGTCGTTCACCGCTGTCATTAGCGGGCCTTGCGAGTTGCGACAGGATCTTGGGCTCAGAATTCTCAGCTTCCGCATCGAAGATGATCAGCGCGTCATTGCGGACCGCGTAAATCGATTTGCCGTCCACTGAGAATGCGGCCGAAGAGATGCCCGATAATGGCCACCGCTGTAAGGCTGCCTGCCCTTGCCTCAACGACCACAACTCCACTTCATCATTAATTATCAAAGCCAGAGAGCCATCCGAGTTGATCGCGACCGAGCGCCCACGTTGGGGCAGCGAACGGACTGCTGGCCCTTCCTTCGCGGCCAAGACCAGCCCACGCCCACCGTTGGACATGCCGCTGGTCTCGATAACCAAAGTCGTATCGAAGAAGCGCAGGTCTGTGATCAAGCCTTTGACTTCAAATTCCGGGCGCGTGGGGTTCCCGGTTCGGGCATTGGTGACGCGTACCTTGAACACGGGGTTGCCATTATCCTCCCGTCCGGTGTAGCTCCAAGTTACGACGTTGCCTTCGCCATCAATTCTGGCTGGTAGGGAACGTCTCCTGGGTAATACAATGTAGTGCTTAGCGGGCTCGATCTGATGCAAGCTCTGGTGTGTCGGCATCAGGAGGAGTGAGCGCCGAAGCGCCGACTCCCCCCAGGAAGTACGCGCTATGGCCATTGACTCCATCGCGAGCCGCACAGCGTCCATCGACTTGGCACGATCTTGGGACAGCATATCTTGAGCGCGGATCGATCTTTCTGTCGCCAGGGCGATGTTTCGAGATCTAGCCGCCTGCTCGCTAAAGAGCGCGCTAGCGGTCGCTGCAACGGCCAGCACTGCAGTTCCCGCCCAAGCCGCGAATTTGATGCGTCTGTTCCGTCGCCAGAAAACGAATGCATTCTCCAACCGGTTGAGTACATTCCGCGACGGCGCACCCGCAAGCACAGCTGCTAAGTCACCAGTCTCTCGAACAGGCGCAATACCTTGTATTAGCGGGTACCAAACCGCAGCGGAGAGTGGACTGCTCGGCAGCTCGATTATAACAAGAGTACGCTTAGACGCCGTGAGCTCTTTCACTTCGTCACGAACTGCCTGCGAGGCGAGTCCCGCTGGAGAGCCCACGATAACGGCTGCGTGGCACATGCGAGCTGCGCGTAGGATGCTCGCTGGAATACGTACTCCTGGGGCCGTATCCCACTGGTCAATGTGACAACTAAACTTAAACTTGGTGTCCGCGAGAAACGCCGCAATCGCCTCCGCATAGCTGGTACCATCTGAGCGTGCGTATGAAATAAATACATCAGGAGCGGCAAAAAACGTATACGGTTTGGCGAAAATTGATCTTAGCCGGTGACGCATGGATCAATGCCTTTTTCAGAGTTTAGAACCGCATCGCTCGGCTTGGTAGGTAAGGCGGGGCTGAAACCTGCTGAGGTGGTCCCCATCCGTCGGACAGCTTGACGGCCTGGATAAGCTCGGTCCTGGTTGTGCTCAGGCCGCCAACTTCTCTACTTCGTTCGCCGCATATGCTTCGTCGGGAGTCCGGCCCGCCAGCGCGCTATGTGGGCGCCTGGCGTTGTAGTAGCCGATCCACTTCGACAGCCCGGTCCGCACCTCCGAGCCGGTCTCAAAAGCATTCAGGTAGACGCACTCGTACTTCAGCCTGCGCCACAGCCATTCGATGAACACGTTGTCCATCCAGCGACCGCGACCGTCCATGGAGATCCGGACCCCAGCCTTCAGCAGCAAGCCGGTGAACCGCGGCGAGGTGAACTGGCTGCCCTGGTCGGTATTGAAGATCTCCGGCCGCCCGAGCCGCGCCAGGGCCTCCTCCAGCACCTCAAGGCAGGACTCCACCTCCATGGTGTTGGACACCCGCCAGGCCAGCACCTTCCGCGTCGCCCAGTCCATCACCGCGACCATGTAAAGGAAGCCGCGCCGCATCGGCAGATAGGTGATATCGGCGCAGGCCCGACGCTCGCTGACCCGGAAGCTGCCCTGCAACACAGCCACCACATCACGGCGCAGCGCGGGCCTCACCACTTTTTTCGCAGGACGTCCTGCAGCATTGTCTTGTCGAGGCTGAGGTCGGCCACCAACCGCTTGAGCTTGGCGTTCTCTTCCTCAAGCTGCTTCAGCCGCCGAATCTCCACCGTCCCCATCCCGGCGAACTGCTTCTTCCAGCGGTAGAAGGTCGGCTCAGAGACGCCGAGCTTGCGGCAGATCTCGGCCACCGCCGTGCCGCTCTCCGCCTGCCTCAGGGCAAAGGCGATCTGCTCGTCCGTGTATCTCTTCTGCTTCATGGCACCACCCCCTCCTCAGGGGTTCACAGTGCCGAAAAATTCGCGCTCCCGCTGGACCAGATTCCGGGGTCAGGACCACACCCCATCAGTTCTCAGCAGCAATCAACAGGAGGCCGCATCGCGGCACAAGCGAGGTACGCCTGATCAGCCAACAGGCTCCACGACTACGCCAGCCAGCACGCTGTCGAGGCGCCCGCATGATGTACCCGCTGGCTATGTGCTGACCTCGAATTTTGCGATTTCTATGCGGCTACGCCAAGGCCTTACTCCAACGCGTCCCGCAGGGATCTCCGGGAATATGGTTTCATAAACCCAGGAGTCGCGGCCCGCGTGTACATAGACGTGTAATGCCGCTTCCTGTATTTCCAGCCGCACAAGGTACGTCTTATTTTTCTGCAGGATAAATGGTATGCCTCTATCTATATGTTCGTAGTCTGAGTAAGAATCGCCGCCTCTACCGCCGACCAATTCAAGCAACATTCTCTCTTCATTCATTAGCAGGTTAAAGTATCGTCTTACGCCGCGGGGCGTGCTCCAACCTACGAGGATCCCGGCATTGACGGCATCGAGACGATTGACGGCGTGGAGGTCCAGAAATTTTAGAGCAGCTATAACAGAGTATCGCCCGCTGTAGCTCGATTGCGAAAGCAAATAATTATGCATCCCGGAGCCAGAGATAAGGCCGGTATTGGCGTCGCGTTGCCAAGGGCCAATATGCAGGAGGTCCTGCCATGTTAAAGCGTCGTTAAACCTTTCGTGGGAGGGTGTGGCACGTCTGCTGTGCCTTTCAAGTCGCTTAGAGTCTCCGCGTATAGGATTGGGGATGATCGATTTAACTTCGTCGATCAACGCTCGGACTTGATCAGGGGACTCAATCTTGCGGCCTTGGTGGAGACGCAGGATTTCAATGAGTTCATGGGGCTCCACGAACATGAGGGCAGGCAGAATCGGCTTCTCTAGCGCCCAAGCTGCTCCAGCTTCAGCGTGAACCCACGTGCTCCCTTTCGACCTGGGTGTAAGCACGCAAAGTACTAGCTTCGATCGCTTTAGCGCGGCCCGAATCGTCGCCTCCCAGTTTTCGCTGGCGTTGACATGGCGTTGGGCCAGGAAAGGTCGCATTCCCAGATCATCCAGAGCAGTAGCTAGGCTAGCTGCGATCTCCCCATCGGCCTGCGCATAACTTATGAACACCTCACAATGCTCGGACATCATCTTTCTCCAACATGCGCGAGCCGATTGCTCGATCCCTATTACGTTGGACTTACGCCGCTTTTTAGTTTCAGCTGTTAACCGCACTTCCGCAATTCAGCCTCCTTCAAGCCCTTGATTCCAATGAACCGCTTTCAGGCGCGAGCGGTGTTTCACCACAAATGAGCCGTCTAAGCTCACCGGGGCACATCCGCTCCGACAACGTCCTATATCGGGAAGCTGATCGGCAGGCTGGACAGCAAGTCTCCTTCGCCAGTTTGGCCTGGCGCCTGGACGCCCATCAACACAAAACCAGGCGGCTTCCACCGTGATAGGGAGCTCGGCATCGAGGTCTCACCGGACCTGATCAGCACGGTGACCGACGCGGTGCTGGATGAGATCGCCACCTGGCAGGCCCGGCCACTGGAGCCTGTCTACCCGCTGGTCTTCTTTGACGCCCTACGGGTGAAGATCCGCGATGAGGGCCTGGTCCGCAACAAGGCGGTGCACATCGCGCTCGGGGTGCGGGCGGACGGCAGCAAGGAAATCCTTGGGCTTTGGCTGGAGCAGAACGAGGGCGCCAAGTTCTGGCTGCGGGTCATGAACGAACTGCGCAACCGCGGCGTCGAGGATGTCTGCTCGCCGTGGTCGATGGGCTGAAGGGCTTTCCCGAGGCGATCCTGGCGGTGTTCCCCGAGGCCACAGTGCAGACCTGCATTGTGCATCTGCTGCGCCACAGCCCAGATTTCGTCTCGCGGAAGGACCGCAAGCCGGTGGCAGCGGCCTTGAGGGTTGGAGAACGCAACGAGCGCGGAATTTGCTCTCCGGAGGCGCGAAAGTCTCCGGAGCTCGGGGGTGGGGCGATTTACCCTACAAGCTTCAAGTGATTGAAATTCCTCGTGTTCCGTGATGGGAAGCTTGAGACTTTTCAGATTCTCTACCGGTCGCCGACGCATACTCGGTCCCAAATTTCGCCGAAAACCTACAAGCTGCCGGGGACGCCACCGAAGCACCGCCCCGTCGGCCCGGGTCAGTGCCGGCCGCCGACCTCGTCGTGATGGGACTTCATCCTCGATTGGGGCCACCAGGGCGTCGACGCCATCCTCCTCCAACACCTCAGGATCGAGCGCCGCCTGGCGGAACAGCGCGACGGCCCTTCGATAGGCAGGCTCCAGCGCGTGGTCCTACCCGCGCGAGACGCAAGAGATGGTCTTTGACGCGCACGACAGGGCGTTTGCGTTCTTTCGCGGCGCCTGCACGCGCGGGATCTACGACAACATGAAGACGGCGGTGGACACGATCCTGGTGGGGCGGGATCCCGGCCGAGGTGCTGGCTGAGGAGCGCGGCGTGCTGTTACCGCTGGCGGCGCCCTGGGAGGGCGAGGTTCTGCGTCCGGCCACGGACAGGGCCCGGCCACCACGGCGGGAGGCGGCGGTCATCCAGCACCCGCTGTCGGTCTATGATGGGCTGCTGGCGCCGGGGGTGCTGCAATGAACCTGCAGCATGAGCGCCTGGTGCAGCTCTGCACGGAACTGCGTCTGGGCGGCATCGTCGCCGACTACCCGGCGATGGCGCAGCGCGCCGCGGAGACGGAGGCGACCTACCCGGACTTCCTGGAGACCGTACTGCGGGCGGAGATCGAGACGCGGCGGGCACGAGCGCGGCAGATGCTGGCGCGGATTGCCGGATTTCCGGCAGTCAAGACGCTGGATGGCTACGACTTCGACTTCGCCAGCGGCGCACCGCGGCAGCAGATCCAGCAGCTTGCCGGTCTCGGGTTCATCGAGCGGATGGAGAACGTGATCCTGCTCGGGCCAAGTGGCGTGGGGAAAACACATCTGGCGATCGCGCTCGGCTACCTGGCGACGCAGGCCGGGATCAAGACGCGGTTCACCTCGGCCGCTGACCTGGTGCTGCAGCTCGAGACGGCGCAGCGGCAGGGCCGGTTGAAGGAGGCGCTGCACCGAACGGTGTCGCACTACCGGCTGCTGATCATCGACGAGATCGGCTACCTGCCGCTGAGCCAGGATCAGGCCAACCTGATGTTCCAGGTGGTATCGCGGCGCTACGAGCGTGGCGCCATCGTACTGACTTCGAACCTCAGCTTTGGTGCCTGGGACCAGGCCTTCGCGGGCGACGCCGTGCTGACGGCGGCGATGTTGGACCGGCTGATGCACCACGCCACCGTCGTGCAGATCAGCGGCCAGAGCTACCGGCTCAAGGGCAAGCGGAAGGAAGGCATCGTGCCGAAGCCCGGCACCTGAGCAACGGGTGGCTCAGATTTCAACCGGTGACCCACACCATCAGTGGCTCAGTTTTCGACCGGCGTTGACAGCGACTTCGTCGGTGCCGAGATTGCCGAGAAGCAGGCCCGGTCGATCAAGTACCAAATCACCGCCTCGAAGCTGCCTCTGGCGAAGGACGTCGACGATTTCCGGTTCGAGGGCACGCCGATCAACGAGGCCCTGGTGCGTGATCTCGCCACGGGCAACTTCCTGGCCCATCAGCGCAACGTGGTGCTGGTCGGCGGCACCGGCACGGGGAAGACACACCTCACCATCGCCATTGCCCGCGCGCTGATCCGCAGCGGGGCACGTGGCCGGTTCTACACCGTGGTCGACCTGGTGAACCGGCTCGAGGCGGAAAGCCGCAGCGGGCGTCAGGGACGGCTGGCGGACCATCTGTGTCGGATGGATTTCGTCGTGCTGGACGAGCTCGGCTACCTGCCGTTCGCGCAATCCGGCGGGCAGTTGCTGTTCCACCTAATCAGAGACCGTCACTCATAATGTTTGTTTCCTTCGCGGCGAGGACGAACGGACGGGCCGTGTTCGGATGACGCAATCCGCAGATCCTTGAGACGCCATTGCCAGGTTTGTCCCCGGCGTATGCGGTAGGGCAGGTATTGGCCGTCGGCGACCTGTTGCCAGAGCTCCTTCGGCACCATCCCCGTCTGCTGCAGGACGGATTTGAAGCTTGGCAAAGCGTCGGCCTCCGGCGTCATGCCAGTCAGCCGGGCGATGTCGACATCATCCAACTGGACCCAGACCTTGGAGGAGGGCACGCGTTGGTCATGCCGCAGCACGCCGTGCCGGACCCAGAGATTGATGAGCGCGTGAGAGACCTGGAGACGATCGGCGGCGGTTCGGCTGGAGACGAGGCCATCTGCCCTGCGTGTGGCCAGATCCGTGTCCAGGCGGCAGCCGGTCGGGATGGAGTGTTGCTTGCGCATTGATAGGACACGGGCATAGGTCCACGCCTTGCCGGTCCGGGTGCGAAAGCCCTCGGCATTGAGCCGGTCGGCGACCTGGTGGTCGGGTAGCTGGCCTGCCAGTTCAGTGAGCCGGCCGAGCACTGCGGTGCCGGTTCGCCCTTGCTGCCCGACGGGCGGGCAGACCGCGCTGTGTTCGGTCATCGCGCCACCGCACCAGACGATGTTGAAGGCTGCCCGGCGCTGCTCCGGATGGGTGGTCAGCGTGACCTCGGTCACGACAAGGCGCAGCAGGCGCTTGCGATCAGCGGCGGTGGTCGTGGCAGCGTCCCAGAGCGCGGGGAGGTCGGTAGCCAAATGCCGAACGCGGTTCCTGTCAGCGTCGTCGAGCGGACGTAGTTCGGTCCGCTGCATCACGGCATACTCGGCCTGCAGCTTTTCCAGGGCCTGCAGAGCGGTGTTCCAACGAGCCTCCAGTGTCCGCGCCACGGAGCGGTTCTCCGGCTCCACGGCGTCGTACTGCCGCTGTGCGCGGTTGACCTCGTAGCGGGCGCGCTCGATGCGCAGCTGCCAATGCCGCTCCAGTTCGCGCTGCTCGCGATCGAGCACGGCAAAGGCCTGCAGCGTGGTCTCCAAAACGGCTGGCTGCATCGCCTCGAGCAGGATCACCTCGGCGGCGGCGTCGAGATGGCGCACCGGGAACGACTGGCAGAGAGGTGCGGCGTAATCAACCTGGGCACGACGGCATTCGTAACGTCGATAATTGTGGCCATGGCCGACTGTCATGCGCCGCCCGCAGCGGCCGCACAGCATCAGGCCCTGCAGCAGTGCCGATCCCTCGCGCGGCGCACCGCGTCCTTTTTTGGCAAAGTTGTACATGTTGTCGCGCAGCTGCCGACGGTTGCTGAGGTACTGATCGTAGGTGAGGTAGGCTGGATAGACCCCCGGCACCACGATGTCCCATTCCTCAATCGGCTGTCGTCTCTCGTTCATGGTTGGTGGGTCGCCTGGGGTGATTTCCAGCTTGCGGCGACCGTAGACGAAGACGCCAGCGTAAACCGGGCTGGTAAGCACCTGCTGGATCATCTGGTAGGTCGGCTGGACCCAGATCAGTTTCCCCGCATCGCAGCCGACCTGGATCAGGCGTGGCATCCGCAGGCGCTGCCCGTTGAGCTCACGCTGCACCGCGCGGGCATTGCGCAGCACGGCGAAGCGCTCGAAGATCCGTGTCAGCGTCTGGCCGACACTCTCCTCGGGATCAAGCACGACTGAGCCGTCACCCAGCCGGCGGTAACCGATCGGAAGGCGCAGCGCGAGCTCGCCGCGGCGCGCCTTGTTCAGCAGATTGCCTCGCATGCGGGCACGCAGGATGTGCAACTCCGCGGCGAACAGGGTACCCTTCACGCCAAGCAAGAGCCGGTCGTTTGGATCCTGGGCGTCGTACACGCCATCCTCGTCTGCGATGAGCGTCCGGAACACGGCGCAGAGCTCGATCACACGGTGCCAATCGCTGTTGCGGCGCGACAGCCGTGAGACCTCGGTAACCAGGATCATGCCAACTTCGCCAAGGCCAACCGCCGCGACCAGCCGCTGGAAGCCGCCGCGTTGATGGCTGCTGGCGCCCGATAGCCCGAGGTCGTCATCGATCACTTGAACCTGTGGCATTGGCCAACCCAGCTGCCGTGCCCGCTCGACGAGCTGATACTGGCGTCGAGTGCTTTCCTGGTTCTCCAGCAATTGCCGTGGCGTCGATTGTCGGACGTAGACGATGGCTTGCAACTGCAAATGACGAGGCTGAAGCTTTTGGCTCGGCGACACCGCGATGCTCATCGGCTGGTCCTCGCCCTGGCACATCCACGTCCCGCTGACGAAGCTGGCGTCCGAGCAGTTCCGTCCACAGCTGCACCACCTGGCGCCGCGTCTCCGTCGAGAACAGCTGCCACGGCGGAAGGCGGGTCCGCTGCCGCGGTCGCGCCACCATCGGCGTGCTGCCGGCGCCGCCGCAGGTCGTCGATCACGTCCAGCAGGGCGCGTAGCGAACCCGGCGTGAAGCGAAGGCCTGGCGCTGAGGATCGCTCATCTGCGAACTCCGTATTCCGCTCGGCGACCAGCTGACGTGAGCCGTCCCTCACCTCGACGATCACGTAGGCCTCACCGCGATGCCGCTTGCGTCGAACCACCCGGACCACCTGCCCAGCCAAGGCGTGGTGCGGCGCTGTGATACGAACGGATTGGACGAGGCGGGGATTCACGCTCCCCTTTTGTTGACCGGATGAGCCGCCTCTACGAGCAGACCTCGGTGCTGGTCACCACCAACCTGGCCTTTGGCGAATGGCCGAGCGTGTTCGGCGACGGCAAGATGACCACGGCGCTGCTCGACCGTCGTAAGCGTCGCGGCGACGACAGGGGCGGAATTGCGTTGACGGTAGGCGCCGTTTGATCTCCGGCGTCTACGCTGCGATGGCGGATACCGCGGCAGGGTTATTTGGCTTCTAGTTCCACGGCAGCAGTGAGCCCAGGTCGCTGGCCTTGGTCTGTCCGGAGACGATGCGTTCCAGCACATCTGTCAGCCAGGCCATCGGCTCGACGCCGTTCAGCTTGGCGGTCTGGATGAGTGTCATCGCGATCGCCCAGTGACGCGCTCCGCCATCGCTTCCGGCAAACAGCGCATTCTTGCGATTGATGGCCACCGGACGGATGGCGCGCTCGACCACGTTCGAGTCCATCTCAACCCGCCCATCATCGAGGAATAGGGTCAGTCCCGGCCAGTGCCGCAGGGCGTAGCGGATGGCCTTGGCCAGATCCGAGGCGGCCGAGACGCGGTCCTGATGAACCTGTAGCCAGCCATGCAGGGCCTCGACGATGGGCCGACTTCGCGCCTGCCGCACTTGTCGCCGGTGTTCGGCGGGATGGCCGCGGATCTGACTCTCGATCGCGTAGAGCGCCTGGACCTGTGCCAGTACCTCGGCCGCGAGCGGCGATTGGGTGGATGCGTGGAATTCGTAGAAGTACCTCCGCATGTGCGCCCAGCAGAACGCCAGGCTGACCGAGGCGTCGGTGCGGTCGCCCGCCAGCCGCTTGAACCCGGGATAGCCATCCACCTGCAGCACGCCCTGGAATGCCGCCAGGTGCCCTGTGGGCCGCATGCCCTTGCGATCCTCGGAGTAGACATAGGCCGCCACCGGGTGGCTCGGGCCGCACCATGGCCGGTCATCGACCGCATAGCACCAGAGCCGCCCGGTCCTGGTCCGGCCGCGGCCGGGGTCTAACACCGGCAGCGTCGTGTCGTCGGCGAACAGCTTGGCCGAGGACAGCGCCGTGCCGAGGAGCAGGTCATACAGCGGGGTCAGCCACCAGCAGGCCCTGCCGACCCAATTGCTCAGCGTCGAGCGATCGAGCACCACGCCCTGCCGCGCCAACATCTGCGCCTGGCGGTACAGCGGCAAGCTGTCGCAGAACTTGCTGACCAGCACATGCGCGATCAGCGCCTCCGTCGCCATGCCGCCATCAATCGGCCGCTCCGGCGCAGGCGCCACCACTATGGCACCCTCGCAGGCGCGGCAGGCATAGCGCGGGCGGCGGGTGACGCGGACCCGCAGCTGGGCGGGCACGATGTCGAGCTGCTCGGTGCGGAGCTCGCCGATGGCATGCAGTGCGCTGCCGCAGCAGGGGCAGTCACGCTGCTCAACGTCGATCAGCACCTCGTAGCGCGGCAGATGCTCCGGCAGGGCGCCGTGGTTGCGCCGGGGCGGTGCTGTGCGGCGGCGGCCCTGCCGCGCCTCCGCCGCATCCTGCCCCGCCTGGTTCTCGGCCATCGTCTGCTCGAGATCCTCGAGCCCGAGTTGCAACTGGTCTGGGCTCAGCTGCTCCGACCGGCGGCCAAACTGCTGACGCAGCAGACGCTGGATCAGCAGCCGCAGCTTGTCGTTCTCGGCATGCAGCACGCCGTGCTGATGCGCCGCCACGGTGACCACCTCTCGCAGCATCTGCTGCAGGATGGCGGGGTCGTCGGGCAGCGTGTCGAGGTCGATCTGCACGCCGCGATGGTGCCGGATGCCGTCGCGTCGGACCTACTGTTTCCAGCTGAATCGCGGCGCTGTTACCCAGCCAGCTCCGGCCTGCGGCGCGGCACCGGGGCACGCCATTCACAGCCGTCGAGCAGCGCCGCCAACTGCGCCGTGGACAAGGCGATGCAGCCTGTCGTCGTGGTCGTCGGCCAAGCGAACTGGCCCTGCTCAAGTCGCTTCGTCAGCAGGCACAGGCCAATCCCATCGTGCCAGATCAGCTTGATCAGCCCGGCCCGGCGGCCACGAAAGGCATAGACGGCACCGCTGAATGGATCCTCCGCCAGGCCCTGCTGCACCAGCATAGCCAGGCCCGTCATCCCCTTGCGCATGTCGGTCACGCCGCAGGCCAGCCAGACCCGCAATCCGGCAGGCGGGGCGATCATCGGCGACCCAACGCGGCCAGCACGCGACGTAGCGCCGCCTCGTCCACCGCCGCCCCCAGGTGGTTGTCATGACGGACAGCACGACGACGGCATCACTCGCTAACCCCTCTTACGACGGTAGTAGGAGCGGTTCCGGTGCCCGCACGGGCCGTGGCGTAGAGGTTCGGGTGCGGGAGGTCCGGCGCCGGAACTGGTCGACGGAGGAGCGGCTGCGGATCGTCCGGGAGACGCTGGAGCCTGGCGTGATCGTTCAAGCAGTGGCGGATCGGCATGGTGTCAGCACCGGCCAGCTCTACACCTGGCGCAAGCAGATGCTGGCCACGGCGATGGCGGGCTTTGTGCCGGTGGAGGTGGTCCCGGAGGCGCCGCAGCTCCCACCGCCCGGCTTGGCCATGTCGCCTGACAGCTGCGTGCCGTCTGGCATGATCGAGATCACGCTGCCCTCCGGCGCCAGCATCCGCATCACCGGATGCGCCGATGCCGCGACGCTGCGCGTCGTGCTGACCGGGATGGGTGGGCGCTGATGCTGGGCCCGCCGCCGGGCACGCGGGTGTTCCTTGCCTGCGGCACGACGGATATGCGCCGCGGCTTCGACGGCCTGGCCTTGTCGCGCGGTCGCCGGATCCGCGCCGGCAGGATTGCCGTACCGTAATGGGCCGCCAGGTCCCGATAGGTCAGGTTGAGGCCGGGCTCGTACCAGTTGGCCCGCAGCACGCCGCTCCGCAGGTTGTCCGGCACGATCTGCCGCGGCACCCCGCCGATGAACTCCAGCGCCCGGACATGGGCGCCAACCCAATCCGGCAGCGTCTGCGTCCAAACCGCCTCCGCGTAGGTGTAGCTCGACGCCCCCAGCACCGCGACGAACACCTGCGCCGTGCGCACCTCGCCGGTGGCGGGATCGATCACCTCCACCGTCTGCCCGGCGAAGTCGACGAACAGCCGCTCCCCCGCCGGATGCACCTGCCGCATCGTCGGCGACAGCCGGCCCTCCCAGCCGCGGTAGAGATCACACCAGCGGCTGTAGCCGTAGCCGTCGGGCTGCTCGCGCCGATATTCGTCCCACAGCAGCATCAGCGTCACGCCTGGCCGGCGTAGTTCGCGGTGCACCGTCACCCAGTCCGGCTCGGCCTTCCGCCGCAGCCCAATCTGCGCCCCGCTGCGGGCGAACAGGAGCGCCTCCAGCGCGCCATCCGTCACCGTCGCCGGCAGTGGCCAGGTCAGCCCCGCCGCCGCCACCCGGTCCAGGCACAGCCACGCCGTGCTGCGCGCCACACCGACCGAGCGCGCTATCGCCCGGTCGGTCGCGCCCACCTCGTATTTCAACCGCAGGACTTCTCGCACGCGTCGCATCGACACTCTCTCGGCCGGCATCCAGGTCCCCCTCTCGCGTCCATCGCGAAGGGGGCCCGGACCCCGCCCAGCCGTCGAGCAACCACCACCCCTGGCAGGGTGGCCGACTTCAAATCGGAATGGCCGACTTCATCCCGGAATCACCGGCCGACATCAAATCGGAATCAGTGGCCGACTTCCGTCGGAATCCGCATCCCTGGCCATCTTTCCACCTGCTCCGGGCCTATTCGCTCGGTCTGTTGATGGCACCTCTCGGTCTGATCGGGTTTGGCCGGGTGGGTGGGGAGCCTCTGGCGATCTTGAACGACAGCCAGCTCAGCGCTTGTGACGTGCTGTCGACCTGGTCGTCGTGTCTTGCGTTTGGAAACGCGAGCAGTTCCGAAACATATTCGGCGAGCCATGGCGCCTCTCGCGGCAGCAGCACCTGGCCGGCCTCGAATTTGGCCGCCTGCGCAAGCAGTCTAGCCTCTTTGTCGTAGCGCGGCCGCCAGGCAATCGGTTTGGTGCGGCTGTGCAGCCGCATCTCTTGCATGATGGCGCGACCGATGTCGCTCTCTTCGATCACCGTGGCATGCGCCGCATGGTGGTTCGACAATGCCTCGATCCGGCGCCGCAGCTCCGGCACCTCAATTCGCGCCCGAATCACGTCGAGCAGGTACATTTCGGCGCCGCGCAGCCCCCACACGGTGCCCACCGAGTAGTCGCTGGCATCGCCGAGGGTTGACGCTGTGTCCCAGCTTGTCATGACAAGATCGAGCGCAGCCGGGACCGTATCGTAGTAGCGCAGCCACTCCCGTCGGATGACGTTGCCGCCCGGCGGTACGGGATCCTGCTGGTACTGTGCCGCGAAACTCATGCTGCCCAGCGTACGCCGCACCTGACTAACGATCGCGTGGTCTTCGCGGCAGGGATCAATGACCTCGCCTACATCGCGGCGGTGCGAATCATTGGCCCCCGGGCCCAGCCGGTAGCTGCGCGCTTCCATTTCGATCGCTGGGATGGTTGCGAGTTCCCACTGCTCCTGAGCCGTGACGTGGCCGACCAGGTCGTCTTGATGCAGCCGCTGCATGACGATGATGATGGCGCCTTTGCCCTTGTCGTTCAGACGCGTCGAGAGCGTATTATCGTAGAACTCGGTGACCTTTCGCCGCTCGGCGGCCGACAGTGCCGCCTGTGCCTTGATGGGATCGTCGATGACGATCAGGTCGGCACCGCGGCCGAGCACGGATCCACCCACCGAGGTGGCGAAGCGAAAGCCGTGCTGGCTCGTTTCTACCTCATTCTGGCGGCTACGGACGACCTGGAAAGCTGGGAACAGCCGGCGATACCATTCACTCTCCACAACGGTCCGGAACGCCGTGGCGTGCAGCTTGGCCAAGTCCTCAGAGTAGCTGACCGTCATCACCTTGAGGCTTGGGTCATGGCCCATCGCCCATGCGGTGTAGGCGACCGTGACGCAGATCGACTTCAGGTGTCGTGGTGGGATCGTGATGGCCAGGCGGCGTACCTCACCCTTGGCCACGCGGCTCAACTGCCAGCCGATATGCTGGATGTGCCAATTGTCATGGTAGGGTCGTCCAGCCTCAAGCGTGGCGAAGCATTTGGCGGTAAAGGACGGGAGATCCTGCCGCAGCAGCGCACGCAGCACGGCAGCTTGCTCAATCATCACCGCCTCCCCGTCGAACGCGCTTCGCGAACGCCGCGAGGATTGCTGCGTCCTCAGGCGGAGTTGCCGCCACACTGTTGGATGGCGCTGGCGGCTCGTCTTGGTGGAGCCGCGCGGCCAGGTTCAGAAGCAGCGTGGCAGCCTTGATGTCGCCCTGCACCGCCTTCGCGAGGAGTGCTTTCATAAGCAGCCTGCCCTTGCTTACCCTGACGCGATTGCCGCCCACCGTGGCCTCTGTGACGCTTTGCAGCTCGCTCAGCATGTCGGTCAGTAGACTGCGGGAGCCACGCGGACGCCCGCTGGGGTTTCCGGACTCGCCTTTGCGAAATTGGCTCTGTTTGGGTGGTCGGCCACGCCCGACCTGGTGTTTCGGCTCAGACATGACAAGCCGCCTTAACCACCTTGCCGCGGCGCTGGACGGTCAGGGCGTCAAAACTCTCGCCAGCTTCGGCGTGCTGTGCGGGCAGACCTGTCAGGGCCTGCCAGCGCCGCACAATGACATCGGCATAGAGCGGGTCGATCTCGATCAGGCGCGCGCGACGGCCGGTGCGCTCGGCGGCGATCAGCGTGGTACCGCTGCCGCCAAATGGATCGAGCACGAGGCCGCCGCGATGCGAACAGTCCCGGATGGCGTCCATGACCATCGCCACCGGCTTGACCGTGGGGTGCATGGCCAGGTCCTCGCCGCGGCCACGGCGGAATGTGTTGGCTCCTGGGTAGTCCCAAACGTTGGTTCGATAACGCCCGCCTGCCCCGAGGCCGAAGTTGTTGATGTGCGGTGCGGTGCCACTTTTGTAGACGAAGACCAGCTCGTGCTTGGATCGATAGCACGTGCCCATGCCGGCGTTGTCCTTGTTCCAGACACAGACGTTCTTGAGCTCGGAATAGGCCGTGCGGCCGGCGTTCAGCAGCTCGGACATGTGCTTCCAGTCCATACAGATGAAGTGGATGGCACCGTCGGCTGATGCCGCGGCCAGGTGATCGAGCGTCCCTTTCAGGAAGGTGGTGAACTCGATTTCGCTCATCTCACCCGAGGCCATTGCGAACTCGCGGTGCTGGACCTTGCCGAGGCCGGAGACGTTGCCTTGGATGCGCACGTTATAGGGTGGATCCGTGAAGACGAGTTGCGCAGGCTCGGCGCCAAGCAGTTGCTGATAGGATGCTGCTTCCCGCGCATCGGCGCACAGCAGCCGGTGTTCACCGAGCACCCACAGATCGCCCAATTGGGACACGGCATGGGCCGCCGGTTGCGGCACGGGATCTTCCACATCCGCTGGATCGACCATCGTCACCAGCAGCCGGTCCAGGTCCACTGTGTCAAAGCCAGTGATCTCGAGATCGAAGTCGAGTTCCATTCCGGCCAGGTCGCCGAGCTCCAGCGCCAGCAACTGCTGGTCCCAGCCGGCGAGCTCAGCCAGTCGGTTGTCCGCCAGTCGATAAGCACGAAGCTGGGTAGCGCTCAGATGCGGCAGGCAGACGGTGGGAACTTCGTGCAGGCCCAGCGTCTTTGCCGCTTCCAGCCGTCCGTGGCCGGCCACCACTTCATTGTCACCGTCAATCAGGATCGGGTTGACGAAGCCGAACTGGCGAATGCTGGCGGCGATCTGCTGCAGCTGCTTTGGCGAATGCGTGCGAGCATTTCTGGCAGCAGGCTTCAGGTCCTCGATGGGACGGCTCTGAATGGTCAGCGATAGGTCGCGTACCGGGGCTGACGGGGGTTGATCGGCGCCAAGGGGGCGGCGGCGAGAGCGTGTTGGAACGGTCATGGTGAGCTCCTGAGAAGGAGCCGATGAGCAACGCCAAAACGCAGCGACAGGTCATCAAGGTCCAGCCTGAACTAAATCAGGTCGAAACAATGATGAGCTGCTGCTGCGTGAGCTGCTGCTGCTCTTGGCGCCGCGGCGGGGTCGATCGCCGGCAGACAACATATCCATGCCGGTAGATGAAGCAGTTGTCAATCGCTCGAAAATGGCCAGGAATTGCGCGCAAGATTGTCGAGAGCCGTGCAACGTGTTGCACGGGCTGCCCCGTGGGTCGCATCCTCCTGAATGTTCGTTAAGCCCAGCATCCATCCTGTTATTGCTGATGTCGTCCCTGTTCGGGGCGATTCCTTCCCTGTTCCGTGGTGCTGCCTTGCCGCTTGAGCGGCGCGGGAAGGGCCGTCCACTGCCGATGCTTGCGATATCGACGCTTCGCACCGCCGCAGCTTCCTGTTATTTTCCCTGTTAGCAGGGAAAACAGGCCGGAGACTGGTTCGCTCCGGACTGCGTCCACAACCAGACATTCCTTCAAGGACTGTTTTTCAAAGTTTGTGTCAGCCGAACTCGGTCTGGGGGGACGAGGTCCGGAGCTCCCTGTGCCGAACCGCCCGACGGGTCCGGGACGCGCAGCGCCGCGCCAAGGGCCAGGGTGGCCAAGCGGCACTGTCCCGCCGCCACCCGGCACCACGGAAACAGCCCGGCGCGGCGGCCGGACCGCCGCCGCGCCGTAACGCTTCGCTCTATTCCGCCTGCACGCCCGCCGCGCGCAGGATGCGCGTGTAGCTCTCGACCCCCTCGCGCACGAGCTCCATCACCTTTGCCGAGGTGTCGAAGCCCTCGCGCGGCGTCACGCCGGCCAGCTCGTTCAGCCGCGCGGCGCTCTGCTGGATCCCCTGGCGGAAGGCGGCGCCGAGGGCGGCGACGATCTCCGGCGGCGTGCCCTTCGGCGTGGTGACCGGGAAGAACTCCTCATGCACCACCCCGGGAATCCCGGCCTCGGGCGCCGAGGGCGTGTCCGGCAGGGCCGGGCTGCGCTGCTCGGACAGCACCGCCAGCACCCGCACCCCGTTGCCGCGGATCTGCCCGAGGGAGGAGGCCATCGTCGGCGTCCCGAACTGCGCCTCGCCCGAGACCAGCGCGGCCACGCCCGGCCCGCCGCCCCGGTAATGCACCATCTCGGCCTGGATGTTCATCCGGTTGAGCAGCACCAGCCCCGCCAGGTGCACGCCCGACCCGATGCCGGCCGAGGCGAAGTTGAAGCGGCCCGGATTGGCCCGCAGCAGCGCCACCAGCTCCGCCGCCGTCCGCGCCTCGACACCCGGATTGACCACCAGCGTGTGCGGCGAGAAGCCTGCCACCGCCACACCTTCGAAATCCGTCACCGCGTTGTAGGGCATGCGGGCGACGATCGCCGGTACCGTGGCATGCGCGCTGTTGATCAGCAGCGTGTAGCCATCCGCCGGCGCGCGTGCCGCTGCCTCGCTGCCGATGACGCTGCCGGCGCCCGAGCGGTTCTCGATCACCACGCTCTGGCCCAGGATCTGGCCCACCGGCTCGGCGATGATGCGGGCCACGATGTCGTTCGACCCGCCGGGCGCGAAGGGCACGATCAGCCGCACCGACCGGCTCGGGCGCCAGGCCTGTGCCAGCGCGCCGGAGGACAGGATGGCGGGCGCGCATAGCCCCGCGAGGCCAAGGGCAAGGGTTTGCCGGCGTGAAGGCATTGAAGACGTCTCCCTGTTGTCCAGCGCTACCCGGCCTGCTTCTGCCATGGCGCCATGTTTGCCGGCGCAGGATAATCAAAAGCTCGCGCGATGCGACACTTTGCTTGCGGAACGGCATTTCCAGGCCACCCGGCGTCGCCCGCGCGTAAAGCGGCCGTCCGGCCCGCTCAGCCTGCAGCGCAGCCCCACCATAAGCCGCAGCCACCGATCGATCGGAACCGCGTTGTACGTTCGGCAGGCCAGGGTGGCCGGCGGGAGTAAGCGAATGGGTGGCCACCAGATCTCCGTTGCGCGGGCCTCGGCAGGATCCGCGCGCGAAAGGGACGTCCGCAGGCGGCTCGAGCGGATTGCGCGCGTTCTCGACAGCAGGTGGCGCATCCCGGGTACAGGCGTTCGGTTTGGCGCAGATGCCGCGCTGAACCTCATTCCGGGCCTCGGCCTGGTCGCCTCGAAGGGCGTTTCGGCCTACCTGATCCTGGAGGCGCGGCGCCTGGGTGTGCCGCCGGGAATGCTGATGCGCATGATCGGCAACATCGGCCTTGACGCCTTGATCAGTGCGGTGCCCGTGGCCGGCTGGATCGGCGACATCTTCTTTCGCGCCAATCTGCGCAACATGGCACTCCTGCGGCAGCACCTCGACCGAGAGCCCCGCCCGGCCGATTGACGGCTGGACTGAGGCTGACGCGCTGACGAAAATCGGCGCTTGCGGAATCCAGCCTGGCGATCCTGGCGCCCGGCCCGTGCGGTACCGCGGGCCGCAGGCCCTTCGCCATGACCCCGCGTGGCGGACGTAACCAGACGATCGGACCCGGCGAAGCTCCGTGCACACCACGGAGCCGATTTCATGCCCTCAGCCGCCCACCCCCCTGGCCTGCGCCGGATCTTCCCCGCCCTTCTGCTGACCCTGACGCTGGCTGCCTGGGCTAAACCCGCCAGCGCTCAACCCGCAACCGCCCAACCCGCACCCGCCCAGGAAGCCGGCCTGGTCACCCTGCCCAGCGCCCATGCGCTGCGCCCCACGCTGGACCGCTTCGGCGCCGCCGTCCGGGCCGCCGGCTGGAAGGTCTTCGCCGAGATCGACCATGCCGCCGCGGCGCGTGAGGCGGGCCTCGCGCTGTGCGGCCGCACCGTGGTGCTGTTCGGCAACCCCGCCGCCGGCACCCCCGGCATGGCCGCCAACCCGACGCTCGCGCTCGACCTGCCGATGCGCGTGCTGGTGTGGGAGGATGACCAGGGCGCCGTGCGGATCACCCGCAGCACCGGTGAGGACCTCGCCACCCGCGTCTTCGCCCGCCACGGGGTCACGGTTCCGCCGCAGGGGCAGCGCGCGACGGAGGCGCTGCTCGAACGCCTGACCCGCGAAGCCGCGCAGTAGCATGTCGCTGGCCGGTCGTCGCACCGGCGGTGACGCCGCCTCACCGGCCCGCGCTGCTGCTCGGACTGACCGATCGCAGGGCTGGCCGATCGCAGGGCTGGCCGATCACAGGGCTGGCCGATCGCAGGGCTGGCCGATCACAGGGCTGGCGTGGTTCTGGCGGCGCTGCCGGGCTGCTGGCTCGGCATCCGGCTGCGCCTGGCCTTCGGGCTTCAGCGCCGGTAGCGCAGCACGGTGGCACACGCCGCGCGATGCGGCACATCCCGCCCGGTACGCTGCCGATGGGCCTCCGCAAACACGGCAAACTCCTGCGCCTCGCAGTCATCGAACCAGCGCAGCAGGCGGCGTTCGGCGCGGGCACTGCTGCCGGTCTGGCGGCGGAAGGCGCGGAACAGGATCAGCGCATTCACCGCCCAGGCATCATAGGCATGTTCGTGGATGCGGCGGCGGATGGCGGGCGGCAGCGCCTCGAACGCCGCCCAGTCGTCGCCCGGCCAGCGCCGCCAGATCCGCGGCCGCTCCGTCACGTCATTGACCACAGACATCAGTGGCAGCGCTCAGTGGCGTTCGCCGGTCAGCGAGACCAGGCGGATGTCGAAGGGCGCGCCGCCCGTCTCGATCACCCGCGTCTGGGCAAGCGTCTCCGCGTCATGCAGCACCACCCGCCCGGCGGCCGGGTCGCTCACCGCCACCAGCCCGCCCGCCGCGGCCAGGCGCGGCCGCGCCACGGCCGCGCCGCCCTCCAGGCTGTAGCGCCCGGTCGCCTGCACCTGCCCGCGCGGCGTGCCATCCAGGGTGGAGAAGGCATGCAGCACGCCGTCTTCCGTGATGGCGAAGCCCGTCTCGCCGCGCGCCGCATCCAGGGTGAAGTGCAGCCGGCGCGCCGGCAGCGTGACCACCCGCATCTCCCCCGCCTCCGGGTCCACCACCACCATCGCCTGCGGCCCGAAATCGCCCAGCAGCAGGCGCCAGTCCTCGGCCCCCGCCAGGTTCCGCACCATCCGGTCCCCCGCATCGGCCGGGTTGGCGATCTTGCGGAAGGCGCCGCTGGTGGCGTCCAGCAGCAGCACGCCATCGGCGCAGCCGAAGGCGATCAGCGACCCTGTGCGGCCTTCGCCGTGCAGGCGCGGGCAATCCTCCCGCCGCGCCAGCTCGGCACCCTGCGCATCGCGCAGGCTGACGGCGGAGGGCCGTTCGCCGGCCGCCAAGGCCTCGCTGATCGCGACGCGCGGCCCGGCAGCGGCGGCGAAGGGGTAGGCGACGCCGTGATGGGCATGGGCGGCGGTCAGCCGGCTGGCGGATTGCTCGCTTCCCGCCGCGATCAGGCTCGCCGAACCATCGCCATCGAAGAACACGGCCAGGCGCCCGTCGGAGCCGACGACATGCGAAGGCCGCGGCCCGCGCAGTTCCACCGGCAGATGGGACGGCGCGGCGACATGCAGGTCGCCATGGTCGCCATGCCCTTCCAGCCGCAGCCCGGTCTCCAGCAGCGTGACGCGGCCGAGCCCGGACTCGCGCAGGGCCACCTGGCCGTGGTGCAGCCCGTGATGCAGGCGCACGGGTTCGGACAGATCAAGCCGCAGCAGCGACGCGCCGGCGGCGTCGGCCACCAGCACCTGCGGGGCGGCGTGATCGGCGATGACCAGCCGCGTGGCCGTCACCGTCTCGGCGGCGGCCGGCAGGGCGGCAAGGAGCAGAACGGAGAGTGTGCGGATCATGGGAATTCCTGACGGCCAACGCCGTTATGTTATATGATAACATAGCGTTCCTCCGCCGGGCGCATCAAGTCCTGGGCGCCACTGCCGAACTTCTCGCGCGAAGTTCAGGCCCCGCGCATCCTGCGGGCACGACCCGACGCCGCCTCGCCTTGAAGTCACATGTCCGGAGCGTCATGTCGCACAGTGCCGGCACTTTGCCGGTCGCAGCCGGAGGATGAAGTCATGGCCTGGAAGACCCCGAAGATCGTCGAAATCTCCCTCGCGATGGAAATCAACAGCTACGCTTCCGCCGAGATCGACTGAGCCGGCTGCCCGGGGCGTGCTCCGGGTCATCGTGCTGGGCGCCGGGGCCGGCGGAGGGTTCCCCCAGTGGAACTCCGCGGGTCCCGCCTGCCTCCGTGCGCGCGCCGGTGACCCTGCCGCGCTGCCGCGCAGCCAGGCCAGCATCGCCGCCTCCGCGGATGGCGAGAACTGGCTGCTGGTCAATGCCAGCCCCGACCTCCGCCAGCAGATCGCCGCCACCCCGGCCCTGCACCCGCGCCCGCATCCGCTGCGCAACTCGCCGATCAAGGCGGTGCTGCTGACCGGGGCGGAGGTGGATGCCGTGGCCGGCCTGCTGCATCTGCGCGAACGCCAGGCTTTCGACCTGCTCGCCGCGGCGCCGACCCTGGCCGTGCTGGCGGCCAACCCGATCTTCGGCGCGCTGAACCCCGCATTCGTCCGCCGCCGCAGCATCACGCCGGAGCAGGACTTCAGCGTGCTGGGCATGACCGTCGCCGCCTATGTGGTGCCGGGCAAGGTGCCGCTCTTTGTCGAGAGCGCCGGCGACCCCGGCGTGGCGGAGGATGGCGAGGCGGTCGGCATCGCGCTCTCCGCCGGTGGCAGGACCCTTCACTACATCCCGGGCTGCGCCATGATGACCGACGCGCTGCGGGCCCGGCTGCGCGGCGCCGACTGCGTGCTGTTCGACGGCACGCTGTTCACCGATGACGAGATGATCCGGCAGGGCGCCGGGCCGAAGACGGGGCGGCGCATGGGCCATATGCCGATGACGGGTCCAGGCTCCACGCTGGATGCCTTCGCGGATCTGGCGGTGGCTCGCCGCATCTTCGTGCATATCAACAACACGAATCCCGCCTTGCTGTCCGACAGCCCCGAACGCGCGCAGCTCGCCGCGTCCGGCTGGGAGGTTGGCGAGGATGGGATGGAGATCCGCCTGTGAGCCTGTTGTCGCCTGAAGATCTGGAAGACGCGCTGCGCGCCATCGGGGCGGAGCGCTACCATGTCCTGCACCCCTTCCATCACCTGCTGCATGGCGGGAAGCTGGATCGTGGGCAGATCCAGGCCTGGGCGCTGAACCGCTACTACTACCAGGCCAGCATCCCGGCGAAGGACGCCTCCCTGCTTGCGCGCCTGCCCACCCCCGACCTCCGCCGCGAATGGCGCCGGCGCCTGGTGGACCATGATGGCGACGGCACGCATCCGGGCGGGGTGGAGCGCTGGCTGGCGCTGACCGATGGGCTGGGCCTCGACCGCGCCTATGTCGTGTCCCTGCAGGGACTGCTGCCGGCGACGCGCTTCGCGGTGGATGCCTATGTGCGCTTCGTGCGCGAGAGGTCGCTGCTGGAGGCGATCGCATCCTCGCTGACGGAAATGTTCTCGCCCGACATCATCTCCCAGCGCGTCTCCGGCATGTTGCGGAACTATGATTTCGTCACGCAGGAAACTCTGGCCTATTTCACGCCGCGGCTGACCCAGGCGCCGCAGGATGTCGCCTTCGCGATGGACTATGTGAAGCAGCACGCGGATACGGCAGAGAAGCAGGAACAGGTGCTGGCGGCGCTGCGCTTCAAATGCGACCTGCTGTGGTCGCAGCTCGATGCGCTGCATTTTGCGTATGTTGCCCCAGGGCTGCCGCCGCCGGGCGCCTTCCGGCCATGATTCCGCGTTTTCCCCGCGGCGTCCGCCTGCACCATGACCAGGCGCGGGAGCGTTGGGTGGTGATGGCGCCGGAGCGCATGTTCGTGCCGGATGAGACGGCGCTGGAAATCCTGCGCCTGGTCGATGGCGCGCGCGACCTGGACGCCATCATCGATGCGCTGGCCGCCAAATTCGATGCGCCGCGCGAGGTCATCGCAACCGATGTGCGCGCCATGGTCGATGACCTGGTGGCGCGCGGCGCACTCGCCGCATGAACGCGCCCCTCGCCTTGCTGGCGGAGCTGACGCATCGCTGCCCGTTGCGGTGCCCCTATTGCTCCAACCCGGTCGAGCTGACGCGCGCGAGCGGCGAGCTGACCACGAAAGACTGGGCGCGCGTGTTCCGCGAGGCCGCGGCGCTCGGCTGCCTCCAGGTGCATCTCTCGGGCGGCGAGCCGACCGTGCGGCGCGACATCGTGGAGATCACGCAGGCGGCGCATGAGGCCGGACTCTACACCAATCTCATCACCGCCGGCGTGCTTCTGGATGCGGCGCTGATGGCGCGGCTGGTGGAGGCCGGGCTGGATCACGTGCAGCTTTCGGTGCAGGACGCGGACCCGGCGGGGGCGGAGCGCATCGGCGGCATGAAGGGCGCGCCGGCCCGCAAGGAAATGGCCGCGCGTCTGGTGACGGAGGCCGGGCTGCCGCTGACGCTGAACGCCGTGGTGCACCGCCAGAACCTGCACAATTTGCCGCTGCTGATCGAGACCGCGGCGCGCTGGGGCGCCGGGCGGCTGGAAGTCGCGCATGTGCAGTATTACGGCTGGGCGCTGATGAACCGGGATGCGCTGCTGCCGACGCGCGAACAGCTCGATGCCGCGACACGCATCGTCGATGCGGCGCGGGCCGCGCATCGGGGGCGGCTGCTGATCGACTATGTGGTGCCGGATTATCACGCGGCACGGCCGAAATCCTGCATGGGCGGCTGGGGCAACCGCTTCCTCGGCGTGTCCCCCGCCGGGCGCGTGCTGCCCTGCCACGCGGCGGAATCCATCACCGGCCTCGACTTCCCCAATGTCCGCGACACCTCCCTGCGCGCGGCCTGGGAAGACAGCGACGCCTTCAACCGCTTCCGCGGCACCGGCTGGATGCCGGAGCCCTGCCAGAGCTGCGACCGGAAGGAGAAGGACTGGGGCGGCTGCCGCTGCCAGGCTTTTGCCCTGACCGGCAACGCCGCGGCCACCGACCCGGCCTGCGCGCTGTCCCCCGACCACGGGATGCTGGCGGCGGCCGTGGCGGAGGCGGTCTCGCCCGACTTCCGGTATCGCGGCTTCGACTGAAGCGGCCGGTCCCATTGCGCGGCCGTTCATGATACGGCCACGTAATGGGAGACGATACGGACCGCGCGGCACCGCCCCTGTGGAGCGCGGCCTTCGCCGGCATGCTGGCGCTGACCCTGCTGGGCTTCGCCAACCTGGCCGCCTTCTACGGGCTGGAGCCGTGGCTGCGCGGGCGGGGGCTCGGTGCGGCCCAGGCGGGGCTGGCGATCGCCGGCTTCACCCTGGTGGCCCTGCTGCTGATCCCGCCCTTGTCGGCGCGCGTCACGCCCGCCAATGCCGGCCGCTGCATCCTGGCCGGCTTCGGCGCGACCCTGCTGGCACTGCCGCTGTACCCGCTGGCCGAAGGTTTTCCACAGTTGCTGGCGTTGCGGCTGTGGCACGGGCTGGGCTTCGTGCTGACCCTGGTGGGCATTGTCGCGCGTTTCGTTGCCATGGTGCCGCCGGCGCGCGCGGGCCAGGCCTATGCGCTGTTCGGGGTGGCGGACCTGCTGCCCTTCGCGCTGCTGCCGCCGCTGCTGGAGGCGACCCTGCCCGCCTTCGATGGCGATGCCGGCCAGCAATACGCCGCGCTTTCCCTGTTGCAGGCCCCGGCGCTGCTGCTGGCGCTCTGGATCGCGCGCCGCCCCCTGGCCGCGTCCCCGCCGCAAGCAACGGCTTCGGGCGGCGCCTTCGGCCGGCCGGTGCTGCTGCTGCTGGCAGTGAACAGCCTGGCCTTCCTGGCGCATGCCCTGCTGTTCAGCCTGTTGAAGCCGCGCGCGCTGGAGCTGGAGGGCGGCGCCCTGGTCGGCCTGTTCTTCGCTGTCCAGACCGCGACCATCATGGCGCTGCGCCTGCTGACCGGCCGCGCCTTCGACCGGCTGGACCAGCGCCGGCTATCGGCGCTCGGGCTTGGCGCGGTGGCGGTGGCGCTGGGGCTGCTGGCGCTGCCGCTGCCCGCCCTGGCGCTGCTGGCCGTAGCCATGCTGACCGGCCTCGGCTTCGGCGCCGCGCTGCCGCTGCTGAACGCGCTGATGCACCGGCATTCCCCGCCCGAGCGGCGCGCCGCCAACCTCAACCTGATGATGCTGACCCTGCAGCTCGGCTACCTGCTCGGCCCGCTGCTGGGCGGGCTGGTGGTCGGCGCCGCGGGCTATGCCGGCGCCTTCCTGCTGGCGGCGCTGTGCCTGGCGCCCGGCATGGCGGCGCTGCTGCGCCTGCCGAGATAGCCTATCGCGCCGCCAGCACCGCCTCCAGCGCCTGGCCGAAGGCGGCCATGGCGGGCGGGCTGCCGAAGGACACGCGCAGCCAGCCGGGGTAGCGGAAACTGGTCATGGCCCGCGCCATCACGCCGCGCGCCATCAACTGCCGATGCACCACCGTATCCGGCATGGGCAGGCGCAGCATGGCGAAATTGCCGATGCCAGCCATCAGGGGCAGCCCCAGTCTTTCCGCCAGCGTGGCGAGGCCCGCACGCGCCGCCCGCACCTGTGCGCGGCTCGCCGCAATATGCGCCTCGTCCCACACCGCCTCCCGCGCCGCCTCCAGCGCAAGCCGGTTCACGCTGTAGCTGATGCTGGTCTTCCGTACCGTGGCCGCCACCGCCGGAGCCGCCGCCATCCAGCCGATGCGAAGCCCGGCCAGCCCCCACATCTTGGAGAAGGTGCGGAACACGATGAGGTTCGGATGCCGCGCCATCAGCGCGAAGCTGTCGGGGAAGCCCGCTGCCTCGGCGTATTCGGCATAGGCCTCGTCCACCACCACGATGGCGCGGCCCGCCACGGCATCCAGGAACCGCGCCAGCCTGGCATGGTCCCACCAGCTTCCCGTCGGATTGTTCGGGTTGCATAGGAACACCACGCGGGTCCGCGCATCGATGGCCCGCAGCAGCGCCGCATCGTCGAAGCCGTGGTCGCGCAGCGGCACCAGGCGGGGCTCGACGCCGGAGAAGCTGGCGAGCCATTCATAGACGGCGAAGGTGCGGTCGGCGGTGACGATGTTGTCGCCGGCCTCGCAGAAGGCCTTGATGACGAAGCCGATCACCTCGTTCGCGCCATTGCCCAGGATCACCTGCTCCGCATCCAGCCCGAAGCGGCCGGCGATGGCGCGGCGCAGGTGCCAGCCATCGCCCTGCGGATACAGCGCCGCCTTCCGCCCGTCCCACCGCGCCAGCACGGCGCGGGAGGCCGCGGGCGGGCCGAGGGCATTCTCGTTGTTGTTCAGCCGGTGCAGATGCGCCACGCCGAAGCGCCGCCGCAGCACATCGTCGGGCGGCGAAGGCACATAGGCCTCGAAGCCCCGGACATGCGCCGGCACCAGCCGCTCCAGCGCGAAGCCGCTCATCCGGGCGAGGCGAGCAGCAGCAGGTCGCCGGCCGCATCAGGGATCAGCGCCGCCGGCGCCAGCCCGGCCTGGACCAGACCCTCGGCGAAGGCGGCATGCCCGGGCTGCCCCAGATCCAGCACCGCCCGCGCCTGCAGGAAACCCTGGGCGCGGAACAGTGCGACATTGCCCCGTGCCACCGCCGCCACATCCGCCGCCGCCAGCAGCGGCCGCAGGGTGACGCGGCCTGTGGCGCGGTCCGTCTCCGCTGCCATGGCCGCGCCGCTGGCCCGCGCGGGCGGCGGCGGCGCCTCGATATCCCGGCCGAGACCAAAGCGGCGCACCTGGTCCGTCACCCAGCCCCGCAGCGCATCCGGCACCCAGGCGATGCCGCCCGGGTCTTCCTCCAGCGCGCGGAACAGCACGGCGTGCTGGCCGCCGGCGGCATCCGGCAGGTGGCCCACCACCTCGAAGGCCCCTTCCGGCATGTCCGGCGCCGGCTCCAGCACCACCAGCCCCTGGATGCTGCCGCGCGCCAATTTGCCAAGGGCGGCGTGCAGCAGCGTGGTGGCAAGGCCGGCGCGGTCCTCCTTCAGCAGCAGGGCAAGGCCAGACAGCGCCATCAGGCGGCGGCCGAAGGGCTGCCAGACCAGCCCGCCCAGCGGGCGGCGCCGCGCATCCAGCGCGACCAGCGCCACCAGCTCCCCGGCCGCGCGCTGGTCCAGCACACGCGCCGCATTGCGGAAGGCCGGGCCGCCGGTGCCGCTGGCCTCCGCCCAATCCACCAGCAGCGCCAGCGTGGCGTCATCCGGCTCAACCGGCGCGCCCTGCATCGGGCCGAGGCCGGGCGGCGGCGCCTCCACCAGCCGCGGCGGATAGGCGCGCGCGACATCGAAATCCAGCCGCAACCCGCGCGGCCCCGCCGGCTGGGTGGTGAGCTGGTCCGCCAGCCGGGCCGCCAGGTACAGGCCGACCGCGGCCGTATCCTCCATATCCCGCTGGCGCGCCTGGTCCAGCCCGGCGAGGGCCAGGTCGGCGGTGGCGAAGCCGATCTCCAGCCGCATCGCATGGCGCCGGTCGCGCAGCGCCAGGCTGACCGGGCCGGAGGCAGGCGGGCAGGCCGCCACCACTTCCTCCGCGATCAGGGCGAGGCGGTCCGCGCGAGCCGGCTCGGTGCCCGCGACCGCGGCGGCACCACGTACGAATTCCGCCCCGATCGTGGCGAAGCGCGGGCCGGGCGGCAGAACGAGGCGCGGCGCGGCCTCATCATCGGTCATGCAGCTTGGCGCCCCCTGATCACGGCTTCGCGATCACCGGATCCTACCATCTCTCAAATGTTTCGAAAGCATGAGTGATGGCCGCAAATCCCGATTTAGGTTGCAGCTTGCCCATGCAGGGCGCATATGTGTTGGGTCAGCCTTGCGCGGTTCGGCCTGCTCTCCCTGCTCGATCGAGCGCCGAGCCTAGTGTCCGTTTCGCCACCAAAGCTGATCCGCCCTGCAATGTCGTGGGTCGGTCTTCTGTTACGAAGCGGATACCTTCCATGCCGATCGGCACCGTCAAGTGGTTCAACGCAACCAAGGGCTATGGCTTCATCCAGCCGGAAGACGGCTCCAAGGACGTGTTCCTGCACATCTCCGATGTGCAGCGTTCCGGCCTGCAGGAGCCGCGCGAGGGCGACACTCTGCCGGGAACCTGAAGCAGGCCTGAACCGAACGGGGCGGCCCAGGGCCAACCCCTCCGGTAACCGATGGATGAACGGGGGCTTCGGTGCCCGTTCCTTCGTCATCCCACCGCCGCCACGCCATGTGCGGCACATCGCCCTGCCGCGTCCCTGGCGCGCCCGGCATCGACCAAAGCATCCGCAGCACGGTGGCACCGCCGCCGGGGACTGCCCAAAGGACCACGTGCACAGCTACGACGAACGCTACCCGACCCAGTTCCACGCGAACGGGTCCACCCTTCCGGCCCAGCCGGCGCTCCAGACCGGCAGCGAGCCCGCCATTTCCAGCCTCACGCGCGACGAAATCCGCCGCATCGTGATGGACCTGATCGGCTGAACCAAGGACTTCACGGCGCGCGGGCGGCCTGGTCGTCCTGCCCCTTCGGCGTCACGCCAGGGGCTGCCCCGACCCGTGAGGATCGCCACATGCCTCCGCATCACCGCTACACCGTTGGCCAGCGCATCGAATTCATGCCGGGCCGCTACGATGGGTCCGCGCCGTCCGGCGCCTATACCATCGTGCGGCAATTGCCGAATGACGCGCAGGACCGCGAATACCGCGTGAAGAACAGCCGCGACGGGCATGAGCGCATCGTCCGCGAAAGCCAGATGCGCCAGGGCGTGCTCGGCTGACACCAGAACTCCGGCGACGGCACCACCGCCGCCGGAACCACTTCCCTACCGGCGCTTGAGCGAGGCCAGGTCGCGCACCGCGCCCCGCGCCGCGCTCGTCGCCATCGCCGCATAGGCCTGCAGCGCCGTCGAAACCTGGCGCTTGCGCGGGCTGGCTGGCTGCCAGGCGGCATCGCCCTTCGCTTCCATCGCCGCCCGGCGCCGCGCGATCTCGGCCTCCTCCACCTTCCACTCGATGCGACGGTTCGGGATGTCGATCTCGATGATGTCGCCATCCTCGACCAGCCCGATCGGCCCGCCCTCGGCGGCCTCCGGGGACAGGTGGCCGATCGACAGGCCGGAGGACCCGCCCGAGAAGCGGCCATCCGTCACCAGGGCGCAGACCTTCCCGAGGCCCTTCGATTTCAGGTAGCTGGTCGGGTAGAGCATCTCCTGCATTCCCGGCCCGCCGCGCGGCCCCTCATACCGCACAACCACCACATCGCCCGCCACCACCTTGCCGCCCAGGATGCCATCCACCGCGGCGTCCTGGCTCTCGAACACCTTTGCGGGGCCGGTGAAGGTCAGGATCGAGGCGTCGACACCGGCGGTCTTCACGATGCAGCCATCCACCGCGATGTTGCCGGCCAGCACGGCCAGACCGCCATCGGCGGAGAAGGCGCTGTCCTTCGCCCGGATCACGCCGCCGGTGCGGTCGGTGTCCAGGCTTTCCCAGCGTTCCGCCTGGCTGAACGCCACCTGCGTCGGCACCCCGCCGGGGGCGGCCATGAAGAACTCCAGCACGCCGGCATCGGCGGTCTGCGTCACATCCCATTGCTGCAGCGCCTCGGCCAGCGTCGGCGCATCGACGCGGCTGACGCTGGTATCGAGCAGCCCGGCGCGGTCCAATTCGCCGAGGATGCCCATGATTCCGCCGGCACGGTGCACGTCCTCCACATGCACATTGGCGACGGAGGGGGCGACCTTGCACAGCACCGGCACGCGGCGGGACAGCCGGTCGATATCCGTCATGGTGAAGTCCACGCCGCCCTCATGCGCCGCGGCCAGCAGATGCAGCACCGTGTTGGTAGACCCGCCCATCGCGATGTCCAGCGTCATCGCATTCTCGAAGGATTTCCGAGTTGCGATGTTGCGCGGCAGGACGGAGAAGTCGTCGGTTTCGTAGTGCCGGCGGGTGATCTCCACGATGCGGCGCCCGGCCTCCAGGAACAGCCGCTTGCGGTCGGCATGGGTGGCGACGACGGTGCCGTTGCCGGGCAGCGCCAGGCCCAGCGCCTCCGTCAGGCAGTTCATCGAATTCGCGGTGAACATGCCGGAGCACGACCCGCAGGTCGGGCAGGCGGAGCGTTCGATGACGGCCACTTCCTCATCCGTCACGGTGGGATCGGCGGCGG